>Ga0115545_1000002_pt1 | contig 380925 bp, 394 predicted proteins | sample COGITO_mtgs_1003_FD_87188 | JGI IMG/M metagenome (GOLD analysis project Ga0115545, IMG submission 87188) | Pelagic marine microbial communities from North Sea - COGITO_mtgs_100330 | ecosystem: Environmental > Aquatic > Marine > Epipelagic | place: Germany:Helgoland, sampling site Kabeltonne...
GACGGTTTTAGCAATGAAACGATTTCTACGTGCGCAGCCTGTAACACGCTGTGTACGTGCTGCTGACGTTTCGTTGGCTGGAGCATGTACGTTCGAGTAATGTCGGCACAGTAGCCGTCGACGCGCGCACCAGCGTCTATTAATGTCGGCTTCAGCCTCGATAACTTCATTGTGTTTTTAATATAGTGCAACGTACAGGCATTCTCGCCGTGAGCAACGATAGGATCGTAAGCATGGTGCGCGTTATGTGTCCGAAATGCTGACCCAAACACTGCTTCGACCTCATACTCATGTTTCAGTGCCGGAAGCCGTTCGCGAGCTTCGGTAAACGCACTGCAGGTGAGATCAATCGCTTTTTGAATACGTGTTATTTCTTCTGGCTGCTTAATCGCTCGAAGTTTGTGCAGCTCGGTATCACATAATTGAATGGACTGAAATATGCGCTTAATGACTGCGTGCAACTCACGTTGAGCTGGGTTAACGACAAAATCGTAGGCAGCTTTATTGTACGAGGTATACACGATGCTGTGTTTACGAGCCAATTCACGGAGATATGGCTCGAAATCGCGCGCTTCAATTACCTCGTGTACACCGCTCACAGTAATGGCCTCTGCTTTTGTTAGCCCGCCGTCAAAAATTTGTTTCATTGCGCTTTGTGCTGGTTGCACTAACGTCGAATGATTGCGCCTTGCATCGATAATAAGTTTCCATCCAGCCTCTTCAATGCCAGAGAGATACCAAAAATTAGCTTCTTGCTCAAATAAGAACGCGCTATCATTTGTACGTTGCATACTGTCATGTGCCGTCAGTACCACAAGACCTCCGCGCAGTGCATGAGTCAATGACTGACGGTTTCCCTCGAAAAATGTAGCGTTCATATACCTAGTAGTGTATCAGATACAGGCTCGACTTTTACTCAACGCAGCGTGAATGTCGTGTCTTTTATTTTCAAATCAGAGCTCGTATAGCCACTATTAGGCCCTCTTAGTACTACTTTAGTATAAATTACATTCGTACCGAGAGAGAATGAACAATTGCTCGCGCTGGGATTCCATCCTCCACCAAGCTGCACAGCCCTGGCGCACCCGTTGCCAGTATAATTTGCACTATTCGTCACTGGTGTCGTACCGTCCGATGCATAGTAATAAATACTCATATGCCAGCCACCATTCGGCTGGAGATTAGCATGCGCACTTTGGACGTTGGCCGAAAATTGTCCGTTAACATCTATCGCTGTCACTCCGTTTACTCGCACAAGTGGTGAAGTCGCTGTACCGGTAGCACCAAAAGTGATCTCTTTTGAAGTCGAATTGTAGGTTGCGGTACCACCAAGAGTCCATTCGCTGAGGTCTGGTGAAACGTTTGACCCAGTGGGCGCATTTGGTACCGTACCTCCAACTGTTGAACCGCTCGATCCGCCGCTGCAAAGTGAATTTTTTGGCGTACTGTCGCTTCCAGAACGGATCGACATTCGAATCGCAGGAAATCTTGCATGAAACCCATTGATGCAATAGGATCCACTTGAGGTAGTTGTCATATCAAGCACAACATCCGGAGTTGGTTTAAAACTAGTTGGAATACTCGAAGGATACCCGTTATTGAAATTTTTTGCCGTATTCATACTCGCTGCCACTTGCAAGAGGTCGGACTTCACTTGATCTTCCGCCAATCCATCACGCCAGTTTCCGTATGCCACGGTAGTTACAGTAGCCAGGATACCAATCACAGATATGACAACCGCTAGTTCGACGACAGTAAATCCTTTAGCTCGTATTTTTATATTCATAGATCACTTTCTTTGGTGATTACCGTTGATGGGTAGTGTTAGGTAAATTATACCACAAGCTTTTTACAAAAAATATTTCTCTATCAATTCGGCTTTTTTGCCACCAACGATTTCGGTTAACGATTCTCTCGTTGCTTGCTTTATACCGCGCACACTGCCGAAATGTTTTATCAATTTCTTCTGCGTCGCTAGTCCGATAGTCGGTATGTCCGACAGCTGACTCTTGTTTTGTGCCGTGCGTTTTAATACCGTATGATAGCTAACCGCGAATCTGTGAGATTCATCTCGAATTCGCTGGAACAATTTTACGACATCACTGTACGCACCAACGCCTGCCATCCCACGTAGATTTTTTGAGTGAGCCGAAGCATTTCGTTGTCCGGGGTGCAGATTAATCACATAATACTCTCCCGACAGTTCAGCGAACACGCCATCAGTCATATGTGTGCGCTGGTTTTCAATCCAAGCCGTATCGATATTAGATTTTTGGCGGTGCACCAATAGCTCTTCTTCGCGCTTGGCAATACTAACCACGGGAACACACACGCCGCGTTCATTCATGGCTCGAATTGCCGCGTCGAGTTGCCCTTTGCCGCCGTCTATCAATACTAGATCGGGGCTTCCCCAGGCTTTAACATTTTTTTCACTAAAACGCCGATGCAAGGTCTCGTGCATATTGAACGTGTCGTTATTTATTTCAAGCTTGGTTTTAAATTTTCGATACAACGCTCGGTCACTGACACCATTGCGAAATACCACCATACTAGCCACCACATTCGTCCCGCCCATGTGTGAAATATCGTAGCCCTCGATACGAGTTGGGTTCTTCGATAGCCCCAAGATTGTCGCCAGGTCGCTGAGCGCTTTATCTTTTGAGATATCTAGAAATTCTTTATCGCCGAACATAACTCGCCGTTGCAGTTCTTTCATGTGATATATCTTGTTTCGGACGATGGTCGCCATCTCGAAGTTCTGCGTAGCGGCATACTGTTTCATCTCTTTTTCAAGTTCCGCTACGATAGATTTACGATTCCCTTTTATGTAGCTGATCAACTTGCGAAGGTTTTGCTTATATACTTCACTGCCGTCTGCTTTTTTTGGGCTAAGGCCAAGATCTTCATCAAGCTTAGAAGTTTGCTTTCCGTCTTCCTTCACATAATACGGGAAAACTTTACGTAAATATCGTAATGCTTTTTTAAGTGCATAGCCATTATAAAATGGCCCGAAGTACTCGGCGGTATCGTCACTCGGGTTCCGAGTAAAGCAAACATACGGCCAATCGCTCTTCATGTCGATGCGCACAAACATCTGGCTTTTGTCGTCTCTGAGTAAAATGTTGTAGCGTGGCATGTAGCGTTTAACCATTTCACTTTCGAGAAACAGCGCGTCAATTTCGCTGTCTGTTTCTACCCAGTCGGTATCATAGATCTCATTAACCAGCGCAATCGTTTTTGCATCAAGATTTCGTGCGGCCTGAAAATATTGCCGAACTCGATTCTTCAGCACGGCCGCCTTGCCAACGTAAATAATCTCGCCGTCTTTTGACTTATGAAAATAAACTCCAGCTGATCGTGGAAGAGTTTTTAGTTTCGATTCAAGCTGCGCATTCATTACACTTAGTATACCGGTAAACCGTCCATTCGCCGCAAACCGTCAGACCGACGCGTTACGACCTTCTGAATACGGCTTTCTTTCGATGGTGGTACCTACTAACCGCCAACTATTTTGTCGAACATTTTGTCACTTAAGAACTTGCGCGCAAATAACGCCGGCTTCGCATATTTTCCCGCAACGTACCGCGTTTTTGGTTTCGGGGCGGACATAGCTTTTGCGACAATGTTTGCAATAACGTCAGGTGGAGACAAGTCTTCGGATTCATATCGACTGCGCAAACTCGTTGCAACTTTTTTGCCATAGGCTTTGTATGCACCACGAGATGTCGTGCGTTCTATATTATCGGCAGCTCCAGCACCCCACGGCGTCTTGATCGCACCAGGCTCTATGATCACGACGTCGATTCCAAAGGGTTTCAGCTCTAACCGTAAACAATCTGACCACCCTTCAAGTGCGTGCTTGGTTGCATGATACCAGGCACCAAGTGGCGTGTACATCTTGCCACCCATTGAGCTTGTATTGATGATGGTACCAGATTTTTGCTTTCGCATATGTGGCAAAACGAGCTGTGTTATACGAGCAAGACCAAATAGATTTACATCGAATTGTTGTTTCGCGTCACCGATTGCAATATCTTCAACGGCGCCATACAACCCATAGCCAGCGTTATTAAAGAGAACATCGATGCGTCCTTCTTTCTTGATTACTTTCGCAACGGCTTTTTCAAGACTGCTATAGTCCGTCATTTCGAGCTCAAGCGCCGTGGCGCCCGTAGCTTCTATGGTTTTCATATCGGATTTTTTACGTGCCGCCCCATAGACAATATGTCCATCAGCAACTAATCGTTCAACGGTCGAGAACCCAATGCCGCTTGATGCTCCGGTAATAAGTATAACTTTCTTCATATCTGGTAGTATAGCTGACTTCAGCGTATTACGCGCTAAGATAATCTTTTAGTTCAGCCTCTAAGACCGCTTCAGAGCGCATGCCGACAAGTTCGTCGATCTTCTGGCCGTTCTTAAAAATTTGCATATTTGGTATGCTTTGGACTCCGTATTTACCAGCAAGCATTTTATTATCCGGCGACAGCTCAATATTCACCTTTACAATGTCTAGATCCTTATCCATTGTTTTGGCTACTTTTTCTAGAGTAGGAGCTATAGCTCGGCACGGTGCACACCATTCTGCCCAAAAATCAACAAGCACTACCTTGTCATTCTCAATAACATTTTTTTGAAATTCTGATTCTAATACAGTTTGGATTAATGCCATACGTTCCTTTCGGTTAAACTATACTAAGTATAGCACAATGAAAGATTACATAAAAGCTTTGACGGCGAAGAAGGCGCCGACCGAGACCGTTGCTGTAAGCACGGTACCCCATCCTAGATCTATCAAAACCGCTTTGGGAGTGAATCCTTTAAAAACCGCGAGATTCGTCAAGCCATACGTTGCATACGCAAATAGTCCGAGTAAAGCTCCGCTTCCGAGAGCATACGTCCACGAGTTTTTTTCGAGTGCCGGAGTGACGACAAAATATACCACCCCTACGACGTATATAACATAAAATGCTGCGGCAGCCGCTACGTTTGGCTTGTCAAGCAACATACCAGGCATTTCCGACTCGTACAGTTTACGTGCGGCGAATCTAAGCCACATAAAATCCATCACGCCCATTATTCCACCTGCTGCAAGTAATTTGATAAGTAATTCCATACTACTATTGTACTCTTGAAAAGTGTTTTATAGAAAGGCTTTTGTCGGGATTATTCAAAAAAGCTCGCAAAATTTTGTACGCATCTAAATCGAATTCTTGTTCGTAGTCGTGCAAGCTCATCTGTCCATCGGTGTATTCGAACCGGTGCAATATTCGCCATTGATCAACAATTATGCCATGGATATGCGATACATCTTCACTTAGCGAAATAGCGCCCTCGTATGGCCATACTTCTATTGCGGTTCGTTCGAAGGCCAGTGCGAGCCTCTGATTATACCGATCCGTCGGCTCTTTGCCGATACACGCACCTTTGCATTTTTTAATCTGGTACGAGAAACACGCACCTTTAGTTTTTTCGAGACCACACAGTTTTGGGCACAGTTCAAACGTTCGAATAGCCGATAGTACAGATGACTTCGCTTTTAGTTTTGTTTCGTAGACCCCCAGAATATCTCCGTAGTCTCGGCTCGAAACATCCGAGAGTTGTCGAAACACTAGCTCATTATAGCCTTCATTATTCGGTTGAATTTTTGCGGTAATAAATTCGCGCTTACGACGGAGTCGACGATTAAACAACGGCTTCGTCTGTTTTATGAGGTGAGATTCAAGAAGTAACGCCGACATTTCGCCTCCTGTTTCCACGAACGAGACGCCTTTCACTTGTTGCGCCATTTTAAACTCTTTATACTCTGTGCTGTCCCGGCTGAAGTGACTCAATACTCGCTTTTTTATATCGGCACTTTTCCCTATATACAGTGGTAGGCCTTTTTCGTCTTCAAACGTGTACACTCCGGCAGAATTTGGCAGTGCGTCGATTATCGCTTTATCGAGATGAGCCGGCAAACTTGGCAACGCCAATTGTTTTTTTACCGCCTGTTCGAAAAAATCTTTGTCGAAGGTTGCTTGAGCGTACTGCAAAAATTGCCACAATATATGTGCGTCATCGTAGGCTCTATGCCGGGATGAATACGAAAAATCATGCCGTGAAATAAGATCCGAAAGTTTATGCCCCTTCGTATCCGGATGGAGTGCCCGTGATAGCCTGACTGTACACAGCATTTTCGGTTGAAAACCCAGTCCGATCCGGGCAAATTCTTGTTTGATAAACGAATAATCAAATCGAACATTGTGCGCCACAAATATAGCGCCGTCCATAATCTCAAGTAGCCGTTCAGCTATGTCATCGAAACTTGGCTTGCCTTGCACGTCATGCGTCGTGATGCCCGTAAGGTTGGTGATAAAATACGGAATAGTCACGCCGGGATCAAGTAGCGTTGAAAACTCATCGACAATTTCGCCGTGTTCAATACGTATCGCCGCAATCTCGATAACGTGCCCCCGAGCATAGTTGCCGCCATCGGTTTCTACGTCGACACAGACTAATGGTTGATCAAATAACCCCATCCATTCAGTATACAACCTAGCGTATACTAAGAATATGAAAACTATTGCGGTGATTGGTGCGGGTGGAAAAAGCGGGCAGACATTCGTGAAGGCGGCGCTGGCGGCTGGGCATACAGTCAAAGCAGGCGTACACCGAACAAACCCTTTTACTCCTCAGGAACGGCTTGAAGTATATACGATAGACGCCACTCATCCTGAAGACATTGCAGAATTACTGCACGACTGTGACACAGTCGTTAGTTTGATAGGACACACAAAGGGCAGCCCAAAGCGAGTACAAACCGATGCCATGAAAGTGATCACCACTGAAATGAAAAAACAGTCTATTGCGAAAGTTATTTCGCTAACTGGCACTGGCGTTCGGTTTCCCGGAGACATTATCTCGCTAGCCGATAAAATGATGAATTGGCCAATCGCTCTCATCGATCCAAATCGAATTCAAGATGGCATCGAGCACGCCGAAGTTCTTAAGGATTCGGGACTTGAATGGTCAATCGTGCGTGTACTGAAGCTCACCAATCAATCACCCAATAGATTTACATTAACATCCGGCGGCCCAGGTAAATTATTTGTGCCCCGCGCTGAGGTTGCTTGCGCTATCTTGGATATACTAGCTTCAAGCGAATATTCACAAAAAGCTCCGGTTATTTCTCGATAAGCTGTGTCGTATATCCTCTTTTGACTAATTCTACATAGGCGTTCCATACACTCTCTGGAATCTCTTGCTCAATTTGAAAGCCTAGTTTCGGGTATTCACGAATTCTTTGCAAGTCTCCGACCATAATGTTTGTGGCATGCTCGAATCCATCTATACTATCCATGTAGTCTTCCATGTCAATGTTTATAGCGGAGCATATTACTTTTGGCTTCTCCTCACTAGGCCACTGCTGCATACATGTAGCGTAGGCTCTTCTTAGCATGTACGGCTTGGTGACAAGTATAATTGTGGCAACGTTGAGATTGTTCTTTTTCAGTAGTTTGCATGCGTTTACAATATTTTCTCCGGTATTTGTAGACCGTACATCCTTCAAAATGTCCATTTCATTAACTCCTCTTGCTATCGCAAGCTCAGCATAGCGATCAGCTTCGTTGCCTTCAAGATTTTCCGTGAGCCGTCCTCTTCCGCCACAAAATACTATATTTTTTGAATAGTTTTGCAAATAAAGATTGGCGCAGTGTTCAGCGGTTTGCATATCATGACTACCCAGACCTATAATCACATCTGCTTTTTCTAGCGGTTGTTCAAACCGCAAATAATTCCAGATAAGTTGGGCTAGATATCTATCAGACATTTATCGTTCCATCACTAATCCGGCTTCTGTACTCACTCGCCATCGTATATGTCTTTGAGCTGCGTACGCGGTCTACGAATAAAATTCCGTGTAAATGATCCGTTTCATGCTGGAATACTTGAGCCGGGAGACCTTCGAGAGTTTCTGCATGCTCTATAGTATTTTCATCGAGCCATGTGGCCTGTATCGTTTTATATCGAAGTGCTTTTGCGTATAGCGTGTTGTCTCCCGTTCCACTACTCAGACACCCTTCCCACATCGAAGAACGCTTCCCAATCCCCTCGTACGTAGGATTGATTATGATACTAGCGTACGGCTGTACATTGGGCCGATGCTTAGTCGGTTTTATATCGATGACTGCAATCGAAATACTAGTACCAATTTGTGGAGCCGCAAGATCGACGCCGAAATCTTTTGTCGCCAGCAGTGTTTTCATCTGTGTGATCACTTGCTTCACACTGTCTGAGGTTACGTCCGAAACGGATACCTTTTGTGCTGCGGCTCGTAATATCGGGTTTCCAAATTGAGTCAGTACCATCTAGGCTACTGCTTTATGTAGCTTTTTCGTTTCAGCCTCTCGACATTCTTTCGTATGAAAGAGTAGCGCTTTATCCTCTTTGCAGTCTTCACAAATTAATACCAGGTCGTTGCATTCCGCGAGGGCGCAGTTTTCGAAGTTGCTGGTCTTGCCATTACAGTGTGTACATTCACCAATTGTTTTTGCATGGTCTGAAAATTTAACCGTCATGCGGTCGTCAAACACACGGAGTGCGCCTTCCCAATAGCCGTCATCGCCGTAGCTTTCACCGTACTTTACGATACCGCCGTCTATTTGATAGACGTCTTCAAAGCCGCGTTTTTTCATCATCGCCGATATGACTTCGCAGCGGATGCCACCGGTACAATAGGTAATAACTTTTTTTGATTTAATGTCGTCGTACTTATCGCTTTCGAGTTCTGCTATAAAATCTCGTGAGGTATTTGTGTTTGGTACAATAGCATTTTTAAACTTACCAATTTTTGCTTCGTGTTCATTTCGTCCGTCAAAAAACACAACGTCATCGCCGTATGTTTCTATCAGTTCATGAATTTGTTTTGGCTTTAGGTGTTTACCGCCGCCAACAACGCCGGTTTCATCAACCTCGAATTCATTTTCACTATTTTGAAATCCAACTAGTTCTTTACGTGTCTTGACGCTCAACCGTGGAAAATCGTCACGGCTGCCATCACTCCATTTGAAAATTACTTTTTTAAACGGTTCGTACTCTTTTGTGGCTTTAACGTATTTTTTTAGGTCATCCATCTCGCCACCAACCGTGCCGTTAAGACCTTGCGTACTCACCAGAATGCGGCCTTTAAGATTGAGGCTGATTGCCAATGTCTTTTGCCATAGCTTCACGGCTTCTGGGTCAGAGATTGGCGTAAATTTGTAATAGAGTAAAACTTTTTGCATCACCTGTAATTATACTATATAATTACAGGTACTAAGAACTATGTATCAGTTCCGCTTGTCTCTACGATACCAGTAAAAGAAAGGCACCCTCAGTGCAGCTCAACCGTGAAACAATTCGACTCTACTGGCAACAGTCTAGGAAATACAAACCAAGCTTCTTCTTGATGATGTTACTGATACCAATTAGCGCTGCTGTTATTGATAGTGGTTTACCCTATGTGCTGAGCCAGGCAGTGGGAGCAGTTGCAAGTGGGAATTTCGATGCCATCAATGGCTGGCTATGGCTAGCTGCAGGCGTAGGACTGATTGGCGCGATATTAAATTACATCGGGTTTCGCGCAATGGTGATACACGAATCGAGTATTCTAGCCGACGAGCGACAGAGTGTGTTTGAACGGTTAATTCAAAAAGACAGTCAATTTTTTGCAAACCAAAAGATTGGTGCAATGACCAGTCGATACATCGATTTTGTTCGTAACCATGTTGCTATCCAAGACCTCTTCGTCATCCGAACACTAAGCTTCGTATTGACCATAGCCGTTGGACTGGTCATTCTCTTCCTTAACTCGTGGCTAGTAGCATCGATAGTACTTGGGTTGATCATACTTCTGATATTCCAGATACGATGGAGCACGAAAATACGCTATCCGTGGCGTCATGAACGAAAGCGACTCGTGTCGCAGATACATGGCAACGTCGCCGATTCGCTGACAAACAGTTTGATCGTGCGGTCATTTGCCGGCGAGAAACGTGAAGCAGCCGATCTTTCAAAACTAACATCACGTTTTTCTAAAATTCATCGTAAAGACATTGGCTTTCTGGTAACAGAAGGTTCCCTGCGAGTGCTACTGATGGTCGCAGTTCAGGTAATTACGATCATCATAGCAGTATCGATGATTCGTTCAGGCAATATGGACATTGCAGCGGCAATATTCGTGCTGGCATACATGCAGCGCGTCGGCTCACAGCTATTCGTACTGAGCGATATTATAAACGGCTACGATCAAGCTTTATTGGATGCGCAACCTATGACCGAAATGCTCTTGACGCCAACAACTGTCGTCGATACACCGGATGCAGAAACTCTCACTATTTCGTCACCATCAATCAATTTCAAGGAAGTACACTATCGCTACGAGAAAGACACAGCACACGTTATTACAGACCTCTCGCTCGCTATCAAGGCTGGGCAGAAAATCGGCTTGGTCGGGCATTCCGGTGCTGGAAAATCTACGTTGGTCCAACTATTGCTTCGCTTCAGCGACGCAACGAGCGGCACAATAGAAATAGACGGTCAAGATATAAGTAGCGTCACACAAGCGAGTTTGCGCAGCCAAATCTCCTATGTCCCCCAAGAGCCACTTCTATTCCACCGTAGTCTCCGTGAGAACATACGATACGGGAAACCAGATGCTTCAGATGACGAAATCATTGAAGCCGCGAAGCAAGCGAATGCTTGGGATTTTATTGCCAAGTTACCCCATAAGCTTGATACGGAAGTTGGTGAACGCGGGGTCAAACTTTCGGGTGGTCAACGCCAACGCATCGCTATTGCTCGTGCGCTACTTAAAGACGCACCGATACTGGTTCTCGATGAGGCAACAAGCGCACTCGATTCGGAATCAGAGAAGCTTATACAAGATTCGTTGCACGTCCTTATGCAACATAGAACCAGCATCGTCATTGCTCACCGACTATCAACGATTGCCAAGCTCGATAGAATCATCGTCCTTGATAATGGTAGTATCATCGAAGACGGTACGCATAGCGAGCTACTTGCGAAGAACGGAGCATATGCGAAACTCTGGAGCCATCAGAGTGGAGGATTCATAGATGACTAAACAAAAATCTCACTCCCTTAGGCCATATTTACTTAGCTACCTGAATCATATTAGAGGTGGCAAATGGAAATTTATTGTAGTTATTATTCTCTTCATGATTTCACAAATATTTCTGGTAATAGTCCCGTTATTCATCGGCTTGCTAGTAGATGCCGCTAGCTCGAATATGAATGACTTAGTATGGAAATATGCGTGGATACTTGTTGCATTAAGCACCTTGCATCAAGTCACTTGGCACATAGCGGAGTATGTGTACCTGAGATTGATTCAAGTTTACAATTTCACTTTCGAAACTCGACTATTCCAAACAGTCATTGCTAGCCCGTACCCTTATTTTGTTAATAAATTCAGTGGAAAAATTAGTTCCTATATTAATAAGATCAGAGATGAAAACCGATTGTTTATAGAAGATATATTTTGGTCATACAGTCAACAAATAATAGGTATAGTTGGCCTCGCGTTTGTATTCAGTACTGTCAATTGGCAGACAACAGCTCTATTCTTTGCTGGCTTATTAGTCATGGGATTTGTTGGTTATTTTGCCATACGTCCCGCGACGCTAACAGAACAGATAGAAACTGACGTCAATGCTACCAAAAACGGCTATATATTTGATGCTATTTCGAATTTCGCAAATATAAAATCGTTTAAGACAGAGTATCGAGAAGAGAAAATAGTTGGTGATAAGCAAAGCAAAACAATCACGGCTGCTCACAACAGCTTTGTATGGGGTATATTTTTCTGGGCTTCTGTCGGGCTGATAATACGAAATATAATCTGGCCTATAGCAATACTTATGAACGCTTGGTTTTACATAAACGGTCAGATGACTATCGGACAACTAGCTACGATACTGTCTGCAATATTATTATTCTCAACAAACATATGGGACGCCATATTTAGTCTCTCCCAGTTACGACTACGATTCGCGAGAATAGAAGAAGCATTTTCATACTTATTCGAACAGACAGTATTATTCAGTAAAACAACAAAAATAATTGGTGATACATCTGAAAAAACTTTGCCAATTAACAAACTTGAAATACGAAACCTATCATTCGCGTATCCAGATAAACCTGAAGATATTGTTTTAAACGGTATAGATTTGACGATAGACAAAGGTCAACGAATCGGACTCGTTGGGAAGAGCGGAAGTGGCAAAAGTACGCTTGTAAGTCTACTCTTGAACCACTACGCTCCGACGAGCGGTAAGATTATAATCGATGGCAATCAAGTAGAAGCTGACTTACTTGCGCACAACACTTCGTATGTTCCTCAAGATACGGCACTATTTCACAGAACGATTAGTGAAAATATTGGCTATGCCTCTCATCGTACAGTATCATCTTCTGAAATTCAGCAAGCTGCAATCAAAGCCGAGGCTCATGATTTCATAACAAAACTATCCGATGGGTACAATACAATGGTTGGAGAGCGAGGGGTGAAATTATCTGGTGGTCAGCGCCAAAGAGTTGCCATCGCACGCGCATTACTTAAAGATGCACCTTTACTTATTCTCGACGAGGCAACGAGTGCACTTGACAGCGAAAGTGAATCGTCCGTACAAAAAGCGATTGATGAACTTTGGAAAAATAAAACAGCTCTAGTCATCGCCCATAGACTCTCGACTATTGCTAAACTTGATCGAATTATAGTACTCAGCAATGGGAAAATCATAGAAGACGGGACTCATACTGAGCTTTTAGAGAGAGATGGAGAGTACGCCAGGCTATGGAAACATCAGAGTGGCGGATTTCTAGAAGAATAAAAAAACCGCTCACATAGTGCGAGCGGTTTTGAAAGAGTAATCAGACTGTTATTCTGACTTCTCGTCTTTCTTTTCTTCGCCGTCGTTAACGACTTCCTCTGCTTCACCGTTTTCAGACTCAACAGCTGTTTCGTCTTCAGCGTCACCGGCTGCAGCTTCGTTCTGTGCTTGTAACGCCGCTGGTTCCCATACACTCGCAACCATAAGGTCAGTAATGTGTTGCTTTTCAACATCTGGGTCATCGTCGCCGTGACCACTGTCGTGCTCGACAAAGACAACACCTTCAGGAAGCTTCGCGTCACCAAGTGTGAGCTTTTCACCAGCTTCTTTAAGATTAACAATCGAAATTTCGATTGCATCTGGGAGGTCCATCGGCAAGGCACGTACTTCGATCTTTTCAAGATTTTGTAGTACGATCAGTCCGTTTCGCTCCGCTTCAGATTCGCCTTCGCCTATTAGGTGAATTGGAATTTCAGCGTTAACGAGATTCTTCGCATTTACTGCGTGAAACGATACGTGCCGGATGGTGCCACGAACAGGGTCGCGGTCGACATCCTTGATCATGACAATCATTTTCTTTGAACCAACTTCGAGGTTAATTGGCGTATACGTTCCAGCTCGCTGATACGTCTTAACCATCAACCCGTCTTCGATTTGAAGACTGATTGGTTCAATACCTGGACCATATACGACAGCCGGTACAAGACCTTGCTTACGTAATGTAGCTACTTTTTTACCGTGAAGTTCACGTTTTTCGAGCACAAGTTTAATCTTGTCTCCCATCTCTCTCCTCTACTTTCTTGTATTTAGGATACTTTTACGGAGTTATTATCACTACGTATCATATCATTTTACGGTAGTCGTCACAAGCACATGCTACAATAATAGTAATGAAACGATTCTTACCGCTACTGATTGTTTTCGTCGTGCTTGGCCTCGGAGCGGCTGGCTATCTTAGTATCGATCACTACGGCCTGCAGGCACTCATCTCTGTCATCAGTGTATATGGCGTAGCTGGAATCATCTTTGCCGAGTCGGGCTTATTAATCGGCTTCTTCCTCCCTGGTGACAGTTTGCTATTTACGGCAGGTTTCCTCGTCCATCAAGACATCATTCAATTCAATATTCACCTACTCGCACTCATCTTGTTTGTAGCGGCAGCACTAGGTGACAGCGTCGGATACACCTTTGGTAAAAAAGTAGGGCGCAGACTATTTAACCGCAAAGATTCGGTGTTGTTTCATAAAGAAAATTTACAGCGAACGGAAGATTTTTATAAAAAACACGGTGGAAAGGCCATCGTTATTGCAAGGTTTATTCCCGTCATTCGTACGTTTGCGCCAATTGTGGCAGGCGTCAGCCACATGCGCTATAAACAATTTCTCTTGTTTAACCTGATTGGCGCGTTCATCTGGGCGGTCGGCCTGACGTATCTTGGCTACTTTGCTGGTAGCTGGATAGAGAGTTATGGCATCAATATCGAATACGTCATTCTAGGTATCATTTTCTTATCGATTGCGCCTCCGCTCGTACATATTTTAAAAGATAAGAAGCAACGTAGCGCCATACTGCGTGAAGTCAAAAAGCAACTAAGCGCCTTCTTTTCAAAATAACAGTTTCGTCTACAACAGCTGCTTCAAATACTGACCAGTATACGAAGCTTTGACCTTGACGATCTGTTCCGGTGTACCACACGCCACCACTTCACCACCACCTGCGCCTCCTTCAGGACCCATGTCAATCACATAGTCGGCCGATTTAATAACATCGAGGTTATGTTCGATAATCACCATTGTATTGCCGCCTTCGATCAATTTCTGTAAGATTCCCAGTAGCCGTTTTACGTCCGCCGAATGAAGACCGGTCGTTGGTTCATCAAGAATATACATCGTCTTACCGGTACTTCGTCTGCTCAATTCACTCGCGAGTTTAATACGCTGGGCTTCACCGCCACTGAAGGTTGTCGCCGGTTGACCAAGATGAATATAGCCAAGCCCAACATCGACGAGTGTGTTTAGTTTACGAGCAATACTTGGTACATTTTCAAAAAAGAGCGCAGCTTGTTCAACGGTCATCTCAAGTACATCCGCAATTGATTTTTCTTTGAACTTAATTTCAAGCGCTTCACGGTTATATCGCTTGCCTTTACATTCGTCACATGTCACGTAGACATCCGGCAAGAAGTGCATCTCGATTTTAATCACGCCGTCCCCCTGACAATTTTCACAGCGTCCACCTTTAACATTAAAGCTAAATCGTCCAGCTTTATAGCCACGTACATTGGCTTCTGGTGTGCCGGCAAATAGCTCTCGAATTGGTGTGAACACGCCGGTGTACGTCGCCGGGTTTGAACGCGGTGTGCGACCAATCGCCGACTGGTCGATAACAATCGCTTTGTCGAGCTGATCGATACCCTCGATCGTTTCATGTTTACCTGGCACTGTCTGTGCACGATGCAAACGAGCTGACAATTCTTTGGCCAAGATATCGTTCACTAATGTTGACTTTCCACTGCCACTCACGCCGCTGACGACGCTCAAAATGCCTAGTGGGACCACAACATCGATTGTTTTCAGATTGTTTTCGCGCGCACCACGAATGACAAGTTCGCGGTTTTTTTCGATAGTTCGACGTTTCTTGGGCACATCTATTTTTTCTGTACCGATCAAGTATCGCCCAGTAACGCTATCTTTGTTCTGCGCAACCTCTTCTGGCGTACCGCGAGCAACAATTTCGCCGCCGTGCACCCCAGCGTGTGGCCCAATATCTATCAGGTAATCGCTGGCACGAATTGTGTCTTCGTCGTGCTCGACAACGAGTACGGTGTTGCCGAGGTCACGTAATCGTTTCAAGGTAGCGATCAATCTATCATTGTCTCGCTGGTGCAAGCCAATCGAAGGCTCGTCGAGCACATATAGAACGCCCTGTAAGCCAGATCCAATTTGCGTCGCTAGCCGGATTCGCTGTGCCTCTCCACCAGATAATGTATTTGCAGCACGTGAAAGTTCTAGATAGGTTAACCCAACGTTACTCATAAATCCAAGCCGTGCGGTAATTTCTTTTTTGATCTGTGTCGCAATAAATTGTTCTTGCTCAGTCAGTACGAGGGTGCTGGTAAATAGTTCGAGCGCTTCATCGACACCAAGATTACAAATATCCATGATGTTCAAATCGTGTACCGTCACCGCCAAAACAACTGGCTTCAACCGCGCTCCTTTACAACCATGGCAATCTTGTTCGCGCATAAATCGCTCAATGTCTTTGCGCATAAACTCAGAATCAGTCTCTTTGTGGCGTCGTTCTAGATTCGGTATGACACCTTCATAGGTAGATTGATAGGTTCGTCCATTACCAAGTTGCACTGTGTATTTTTGGCTACCGGTTCCGTAGAGGACTTTTTCGAGATCATCATCACTTAGTTCACCAACGGGTGTTGTCACACTAAAATTGTGTGCCTCGGCAACTTCCGATAATTTTTTCATATACCAGGCGTCGGAATTGACACGGTTGTATGGGCGAATAGCGCCTTCTGAAATGGTCAACTTCGGATTAAATACCAAGTCGGGATCTACTTCAAGCCGACTACCAAGACCAGTACACACCGGGCACGCGCCTTGTGGTGCATTAAAGCTAAACAGCCGCGGCTCTAGCTCGGGAATATCTTCACTGGGGTGATCAACGCATGCATACCGCTGCGAGTAGACCTGCAGCGTATCGGTATCGACGTCTAGTAGCTCGACGACGCCTCCGGCAATCTCTAAACACTGCTCGACCGATTGCGTGACACGGCTCAGTAGAGATTCGTTCATAGCGATACGGTCGACGACAATTTCAATCGTATGCTTATATTTTTTATCGAGAACGGGGAATTCGTCGAGTGCATACACCACGCCGTCCACGCGAGCACGAGCAAATCCAAGTCGCTGATATTGCTCGGGTATGTGCGCGTACTCACCTTTTTTGTCTTTCACAATAGGCGCAAGAATCAGTAATTTTGTACCTTCTTCTATTTTCATTACTTCATCAATGATGGCCTGTGAGGTACGCCGATGCACAGCTTTCCCGCAGACAGGGCAATGTGGTACGCCAATTCGTGCAAACAACAGTCGAAGATAGTCATAAATTTCAGTCACCGTCGCAACGGTTGATCGCGGATTGCGCGATGTTGATTTTTGATCAATCGAAATAGCTGGCGACAGGCCATCTATTTGATCTACGTCAGGCTTTTCCATTAATCCAAGGAATTGACGAGCGTAGCTAGATAGACTTTCGACGTACCGTCGCTGCCCCTCGGCGTATATCGTATCGAATGCTAGTGATGATTTACCTGATCCGCTGAGACCGGTTATCACCACTAACTTATCACGTGGGATTTCCACGCTAACATTTTTTAGGTTGTGCTCTCGGGCACCCACTACTTTAATTACATTCGCCATAACGTACCATTATACGCGAGATTGCCGTTTCACTCCAGTCGCGTGACTTCCACTAACCAATATTTTCTATCATGGTTATGATTGCATTATTTGACAAATTGAAATATAGTTGAATAAATTAGATTGGAGATGAGAGATGAGCAGAGTATTAATTAGCCTGGGTGTGTTAGGACTCTTCTTTATACTCATGTTCACAGCTAGCCCTATCGAATCCATCGCAGAGCTACTTATCGTTGGCATTATACCCGCTTCTTCATTGCAAGTTTCGGCTGACACCATACTACTGAGCTATGCAATAGTTTTGACGTTAGTCCTCACGTCGTTTGCATACAACCTAACGCAAGTGGTACGACGTCGTTCGACACCCGTCGCCTCTACAAAATTGAAAAAAGAAAAGACACCGTCAACTCTACCGAAGCATCGATATACTCATGCGAAGTCTGGTTCATCACTCGCCGCGTAGTCATCCTCTGGGGTGACATTTTCGAGCCATAGCTGCAGTTCTTGTAGTAAAAACGATTGTGAGTCATCAGCGGTTTTTGCGAGTTTTTGTAATGACCGGGCGTAACTTCCTGCTTGGTTTTCTAGACGATTTCGTCGCCATTGCTCCCATTCATGTTGTTCACTTTCACTCAAACTTTTTGGGAAATTACGAGCTTTGTAGTGAACAAGTAAGTCTTTCAGGCGAGCATCTTGGAATTCAGGGTTAAAATCGGCTAAGTCGTTTGCATCGCCATTACGTACTGCTTCCATGCGAATTTTATCAGCCTGCGGCACAAAGCTATCGTACAGCTTGGCTTCGGCATCAGATTCCTCTGCATACTCAGGTTTCTTCTCAAACACCGAGCGGATTTTTTCAGCAAAATCTGGGCGCGATAGCAGTATGTCACGATGTTTTTTTATACTATCAAGCGAAAGATCGATCTTTTTCCAGCCATCTTTCTCGTTCAGAATGCCGACGGGGGCGACTGCCGGACAACGATTGTATTGCAAGGCTTTTACCGGTACAGCCACGAATCCGTCTTTTTTTCTATCTTCCCACGATGCAAATACACGACTGGCGAGTTCTTTTTCGCTCATATCCAGAAACGGCGTCGGGTCGTGACGTAAATCATACACCAGTACGTTTTTGTTTAAGGCTGGAGCGATCGGAAATGCCACGGTTGCTTTTTCGTACGCTGCGTCGTATCTGCCACTGACGTAGACAAATGGCTGCTTGTTTTCGAGATTGACGAGTGACTGCACTTCACTTTTGGCACGAAGCTTTAGCAAGTAGTCAAATAATCCAGGTTGATGGGTTTTAATCAGCGTACTAATCGCGATCAATGCCTCCACGTCTGCCAGGGCGTCGTGGGCGTTTTCGTGCTCGATACCGTTCACTTTCGTTAGCAGTTCAAGCCTATTCACCGACCGTCCTTCACTATCAACTGGCCACTCTAGACCATCGGGCCTCAGAGCACGAGTCATCCGTATGACATCCAGTAAGTCCCACCGTGAGCGACCATCCTGCCACGCCCATTCGTACGGGTCGTTAAAAGTGCGCCAAAACAAATGACGAACGAATTCGTCGTCGAACCGTACACTGTTAAAGCCGACGGTGATGGTATCTTCGGTAAATATTTCTTCGCGGAGTAATTTGGCAAATTCTGCCTCGGTGTAGCCATCCATTTGTGTCGATTGCGGCGTTATGCCTGTTACCATCACTGCTTCTGGGCTCGGCAAGGTATCATCGTTGAGCTTTACCAGCACGTTATACGGCTCGCCAATCGGCTTGAGATTCATATCAGTGCGTTGACCAGCAAACTGCATGATCCTATCGTGACGTGGGTTTAGACCACTTGTTTCGAGATCGTAGAAGAAAAATGTCATTGCCATTGATACTAGCATACCAAAAATCCGCTATACATGCCTGTATAGCGGATAAAAAACAAATAATAACTTGTTGGACAAGTCCCGTGCAAGGGTCAACGCATTCAGAGCGCCGACCCTTGCAGTGAGTAGGGACGGATGACCCTTGAGGAGGCGGGTCAGGTGGCGGAGGTGTCGGCGGTGGTGCCGCCGACAGTGGGTGCTCGCGTCATGTTGTTCACCTCCTTGGTGCGCATAACGGGGCTTACCTACTCCGCGGTTGCGGCAGCAGAGTTTGCGCATGAGATGCACGACCTTATATCCGTTCCACGGGACCAGTATCGTTCATGCGAAACAGAAAGCACAGTAGATGTGAGCTTACTGTTTCGCACAAACGTTGTCCAACAAGTTAATGTACATAACGTAGAGGAGTCGTAACTCAACTCTTTTTATGATTTTTTAATAGTACACCACTTTTTTAATGACCGCAAGTTTTGTTTTAGTCTTGCTCGAGAAGCGTGAATTCAGACGAACCGATACGAATCACCGATATCCCGGTTGCACCGGCTCGACTCAGTTCGTATGAGATACCCATTTTTTTCATAATATCCCGGAGGCGATTAACGTTCTGATACTGGTCAAAATTTGTACGGCGGGCAAACTTCTCGATTTTGTGTCCACTGACAACATAGCGAGTCGTATCGTCTGGTCCATCTTCTGTGGTAACGGCCCACGATTGCTCTTTTGCATCGGTACTCAAAGAGATTGTCGGTATAGTAGATTGGTCCTCGTCTTCGTTTGCTACCGCAGCTCGACTCTGTTCAACAATCCGCTTCAACTCACGTAGTACTTCCGTAATGCCGGTTTTTGCTGTTGAAGAAATAGCCACAATACTCGCGTTTGGCGCAATCGCCTGTAACTGTTCCTTTTGCATTGCAACAATATCTGCATCGAGCCCATCACATTTCGACAGGGCAATAATTTCTGGTCGTTCACTGAGTTCTTGGCTATGTTTCGCAAGCTCGGTACGTATGATTTGGTATGATTTTCCAACATCGTTACTGTAGGCATCGATGAGGTGCAATAATACAGCCGTACGTTCGACGTGACGAAGAAAATCATCACCGAGGCCTTTGCCGTCGCTGGCGCCTTCAATCAGCCCGGGAATATCGGCAATCAGCAAACTACCATCGTCGATATCTGCAACGCCAAGGTTTGGCGTCAACGTCGTAAATTCATAGTCGGCGATTTCTGGCCTAGCATTCGATACAACGCTCAAGAAGGTAGATTTACCTGCATTAGGGAACCCGAGTAGTCCGACATCTGCAAGTAGCTTCAGCTCAAGCGCCCCGTCGAAGGTATCACCGTCTTCACCGAGCTCGGCAATTTTTGGTGCCTGTCGAGTCGATGACTTAAAGTGGGCGTTCCCAAAACCGCCATCACCACCTTGAGCAATGACCTGTCGCTGTTCATCATCCACCAAGTCTGCGATGACTCGACCATCGCGTTTTATGATGGTACCCATCGGCACTCGCACAACTAAGTCTTCTCCGGACCTGCCACGCTTGTTTTGTTTGGCACCGTTTAAACCTGGTTTAGCCTTGAGTTCGGGCTTAAAACGAAAATCGAGCAGTGTGTTGACGTCTTTACTCGCCACAAACACCACATCGCCGCCTTTACCGCCGTCACCGCCGTCGGGACCGCCTTTGTCGACATAGATTTCGTGACGAAAACTAACATTTCCGTTTCCGCCCTTGCCTGCTTGTATAAAAACTTTTGCTGTATCAATAAACATATATCACTAGTATAGCCTAAAACCGCCCCCTTTGGGACGGCGGTTTCATTTTCGACGCTGTACCGACACCTCTCTAGTGTATGTAGCTGTAGCCTTGCGCTTGGCCAGCCGTCATAGTACGACCCGTCACACGGTTGAAGTTGCCACCATAATTCATTTCAGACAAGGTAATATCACCGTTTGGCGCGACCGATTCAACGACTGCAACGTGGCCCGGACTACCGGCAGTAACCTGCAACGAGCCTGGTTTTGGTGTGCCATCAACAGGGACGCCTGCTGCTTGAGCACTGTAGCCCCATGAGCCACCATCTCCCCAGAAACTACCAACGGGGCGTCCTAGCTCGGCGCGTCGTTCGTATGCATAGGAGGTACAGTTACCGAATGCGTATCGATTGCCAGCGGTTACATTCAAATTGTTACGAACGATTTTGTAGCCGTTACTGCCAAAACCATTACTGATACTAGTCGCCGTGTTAGGATCCATATATCCTGGGCGATCAGTTTCGGGCAATATACCATTTGGAATAATGAGTTGCTGGTCTTTCTTCGGCTTCGATAGCTCAAGGTCATTGTAAGAGATAATTCTTGATTCACTCGTTTTATACATTTCAGCGAGGCTTTTCACTGTATCGCCAGCAGCAACGGTGTGTTTAACGCCGTTCACGGGAAGAATTGTCAATTTGCGCCCACTTTCGATAGCGTCACTGCTTAAATTGTTTGCCCACTTTAACGTGTTCTCAGATATATTGTATTTGAACGCGACATCTTTAACATTGTCGCCTGATTTAGCGACATAGGTCTTAACGTCCCTGCTGGAGTTGTCTGATTGTATGATTTGGGGTTTAGAGACGACTTTTTCATCGATTTGCGTCAATTCACTTTTAGCATTCAACGAAATCTCCGAACTCGCGACGTTTGCCGCAATCGGAAGGTTTGTTCGTTCGGTTATGCTTGCAGCTATGTTTGTTGCTACAATCTGATCAACAGACGGTGCTTCGTTTTTGTCGGTGTTGACCGTTGTGAATGCTGGGGCAGAAGAAGAGCTAATTTGTTTCAAAGACGGCTGGGGGCTTTGATACCCGGCCGAAATAAGTCCGACAAATGCCACGAATGCTGAGCTATAGATAATAATCTTGTGCACAGATACGGGCGATGTACGCATACTAGTCCGCTGTAGCGGCAAAGATTGCCGAGCCGACTGTGGTGACGCAATATTCGGAGTGTTTACTCCGTTATGAATACTAATTGTGGTTCTCCTGCCATACTATCTCTAGAAGGCACTACCATACTGGGTCTTACTTCGCATAGGAACAGGACACGTGTCGACCGATTTGTTGATTGATATTCGTAAAATGCTTCATTTCGGTGTCCGTAGCGACGCTTCGGGTAGGGCATATCTTGTGAATCTATCAGAACCTAATCGCAGTTGTATATCACCTTCGTGGCATACAGTGGCAACTGATGTGTTAACAAAATGTGCTTATTAGAGTATATCAATGGTTGCATTACAAGTCAATACATTTTTTAATATCTGTATACCATCCTACAGAATCTCGCACTTTTTCTGGCAATACTTTTGTATATTCGCTTCATGCTCTTGGATTGTGCGTCCAAAGTGCATCTTGTTATCGTCGCCGTTTAAAAAGTACAAAAAGTCGCCTTTTGCAGGATTTATCGTAGCCCGTAAGGCACTATCACCCGGTGCTGCGATGGGGCCCGGAGGTAGCCCTTTTACGTTTCGAGTATTATATGGAGAGTTGAGAGCCGGGTCTCTATCGACGTTCGTTTTATCGGCTATGTACTGGTACGTCGGGTCGGACCCGAGTGGCATATCTTTCTTTAGCCGAAGATAGAACACTTGAGCAACCTGCTGTTGCGACGTATAGTCTTTCTCTTCACGTTGGATAATCGATGCAAGTGTTATCCCTTCATACAAAGATAGTCCTCGTTTCTGATAGGCACGTATTAGGTTCTGCTGTTGTATAACGCTGTACAGCTCATCGAATGTACGTTCTAAAACTTCCTCGGGCGTAGCGGTTGACTTGAATTCGTAGGTTTCTCCATACACATAGCCTTCAATATCGGCACTGGGCGGCTTAGAAGCAAACACTGGGTGGTCGTACTGTTTATTTAATGCAGCCTCTACCTCTGTTTCGGCATACCCAGCCTTCAGTAGTACCGTCTTTACATCGGTCTTTTGGGTCACCGACCGTTTGGTCGTGTCGCGAAGGGTAGCCCCCGGGTAAAACGTCAAACTAAACGTGTCGGGATTTGTATTTGATAAATCATCAATAATTTCCGGAACAGACATCGATGGACTCAGCGTGTATGTCCCTGCTCGCAGTTCGCTAGTGACACCATTTAGATAGGCATGCACAAGAAACGTCGTATTATTTTTTATCAGACTCGCTGCTTTCAATGTAGAGCTGATGGTTTCGGTGGAGTCACCTTCTTTAATGGTAACTTTCACCTTTTGCGTACTTGTTTCATCTACCGGACGCAGCTGCAGCTTGTACCAGACAGTACCGAGCACGCTTACCGCCAGGAGTATCCCTACGCCGATGAGCAGACCTATCATCTTGCGACGACGCGAGGGGCGTGCCGAGCGTACGTTGAGCCCATTCTGCGGCGTAGGATACTGTTGCTTGAAGGGTGCAGCGGGCTGCTCATCGTCCTGATTCATCGATGCATGTCCAAATAATCTTGTAGTATGATAGCAGCTGCTTCGGCATCGATCTTGTCCTTACGGGTGATTCTCGTGTGGCTCACCCCCAACCGTTCTTTAGCAGCTACACTAGTTAACGACTCGTCTTGAAAAACGATATCGACGTCCATATCTGCAAGCTGCTCGGCCATTGATTCTACGTACGCCGTTTGTTGCGTCGTGACACCTTGTTGGTTACGTGGATAGCCAACCACGACAGTAGCAACCGCATGCTGCGTTACAAGATCGAGAACATCGGTACGGAAAGTCCCTTCGTTCATAGCAATCGTCTCAATAGGAATAGCTATCCCGATTTGTGTATCTGCTATCGCGACCCCAATGCGCACTTTCCCTATATCTAAGGCGAGAATTTGTCTACTCTGTGTCATTCAACCGAAACTCAACACTAATTTTTTTGCTGTCATCAGGTACGACACTGACCCAGAACGGGAAGAACTTAACATCAACAGAGTCGATGCCTTGAATTGCTTCAAGCTCTTGTTGAATTTCTCCAAATTTTTTACCCTTTGATTGCTCTTTCACCTTCTCGTCATCGATTGTAGGCCCGACTTGTCCGGTAGCAATCACCGTCGCTCGAGCGCCGTCGGTAGCAGCTTCGGCATCTTGGAACTGCGCTTTTTCGCTACCATTTTTATATACTCGCTGATCATCTTTGCCAGCTAGCTCCTGTTTAAAATATTGCTCGAGAAATAGGTTCACCTCAGTCGTTGCTGCGCCGTACATGACATATTGCACAGTAGCCGTTAGGGTTGCCTCGTCAGCCTCTGCACCAACTTCTGGCGAGCTAGAAACGTCTTTGTATGCAACTGAGAAACTTTCTGGAATCGCAAGGCTCGTTGCCGTAAACTTTGATTCTAAATCGCGCTTTACTGAGTCTGGGTTTTCATCCGCAAGTTTTTGTTTTGCGGCTTGAACGTCACCCGCCGTCACTATGTTGATAGATTTCGTGACTCCACCAGATGTTGGGCCATCGAATGTAGCCGAAACCCCACTTGGGGTACCGCTCAGATTACCCGTTGCCGCATTATATTTAGAGCCATTTTCAGCCGCAGACACGCTACCCGAACTCTCGCCCGGACACAAGTTGTTCGGTTGACAGCTAAACGATAGCGTAGCTCCAGGTACAGTGACTGTTTCGTCGACGATAAACACGAGTCCGCCATCCGTTTGAAGTTTTGTCCCCGCTTCGACGGTCGCGTCACCCGGGCTAGCTTTCGTGAAATTGACCGTACCGGTAGCTTTCTTGCCAACATCTTTTTTACCAGTTGCTGAGAATGAGACTGATTTTTGTTCTGATTCTTGTTGTGTAGTAGCTTTTATCTGGCCTTCTTTGAAACTTGTCGTCACACCAGGTTTCACGGCTACGGCTTCGTTTACCGATGCATTTGTAGTTTTAGCACTGAGAACGATCGTCGCTTTTGGAGCAAAAACAATTGCCCAGACAAGAAACCCTATCAACAGGATGATTCCTAGAAGTATGAATATAAGTTTTTTCCGAAATTTGTCGAAGTTTGGAATCTTTGCCTGCTTCGCCGATTTAGATTTTTTAATCTGTGCTGCAGCGCTCGCGGTACTTGCAAGCGACGCGGCCATAGCGCTATTTCGAATCTCCTTTTCGTCGGCAGGCGATTTCGATTGCGTCACATGCTCGCCAACCGGCAATGAGGCGCCGTCAATCACTTCATCATCGTCTACATCGAGCACAGCTATCTCGGCAAGTTCAGGTTCAGATTGTAAATTCTTCGCCGTCGGAATTAATGCAGCAGCGGCGAGCGAACGCAGTGAATGATCGTTCGTAACAAGGGCAAGTTGTTTATCAGCCTGCTTAACCGCTCGGGCAAGCAGGCGTAAGTTGACGGCACTCTGCAAGACACCGACTCGCTTTGGCGGCACCAGTGCAACGACCGACTGTTTACTGTCTTTAATCTTACCGATGATAGAAGTTATATCGTCGTCTACATCTATATAAATGACGTCTTTTTTCATATTACACTCTGAGTATTCGATTTAATTTTTCTTTTACGCTACTAGCGTCGTTTCCACTTGATAGTGTATCATAGCCGACTCTCAGTAACCCCATGGCGGTAATGAATGTATGGTCGTTTACTTTGCCTGATTTATCTTCGATTCCAACAACCTCATTCGGAGAAATGAGCTGTATCGTGGGCCGTTTCGTAAACGGTAGTTCCTTGTACCAATCTTTCGTTGATAGTGCCTCTACGAGCTGCTCAAGACTTGCGCCGCCACCGCACAAGAATATTCGATTCGGCAAATGGTCTACCGATTCAAACTCGCTTAATGCCAGTTCTACGCCCGATAACCAAACATCTAGGGTTTTTTCAATCGCTTTCTCTGCGTCTTTTTTGACGCTCGGCTTGATTTTCTCGTGCCCAAGATGAATTTTTAATTTCTCTGCGGCATCATACGATAGATCCATGCCGCTGGCTATCGTCCGCGTAAAGCTGCGTCCGCCGATTCCGAACATCTTCGTACCTTCGACGCCACCGTCGTTCACGACGGCGATATCTGTCGTACCCCCGCCTACGTCAGCCAAGATAGCCGTCAGCGTACTACTGGCATCGTTCCCCAGAACACTCCGTGACACAGCAAACGGTTCAGCGGCAACGGCCAGCAGCTCTAGAGCGAGCTCATCAGCCACTTTCTCGAGGGCACCAATATGCACCATTGGCGCAAACGCCGTGTATATTTGTACCGCAACGTCCTTGCCCTGAAACCCAATCGGATTCGTGACTTTATACCCATCAATATGAATACTCACCAGCGCTGAATTTACCAGCTTTATCTCTACATCTTCGTTACCGGTCTCAAGGGCAATTTGTTTTTGTGCCTTAACCTGTGCCCGTTCTTGTACTTTTTCGATAATAAATTCCATCTCGGATTCGTCGAGTGGCCGGTCTGGCTGGGGCCGACGGTAGCGGATGGTGTTGGTGACACCTTTCACCAGTTCACCGGCAATACCGATAATAACCCGCTTGGCTTGCAAACCAGCTTGCTCTTCTGCTTCTGCTAGAGCTTGCTCGCAGTTCTGCACCACTCCGGCGATGTCTGCGATTGCACCAGAGTACATATCACTAATCTCCTGACGTGCGCGTCCAGTGCCAACAATTGTCATCTTATCGCCATCAGTCTCGGCGATCAGTGCTTTTACAAACTCTGTTCCGATATCAAGCGCCACGATATGCTTTCGATCATCGGATCGTTCGCGTTTCATGCGTATTTCTCGTAATTTTTGTAAAACCATAAGTGATACCATTATATACTACGAGGTCGAGTCCACAAAGTTGATAAAAATAGTTAATTATTGTAAAGTATACTTTATGATCTCCACTGAAATTGATGCTATGCCGCTATCGGATGACGCAGATAGTTTGAATAGCGAAAAACTATCTAAAGCAGAGATACCTAACCTTGTACCTAGACTTGTAGAGGTGTTGGACAAGTACGGTATAAAACCCAACTCAGAGGTGTTCCGTAACACGTTTGAAGATCCTTCTGCAGTACTATTTTGCGCATACCCGAATTTAGTTAGACAGTATTTTGATCTTGCAGATGTTGAACCCCGTCTACTATGCGTGTCCATCAATGAGCTGGAGGATGGGTCGCCACACAGCGGCAGGACAATTATTATTACGATCACTTGTAGCGATGAGTCCACCATAACGATTGACACGAGTGAATCGGCGAACGCGAGCTCTGTCAAAATTGACAATTCCTCTCTTGATATTCAAGACAAAACATATGCATTAGACAATTTTTTAATCGGACAGATGCTCATATCCTTAAGTTTGAGGCCTAATGACATGGAAGACATCAGTCATTCACATTTAAATGGAACAGGATTAGATCCTATGGACCCTCGTATATTCGGACTCCTTCGCACCGCACTTCAAGATAGAGCAAGCATGACAGAAGTAACTCGCAAGCACGTCTTTACGGTCCGCGATGACAAAACCTCAGCTGCGTCGATTTCTCTTCAAAGTGGCGTCTATGCAGATAATAGCGATTGGTATGATATTTCCCTTCATCAGTCGTACCAAGAAGATGAAGCAAAAAAAAGTTTGAAAATGCACGCGAAAAACACCTACCTGGGTAACGACCCAGCTCTAGGGAGGGACCACAATCTTGAAGGCCGCAGCAGATCGCACAGTGAGGATTGTTTTTCAAAGCCGATTGATCCGCTAATCGTAGGTCTATATATGGAAGCAGCTCTTGCACAAGCAATTGAACACCCACACACCGTGTCGCCTGTCCATCTACAGCAGAACAGCTTTAATACGCCGAATCCCAGCGCTTGATGATTCTTCTTTGTTTATCTTAAATCGTTTTCCGTCCTCAAATAGCTGTAGCGTATGGTCGACATGCGGGCCACCACATATCTCGAAGCTAAACGGCTTCTCTTCACCGTCAGCAATCATTTCATATATTTTTACGGTTTCACCATATCGATCACCAAAGGCACCAAGCGCACCTTTTTCTTCGCGGGCAACTTTAGTCGGATATTCTGAAAAACTAATCTTTAGATCTTTTTCTATTTGTTCGTTAACGATTTTTTCAACTGCATCGAGTTGCTCGCGAGTTACCTTTTCTGGGTGAGAGAAATCGAAACGAAGCCGTTCTTCGGTAATATTTGAGCCATGCTGCACCACGTGATCGCCGAGTACATCGCGGAGTGCTTGATACATCAGGTGAGTCGCTGTGTGGTATTTTTTGTGCTGCAATGTTTGGCCTTCGAGGCCGCCTTTGAAAGTACCTTTTGCCGCAGTTTGGGAGCGTTCGCGCTGTTTTTTAAGTGCTGACTCAAATTCCTGTACCCACTTCACCGACATTATGCCTCTGTCTTGCATTTCAATAATTTCGACTGATAGCTCCTTGGGAAATCCAAAAGTATCTTGAAATAAAAATATGTCGTCACCAGTTACAATCGGTAGTTGTTTTATAACCTCTTTGGTTGGAATGTTAGGGTTTTGCATATCAATAATAACCGGAAAGCGCTTACTTATCTCTTTCAGACCGTTGCGAAGTGTTTGGCGAAATGCTTTTTCTTCTTTCACTAGCACAGTAATTACTTCTTCCCGCTTTTCAGCAATGTCTGGGAAATCCTCGTGATACAAGTCGGCTATCACTGGTACAATTTCTTCCATAAAATTCTGTTCGACTCCCAGTTCAAAAGCGAACCGTATAGCACGGCGCAGCAAGCGACGCATGACATATCCTTGCTCTTTATTGCTAGGCACGCAACCATCAACGGCTAGGAAGGTCGCGGCACGTAAGTGATCGGCGATAACTCTCATAGCGTTGGTGTGTGAGTCGTAGTTTTTACCACTCAATACTCCTAGCTTTTCGATGATTGGCCACATTAAGCTGATCTTAAAAACGTCTGGGTCGTTTAACTTTGCGGCAGCGATGCGTTCTAGGCCAGACCCATGATCGATGTTTGGTTTTTCTAGTAGCTCAAATTTACCTTCCGAAACTTTGCGGTATGCCATAAAGACATTGTTGCCGATCTCCATGAACCTTCCAGAATCGCTAGCGGGGTGTGGTTCGCCAAAACTTGGATTATGCGCGGATTCACCAAAATCATAAAACATCTCACTATCAGGACCACAAGGGTCGCCGATCGGTGTATTTTCTTCATTGCCATTTCGGCTCCACCAGTTTTCGCTCCCATCGTATAAAAATATACGGCCACCTTGCATGCCCAGTTTATCGCCATTTTCAGCCGCACCCACTTCGACAACTTTTGCGTCGATACCACGAGCTGCAAATATCTTTGTCCATAGTGCTATAGCTTCATCATCACGAGGTATGCCATATGCTTCATTGCCGATATAGCATGATACGTACACGTGTTGCGGATCGAGTCCGACAACGTCAAACAAAAATTCTGAGATCCATTCAATCTGCTGATCTTTGAAATAGTCGCCCATGCTCCAGTTTCCTAGCATTTCAAAAAATGTCGTATGGCGATTGTCGCCGATGTCATCGATGTCTTGGGCACGAAGACAGGTTTGACTATTAACAATTCGCTGTCCTTTTGGATGCTGCTCACCGAGCAAATATGGAATCATCGGTTGCATGCCGCTGCCGGTAAACAGCGTAGTTGGGTCATCTTTGAGTACAAGAGGGGCTCGTTTCACTACCGCGTGGCCACGATCTTTAAAAAATTCTAGGTAAGCTTTGCGGATTTCTTGCGTGTTCATGTCCGTTAATTATAACAAACTTCACTTTTATCAGCGAGCGACTATTCGTTCACTCGCATTATAGTTCGGCAAGGCAGTCCCGCTCGTACAACTACCCGTTCCATCTGTTTGAGCACTAGCCTCGAGTCGATACACTAACATATACCATTGACCCGGTTGTGAACCGCACTTTTCGGAAGTATGTGAGAAATAACCATAACTATAGCCGCTACTACCAGTAATGTTGATGCCAGTAGTATTGGTTGGATCAGTAGGTAATGCAGATATGAAGTTATTTGTGATACGCGACTGGAATGTTGACCAGCTATTGTCATTCGAACTGCACCAATGGCTATTTATTGACGTTGATCCACAAGACGTCGAAGGAGGGTACTGACCGTTGTCAACATAGTACAGCTCGAGGGCTTTCTGAATATTAGCCAAGCCGCTCTGACGGTTTGAGTCACGTCCCCTTTGCTGGATGCCGTTATACGCAACGATTGAAATGGCTGCGAGGATTGCAATTACAACGATAACGATCAGAAGCTCTACTATGGTGAAGCCTCTCAGGTTTTGCTTATCTAATCGCTCAGTAGTCACCATCAACAACTCAATACCGATGCGCCCCACCAGCCAGCATTTATGTTTGCGCCCGTCTTGCAATTCGGCTTCGATAAATTTCTTACCAATATACCATACGAATTATTAGCGACTGGACCACGTACGTACTGGTATAAACCGTAATCTGATGGCAAACTAGCCATATACGTCGGCACCAGCGGGACAGAAAGCCCAGAAAAACTATAGCCAGCATCATCGTTGCCTATTGAGGGGTAAAAGCCATTATCTATCTTATACAATTCTATTGCTTTTTTTACATTTGAAACTTCAGAACTCACTTTGGCATCTTTGGACCTATTTTGGATGCCGTTATACGCGACAATGGAAATTGCAGCTAAGATTGCGATGACCACAATAACGATTAACAACTCTACAATCGTAAAACCGTTGTGTCTATGCATTCGTGTTTGCATTTTGTACCCCCCTAACTATCCAAACTGAATGAAACGTTCTTAACTGACAATATATTACCGGTTCCATACACGCCGTAAAAAGCCAAATATGCTGACGACAATGATGGATCGGCACTTGACGGAGTGAAGCTGACTGATTGCCTGACGTAGCTAGTTGTTACTGGCACAGTTAACCCAAACGAATATCGAGCGCCTGACCCATTTTGGAAATAGACGTTTGCTGTTGATCGGTTTGCAATATTCGCTGATTTTATATCGAATTCAAGTCTATATTTTTTAAGTCCGTATTTATCAACATAGGCGGCTAAATCAGAGAAACGCAAAAATTCATTACTGCCAGTTTGTTCGACATTGGCGCGATATAAAAATTGCGCCGGCTGCAAGGAGGCTAGTTCGTAACCGGGAGTGACGGTACCTGAGTACGGATTTGAATTGATTGGCGCATATGAGACTGTCGCGTCCGAAGGTTGAACAAAACAAGCATTACCACTGGCTGGCGTCGGACAATCTTTTATTGAACCGAGGTATGCGGGGCGATCAATTTTTTCGACTTCAATCTTTTTTGCGAGTTGATTCACCTGCGCGCTAGCTGCAGACAATTGGGCTCTACTTTGTACGCCATTGTACGCCACGACAGAAATAGCAGACAGGATACCAATGACCACAATAACTATTAGTAATTCTACGATAGTAAATCCATTACGAAGACGCTTCATCAAAATGCCGGCACCCTATAATCATACTCATTATTTTCTGAAGCGATCCTCGTGCATCCCCCAAATCCATCATCCGCTAAGTCTGATGACTCTAACTCGGCATACAAATAGTAGCTGTCATCCGTCACTTTTCTATAAAAATATCCTTTTGATGTTCCTTCAAATTTTGGATCGTACGATATTTTTGCAAGATACGGTGCAATGGCGCCTTGAAATCCAGATTTATAACCGTTTGCAGTGTTGGATATTTGCGTACACCAAGACGTGCCTCCCATAGGATACCTACCGTTATCAACGTAAAACAATTCTACTGCTTTTGAAATAGCTTGCAAGTCAGCCTTTCGCTGGGAGTCTCTTCCGCGTTGTTGCACACCGTTGTAGGCAACAATACTAATTGCAGCTAGGATGGCTATAACAACGATTACGATGAGGAGCTCGACAATTGTGAAGCCATATTGATGTTTATTTTGCCGTTTCATAGTAGGATTATAGCATAAGTAGTTTCGAGCTATGTAGCTACTCTATACTAGCTCATATCACTTCCTTAGTTTGTAGTCCAACTTTTCCAGTCGTTTGCGCCATATCCGTACGCCCATGTGTGGGGGATATCGAAGCCCTGACAAGATAACGCTAACGTTGGCGCTACTTTACCCAATGATGCAAGGCCTGTTGAGGAATCTCTCACGAATGTCTCACCAGACTTACTACGTGCAGTAATCCGAAAAGTATTTACTCCCGAAACCGTGCCTTGACAGTAATACAAGTTCTGACCAGAAATTTGAAAGTACGCTGAACGAGAAAATGGAAAAGATACGCCCGATAAAATTTGAGAATTTCCCGTGCTAGTACTGCCAGTATTGATTGCGCCTCCTACAGGAAATCCATCCGTATCGACGCTGGCCAACCTAATAGTTTTATCAAAATTCGCCAGATCAGATTTCACCGTTGTGTCATTTGCACGGTTCTGGATACCGTTATACGCAACGATTGAAATTGCTGCGAGGATTGCAATTACGACGATAACAATCAATAGCTCAACAATCGTAAATCCGCCTCGGTTGCGAATAGTAGTAAACATATAGTGAGTATAGCACAAGCTTTATGGCTATATTCACCCCAAGCTTCGATGTCTCGTCACATTAGTTTACGCTATGATGTAATAATTCCTCCCCCAATACACTCATCGCCGTCATATAGCACCATAGACTGTCCCGGCGTGATAGCCCGCTGCTCTTCATTGAAGCGCAATATATTATCCTGTATAGTTGCAAGAACTAATGCGGCGCGGTGGCGGACTCGCACTGAAACCGCAGCATCCGCTGGTTCACCATTAATCCAATGAATATCTTCTAGCGTTACCTCTGATTTCCAGAGCAATTCATTCTGTAGTTGGTTCGATACATACACTTCATTCTTGCCCATATTTTTGCCCACGACGTAATACGGAAGCCCCCCGCCAACATCTAAGCCATGCCGTTGGCCTAATGTATAGAAAATGGCTCCATCGTGCGAGCCCACCGTTTTGTTTGTGACCGTATCGATAATGTTCCCCCTCGACGTTTCAACATATTGACCTAAAAAGTCACGAATCCCAATTTGTCCAACAAAACAGATGCCGACAGAATCTTTTTTATGCGCTGTCGTTAGCCCACGTTCTTCGGCCATATTCCGAACTTCAGGTTTGGTGTATTCACCGAGTGGGAACAACGTCTTTGTAAGCGCCTCGCCGGTAACTCGGTACAGAAAGTACGTCTGATCTTTGTTTTGATCTTTCGCCATATACAGTTTTCCATTTTTTGTACTGGCATAGTGACCGGTGGCAATACAATCTGCGCCCTGTTCGAGCGATGCCTCAAGAAAAAGTTTGAATTTTACCTCTTGGTTGCACATAATATCTGGGTTTGGCGTCCGACCGAGTTTGTATTCGTCAATCATATACTCGACGACTTTATGTTTGTACTCGTTTTCGAAATCGAAAACTTTGAAATCAATACCAAGATGTACGGCAACACGTTTAGCATCCGCCAAATCTTCTGCCCACGGACACTCCATGCCAGGTAAGTCTTCTGACCAATTTTTCATGTACACGCCTGTGACGTCGTGCCCCTGCTCCACCAGTAATGCTGCTGTCAGCGAAGAATCAACGCCGCCGCTCATACCAACAAATACCTTCACTATCGCGACTCTCCAGCCGTGCTCACGACTATCTTCACTAGTTCGCCGCCAGCAAGCCACCAACCTTTGGGCGTAGCCCACCAGTACCACGGCCAGTCTGGATCGTTTCGCGTTGGATGATTTACTATCTCGATTTTATGTTCTGTTAGATTTTTAAACTCGGTACTCGCTCGTCGCTGGTGATACGGCGACGTCACGAGTATCATACGTTGGACGTCTTTTTTTTGCACAATTGTATTTGTCTTTTCAGCGTTCTCGCGTGTCGTTTTAGAAAACTCTTCGACAAAAATATCGCTTGCTGGTACGCCTGCATCGATAGCTTGTTTACGCATGACTGCCGCATTACTTGGCGCATCAATATCTAAGGCAGCTCCAGAGAATATCAGCATGTCAGCCCAGCCTCTTTGATACAGCTCAATCGCTTCGGCCGTTCTCACTTGAGTTTTACCTCCGCTAACGGCAATAATAGCATCGGCCTTTTCACAGCCAGTCGATGTGTTTGGGCGTTCTTGGCACCGCGCTAAATCGTCTGGTGACAAGTACGCGCTAATAAATAAGGCACTCAAACCAAACACAAATAGAATAGCCAGCAAACCTTTTATCATGTAGCCGCCTGTCTGTCGTATTCACGTTTTACCGCGTCGATAATCGCCGTTGATGCTCTCTGAACCGCAACGCTATCGGTGCTCTTGCCTAATGTTAGACGAATACTGCCGTTCAGCAGATTCTCATCTAACCCTATCGCCGTTAACACGTGCGAAGCAGTATGCTTGCTTGCAGCACAGGCGCTACCCGTCGCAATATAAATACCCTCTCGCTCTAATATAAAAATCAATCGTTCTGCGTCAATCTGAGGGAATGCTATTGAAAGATGCCCGGGCAGTCGGTGTTTACGGTCGCCCAACACCACAGATTCTTCAAAGGCATGGTGAATGTTTTTTTCTAAGTCGTCACGAAGTGTTTTTAGACGTATAGCTTCCGAAGCCTGATGGTTTGCCAGCCACGCTGCGGCTGCGGCAAACCCAATCGTACCAGCCACATTTTCTGTTCCACTCCGGATGCCGCGCTCTTGACCACCGCCGACAATCAGCGGTTCGATGGTTATATTTCGTTTGGCCCACAACAATCCCACTTGTTTCGGTCCATACATCTTGCCGCTATTGAGCGTCAAAAAATCTACACCCAAACGAGCTACGTTCACGTCTACTTGGCCGAAGCCCTGGGACGCATCACAATGGAAATATAGCGGTGTATCGTCGTTGTTTTGAATACGTTCCGTACGAATCTGGTCTAACGCCTGGGCTATCTTACGAATCGGTTGAAGCGTTCCCAGCTCATTATTGGCAAGGGCGATACTCACGAATTGCGTGGTTGGGCGAATTGCCGCTACGATATCTTCAACGCTGACGCGACCTTTTTCACTCACCGGTACAACGGTATGATCACGTCGTGTTGTGCACTCAAGTACCGCTGGGTGCTCGATAGCAGATGTCACGACATGTCCGGACGTCGCATGAAAAGCAAGGTTTATCGATTCTGTAGCGCCAGCCGTCATAAGGATTTCATCACCTTTTGCCCCAATACTTTGCCCGAGCTGCTGCTTAGCCGCGTTATACTCGCGGCGTATCTGCACCGCTGGTGCGTACGGGCTCGAGGGATTATAAAAATTATCACACAGATATGGCATCATCGCCGCCAAAGCGTAGTCTGCCACAGGGGTAGCTGCAGCGTAATCGAGATAGACTGTATCTGGAGTGTTCACTATACCTATTGTATCATTGCGCGAGTTTTTGACCCGTTTCAGGATCGCGTTTGTAGATTCCCCGCATAACTTGCTCGTAGTACATTTGTACCGCCACCCCGAAGTTTTGCAGCTCATCCCCCTCAAGATAGCTATACTTCGCACCATCTTGGGCTTTTAGAATCGCTTTACCCTGTACTTCATACCGGGTCGTCGTTGATTTCTTTACCCCGTTGGCATCGGTGAATTCTTCATACCAAATCCATGTGACCGCATCGAGGTTAAAAAACTCTCTTCGATGACCTTTTGCTATCGGGCCAAAAATATTTTTGCCGATATCGCTTTCGAGTTGGATTAGTTCACGTTCTGTTAACTTTTTTAACGGACTTTTGCCGAGTTTTGGCATCTTCAATTGAGGTATAGACTGGTCGTCACCGACAAGTAGTGTTAAGGCTTTTTTGAAAATACTAGCCATAGGCTTCGCTGTTACGCCGCTGACTCGTGAATTTTATCTTGACGAGCTTGAGTGACTGCCGCAGATATAATAGCGATTAACTCAGGTGTTATCTCAGTGTATGCGTCGTACTTTATTCCTACGCTCGTCCGTTCTTCTAGCGGTGGTGTTTTCTCAATAGGTTCGTGCTCTGCGACCTTGAATACATTCGCGACTTCACCCATCGCGCGAATGACCTCAGGTGATTTCTCTTTTGAAGGCAAGTCTGATAAATGCAGGTCAAGCCTATCTCCGGACGTAAATGGAGTTTCCTTTTCTGGAACTGCGTATAGGTGGCGTGGCGATTGGTCTGACATGATATAAAACTCCTGATTTTTTCATTACAGTGTATTTGTTTTTCGCGTGTTTGTTAGTGCACTATGTCCCTATGATACAGAAAATAGTACGGATGCATTTGTCGAGGTAGTACGCGCGAATGTTTCAGCGCCTATATCGCGCCGATTGGCATGATACGCTGCTATATACCTCACAAATGCTGGCTCGTTTACTTTACCACGATGTGGCACTGGTGTCAAGAAGGGCGCATCAGTTTCAAGCAGTATTTTATCTAACGGTATAGAATCGTACATATCCCGTTGTGAATGATTTTTCGTAAAGGTACTAATACCGTTCAAGCCAACATATAAACCCCGAGACAACGCTTCCTCAAGATTTTCGGCAGTATCGGTAAAACTGTGCACGACTCCACGAGTCTTTGGAAAATTTGCTAAAATTGGCCAAAAATCACTGAATGCTTCGCGTACATGAAACGATACTGGCAGTTTGAAGTCGTGTGCCCACTGTAATTGCTGTTCCAGCGCAGTAATCTGAGCATCTCGTGGTGAATTATTATAATAGTAGTCTAGTCCTATCTCGCCGACACCCACCACCGTCGAGTGATTGGTTTGCAACAACTCAGCTACCTTAGCATACCCATTTTTGACATCGTGTGGATGAACGCCAACGACAGCAAAACAGCCTGAATACGCGGCAGCGAATTCTATTGCTTGCTCAGAACTTGTCTCGTTGGTTCCAATACACAGCATGGTCGAAACATCAGCCTCTCGTGCACGAGTATAGGCGTCGACGGCTACGGAACGTTCATACAATTCGGTCTCATGGATATGACAATGAGTATCTGTATACATAGTGTTAGGTCGCAGTAGGAGTGGTTTTTTCTTCCGACGCATGGATCTGTATTCTCGGGAACAAAACGCCGTCTTGCTCGTGTATGACGCCACTTTCGAATGTATCAAGAATTTTTGCCGCTGCATGAGGCATGAACGGAACAAGCAGGTCGCCAATCTGCACCAGGCTACCCGCACAGTAGCCAAGAATTTCAGATAGATGCGGCTCAGCTTCGGGGTCAGTTTCGCGGCGTCCTGCTACTTCCCATGGTTTTACTGTATCGATATAACGGTTGAGTGAACGCACATTTACCCAGACTTGGTCGAGGGCTTTGTTAAATTCTAGTCGCTCCATAGCGTCTCGGTATAGCTGCATGTCATGTTCGGCCTGCGTCGATTCACCAATCACACCAGCTTGGTATTGCAGTATCATTTTACTCACCCTTGCCACAAGATTGCCGAGGTCATTGGCGAGCTCCGTATTGTAGGCGTTCTCAAATTTAGTCCAGGTGAAGTCACCGTCGTCGAGCGTTGGGATGTGTCGCGCAAAAAAGTAGCGAAAGGCATCGAGCCCATATGTATCAATGACTTCGTTAGGATCGACCACATTGCCAACTGTTTTTGACATTTTTGATCCACCACTCGAGATATGTCCATGAACTAATAGCTTCTTTGGTAATGGCAGCCCGAGGCCTAGCAGAATTGCCGGCCAAATCCCGGCGTGGAATCTGAGAATATCTTTGCCCACCACTTGAATTTCAGCTGGCCAGTAGTCTTTCCACTCTGGGCTGTCGGGGTATCCGAGCACCGTAATGTAGTTCGATAGAGCATCGAGCCATACGTACATGACTTGTTCTGGATCACCAGGAACTTCTACGCCCCAGCTAAGATTTTTTCGTGGCCGAGAGATTGATACGTCTTTGACGCCGTCTTTTATCAGTTCGAGAAATTCTTTTTCACGAAACTCAGGTACAATATGCATCTTCTTCTTAGTAATCGCATCGCGTAGTTGCTCAGTAAACTCACTCGCTTTTAAGAAGTAATTTTCTTCGTTCACGCGCTCGTATGGGGTTTGGTGGTCTTGGCAGATCCCGTCGGTTTCTTCAACTTCTTTGTCGGTAAAAAAGGCTTCATGCCCTTGGCAATACCAACCTTCGTAGCTTCCTTTATAGATATATGGCTGTAACTGTTGCCAGATATATTGTACGGCTCCTTTGTGATGACCGTCCGTGGTGCGAATGAAATCGGTATACTCAGCGCCCACCTTCTTCATCAGATTTTCAAAATCTACGTACGCACCGTCGACGTATTCTTGCGGTGACCTATTGTTCTCTGCCGCTTTCGCAGCTATTTTGTTGCCGTGTTCGTCGGTGCCGACTTGAAACCGAACCTCGCGACCATTCTGCTTTTGGTATCGACTCCAGATGTCAGCAATTAGATAATCAAGTGCATTGCCGATATGCGGCGCACCGTTAACATACGGAATCGCGGTTGTGATGTATAGATTTTTTCCCATTCCTATTAGTATATCAGTTCTGACCGCGCTTAGCGCATGATGGCTACGATTGCGTGTCGTCCATCAGTTTCCTGCGAACCTGCCAAGAAATTGCTGTGAGAAAATAGCTCTGGGTCCTTCGTCGTATCTCTGCCATCAATCTCGATATTCTGCTCTAAAACTCCCGCCTTCATTAACTGCTCCACGGCGACCTCGTGCAAGCTTTTGTTATCGAAGTCATGAAGTGGATAGGAAGACTTGCCGGCTGCCGCGCTCAAATACACAATGATATCTTGGGGTCGCGAGCCGAATTCTTGTTCCATATATTCAATATTTCGCGTGCCGCCTTCCTGCACAAGATTGTGCCGTCCTAGATGTGCGATACCCCATGCATCGTTCTTTGCGTCATGCAGTACGGCACCGATGCAATCGGCCAGTGGAAGCATGAGTGGCGTTTCTGACATACGAGTAAACACACTATCAAGTTCTATCGTAGAGGGTGTCACTATCCCATCCCCTCTATACTTAGAACCGATAGTATTGAATCGTACGTAATCATTTCCTTCATAGGTTAACGCAAGTAAAATCGCATCTATACAATCTAAATCATGTTTCTTAAAAAAATTTTCACGATTTCGTCTAACTTCAGAATCATCATACCGGCCCTTCATCGTCCCGTCGTGCGTGTTCGAAGTGTAGAATGCTATCTTCATGGTGCAAGTATAACATCCGTTTTAGTCAAGATAAGCCCCCGTCAATTTTTTGCGACCTCGCCTATTGCTTATCGATGATTAATATATCTTTCCTTTGCTGCATGTATCCGAGATTTAATCGAACTAAGCGTTTTTCCAAGTTCATCTGCGATTTCTTGATACGAAAAGCCTTCTACGTAATGAAGCCATAGTACGTATGCATCTTTCGGAGGAATAGTTTGTAACATTTCGATTAATTCCAATCGAGCCGTCGCTTGATCGGGTACACCTACTTGGTCTAATCTTGCTGATAAGACTGACGCATCTTCAGGAAATTCATTTCTATTTCTGAATAATCTGAAGTGGCTGGCGAAAGTGTTTGACGCAATCTTGAACACCCAGTTTGAGAAGTTACTGCCATCGTGTGTTTGAATATTCGTATATACTTTAGTGAATGTCTCTTGGGTTAAATCTTCGGCTAATTGATAGTCAGCACCCTTTCTTATCAGAAAGTTTACTATTTTTCCTGATAATGCTTCGTATAGTTCTATAAATGCGTCGTTATCGTCGTTATATTGGAAGCGAGCAGCAAGTTCGTTTAATTGATTCTTATAGGTTTCTGCAGAATCTTCGTTACCGCGGTGTACGTCACCGGCTAGACCTTCGGCGTGATAATCGGCAGGATGAACAGTTTCACATGTTGGGATCTCGGTCATGATATTACATATTATACAATTTTTATAGTATTATGCAACTCATTCCATTGTGCTATCGACAAGTCTTGTGCCCGCAAGGCGGGTGATACGTTTGAGTCTCGGAGAATTTTTTCCGCTTCATCCTTTGATATTTGTAGTCCACCCGACAAACTAGAACGCAATTTTTTTCGTCTAGCGGAAAACCCGGCTTTCACAAGCTTAAAAAAATCTTTTTCGCCCTGTCTATCGATAAGCGGATTGCTTCTCACGGATAGTATCACGACTTGTGAATCAACTTTCGGTGCCGGCGCAAAGAATGCTTTGCCCACTTCAATGCCCAGTGTTGTCTCTGCATACACTTGCGCGCTGATACCAAGGATACTCATATCGCCTGGTTCTGCGGCAATACGCTGGGCAACTTCCTTTTGCACCAGTAGCACAGCAATCCGTGGCTTATTATCGGCAGTCATGAGCTTCTGCACTATTTTGCTCGTAATATAATACGGCACGTTGGCAACGACAACATAATTGGCAGGGAGCGAATTAAGATCGAACGATAGTATATCGTCGTGTATAACCTCGAGGTTTTTACCCGGAAATTGAGCTGGCAATTTGCTGGCTAAATCCTCGTCAAACTCAACAGCGACGACGTTTTTCGATGCATTCAGCAAGCCGCTGGTCAAGGTACCAAGTCCCGGACCAATCTCTAGCACGGTATCAGTCGGCTGGATAGCGGCTGAATCGACAATTTCTGAAAGAATAAACGGGTCTCTGAGCCAGTGCTGGCCAAGTTCTTTCTTGGGCATTATCGGTAGATATCTGGCAAGCTTGCGCCACAGTGAGGCCACGGGCTCCAGCCACGGCTTACGTACAAGGCGCGAGCTGCAGCGTCCTCTTCTGCAGGCGTGGCATTTCCATAGGGAGCAGATGAAACACTATTCCACGTACCTTGATCAAATTGATATGCTCCGTAGTAACCATTTCCCGTATTTATCCCGTAGCCACCTTCACATGAGCGTAATTTAGCAAGAGCAGCTGCGAAATCACCACCAAAGCTCGGTTTTGAACCAACAACTTTCACGGTCTTCTTTGGTTGGGTCACCACTACGCTCTGGATTTGTTTGCGGTTGATTTCTTTACCGTTACGCATAGTTATCTCGAATGTCACTGTTTTTTTACCAGGTGTTCCTACTGTAGTAATCTTTTCATAGCCAACGTCACGGTTGCTGTCTTGGATAATCTCAACCGGTGGTGCGATAGCAACATCGTTCGTGATCGTTTGTTTACCATTGCGCCAAATCTCAACTTTAATACCTTCGGATATACTCGCGGATTGCTTGAGCGAAAGAGTGTCGTTTTTACCAAGCGTAATCTCTTTTTCTTCTAAAAATTCCTTGACCGTCGCTTTTTGTGTGTAGACGGTTTCTTTTTTACCATATAGAACCAAATTTACCTTGGTTGCACGCGTGATCATAAGCTTCACCGCGCTGCCGTTAGTAACGATATTAGTCGATAGCTGCATTTTAGCAGTATCTTGATCGCGAAGCTCCATGTCTGCACCTTCAACGATTTGTTTTGGCGTCTGGTAGGCCGACATAACCGGAATTTGCTGATTGCCATCGACAATCACAATCGGACGCGCCCGGTAGATATTGACTCGGTAGCTTTTAGCAACCAGTTTTTCATCCATACCAGGCTCAACGATGTCATTTTTGTCCATGACAATGCCTTCTTCGGCAAACACTTCTCTCAAGGTATCTCCCCCTGAGATAAAGCTTTTTTCTTGACCTCGGTCATACACCGTCACAAGATGTTCGTTGGTAGACTGATTTTGTGCAGCGTATACCTGAGGCATACCAGCAAAAAGAGTCACAAATAGGGCAAATGCACTTGTCAGCGCAAGTGTCTTGTACGAGAGAAATGAATTAAAAATATCTTTCATAAATAAAATGGTTTCTAGATGATACAGGCACATCCCAGGAACTCGTACCAATATAGCATATTTTACCCTATTTTTGCAAGTCGAGCGTACTCGACGTTCAGTTTTTTCATCTGTCCACTATCGAATTGTACGGACACAGCCAACCCGTCTATATCAACTATTTCACCCTTCCCAAATTGTGAAGACTCGACTCGCTCACCAATATCAAATTGCGGTATCTCTTCAAACGTGACTTCGCGAGCCTCCGATTGGTCCAGCGAACCGGCGATGACAGCTGCTTCGCTACCGATATCGTCGAGAAACCGTGATGCAGGGTTATAGCCTCGCTGACCATATTGTAACCGAGACGCCGCGTAGCTCAGGTGTAACTCTTCGCGGGCTCGAGTCATACCAACATAACACAGCCGCCGCTCTTCTTCGAGCTCACTCGGTCCAGCCTCGTAGACGCGAGAATGAGGAAAGATCCCTTCCTCCATACCGACCATGAATACAACAGGGAACTCAAGCCCTTTCGCGGCGTGCAAGGTCATCAGCGTCACACTATCGGTCGTATCCTGCTCATCGACACTACTCATAAGCGCTACTTCGTCGAGAAAATCGGCTAGATCTGTATACATAGCCGCGTCAGAGATGAGCGCGCTGAGGTTCTCTTCCCTGTCTTCGGCTTGCGGTGTGCCATCAAGAATAAAACTACGGTAGCCAGTTCTTTCAATGATTTGCTCGATCAGCTCACTCGGGCTAATGCCGGCTTCAATGCGAGCCTGAAGTCCCCGCAGTACTGACCCAAGTCGTGCCAAGCTGGTTCTAGCCTTCCCGCTCACGGGCGACGTTTCGACGGTGACCAGCGCCGAGATAATATCTAAGCCGCTCTGTGCTTGCCAGGTAGTAAATCGTTCGAGGCTCGTCGCACCGACGCCTCGGGTCGGCACGTTAGCAATCCGGCTGAACCCCATACGATCGTTCGGCTGATACAGCAATTTTATGTACGCTATAATATCTTTAATTTCTTTTCGGTCATAAAATCGCACACCGCCAACGATTTTATACGGTATCCGAGCTTGTAAGAATGCTTTTTCCATCGTGTAGCTCATTGCGTTTGTTCGGTACAGCACGGCGAAATCGGTATAGGTGCGAGCACCGATTGAGACCTGCGTCCCAATTCGACCGGCCACTTGGTGTGCTTCTTCTAGCTCGTCATAGGCTTGGTGTATTTGTACAGGATCACCGTCACCTGCCGCTGTCCACAATACTTTATCGGTTCTAGTGGTATTTTTCGTGATGACATTTTGTGCGGCCCGCAGTATAGCCCCGGTTGAACGATAGTTTTGCTCGAGCTTAACGACCTTTGCGCCCTTGTAATCACGTTCAAAATTCAGAATATTTGTAAAATCAGCGCCGCGCCAGCTATAGATTGACTGCCAGTCGTCGCCGACCACACAGATATTCTTTTCCTCAGAGACCAGGCTCTTGACTATGGCGTACTGCGCTGCATTGGTGTCTTGATATTCATCGATCAGGATATGCTTGAACTTGTCGCGCCACTTGGTGCGTGTTTCTGGCGATTCTTTAAATAATCGCACTGTCTCGATCAGCAAATCATCAAAATCTAGTGCCGAGGCGGCTCGCCGAGCAACCTCATAGGCCTTGTAGATTTGAGCAACGGTTTTTTCGAACGGGTAATTAGCTGCTACTTCCATATCTGCCGGAGTCAGCAACTGGTTTTTGGCATTTGAAATAGCCGAACTGATAGCGCGCGGTTTTATCTGTCGATCGGTTATACCTTGCTGCTTCATGGCCTGTTTTACCAATCCTTGACGGTCGCTTTCATCATAAATAATGAAGTTGTGGCTTATGCCAATCGCCTCACCATCAATCTTTAGCAACCGAACGCAGATCCCATGGAATGTTCCCATCCAAGGCATGAAATTCCGCGTGTTCGGCTGATCAAGCAACATTGCAAGCCGTTCGCGCATTTCTTTCGCTGCTTTGTTAGTGAACGTGACCGCTAGGACTTGCTCGGGCCAAACACCTTCAGACTGAATCAAGTGCGCAATACGGTGCGTTAAGGTTTTCGTCTTACCGCTGCCGGCTCCTGCCAAAATCAAAAGCGGCCCACTCGTCGTTTGGACCGCATCTTTTTGCGCGTCATTCAGTCCACCTAAAATATCCATTACTACCTAGTATAGCAACCAAATGGCCCTATCGTTAGACAATATTAAGGAAGTACAACGCTGCAGCACCACCAGCACCAAGAAGTACCAGACCAAGAATCCATAGCACCGTGAGCCAACCGGATTTTGCCTTTGCAGGATGGTTTAGCGGCTCTGGGTGTGAGTCGTATATCGGGGCATGTTCGGCAGCAGCTTGTGGCGGTTTAATTTTGTACTGCTGGGCAATAGAGGTAACCTGGGGAGCTACGGAGACAGGTGCAGAATCGGTGCTTTGATCGTCGTGTGTTGCAGGCAATGATGGTTCGACTGGCGGCGTATCATCAGATGCATCAGCGTGCGATTTACTCACTACACTTCCAGACTCGATCGCGAGGATATCGGTACCGAGCTCTTCGGGTAATGGATCGTTTACATTACCCATATCGGCGGTTGTCTCTTCTTTTTCAAACGATGCCAAGCCGCTTTCATCGGTAGCCGGAGTGCTCTCAGGTGATTTCGGCGCTTCGTCCTGAACACCACCAAGAGGGCGTTTCTCTACTTTTGCATCAGTCAGAAAGGGAGATGAGGCGCTGGCTGTCGATGGCGTTTGACGAGCGACTACTTCTGAGGATGCCGAAATATCAGACTGGTTTGGTGCGTTAATCACTGCATCGAGTTTTTGAGTCTCCTGCTCTTCGTCGCGAACTGGAGGTTCTTCGGGATTTTCTGGCTGCACATCAGTCGAAGACGCGTCTGATTGTTCTAGGTTCTGGTTACTCTCGTGAAGCTCAAGTGGATCTGGCCAGGTAGATGAGCTCGTAGAAGGTTCGGTATTGACCTCGGGTTTGGCGTCAGGCGTAGCATCGGGTGATGATGAGACCGATTCATCAATGGTTGTTGCAGTCGCCGATGACGGAGCGATAGGACTCACCGTCTGACTGCGGCGGCGTGCGAAGGTTGGCTGAGTACCCTTTGCAGAAGACGCTGGCACGATATCCATGAATCGACCCGATGTTCGCTGAGGAACAATAGATTTTTGAGAAGTACTGTCGGTACTTGAAGCCGCATCTTGAGCAGCCGAGGGCGCTGGCGACGTGTCGACTGAGGTATCGACAGAGTCGGACACTTCGAGCGTAGGCGAAGGTGCTGGAGACCCGGAAACATCCTGTGGGCGTGGTTGCCATTTGACAGCTTCGGGGCTCGAAGCCGATGATGTCGGGATTTCTTTTACCTCATCAGTTTGCGGTTTGGTTTCGACGTCAGACTTCGGCACACCCTTCATTAGTGAGCTCACTGCCTTGTCAAGCTCATCAAAGTCAATATCTTTCATGCCCACCCCTTCATATTATGTCGTTCTTTCGTGCGCCGCAGCGATGATATCTGAGAATTCATGCACATTTAGGCTCGCACCGCCAACAAGGAGCCCATCAAGATCAGCCACCGATAGCAGTGACGCTGCGTTTGAAGCGTTTGAGCTACCGCCATAGAGTACTCGAACACTTTCGGCAACTTCTTTTCCGAATAGATGCTCTACCTGCTTGCGGATTGTCGTAATCGCACGCTTAATTTCAGTCGGCGTTGGCGTTTTGTGATCGGCGAAGTTTTTGCCACCGCTAATCGCCCAAACTGGCTCATAGGCTATCACAATATCCCGCGCGTCTTCCGCTGTCAGGTTTGCAAGACCACCAGTAATTTGATCGTGGAGCACTCCACTGGTTTCTCCGTCGGCTTTTTCCGTTGCTGTTTCACCGACACACAGAATCGGTACGATATGATTCCGAACGACTGCTTGCACCTTCGCGCGAATATCTTTATCATTTTCATGAAACTTATGTCGACGTTCAGAATGTCCGACTAGTGCATATTGCACCAATCCTCGCAATTGGTGAGCCGAAACCTCGCCGGTAAACGGTCCTTCGTCTTGGTGATAAAGATTTTGTGCCGCTAGTGAAAACTTCTTTCGATCGACTTGCAGACTCAGTGTTGGTAACGCAAGCATCGTCGGTGCTAACACCAATTCAACGTTTCGATGATTCGATATCTGATTATTTAGTTTATGGACAAATAAACTCGCCTCTTGGATATTGAGGTTCATTTTCCAGTTGGCGATGATGAGAGTTTTTTTAGACACGGCGTACATTTCTTGCTTATGCTTATTTACTTTAGTCTACCAGTATCACCGTCGTGCGTCTAGCAAACTTTCGATTCCTGGAAGCTTTTTTCCCGATAATAGTTCTAGGCTGGCACCGCCACCAGTTGATACGTGCGAAAAGCTTTTGCCGTCTTGACTATCCCAGTCGAGCACAAAGTCTGCCGTATCGCCTCCGCCAATAACCGACACAATCTTAGGATGTGTCGCCAGCGCCATCGCAATCCGTGCCGACCCGTGGGCAAAGGTGTTTATTTCAGCCAAGCCGAGCGTTCCGTTCCAGATCACTGTCTGAGCCGATTCTATTGCGGCAACGTAACGCTCAATTGTCTGATCGCCGATATCGAGCGCCATCATCCCCGACGGGATAGCTCGCACCGGCACAACCGTGCGGGCTGCGCGCGAATCAACTGATTTTGCAACCGCAACATCGCTTGGCAGCTGCAAGAATGCATCCACCTTCTCTTTGCCAACTTTCTTCAGTGCTATGGCATAGATCTGTTTTACCTCGTCTATTTTGTCCGCCTCGCGTTTGCTGGTGCCCATATCGATACCGCGGGCATGTAAAAATGTATTCGCCATCGCACCGCCAATCAGAATAGTTTCGGCCAATGGCTCAAGTTTTTCAATAATACCGATTTTGTCGGCTACTTTTGCACCGCCCAGAACAGCAACCAACGGATGCTTAGGGTTATGCACCACTGAAGTTAGCGTCGTGTACTCTGTTTCTAGCAGGAGGCCCGCTACGCTCGGCAAGCACATGGTAATAGAATCGGTGCTGGCGTGGGCCCGATGTACAACGCCAAATCCGTCTTGAACAAAGTAACTCGCACCCGAGTCCGTAGCTAGTTTTTTGGCGAACGGCGCATCGTTGGCTTCTTCTTCAGCGTAAAAACGAAGGTTTTCGAGCAGTATGATGCTCTTTTTGGATGCTTTTTTAATGCCCATTCGGACCTTGTCGCCGACACAGTCATCGATAAATGTCACCGGCAACCCCATATATTCTTCGAGTGTATCAGCTACGCAGCGCAGGCTGAGTGCCTCGTCGCGCCCGTTTGGCCGGCCAAGATGTGAAATAATAACAATTTTGCAGCCTTCTTTTACCAGGTACCGTAGGGTTGGTAAGCTAGACCGAATCCGAAAATCGTCAGCGATGCTGCCATCGTTTTCGAGCGGCACGTTATAATCCGCCCGAACCAGCACTGTTTTACCTCTTAGAGGCACGTCTTGAAGTGTTTGTTTGTAAAATCCCACCATTACTACCGTTATTTTAGCATGCGAACACGAATTGTGTCTGTAGCTCCAATTTGGCCGGGCTGGCGACCACTCACAATGACCACCGAAAGTTCACTATCATCGTTCAGGAACCCTGATAGTTTTAATTCTTTCGCGAGTTCAAGCCCAGCTCGCTCACCGTCCGGACGAACAAAACTTTTGTTTGCATAGCTGAGTGCGAGTTGCTGCGACGCTCTGGGCGAACTCGTCACGCTAATGATCGGTAAGTTTGGTCGGTGTGAAGCGATATTGGCTGCCGTCGCACCCGATTTAGTCTCGGCCACAATCGCCACCACATGCAGTTGCTCTGCCAAGGCTACAGCCGATTCACAGATAGCGTTCTGCATTGTTTTATCGGCTGCAACCGACATCTCATGCATAGGCTCAACCGGTACGTGTTCTTGCGTATACAAAATCACACGCTTCATCGCCTGAACTGTTTCAATCGGGTACGATCCCATAGCCGTCTCGTCACTCAGCATCGCTGCGTCAGCACCTAAAATAACGGCACTTGCCACGTCGCTGACTTCCGCGCGCGTTGGTTCAGGATTATCTACCATACTGGCCATCATCTGCGTCGCAACGATACTCAGCTTTCCATACCGACGGCACAACGCGATAATGCGTCGTTGCACGATAGGAACAACTTCTGCGCCAGCCTCAACGGCTAAGTCACCGCGAGCCACCATCACACCATCGCTTGCCTTTACAATTTCCTCAAGCGCTTCTGGGACAATTGCCGCTTTTGTTTCAACTTTTGCGATAATACGGGCTGTTGAACCAAGCGCTTCGAGCCGTTCTCGTAAGTTGGTAATATCTTCGGCTCGTTGCACAAAACTCAACGCCACAAAATCGATGTCTTTATCCGCTCCATAGTGAATATCGGCAATGTCTTTCTCGGTCAAAATATCGCCACCAAAATCTGTATCAGGCAAATTGATGCCTTTTCGACTCATCAGCGTTCCGTCATTTTCAACTCGTATTTTTATGGCTGTTTCGGAGGTTACTTCAACCACCGTCGTTTTGACTTTTCCGTCGAAGATATAAATGGGCTCACCAGGTTGTACTTTTTTAGCAAGATTATACTGAATCGGCAGTACGTTATCGTGATGATCCGCCGCGTTATCGAGAATGAGTTCATCACCAGCTCGTACCTGAACATCTTCGGTTAAACTACCCAAACGAATCTTTGGCCCCTGCAAGTCCTGGAGTATAGCAACTGGCCGAGCCATTGTTTTACTTGCATCGCGCACCCACTGTATCTGTTGGTCGCGTTCTTCGTTCGTGCCATGACTGAAATTAAGACGAAAGCCGTTTACCCCTGCTTTGGCCAACGATTCAACCGCTTCATAGCTATTCGTTACAGGACCAAGTGTTGCCAGAATTTTTGTTCGTTTAAAGATAGTGCTCATACTTGCTAGTATATCACTCGTATCGCTCGTGCAAATAAATAGCTACCTCTTTTCAAACAGTGATATATTTGCTACTATGATGCGAGTTTGGTCTCATCGTCTAACGGTTAGGACACCAGGTTTTCATCCTGGCAATCCGGGTTCGATTCCCGGTGAGATCACCATAGAAAAAACACGTAGGCCAACGGTCTAGGTGTTTTTTCTTTGCCGAGTTTACTCGGAGGAATCGAACCCGACGCGGTTCGGGCGAAGCGTTCGCTTGCGAACATACCCGGTGAGATCACCAAGATAAATGCCGTAGCATTCGCTGGGGTTTTTTTCTTTGACTAATTCGCTCAATCCATATAACTGAGTGAATGCTTACGCTTGCATAGTCCCTCATCCCTGCGGCATACTTATTTCAACGTAAGGGAGTTTTTATGGCTGAACGATTAATACTAACAGGGTTCATGGGTGTTGGTAAGACAACTATCACTACTAAAACTGCCGATCGACTCGATTTGCCCCATTATGACACTGATGAGCATCTAGAAGCATCCGGGCATGATATACCGGCACTTGTCAAAAATAATATTGATGAGTTTCGAAAACTTGAAGCTGAAGCACTATTAGATCTATTAGACGAATATAGGTATGGGGTTATATCGACCGGTGGAGGCATCGTAAGCACTGCCATGGGTCGAAATGCGCTACGGAGCTCACAGGTTCCGGTAGTATGGCTCGATGCACCCTTCGATGTACTCAAAGAAAGAGTTAAGCATGACACGGGGAGAGAAAGACCTCTGTTCAAAGATGAAGTATTTGCTAAAAATCTCTATGATACACGGAAGCCATGGTATAGGAACACGTCCACAGACAGAGTCGATGCAGACCGCGACATAGAACCAATTGTTACCGATATAGCCGCTATAGCATTACGATAAACAAAATAAAGCTTGTGCTTTAGTAGATTATATTATATAGCCATTGACATATACCCTCTTTTATGATAATCTGAGCCGTAAGCACCTTGTGGAGAGGTGGGACGCTCTTTTTATGAGAGCGATATAACAATAATTACAACCTGTGAGGAGGAATGTAATGAGAGGTAAACTATTAGGATTTGCACTAGCACTTCTATCTGTAGCCACCGTTGGAGTGGTTCAATTGAATGCAAATGCATACGTAGACAGTTCACGCGATTGCGATCAGTACGCTGTCGTTCGATGTGGAACAATGAGTGCCCAAGAAGCACGTAACAAATACGATGAAGGTTCGAAAATCTTTTCACGCTTTGGTATTTCAAAGAGTGACATTAGTGGCGACCTACGTGACGGTGTCGTATACGAGAACGGTAACGTTGTTGTAGGCGGTAAAGTCGTTGCAACTGGCGCACGAACAGCCATTCGTAATATGAGCGGTGGTGACAAAATTGCTGGCACCGATGCTGCTATTTATCCTGCTAGCCGAATGGGTAGCGCACAAACTGCTATGGTGAAATTTGATAATAACGGACGATTTATGTTCGCTATCATGAAGCCATGCGGTAACCCTGTAGTAGCTACGCCAACAAAACCAAAGCCAAGCGCTGACTGTAACAGTCTTTCTATCGACAAGATAAATCGAACTACATACAAGTTTAGTGCAGATGCTGAAGTAAAGAATGGTGCAAAAATCAAATCGTACACCTTTACGGTTAAACGAAAAGGCGAAGTTCTCGTTAACAAAACTCAGAACTCTGCAACGTACACATTTAACGCACCAACTGCTGGCAACTACAAAGTCAGCGTGACCGTCAACACATCTGAAGGTCCTCGAAGCGGCGGTAAGTGTGAAAAAGAACTCACCGTACCAACAAAGCCCGACGTCGAGTGTACCAACCTCACTGTTAAGCCATTGAGCCGATCGAAGTTCGAGTTCACCGCAACTGCTGAAGTGAACCGAGCACAAGTAACCGGTTACCTCTTCGAAATCTTTGAAGGTCAAACCCTCATTAAACGCGAAGTCGTCAGTACAAACAAACTCTCTGCAAAATACGTATACAACCAAGCAAAGTCTGGTGACTACACCGTGAAGGCAACCGTCAAGAGCAATCTTGGACCCGACTCAAGCCCGAAATGTGCGAAACCATTCTCAGTCCCCCCTATCCAAGTGACACCCGCAGCCGCTTGTAAAAGCCTTGCTGTATCGACAATCAACGGTGTCAGTTTCCGATTCGACGGAGCAGCCACAGTGACAAACGGTGCAACAGTAAACGGATACACATTTGAAGTATCTAAAGCAGGCACAGTCATCGATACTATATCTGTAGATTCAAGTTCACTCACAGCAGCAACTCAGTACAACCAATCTACTCCCGGCGTCTACACGGTTAAACTAACTGTTCAGACGAGCACTGGTCCGCAAACAAATGCAAACTGTGTAAAAACATTCACGGTAGAGCAACCACCATTAGCAGCATGTGAAAGCCTGACTGTATCGACAATCAACCGTACTAGTTTCCGATTCAACGGAGCAGCAACGGTAGAAAATGGCGCGACAGTCACTGGTTACACATTCGATGTTTCGAAAGATGGAACTACGGTCGATACGATCAACGTTACCTCTAGTGCACTCTCAGCTACAGCCGAATACAACCAAACTACTCCCGGAAACTACAGCGTGAAGCTAACGGTTCAAACCAGCGAAGGCCCACAAACAAACGCAAATTGCGTAAAACCATTTACTGTTGAACCACCAGTTGAAGAGAACCCAGGCGTAAAGATTGTAAAAACTGTTGAAGGTAAAAAGTATACCCGAGTTGGTGTTAACGTAGAATACGAATACCAAGTAGCCGTAACGAACACTGGTGACGTAGCGTTAAATAACGTCGTTGTCACCGACACTCCAGAAGCAGGCATTACACTAACCGGTGCAAGTGCTGGCTCTATCAGCGGTAACACGTGGACGTACACAATCCCAACCACACTCGCAGTTGGCCAAACAATCAACTACACGCTTTCAGCGAAAGTTCCAGGATACCTTGCGGGTAAATTGACAAACACTGTGTGTGTCGATGCCCCAGAAGTACCTGGCAACCCAGATGACTGTGATGAAGCGGATGTAGACGTACCACCAGAAGAAACACCTGAAGAAGTTGTTGTCTGTAACCCAGAAGACGGCACAATTATCACCGTACCGAAAGAAGACGAGGACAATTACGCTCCAGTTGACAGCTCAGAATGTAAAGAAATTCAAGTTTGTGTACTAGAAACAAATGAAGTAACGATCATCAAAAAATCTGACTTCGACAGCAAACTACACTCAACTGATCTTTCAGACTGTGAAGAAACTCCTGTGACACCAGAAGCACCTGTTACTCCAGCTCCGACAGAGCTACCGTACACTGGACCTGCAGAAGTAGTTGCACAGGTTATCGGCGCAATGTCGCTCGCAGGTGCAAGCGCATACTACTTCACCAGCCGACGAAGTAACTAACGAGACTGACCGCTCACCATCTACACTGAAGCGATCGGCCTCAGACAAAGAACTCCCTGTAACCAGGGGAGTTCTTTACTACCTACCACAGTGAACTAGCATACCGCTTGTGATTATTTGACAAAAGTGGCATAAAGCATTGACATAATTAAACGTTTATGCTAAAGTTGTATAAACACCTGTGAGAGGTGGGAAACCTAGGGCGCGCTCTAGGGGTAAGGTATATAAACTATTACAACCTAGCGAGGAGGCATGTAATGAGAGGTAAACTATTTGGATTTGCGGTTGCACTACTTTCTGTAGCAACAATCGGAATCGTACAATTAAGCACAAGTGCTGCAGAACCGGGCAAAGTTGGCAGTGCGCCACTATGTACGGTAACCGCAGTTGGGGCGCGTGATAGCGCGTTCAAGATTAACGGCGCAAATACACTTGCGACCGTGCAATATAAAGTGACCGGTGCTAAAGACTGTAAAGCGCGAGTATCGGCTAACTCATTCAACGCTCCAAGCATGAATGGCCTACCATACGACAAGCAAGTATTGTTCAAGCGAGTCACGAAAATCGTTACTCCGGGAACATATAAAACATCTGTTGCACTACCAACAAATGGCGCAAAAGGCTGCTTCTACCAAGTTGACCTTACATACGGTACAAACAACATCACTCCAGTGATCGCCTACGGTCACGGTAAAGTAAACGGTTGTTTACCAAAGCCAGTTGCAAAATGTGACACGCTTTCAAAGCAAAAGATCAGTCGCGATACATACAAGTTTACTGCAAGTGCGACCGCTAAAGATGGTGCGAAGATTAACGGATTTGTCTTCACCGTAAAAAACGGCTCAAAGACTGTGAAAACAAAGCAAGTATCTGCTAACGCAAAGAACAAAGCAACGTTCACCTACACCATGCCGAAAGCTGGCGATTACACGGTGAAAGCAACTGCCCTTACTTCTGAAGGTAAGAAAAACAGCCAATCATGTGTGAAATCAATCAGCCTTAAACCTCTCGACACTCCAACCCCTGGTGTATCAATCGAAAAGCTTGTTGAAGGCGCAGACTACTACGCAACACAAACTGATACCGAATACGACTACCAGATCAAAGTCACCAATACTGGTGAGACAACACTGAAGAACGTAGCCGTAACCGATACTCCAGAAGCAAGCGTTACCCTCCTCTCAGCGGATAAAGGTACTATCTCCAACAACACATGGACATACACTATCCCAGAGCTAGCCGTTGGTGCAGACATGAGCTTTACGCTATCTGCAACCGTTCCTGAATACCTTGCTGGTCGCATCGACAACACAGCCTGTGTCGACGCTACCGAAGTTCCGGGAAGTCCAGACGACTGTGACAACGCAGAAGTCGAAGTTGAAGAACCAGGCAAGACTATCGTGTGTGATCCAGAAACTGGCGACACGATCAGCGTAGCGGATGAAGATGCAGACAAGTACGTACCTGTTGGTAGCGAAGAATGTGAAGATACTCCGGAAACTCCAGAGACTCCATCTGAGCCATCAAAGGACAAGACTCCAGAAGCACTTCCGTACACAGGACCTGCCGATGTAGCAATGCAAGTAATCGGTGCAATGTCACTCGCCGGTGCAAGTAGCTACTACATCTCAAGCCGACGCCAAAGCTAGATACCATATCTATCCTGACCGTCCAGACATCCACTTGGTTCACTCCAGGTGGATGTTTGCTATACTAGCTATATAATGGCAAAACAAAAGAAGAAACGAAATAAAGTATACCGCGGCGCGGATTCAAAGCGTGTCGCGCCTACCGTGGTGCGAATGGAAGCCGCTAACCGTAACAAGCCTTCTCAGTGGTGGTTTGAGCACAAAAAGATCGTCAAGCCAATCGCAATCGCAGTGGCCGTCCTAGTTGCAATAGTCTGGCTGCTCTACGTACTTGTTCGTTTAGTCTTCTTCTCGTAGTTGCTTCTCGGTAGGCAAGCTAAAACCAAACATACTTCCCTTGCCGACTTTAGATTCAAAGAGGACCTCTCCCTTGTGAGCTACGATTACCTTCTTTGCAAGATAAATACCAACCCCAGTACCATCTGGCCGCTGCTTTCGAGCATTTGAAGCTCGGTAGAACTTTCCAAACAGCTGCGCTTGCTCGTTTTTCGGCACACCGATCCCGGTATCTTTCACTGTAAATACGATAGCGTCATCGCTTGAAGATAGCGCGATTTTTATCGAAGTATTGGGGTGTGAGTAATAAATCGCGTTGTCTATAAAATTCATTACTACTTGCCGAATCTTCGTATTGTCGAGATTCATGCGGAGCTCACCGGCTACATTGCTGAATTCGAGAGTAATATCACGGCTTTTTGCGACCCGCGTCAGGCTTTCCACTTCATCGCCGACCAGTTTTGCAAGATCGGTATCTTCCATCTCTAGCATGAATTTCCCGGTTTGCAGGCGAGATACGTTCAGGAAGTCATGAATCAAATGCACCATCCGTTCGCTGCTACTGAACGCTTCATCAAGCACTTGTTTCTGCATCGGCGTTATTTTACCCATGTCACCCTCTAACATCATACTCAGGTATCCCTTGATGCTCGTCAGTGGTGTACGAAGCTGATGAGATGCCATAGAAATAAACTCGTCTTTTGTTTCATCCAATCGCTGTAGGCGGGCATTCGACCGTCGCAGCTCAGAGGTTGCCATTTCTATCCGCTGCTCAAGGCTGGCGTTAATATCCTTTACTTCTTGAACTGACAGGGCGTTTTGAATAGCGATAATCAGTTCATCTCTAACGTTCTTCAAAACCCGAACGTCCCTGGCTGTATACCCCGTGCTGAGTTGCTCTCCCAGAGCCAAATAACCTATAATCGCACCATGCCGCACCAATGGCATCGTAAGTTCAACCTTATGACTGATTAACATTTTCTTCAATATTCGATGCTCTTGCTCTATATGCTCCGTTAATATCGTCTCGTCACCGAACTGCTCAATATATACATTCAGCATATGAATATCGTGCGGCGGCAAGCTGTTGTGCTTCGATGTTCCTGATATCGTATAACGCTCGTTACCGTCTGCGACGATAAAAAATGCCTGATCTGTTTTTAGCATTTTCTTAATCTCGTGCGCAGCATGGCTCAGCATTTCTCTCAGATCATTTGTCGTTGTCAACACTTCACTGAGATGCGAGTAGAACTCTTCGGTTCGATACCTATTGCGATAGAAAAAACTGTTGGTAACTTTATCGAAAAATTGTTTGACGGGCTGAAAAATGAATGCTAGACCTAGCGCAAGGAATACATTGATAGGGTTAGTTACTATTGCGCTGTAGCTACTGTTACCAAAAAATATTACTGAAACCGAAACTGCTGCAAGATAATACATACAACCAAGAGTTACTAACGAACCGATGTACGCAAATGTTCGAACGGCTGCCGAACGAATGTCAAATAATTTATGCTTAGCGATTGCATAGCTTAAACCGCTCGCTAGTACGATTATAGATAGAGGAAAATAGATAACGATCTCAGAGTTTCCAAGAAATTTTGGCAGTATGGTATTAGTCATCAATCCTACGATTGAAGCTACAATAAAAGTGTAACCTACAATCTTCATTTGTTTCTTTTTGACACCTCTTGAGCCGATTACGGAATAGGCGACTTTAAAACCACTAAATACGAGTAATGCTACAATGAATGCTATATATAAAGGGTATAATCCACCGTACTCCGGTACGGGGATTATAGTACCTGGAGTCAACGTGGCTCCCTGAACAATCACATCTGTTAGAATTATCGCTAAGACGAGTGTGGCAGCAACGAGCCACATTGTATAAGACATATACACTGAAACAATGTATTTTTTTGAGTTTGATCGTTGAAATTCATGTAAGAACCAAACCAATGTGACTACCGTCATAAGTCCACTTATAAATATGAATTTGGTTAGCCAAACCGATTCGGAAATGTCGGTCTGTAATAAGGTCAGACCTATAATCCATAAAATAACACTGCTTATAAATATCGCGAGTACAACGTTACACCGCTTTCTGAAATCATGAGTTAACACTAAGATGCTAAGAGAAATTAGATACACTATAAGGAACCCGCCAAGAATCATAGTGTCAGTATATCACTTATGCATACTATATAAACTTTTGCTCATGCTGTGTGATAAGAATACTTGTCAATTCAGAAAGACCAATCATTTTGTCATTGCCATATTTCGACGCCTGTTTTGCAGCGTGTCTGTGCACTTGCTCTAAAAATCTAGGAGGTTCTACTATAATAGGTACAAATTTTACACCGCTACCTACTCCTTTTAAATTGATAGCATGTTCAGCATCATCGCCCTCAATTCGCTTGATTGCTTCAGTGCCAAAATATGCCTCGATTAGTTGCACTCGAGAGGCTTCTAAACCCATCACCCCAAAATCAACCTCATCTTCTAGCGTAAGCTCGGCTAGGGCTAGTACCGCGAGTGCTACGTCATCGAATGTCCCGTACATCATTTCTTTTGCTAAACCAGACACTTCGACTACTTTCTTATTAGCATCAAATAACGGGTGGTTCTTAAATGCGCTCCAGGTTTGCGGACATTCAGATTTCATACGTTGCACCGTCGGTAATGTCATGGCATCGTCTTGTTCGGTATTTATTATTCGAACAACTCCCCTCAAATGACCTTCCTTGTTCAAATGCCCCGCATAGATAGATCTGTTAACTAGATTCATTGGATCATTTTCTTCAACAAGAGTCCCATCACTAGATATTGCTTCGATGCCAACAACACCGGAGTCGAGATATGCTAGAGCCTGTACCCTTCTGCACCCGTCCGTAAGTTCTTCATCTAGCCTTCTACGCGTGACGAAGACATTGAATTCTCCAAGAATACCTACCGCTCTCGATTCACCATTATTCGTAAACGTACTTTCGTGCAGACTACTACGCCACTCCGCCTCTTGCATGCCGGACTTAATTCTACTTCGTGCTTGATCGTTGTCCATAGCTTCGGATTTGTCAGGAACGTCTATCGTGGTCGCAACGGTGTCGGGAAGAGCTATCTGTGCGTCAGGGTTCACTGCAAGATATTCAATTACCTTGCCGAATTTTTGGAGAATTTGATCAGCTTTCTCGGCCAGACCGAGTGATTTTAGTTGATCCACTAAACCATTAGCCGTCGAGGCAATCATCGCTTCGGCCCCCACAATATCACCTCTGTATCCTTCATATCGTGAGACTTGTATTCTATATGTGCCTGCATTCAGAAGATCTCCTGCTATATCAGCCATATCCTCTGCCACTTCAGCACCATAAACAGGGTTGAATCCAGCTTCACTAAGTGTCTCCTGAACTAATGCTACAGCTTCCATAAGCACATCGGGTCCACTTGTTACCGACCAGTCGTAATCAAGCACGCATATGCCCATTTTTTCTTTTCCTGTACGCAACATTTCTACAAATGCCGCCTCTCGGTTGTCTCTGTCTAACCATCCCCATGTATACCGTGAGTGAAATACATTCGGCGATACGTCATCGGGAAGTTCTAAGCAGGTTGCCAGTGATCTTACGGCATTAAAACCTGCATTTTTTTGTGATTCAACCGCATCAGCTCGCATGTCAACAGGTACATATGAAATCGATTCGGATTCCAGACGCAAGCCTAAAGAAGGGCTATTTCCAGCGCCAATATCTAGTACAAGAATCTGGTCCCGTTGGTCGGACAGCCCAATATGGCCTGCAATCCTATCTATTTCACTGAACGAAGCATCATCGAAATACAGAGCCATTTCTTGCAGGCGATCCGCTTCATCCTTGCCGGCACCTTCATAAAATCCAACTGGATTTTGGCTGATTTCTTTAAAAGATTTTGTACTACTCACTCGGATAACTATACATCATCGGTGAGGTGAAATTAAAGAATATGTTATAATTCCCATATATGACTCGCATCGCTATAATTGAAGACGACCAGACAATCAGTCAAATGTACCGCATGAAGTTTGAGGCTGATGGCTTTGATGTGCAACTTGCCGACAATGGCAAACGCGGCGTAGAGCTCGTTAAATCTTTCAAACCAGCACTGATTCTGCTCGATTTACAAATGCCAGAAATGGACGGGGCTGAGGCATTAACTGAAATCAGAAAGCACGATTGGGGTAAAGATATCCCCGTCATCATCCTTACGAACATGGGCGAAGAAGAGTCCCCAAAGTCGTTGGCATCGCTACAAGTGAAAAGTTATATCGTAAAAGCAGACTTAACACCGAGCCAAGTCGTCAAGCGAGTCAAAGAAGCGCTTAGTCTTTAGCTTGCTCAGCCGCAGCTCTGGCGGCACGTATCACATTGTCAAACAGGGCGCATACCGTCAGTGGGCCAACGCCACCTTTAAGTGGAGTAATCGTGAGGTCATCGCGCTGGCGCGCTTCTTCCGACACGTCACCAACGATTTTCCCATGCTCTGATGCGGTCGCAGCATCGACTACCACGGCACCGCGTTGCAGGGCCGATGAGGGGATGAGACCGGGTACACCCGCAGCAGATACGATAACTTCGCCCTTAGTTAGCTTTTCAAGCATATTCTCGGTGTGTTCGTCGAACACTTCTACATCGTAGCCAGCAGAGCGCCATAATTTAGAAAGTGGTTCGCCCACGAGCCGACCGTTGCCGATAATCTTAATCTTTTTATCAGTCAAATCTACATTATACCCAGCTAATAGCCAATCGATTGCCATCGGTGTCGCTGGCGTCAGCGTTGCCGTTTTTCCAAGTCCGTCGACGTCTTTTTTCGGATCAACTAAATTTACCGCTGTATCGGTCTGCTCTTTATTTGCGAGAGGAAGTTGAATAATCATTCCGTGTACCGAAGCATCTTCATTAGTTTTTTCAATCTCTGCAAACAAGTCCGCTTCAGCGGGTGTCCGAACATCAACGTCGACGAGGATATCTTCGCCATACGCAACTTTCATCCTTACATAGCTGGCAATTACCGGATTGTCAGTTGTCCGGATAATGACCAGTTTTGGTATAACCAGTTCAGCTTGGCGTAGCGTTCGTACCTGCTTGGCTTGGCGCTCTTTTATATAACCAGCTAATTCAGTGCCCAAAAGTATCTTCATAACAGTTAAAGTGCTGCAGGTACAAGCAGGAGGATTACAAGAATAATAATAGTCGACACAAACGCTTGCAGGTTCATCGTGCGCGCTTTTTTCTTATCAGCTGCTTGTGCGTCCGTGTCTGCCACCGCTTCAGCCGATTCGTTTCCATCGGTAGCATTTTGTTTCCCACTTGCTCCATAGGCTACACAAAATTTATTTTTTGTCTGTAAATAACCGATAATCGCGATAAAAAGCGGAATAAATAACACCAGCGAACGCACAAAGATATTGACCTGAAATACGATCATAGCAACTAGTAACAGTATCGTGACGCCCAGCCCAAAATACATTGCTTTGCGCCTGTAGGCAATTTCGTCTTGGTTGATGTTACACATGCCGGGGATGTACGATTTTTCTTGTTTTGTCATACGTCTACTATGGCACGTAACACCTTGAGACGCAACCTATTCCCGAAGCATCTCGGCGTGAGATTGTACGTCGTGCACGCGGATATACCGCGCACCGTGCGAGCGAGCGATCCGCCCGGCCGCCAAGTTCGGCTCAACATTCATTCTATTCTCACCGAGGAATCGTTTCTTCGAGTATCCAACCATAATGGCAAAATCTGTGATCTCAGTACCGAACTTCAGCAGCTCATTGTTCAGTCGCATTGTTTTGCCGAATCCAATACCTGGATCTAAAATAATATCGTCCTTTGCCATACCTTTTTCCAGTAGCAAGCTAGCCATACGCAGCAGATCGGTCTTCACCACATTCACATCGTCGATCAACTCACCCGCATGAGCAGCTTGAACATCAGCACCTACTAAATGGCTGATAACGACCGTCGCGTTGTGGCGCACCACCACATCGATCATCTCAGGATTATTCATGCCCGTCACATCGTTTACGATAACAGTGCCAGTAGCCAGTGCCTTTTCAATTGTCTCGGGATGGTATGAATCGATTGAAAGTCTACCTGGGTATCTCGGAATCAGCGTTTGCAATAGTTCTTTTACTCTTGACCATTCTTCCTCGTGCGACAATTTCGTTGCATTCGGTCGCGTAGATTCAGCACCGATATCGACAATTGCTGCACCGTCGGCGAATAATTGCCCAGCACGACGCACGGCTTCTTCGTACGAAAAAAATCTACCGCCATCACTAAAACTATCTGGCGTGATATTGAGTATGCCGACTAGTGCAGGCTTAGGCACCGGGATGCATCGATTCTAAACGTGCACGCACCAACGAAAGCATTTCATCGGTAGATGTGTAGGTAATAAATTCGGTACAAATTATCGCTAGTGCTTTCGACACGGTTGCATCGTTTCTGTAGAAACAAATAATAGGAACTCCCATCGCGTCCGCCCAACCGAGCTCAATGCCCTGACCAGACGAGCTGTGCGAGACTTCAGCCAATACTACGTCTGACCCGCTAATTATCGGCTTGGAGTATGAACCTTCATTTTCTCCGGTATGAGGAAAGTACAGGGTATGGTCTGGTGATAGTTGTCGCAGTGGATCGTATAGCTCTGTTTCAAAGTCATACGATGAAGAATGAGATACGTATATATTCATAGTTCTACTGTACTGCTATAGTAACGTGTTTGCAAAAATCTGCAAGGCGAGCGCTGCTTTGGCGACGAAGCTAAGCACGATATACGCACGTTCCCCGCGGAGATAATCCTTCCACTTGCCATTTGCTTGGTATTGTTTGAACTGCACGTATGCGAACGTGTTGAACAAGACAAAAATCGAAATAATAATGCCGTAGACAAAGCCTGGAGGACTCGCGTCAGACGCTGAGCCCGGCGAGAGTACACTGATGAGTACGATAAGCCACGGCACTATGCCGGCGATAGATCCAAAAATAAATGGTAGCCAATCACCACTCCCCGGTTTGACGTATCGCTCTTGCAGCCAGCCAAATAAAATCATCGATGCGTTGACGCCAACGATACCGATCAGCGCACCGTAGTCACTGATGCCAGTGATTTGCGCGATCAAAAGAATCATCAACGACGAACTCAGTGAGTACTCTACCCAGCGAAATACGTTTATCTTTTTCTTCAAGCCCTTGGTGTATGTACTAAAAAATCGCGGTGATGCAACGATGAAATGAAACAACGAAGACAACCCAAGAAATAGCGCCACTGCATACCCAGTGCGAATGTTAAATAGCGTAATCGGGTCTGTGAACAGACTCCCCGGAGGCCCAGCTAGGTAGGTTGCTGTAACTGGTAGTGAAAAATCGTTCGACAATGCCAGCACGATGAGGGCAAGTGCAGCGTGAAAGCAGCCCGCAATGATATTGAACGTTCGGAGTGATTTATCAGTTTTGTTTTTAAAAATATTCATAAAATAAGTGTAGCATACGCTAGATTTTGCCCTCGTAGGCATCTACTGTTCACGCAAAAAAATAGTCTTTAAGTGTCCTTTAATATTCGAGCGATATAGTAGAAAAGTCCAATACAGGACGCCTAAAAGAAAAGGAGTTGTATGAATATAAAAAAACCAATGTTAGTAGTCGCCGCACTATCAGTAATCGGGGTCGGAGCTATGGGCTCAGCCACGTATGCGCTTGAGGATTCCGCCACGGGCGAAAAGACTTCGATGGTCGATAAACTTGTTTCAAAGTTTAACCTCGACAAGACTGAAGTAGAAGCATTCTTCAAAGAAGAGCGTGCAGCTCATGACGTAGAGCGCAGTGAAAAGATGGCAGAAAAACTGGCGGCAGCGGTAAAAGATAGTACCATTACCCAAGAGCAGTCAGATTACATCACCAAGGCAATGGCAGAAATCGATGCGCTACGTAGTGAGTCTACTCCCGGCGAAGAGAATGACACCACTCGCGATGCCATGAAAGAAAAACGCGAAGCACTTCGCGACTGGGCAGATGAGAATGACGTCGAATTAAAAGTTCTTGGAGGCAAAGGCCACAGAGGCGGAAACCAAAACTAACAACAAGATCAATAAAAATAGCGGCTCTACGGAGCCGCTATTTTATTTTACGACAATTCGATTAATTTCGTGCGTGCTGAAGCTGTCTCTCTTGAGTTGGAGCCGGAGTCTGCTGAGGATGAGTATGCGATAGCTGGGTTTGTGCTTGCTGGCCTACTGCTTCGAGATTATGAACGATACCTTCACTGGTATCTGCAAGCCGTTGAATTTGTTCTGAAATAGATGCTGAAACTTTCTCCGCATTGCGCACCATTTGATATAGTTGCTTACGAAATGGATCGACACCGCCTACTTGCAGTGCTTCTGAATGTTTCTGCAAAAGCTCAGCAGCTACGCCGTATGTTACGGTTACTTCTGCTAGAACATTTTTCATGTTCGTAAAGTGCTGGTCGATCTCTTTCGTTTTCGTAGCGTCAAATTGGTATGCAATCATATATTCTCCTTATGAATTTTTTAGTTTACGGTCAACAGTTGCAACAAATTTACCCACGAGTCCCTGTATAGAATCCGCTTTATTGGTAATCTTGTTTGTTTGTTGATACTCAGTTGAGTAATTAAACAGTGGAAGTGTTTGCGTTTCTGGGTTCACGTAAAAGTTTGTATAGGTAGTGTCGGATACTTCAGTTTCACGCTCCAAAAGTTCAGACATACGCTGACTGATGTTTTCTGATGTAGCTACGTTACTTTTCCGTGTTCGCTTTACTGCACGCGAAGAAGTCTTTGCCGGGGCAGACTGAATAGATGAGTAAAATACTAATCGAGCATTTTTATCCAGTGTGCTAAGAATCGTAGGGTCAGACGCCACGCTGGAATTTTTTATATCAATACGTTGTTTATGCACCTCTGAATGCGCCACTGTGATAGACGTACGCACGCGAACCAAATTCATTCCATCAATTGATCTCATAATGTTACTACTATATCACAATACAAGATATATACTAGTACCATCCCTTGTTTTTGCTTTAAATGCTACTATGTTTAATTACATACTGTTTATGCTAATTTATCTTGGAAGAAATGTCTGGAATCCATGAGGTTCAGGCCTCAGCTAACTGTGAGGGCTCACCGCTTTGATGCTTAACCATGATTAAATCCTCGGCTGGCTTACCCGCCGACACATACTCTATCACCCCACATTTCTGAAAGTTATAACCCTCATAGAGCCTAATAGCCCCCTGATTTTTGCTAAAAACCGTTAAGAAGATCTTGGGTGCAGTAGCTAGTTCTGGATCTTCAAGAGCTTGATCCATAAGCTGCTTCCCTATACCCCTACTTTGACGATGAGTTTCAACGTATAATCTACCAATTTCTCTATCGTTAACAGTTGCAACTAGTCTTGGAGTTGTTACCGGCCCGTACTTCACATAACCAACAATTTTATTATCTTGCTTAGCTACCAATACCGTATTTGCTTTGACTATACGTTCAAAACTCTCTACAGACATATTCTCTTCGAGACAACGGCTGAGTTCTTCTGGGTCCATCGCACTACCGAATGCATCGGTAAAGGTGCGCAATGCAAGTTCAGAAAGCTCAGTAAGCTCTTCCCCTTTTACCTGTTCAATTTGCACACCTTCAGTCATATAGTTAGTTTAGTTCAAAATAATGGAATTAAAAAGTAGACCATGAACAATATCAAGACTGGAGGGCCTTTGTAGATTCTGTTGGGTCTATTCTACAAGGTAGTCCCAGCCAGGCTGCCATTCGCCACTCTTACGCCAATCCTCTTCAATAACCTGCGGCCACGTCTTTCCAAGCAGTAAAACTTCCAGCGCAAACTGAGGCGCTTGATGTGCCATGATTGCCACATGCTTGCCTTGGTAATTATTTTTTAAAAATCCAATAAAATCAGCAATTCGGGTTTCGACATCTTTATAACTTTCACCGTTCGGGAACGGAGTGTCAATTCGCAACTCTTTCCCTCCCACGAACGCTTCCGTGGCTGGTCGGCCGTTCATATCACCGTAATCGCACTCTCGAAGTCGAGAGTCGTGCACGATATCATATACTCCCTCGAAGCCTAATGTTGCAGAATCAATTGCACGCTGCAGGTCTGAGCAGAACATAACATCGAACGTTTTATCAGCCACTAATCCGCGAAGCGCTTTTGCTTGCTGGATACCGTTGTACGAAAGTTCTCCGGGGTTTTGGCCGGTTGCAATTTCTTGTTCGTTATCTGTTGTTGTACCGTGCACGAAGTACGTAATCTTGACTGACATGCACTCATTATATCAAAATGTCACCTCATTCATGAGGTGACAAAGCATAGTCGAATTGGAGGGCCATCGTAGTTCTTATTGCAAATTGCGCACAGCTGGACCCAAGCCAGCTCCGCACTACTTGATACGTTCTAAAAGTTCGACGGTGACTGTTTCCCCTGATTCTTTGCCAATTGTTTTACGAATGCTAGATTTTACAGGTAGCATCTGCGGCTTGCCGCTGCCCATAGACATAAAAGCACTCTGAAATTCGACACCATCAACCTTAGCTTTTACTTTAACAACGCCACGCGTTCCAAAATATTCAGCCGATTCTGGCCAAATAACATATGTCCAGTCGCCTTTGTCTCCGCCTTTGTCTAATTTTGCAGTGAAAGTTATATCAATCATTAATCATATTGTATCAAAAAAAAGGAGCTAACTACCACTGCATAAACATACCCGATCTAAAGGACAGCTGTCTTTATTGCTGCAGTTCAATGCAGGTAGCTGGGTTGACGTGCGAAACACTCTATAGATTTTTAATATCATTAGCTACAACCGATAAATCATTGCCCATTTGGTGTCCGCCGGCGGTTTCTCTCGTTATAGCTCTTGGTATCTGGTGAGCATACATATTCATATGTGCGAATGGTACCACGTCGTCATCTGAGCTATGGTAAATGAATATTGTGCAGTCTTTTGGAAGCTTATCCCCGAAATTTTCAAGTAAACTGAATCCGTCAAATATCCAATTTTTGTCTCCCCCAGGATACGGCGGAGCAATCATACATATTGCAGCTAGTTCTCTCGATATTTTTTCTTCAGTGAGATACTTGATGAGAAAATATGCGCCTAAAGAGTGTGCAACATAGATCAGCTTCCCCGGAGAGGCATGAGAGGCGGACTCAATCGCCTGTTTCCAAGATTCATACTGAGGATAGTCTTCGTTATAGACAGAAGGATAGCTAACATTATATTTACTACCCAGTTTTTCCTGCAGGCTAGATACAAGCTCCATGTCTTCGGAATATGCACCAGAGCCGCCACCCTGAAGAAAAATAACGTCGTTTTTCATAACATTATTATATCAAAAAGACTTCCGAAGAAGCCTTTCATAATGCTTACGCGTGGAGGGCCAGCGGGGACTCGAACCCCGGACACCCTGCTTAAGAGGCAGGTGCTCTAACCAGCTGAGCTACTGGCCCGTAGTACATTGTTCGTAAAGTGCAGTCTGAGCTTTAGCCCATACAATGTGTTATTTTACTCTATTACCTCTGTCGAGGCAAGATGCTATTATAGAGTAAAGACAGGAGTGCAATGAAAGTATTAGTAATCGGTGCAAACGGTGGAACTGGCAAAGAAGTTGTGAAGCAGCTTTTGAAACAGAAGCATACGGTCAAGGCGTTTGTTCGTGACCCAAAAAAGTTCTCACTCAAAGATAAAAACCTCACGGTTGTAACCGGAAACACCCGAGACCTTGCTTCATTGCGAGCTGCCACGAAGGGCGTCGACGCGGTTGTCTCCGCACTCGGAACCAGAGAGCTAAAGAAGACCACGTTGCATACAGATTTTGCGCGCAACATTGTATCGGCAATGAAAGCGAATAATGTCTCGCGAATAGTCACCGTTTCGGCGTGGGGTGCTGGGGAAAGTAAAACCCAGGCAAAACTACTTATGCGCGTTTTCTACGCAATCTTTCTGCGAAATGTATTTGCCGACATCGCGCGTGGAGAAAAGATCATCAAAGACAGCGCGATAAATTATACTTTTGTCCGACCGGGTAGACTGATCGATGCACCAGCTCGACGAACTGTCAAAGTTTCAACCGCAAAGAAACCAAAAGTTTCTAGCTCGATAGCTCGGGCGAACGTCGCAGGCTTTGCAATCGATCAGATCGATTCTGATACATACGCGAAGCAAGCACCGGTCATTGGCTACTAGGCTACAGTTCGTCTTTTTTGCTGCTAATAAATGCGCCCCATTGGCGAACTAATCGCAGGAATGTCTTTAGTGGCAGTTCGATAAACATGTCGAGTGACAAGGCAATCACATTCACCTTGGCGTACTTTTCGCTCATGTAACGACCGACAACAACAAACGGCATATACAAGAAATCTCGTGCAGTCGTGACGGCGTTTTGATCGCTATCGACGGCTTCAACTTCGCGGATCATTCGACTGAGCCTGAAGCCCAAGAAGCTCGCACCAGACAAGAAGAGGAAGAAAATGAAGAGGTGTAGTAACTCGAATTCGAAGTTTGCCCAAAGCAAGTAGCCAAAGCCACCAAATACAGCAATGAATCCCAGTACATACGCCACGTTGAATCCAGCCCCAAATGAAGCTGATTTTCTCATCAGTTGTTTTGGCTGTTCACCGTACAATATCTGCTCAATTTGCTCGACCAAGCGCTGCGTGTTCGCAGGTTTCGGAAGCATCAACGTCATCCGCAGGAAAATCATATAGAGCGGTGGGAAGAAAAGATTGAGCACCAATGGTACATAGGCGATCGCGCCAAGAACCAATAAGTCATACGGTATCTCTATCGCTAACCCGATTAGCACTTTGGTAATGATAAGGAAAATAACGCTCTTAATAATACCGTTATTGATTTTCTGGTTTATCGAACGGTAATCGCCGTTGACCTGCGTCTCAAACTGTGACAAAAATTCATCCGATTTTAGCATAGTTTCTGAGATGTCATCGTTGTCCTCAACCATGTGCCGTAGCACACGCATCGGCGCGCCACGACGGTCGATGTAGCGATAAATTTTTTCATCGGTTGGCGATTCGAGGAGTGCATCGATTTGACGATTGGTTTGAATAAAATGCTCAAGTTGACGAGGGGTTTGCTTATACCGCGTCAGAAGTCCAGCACGAATCACTGCCGTATCAGATTTCAACAACGCGCGTTGAATAGCAACGTAGAGCGCCACGTCAAAATCTGCTGGTTTTTGCGGAAATATTGCCAGTAAACTCTCTGATTGTGAATAATGCTCGTACGCAAACTGCACGTAGGCACTCATAATAGCCGGGTTGTTGAACAGCCATTCGATTTGCACCGACAGCGTACCGAGCACCCACTGATCTATACTGCTCTGCGGTATCTTTTGCTGTTCTAATCGCTCATATGCATCGTAGTATTCGCGTACCAGTTTGCTAATTTTACCGATGGTTTCTTCAGGTATAGAGTCGTTTAATAAGTAGCCAGCCAGCGTCAGTTCAATCGCCAGTTCTTCCCCACTATTATATATCTGCTTTGCATCGCGAACCAAAAAAAGTCGACGATAAAATCGCTGAATAGCTTTTTGCAGCAGCGTGTGCTCTTCGGCGTATTCGGCGGCGTTTCGTAGCTGTTCATAAGCTGCCGTCAGCGTGCCACCTGCGCCAACGATATGCACCTTCTGACTACTCAACTCATCTTTTTTAATGCGAGCAACCTGCTGGTGTGCAGCGCGGAGCAGGCTAACAAATGAATTTCCGTGAGTATTAAGATTTTTTTGCATATATAACGTTTCAGTGGTCTTACAACCTATATATACTACCATTTTACTACTGTTCATTCAACGACAAGTGTCTCGGTAAGCGCTAGCGTATGTCTTACATATACCAGCGCTGCGGGTTTGATAAGGCCTTCATAGCTGCTAAAATAGTATGCGTGTATACCGCATTTCTCAGTTTTCTGCTATTGATCGCTACGGCCGTTCCGGCTAGTAGTCACTTTTTGTCTACGGCGCAAATGTCTCACGGCAGTGTACTGTCATCCTCGAACCAACCCGCCCGAGCAAAGCAATCCTTCAAGCAGACATTAAACTCGTGCTCCGCACTCTGCCAAGCAGTCATCCGTCGCAGCGCAGAGCAGAGTAAGAAGACACGACGAAAACGATTGTTCTTTTATCCGGTGCTCGAAAAAACACAGGCATTGTACCTGCGCCTCTTTAGTTTCGATGGCCACCCCCGATACGACATGTACCGCTCATCGAGCTGGACACCACCTGACCTGATTTTGAGTTCAGGACAAGCTCAAACCAGCCGGTAATTCTCTTCTTGCACCAATTGTACTTCAGTAATTACTTAAGAATTTATAAAGGATATCATGAAAATTATATATAGTATTTTAGGTCTTTTGGTAATCGCTTTCTTCGCTGCATCGATATACCTAAAGCCTGCCGACGTACCGCGATCAGGCGATGCACAACCAGACAAGCAAGGTGGCCACGTTGCCGAGAAAGAATATGGTGGACCACAACCGCCAACATCTGGCGATCATGCCGACCCAGTTCAATCAGGACCGTACACCGAAGAAGTCGCAGACGTAAACACATTACACAACCTCGAACATGGCAGCATATATGTCTCGTACCAACCCGATCTTCCAAAAGAACAAGTCGAATTACTGACAAAACTGTTGTTTCCTCCGTACAGTGTCGATGATTTTAAACCGCTCGAAGTCGTATTGGCCCCACGAAAAGCCAACGATGCGCCTATTATTGTCAGTTCATGGAACCGGAACATGAAGTTGCAGTCGTATGACCGCGATAAGATAATCGAATACTACAAGACGAACGTCAACAAAAGTCCCGAACCACAGGCTAGATAGGGATGAAGAATCAAGCTGTAAGAAGTAGAAGCATAACGATAGCGCTAGTCGCACTGTTTAGCGTCCTCGTCATTGGCGTAACCTATCTTCTTGTAAACTCATCGCTATTTACTACATCAGAACCTGCAGCCACTACAAGTAGTGTCACGGGTACAGAAGAAGGGTCTGACCTCTACGACAAATACGCCGCGCTCAAGGGCGAAGCATTCGACGAACAGTATATTGCTGGCATGTTTGCGCATCACGAAGGTGCGGTCAACATGTCCGAAAAAGCATTGGCATTCGCGGGTAAGCAAGAGATCAAAGACCTAGCGAACGACATAGTCCAGAGCCAATCTCGCGAGATGGCAACACTTCTCGATTGGCAAGAATCATGGGGCTACGAGCGAACCTACAGTGGCGGCCACAATGGGCACACCGGCGGAGGCGCTGCGATGGCAGACGATATGATTGGCATGCAAGATTCGCTTGAAGGAAAAACGGGTAAAGAGTTTGATGTGTTATTTCTCAATCAAATGATCGAGCATCACACGCAGGCAATCGAGATGTCAAAACCAGCCAATGCAAATGCCAACCGTGAAGAGATAAAATCATTGGCCTCCAATGTGATTACCGACCAAGAAAAAGAAATAGCAATGATGAAACAGTGGCAAAAGGAGTGGGGCTACTAGCCATGCCGTATACTGAGTATACATAGGTAAACAGGAGTTGCATGAACATCACCAAATCTACTCAGTGGCAAGCGTTACTCGCAGAACAAAAAGCATTAGAATCAGTACACCTTCGTCAGCTATTTGCAGACGATGCCGATCGCGGCACCACAATGAACGTTTCAGCAGGAGATGTTTACATTGATTATTCCAAAAATATCGTCAAGCCGTCGACCATACAGGCGTTGGTTGCCCTTGCACGCGCCCGAGGAGTAGAAGACGTACGCCAACGAATGTTCAACGGCGACACAATCAATACCACCGAAGATCGGCCAGTGCTACACACCGCGCTTCGGAACGTAACCGATAAGCCGATTGAGTTGAACGGTATAGATGTCATGCCAGGAGTTCGCAGCGTACTCCAGCAAATGACCGGCTTTTCAGAGGCTATTAGAAGCGGTGAATGGCTCGGATTTAGTGGCAAGTCCATCCGGCACGTTGTTAATATTGGCATTGGTGGCTCTGACCTAGGGCCAGTCATGGCCACTGAAGCACTCAAATCTTACAGCTCTGCCGACGTTTCGGTACACTTTGTCTCGAACATCGACGCCGATCACTTTTACGAAGTGACGAAGCAGTTGAATCCAGAAGAAACCCTGTTTATCATCGCATCGAAAACCTTCACGACCGACGAAACCATGACCAATGCCCGAACCGCTCGACAATGGATTGTCGAAGCACTGGGTGATGAAGCCGCCGTTGCTCGGCATTTTGTGGCGGTTTCTACCAATGCCGAGGGGGTGACAAGCTTTGGTATCAATACCGACAATATGTTTGGGTTTTGGGATTGGGTTGGCGGCCGCTATTCGCTAACCAGCGCGATTGGGCTTCCTGTCATGATTGCGATTGGTTCGGATAACTTTCATGAAATGCTTGCAGGCTTTCATGCCATGGATGAGCATTTCAAAACTGCACCACTTGAAGAAAATGCGCCAGTTATTTTAGCGCTGCTCGGTGTTTGGAATAGTAATTTTCGCGGTGCCGAGACCCAAGCGATTCTTCCCTATTCGCAGTACCTTCATCGTCTGCCAGCTTACTTGCAGCAAGCCGATATGGAGAGTAACGGGAAATCAGTCACAAAAGACGGTGAACCGGTTAGCTATTCGACAGGACCAATCGTCTGGGGAGAAGCAGGTACCAACGGGCAACATGCATTTTATCAACTGATTCATCAAGGTACGCACACAGTTCCCGCTGATTTCATTGGCTTCATAGACAAGCTCCAGGGCAGCGACGAACATCATCAAAAGCTAACCGCGAATCTTCTGGCACAAACAAAAGCACTGGCATTTGGTAAAACAGCCGAAGAAGTTCGAAGCGAGGGCGTACCAGAAGAATTGGTCGCTCACAAAGTGTTTAAGGGGAACAGCCCGACCAATACTATTTTGCTCTCAAAACTGTCCCCAGATACGCTCGGGCAACTGATCGCGCTTTATGAGCACAAGATTTTTGTACAAGGTGTGATTTGGGATGTTAATTCATTCGACCAATGGGGCGTTGAGCTCGGGAAAGTTCTCGCAAAAGATGTCTACACTGAACTGAAAAATCATTCTACAAATGGTGGAGACAATTCGACAGACAGCTTGCTGAGAAAAATCACCACCTCGTAACGGTATAAAGCATACTACTCCATACAGCCCGAACCGCCGCGTGCACATACTGTATACTTTACGTATGACTAAAAAAAGAAACATCATTATATTCGCGCTCGTTCTGATTGTAACGGCTGGTGCCGCAGCAGGTGCCTACGCACTATATGCCAATAAACAAGATGAAAATACTACTATTCTTAGCTACGACGAGGGCACCGAGAGCCAGGAAAAAAACGCCGATACAGCAACCGCTATTGACTTAACAAAAATTCCTGTTGGAGATGGTAAGGTTTCGAACGCAGCAAAAGTGGGCTATACCTACGCCTGTAATACAAACTTTCGCCAAGGCGGGGCCCGCCATGCAGGAGATTGGCTCAATGAAGCAAACGGCACGTGGGACGCTACTACAAAAGTTTCTGTGAAAGGCTCGGTTTTGTGGCCGAACGCGGAACATACCATTTCGACTTCAGGAGACACGCGAACACTGCACACAAATGGGTTGCCGCAGAACCAAGCAACGGGCATATTCCCCATAACCAGAGATGATCCGGCCTACGAATTCGATACAAACCCAAACCCTATTGCTATTCAAAACGTATCCTACACAGTGCCACTCAACCCCACTCCTGCAGCCACGCCTGGTTGCACAACACTTGGCCCTATCGGCGTTATGAACGATGGCGTTATTTTGTTCAACTCACTCGACGACGCCGGCCTCGATGCAGCTGCTCACGAAACACAAGATGCGTGCAACGGGCATCCAAACGGCAAAGACATGTACCATTATCATGATGTATCGTCGTGTACGCTACAGAAAACGACCGCAAGCTCTACCTTAGTAGGATATGCCCTCGACGGCTACGGTATATATATCGAGCGAGATGCAGACGGAAATTTACCAACCAACGCCGATCTCGATGAATGCCATGGCCGAGTAAGTCAGGTTGAATGGAATGGCACAAAACAAGAAATTTATCATTACGTTGCGACCCACGAATATCCATATACAGTTGGCTGCTTTCACGGAACTTCCGTCGGTGGACAGAATAATGGAGGTACTTCCCTGACCGGACCGCAGCAAAATCGTGCGAGATAGTAGAACGATTCCTTCCTAAATTTCCGCGTACGCTAAAGGAGTTTTTGCGTTCTCTTTGATACAGCTGGCCAGTTAAAGCTAGAACTCGTTGAAATAGATATGCATTTTTTATTAGCATCAGTGGGTTTTACGATGTTTTATAGGTTTTGATACGTCTATGGTCGCGAAGTAGTTTGCAGCATTTGCGTGAGACCAAGGTAAGAGATCCCTCCAAAAATAAGCATGAGACATACTATCAGAGAAAATACGCTAACAATCTTCCAGCCCCCATATATCTTTTTTCTAATTAAACTGCGAACAATCAATGCGAAGCATGCTGAACCAACTACAATTTGTATCGGCCCTATGATAAACCCAAATGGACCAAGCAACATAATACTTAGTATGATAGGTGCTAAGAACGTAACAAATGGAATTTGTAGAAGTATGATTGTCGAACGCTCTGTTGATAGTTCGTTGGACTCTTATTTGGGTGTTGTATCACGAGTGGCTAATTCCTGGTGCGATAGTTTATTTGGGTTTTGTATCTCGGGAGAGTCTTTAGGTATCGCAAGAGCTGGTTTTGGCCTGTTTGCATTAGCTTCCTTCATTATATCTTCGATGTTACTTATTGGCTGAATATCTTTCATAATCTAAATTGTATCAGTAAAATCGATATCAGTTTTGTTTTCATGCTAACGTGTAAACATGTTGACTATAGATTAGCTGATCGGTTGAAGCTAGAACCAAATAAAAGACACGAGGTCAAGTCGATCTAAAAATGCAGACGTAAAGTTACAGCTGTCATTCGGTTTATGGTACACCCGGCAATATATCGGGCTCTGCCCTCCTTCGCTTGCTAGAAAAGAAAACGACTAACGTCGCCTTTCATTTCTGCACTGCGCTACGCCGGACCTGCGACTTACATATCTTGCCTGAGGTAAAATCTACGTCGCAAATTCAAAGCTGCAAGCAACACCAAAGAAAATAGGCCACGATGTGACCTATTTTCTTTGGTACAGCTGACTGTTCAATGTTAGAACTGCATATACTAGTAAGCAAGCGAATAACGCTTGCGATTGCTTACTAATTAATGCTATGAAATAATCTTATAACTATGACAACTAACGAATCAGAAACTAAAGCTGGGATTACTAGTAAAGCTGATGGATTCGATGAGCCTGCAGATGAAGGAACAAATTATGGTGGCTCAAGAAAGTTATTCAGAAACTCAGCTCATAATTTTGGAGTTACGTTATCTCAGCAGGAAGATTATGATTGGCTAGCAGTAATGCAAACGTGCATGCTCGTTGATCACCTAGCAGACGAGGAAAAGACTGATATATCTGTAGCCTTTGATGGTATATTTTCTGGTGAAATGCATGAAAATCTAGATTATGACGCACAAGTACGTGCTCATAACTATATGCACAGACAATCTGAGGCCAAACAACAACGAATAATAGAGCTTATCGCTATTGTACAAGCTTTGATTAAGAATCAGCGAGATACATCTTCAGTGGAGGAGCTTATAGAGATTAGACTTTCTGAAGCAACAGTCTTAACAGAATTATTGTCACTTAATGTATCCGATAGTGATGATGCCGAGGCTCGAGCAAATTTTAATTCTTGGCTCAGCAGTTGGGCTGCAGTAGGCTATTTGCTAGATTCACTTATAGACATGAAAGCTGATTATGATAATGGTGAAAGTTCCGTGTTACCAACGAAAAATTCTAGACTGCGTTTACTAAAGCCACTAGCGAGGGAGTCTATGAAAGCAATTCCTGCTACACCTGTAAAAGTGTTAGGGGAATGTGCCTTAAACGGCTTCAATTACGTTGTTCGAAATAATCGAGCAGACTTGACTACTTAATAGCAAAACTTGCCATGAGTTAATTTAGTGAGTTTTATTCCGCTTATGGTACAGCTAGCTGTTCAATCTTAGAACTACAGTAGACCTCGGGGGTCTATCACTATCTTAGCGCTTTCAACAAGCTTCCTGTTGAGTTCTTTACGAATCTCAGGTGGATAATCTTTTCTTTCGGTTGTTACTACCTCACCATCATGGGGTAGTTTGATTGGTACTAAAAGGTCATTTAGATTAGCCATGTTACTAACTATAATATCACAACAATATATATTTCTGATTATGGTACACCCGGCAAGATTCGAACTTGCGACACCTGGTTCCGAAGACCAGTGCTCTATCCAGCTGAGCTACGGGTGCGTATTGTATATTAAGCTTTCGTACACAACACAGCGGCATCAACTTCAATCGCTGAATGAATAGAGCTTGCTTCATATGAACTTACTCTCTTCGTTCGGACAGGCAGATGAGCTACGGTGCGTACTTCGAACAATTATACCACTTTTATCTCTATAGGCGTATACTTGAACTAATGGACATACATACAAACATGCCTCTAAAGAATTACCTCACCATGAAACTTGGCGGTAACGCCCATTTTATGGCAAATGCATCAACGCCCGAAGATATTGCACAGCTCTATAAAAATGCAAAAAGCCAAAACCTTTCTGTTGTCATGCTCGGCGGCGGCAGCAATTTACTGACGACTGACGAGGGGTTTGATGGCCTTGTTATTCGCAATACGTTAAAAGGCGTAGAAATTCTGGAAGACACCGCGTCGTCCACAACGATTAAATTTGCTGCTGGGGAAAATTGGGATGAAGCCGTAGCCCTGACCGTCGAAAAAGGTCTCACGGGTGTTGAAGCGCTCTCGAGCATCCCCGGTACCGTCGGAGCAGCTCCCGTACAAAATATCGGCGCGTACGGCCAGGAATTGGCCGATACATTCGTTTCATTAGAGGCGTACGATTCTATCGACGATAGATTTGTCACGCTCAGCTTGGCGGACTGCGGGTTTGCCTACCGACATAGTATCTTTCGTGGTGAATTTGCAGGCCGCTACGCGATTACTGCAGTAACCCTTCAACTTTTTAAAAGCGCACCACAACCGCCGTTTTATAAAGCTCTAGAGGACTATTTTAATGCCAACAATATTACATTGTTCACCCCGAAGATCGTGCGCGACGCCGTGTCGGTCATCCGAGCCGATAAGCTCCCCGACCCAACCGTCAAACCAAATACCGGCTCTTTCTTCAAGAACGCAATAGTCGAAAAATGGCACCTCGATGAACTCCTAAAAGACTATCCTGACATGCCGCATTATGATTTTGGCGATAAAACATACAAAGTACCCACAGGGTGGCTTATCGAGCAGGCTGGGTTTAAAGGTAAACTACTGCATGGCATGCGTGTCAACGAGAAGAACTGCCTGGTGCTCATTAATGAATCGGCAACCTCTTTTGCTGATCTTGCCGCTGCTCGTGATGAAATAATCGGTAGCGTTCGTGATCAGTTTCGTATCGCGATACAACAAGAACCACTTCTCATCTAAGTCTTGCCTCAAACCGCCAAACCGCCTATGCTATAGTCATGACGCATCGCCAAGCTGGCTTTACTCTTATTGAAATGATCATCGTATTGATTGTGATCGTTGTATTGACCGTGCTGGGAACAGCAGGTTTTTCATCGTATCAAGTGAACGCTCGCGACACAGAGCGCGAGAGCGATATCGCCGCTATTCAGCGAGGACTCGAAGGTTACTATAAAAATGGGAACCCGTACTTGGCTAATACGACCGGGCAAGGTGGATACCCGGGCGCGAACGAATTCATTCATATTATGGGGTTTGATTGGAATAGCAACCCATCAATGTGTCAAAATATGTTCGTACCGGGGAAGTGTCATATTGTCGGCGGATATCCGATAGAAGTCTTGCCGGGAACCACTGCGGCATCGCTCAAACCCCCTGGTGATTCGACGATTGAACGACTTCGTACCACATGGTACGTGCCCGACCGAACACCTACGGCAATACTCAACGACGGCATAGAAGCCGCCATCGATAAAGGCCAATACGTGTACAAGCCGATGAATACAACTAACTTTGACACGTGCTATGAGGGCAGATGTCCTCGGTATGCCCTCATTTACAAAAAAGAAGCTACCGGCGAAATTGTTATCGTAAAGAGTAAACGTCAATGACGGAGCATCGCCTGTATCAACAAGGGTTCAGCGCTGTCGAACTATTGATCACCTTGTTCATCGCTTCCCTTTTCGTTATCGGAGCAAACCAGCTCTATATTTATGTCATCGCGAACGGCGAAGACGCCAACCAACGTGCGCGTGCCTCAAATATTGGGTATCAATACCTGCAGTCAAAAAAACCAACCGTAGCCCAAATGTGCCCCAACGCCTCTCCGCCAGTTCAGACCTTTTCAGGGGTTCCGGTCAGCGGCCTTACGAACGTTACGATCATTGTTACAGCCAGCTGTCCGTACACCAGTACAGCGACAAATCAAAATCCGTTGCGTAATATCACAAAATTAACGGTGGTCACAAGATATGGAAGTGATTCTAAAGAGGTAACGCATGCTATTTACATATTTAAATAAAACCCGAAAAAACGAACAAGGGCTGACGATAATCGAGGTGCTCGTAGTTGCACCCTTAATAGTGCTGATTATTGGCGTATCAATCGGCTATATGGTATCGATCACCGGTGATGGGCTGAGGATAGCCGAAAGAAATGCACTGGCCCACAACGTGCAAGATGCCCTCGGAAAAATCGAGGCTGACACGCAAGTTGCTACCGGATTCTTGCAAAACAAAACCGATGCGAGTGGTAACTCATTTACCGCCACCATGAGCACGTCACCCTACAAAAGTACCGGACCGCTGATCATGTCGTCACTTGCAACGACGAAATCTCCGCTCGATCCCGCGAGAGCGTTGGTGTACCGGAATGAGAATGGATGCTCAGCAGATACTTTTACCTACAACGAGAAATACACCGTTACCTATGTATATTTCGTGAGCGGTGGCACGCTCTGGAAGCGGACTATCATGGGTCCTGGCACTCCTTGTGGCAATACCCAGCCATGGCAGCGACCATCGTGCGCCCCAAACTATACACCATCAGCAAATTGTAAGGCAGAAGATGAGGCTGTCCTCACCAATGTCCAAAGCTTAGAAGTGCAATATTTTAAAGATGACGCTTCCGCTACACCTATCAATACCATCAGTGAAGCGACATCCATCAAAACAACCATAGTTTCAAAAGATTCTGTAGCCGGAGAAGAGGTTGATTTCGGCAGCACCACACTTGCAAGTCTGCCATCAACATCGAACGTAGCAACTGTGCCAAAAGACCTTGGACCGAACCTCGTTGCGAATCCATCGTTTGAATCTGACACATCGGGATGGCAATCTAATACTGCCTTTGGATACTACACCCAGGCAACCTTTGCTCGATCTACGTTGCGTGCGTCCGACGGCACAGCATCGCTCGAAGTAACCCTGCCTACCGGCACACGTTCATGGGTGAACACCACAAGAGCTGGTCTCATCGCCGATAAGATATATCGGTTTCAGGTAGATGTATGGATTCCATCTGGAACATCGGATCCAGGAATTAATATTGCTTTTCTATCGAATCAGGAGCCGGTAAATGTGCCCCGCAATACGTGGACAACATTAACCTATTACTGGAAAGCAAATGACGCTAATACTAAGTTCTTTGGCCCTGCCGTACAGACCACAACAAGTGGGCAAAAAATGTGGGTCGATAACATGCGTCTTCAATCAGTTGATTAATCCTAATAATACACTGCAATACGCTTGTGCTTTGTATTTTTATCATGTATATTATCTTTATAAGCAATCAATTAACTAGGGGGCATAACGAATGCTAAAAAATACAAACCATAACCGAGCAGGATTTACTATCGTAGAACTACTCATCGTAATAGTTGTTATCGCTATCTTGGCGGCTATTTCAATTGTTGCCTACAATGGCATACAAAATCGTGGTAAAGCCTCTTCCGGCCAAGCAACTGCGAGTCAAGTAGCAAAAAAAGCTGAACTATATCAAACCGCACGTTCAACTGGCTCAGGATACCCTACTCATGCGGAGTTAACGGCTACTACATCCGCCGTACCTGAAGCACAGCTCGACTCACCTACTGACACATTGTCAGCAGCTGTTACTGCAACAACTGCCAACGACGGCAAGCGAGTCTCGTACACCAACCAGACTGCTACCGGTGCTTGTGTAGGATGGTGGGATTACGCTGCCAGTACTCCTGTGATCAAGTACATACGAGTTGGCGCTGGATCTGGTACAGTTTGCTAGATACGCTTTCAGTATAAATAACTTGCGGCCGGAAAGGCCGCATTTTATTTATAGCGCTTGTGCCTATTACATTTACGCACTACAATACTATGTATCATGTATCGAAGGGGCATCAGTATGTATAATAGAAATAAATCAGGATTTACCATCGTTGAGCTGTTGATTGTAATCGTTGTGATCGCTATTCTTGCAGCAATCAGTATTGTCGCCTACAACGGCATACAAAATCGGGGTAAACAAAGTGCCGCTCAGTCTCTCGCCAGTCAAATCGCTAAAAAAGCCGAAGCGTGGGGCGCGATTGAGAGCTCGTATCCAAACTACTGTAAACTCGCCACAAACACCTCGAATGCTACCGGAACGGGCACAGGAGCCGGAACAGCAGGCTGTACTACTGGAGCTACTGCCGGCCCGATGGAAGCTAAGCTCGACAGCACTGGCGTCGTGACGGCTATCGCGCCGACCGACGAAAAATCGGTGCAATACGCGCGTTGTACAAATAACGGTTTTATCGTTACCTATCGCACCTTCCCTTCGGGCACAGCAACGATCACTGGCGGCACAGCAACTGGTACCTGCAACGCCGCGTAACAGTCTACCTCATCGATACAAAAAACACCGCCCATACGTATAGGCGGTGTTTTTATAGCCTGCAACTGCTAATATGGCAACGGGAAATCGCGTAGAAATACTGTAACTTCTTGGCGCAGTGTTTTCAGCTTTTCGTCATCCTCACGACTATCGATTGCTTGCTTCATCCACGTCGCAATCTGCGCCATGTGTTCTTCGCGTAGGCCACGAGTTGTTAGCGCTGGTGTACCGAGACGGATACCGCTTGGTCGAAATGGCGGGTTGTCATCGTCAGGTACAGAGTTCTTGTTCAACGTCAGTCCAATTTTATCGAGTGCTTCTTCGGCTACCTTGCCGTTAATACCAAAGCTTTTTTCAACATTAGCTAGAATCAGGTGATTGCTTGTTCCATTCGTAACCAAATTGAAACCTTCACTCATCAGAGCGTTTGCCAACGTATCGGCATTCTTTACCACCTGAGCAGCGTAAGCCTTGAACTCTGGCTGCAGAGCTTCTCGGAACGCCACCGCTTTAGCTGCAATGCTATGCATGTGTGGACCACCCTGCATACCGGGAAATACTGCCCTATCGACAAGCGTCGGAATGTTTTCGATTGTTTTTTCCGGAGCTCGGAGAGGATTGCCAACGGTACCTTTTGAGAGCACCATGCCTCCACGCGGCCCACGTAGTGTCTTGTGGGTCGTGGTCGTAATAACGTGAAAACCATAATCGAATGGATTTTTCGATACGCCGCCAGCAATAAGTCCAGCGACGTGCGCCATGTCGGCCATCAGTAAGCATTGATCACCGATTTCTTTACCGATGTCAGCAAATTTTTGGTAGTCTAGCTCACGCGGGTAACCAGAAAAACCAGCAATAATAAGTTTTGGCTGTTCTTTCAGCGCGACTTCCCGTAGCTCATCGTAGTCTATCTCGCCGGTTTCGATATCTTTCATCTTGTATCGTACAAAGTTGTATAGCTGTGCGCTACGTGTGACTGGGGCACCGTGCGTGAGGTGTCCACCGTGAGACAAATCCATGGCTAGCACCGTGTCACCTGGCTCAAGCCAGGCGCTGTACACAGCTTCATTAGCTGGTGCTCCCGAATGAGGCTGCACGTTTGCGTGGTCCGCGCCAAATAGCTGTTTGGCACGATCGATGGCAAGCTGCTCCAGCGGATCTGTAAATTCCTGTCCGCCATAATAGCGTTTCCCCGGATAGCCTTCTGAGTATTTGTTTGTAAAAATACTTCCCAGTGCTTCGAGTACATCTTTTGACACGTAATTTTCGCTCGGAATTAGCTCTAGGCCTTCTTGTTGGCGTTTGGTTTCTTGCTTAATTAGTTGAGCTACCTGGTCATCTTGCATCACTACACCTCCTACGCGTAATAAAATGTTGCAGAAATTCTGCATTCACAATAGTAACAGTATACCATTTTAGTTTATACCGTATATGATATAATTGGCCGTATGTCAGACTTATCATACAAAGAACAAATTGGAAAATTAATCCAAACCAAACGTATAGAAAAGTCGTTTACGCAGGCTGAGCTCGCTAAAAAAATCGGTACCTCTCAGAGCGCAATCAACCGCATCGAAAAAGGTGGGCAAAACCTGAGCGTCGAGATGCTTGGTCGCATTAGTGAAGTCCTGTCGAGTACCATCATTTCATTGAATCAACAGGGCAAAGTTAATTTCAAGGTGCACGGAGGTAAAGAACTTCACGGATCGATCGAAGTAAAAACCAGCAAGAATGCCGCTGTCGCTCTATTGTGTGCCAGCTTGCTCAATAAAGGCAAGACGACACTGCACCGAGTTGCGCGTATCGAAGAAGTAAACCGGATTATCGAAGTACTAAATAGCATTGGCGTCAAAACGAAGTGGCACGAAAACAATGATCTAGAAATTACGCCGCCAGCGAAGCTGCAGCTCGAAAATATAGATGTCGCAGCAGCGAAACGAACCCGAACCGTGATCATGTTTCTGGGGCCACTGTTACACCAATACGGCAACTTTAAGTTACCGTTCGCTGGAGGATGCAATCTTGGTACACGAACCGTCGAGCCACACATGGTGGGTCTCGCGCAGTTTGGGCTTCGGGTTGAAGCCAAAGAAAACACCGACTACTACGAAGCAACCGTCACAAAAACTGCTCCGTCAAGAGCAATATTACTGACCGAGCGCGGCGATACCGTCACAGAAAATGTTATTATGGCAGCCGCCTTATACGACGGCGAGGTTACGATTCGCAACGCCAGCCCAAACTACATGGTGCAAGACCTTTGCTTTTTCTTAAAAAAACTCGGCGTCAAGATTGAGGGTATTGGCACCACCATATTAACTATTCGCGGCAAGCCACATATCAATCAAACTGTCGATTATTACCCGAGTGAAGATCCGATTGAGGCTATGAGCTTTGTCGCTGCAGGAGTCGTCACAAATTCTGAAATAACCATCAAGCGGACGCCAATAGAGTTTGTAGAGCTTGAGCTCGCAGTCCTTGAAGACATGGGCCTTTCATACAAAACAAGCAACGAATACCTAGCCAGAAATGGCAATACTCGACTGGTCGATCTAACGCTGCATAAATCGAAGCTATCTGCTGCCAAAGACAAGTTGCACAGCATGCCATTCCCCGGGGTTAATATGGATAATTTGCCGTTCCTTGGCCTCATCGCAACGGTTGCCGAAGGTCGTAGCCTTGTACATGACTGGAGCTACGAAAACCGAGCAATCTACTTTACAGAGCTCTCGAAATTGAATGCAAACATAGAAATGATCGATCCTCACCGCGTCTATATTACCGGGCCAACAAAGTGGAAAGAAGCAGATATTATTGCACCGCCTGCGCTGCGCCCGTCTGTAGTCATTCTTTTGGCCATGCTTGCAGCAGACGGCACTTCGACGCTTCGCGACGTATACTCAATCAATCGCGGTTATGAAGACTTCGCTAATCGCCTCAACACGCTCGGTGCCAACATAGAAACCCTCCACGAAATCTAGTCTCCCTTCCGTGACGTGTGCTACAATAGCTTAGATTATGGCGAGCGTAGCTCAGTTGGTTAGAGCGCTGGTTTGTGGTACCGGAGGCCGTGGGTTCAAGCCCCATCGTTCGCCCCATAATAGAATTGTAAGACTGCTTTTATAAAAGAGCAGTCTTTTTTTATGCGTACGGGTTGTAGCTGCGCGATTGTGGCTCGTTAAACGATTGCCGCGGCGGCACAGATGATTTGGTCGTTGCCACACCTCCTGCATTCGTTTCTTGCCGAGTCGGCGCCGAAATACCCGCGCCATCAGGTGTTCGACTTTGCTGCTCGTAGCGCCGTTTACGCATACTCGGATCTACATAGGTTTGCCCTAGCCGTGAAGACCGGTACGACCCGACCGTTCGGCGTCGCCTACCAACTTCAACGCGCTGATTAAACGTTTGCATGCTCAGACTGCCCTTTGCATACTCATTACTATGCGTATCGTTGCTACTCATTTTACTGATAAAAGATTGCAAAGTCATTATGCTTTTTATTATACGCGGTATACTGGTATAATCAAAAGACCAGCGGGTGTCGTATAGTGGCTAATATATCTGCCTTCCAAGCAAATGACGAGAGTTCGATTCTCTCCACCCGCACCAATAAAATATCCTCACATTGTGGGGTTATTTTATTGGTAATGTTGATGGGTATGGTTCGAGTCAGCGAACGAATGTGAGTCAGACGAGAGTTCGATGGCAAGGAGTAGAACAGAAAAGCTTGTTTTTATAAATGCGACGTGGATATATCATGATATTCTCTCCACCCTAATTATTACAGACATTTTGGACTCCAAAATGACACCGTTTTACTTAACACTTATGTGAATAAATTTCACTCACAACACCCTGACTAATAATTGCCTTTAAAGTACTGCTGTTGGTTATAAATACATTGCACAACAAATATACGCTTCTTGATATCAGATTAGCAACAGCAAAAAGCAGCGTCTTCAAGGCTGGAGCGATCGTGATACAAATAAAAGGTGTATTTTCATATAATAGAAGTAGGATTTGATACACTTAAGCTATGAAAGATATCAAACCTATTAATAATGAAGATGACATACGTAGAGAGTCATTAGCCAACGCCCCAAGTGTACAAAATCCTGGTATTGAAGAAAATGATCACGTCAGCCCTAAGTACAGCAATACCCCCTCACATCAACCTACGGATTCAAAACCCCGTTTTGCGGGTAAAGAATCTCTAAACCCTCGAGATTTAACAAGGGGAGATGTTAAAAAATTAAAACTCATCGCTATCTTGAATATTACTATCGCCCTAACGGCAGCGATAAGTGGTTTTCTGCCCCAGGGGTACGATACTGGATATCCAAAGGGAGTACTTTTCATAGCGCCCGTTTCGATGCTGCTTGGCCTTGGGCTATTAGCGCAAAATCGAGTAGCTTACTTTATTGCATTCTCTGGATCGATTTTTCTCGGGCTACTGTTCCTCCCCCTCATTCCATTTGCACTATTTTTCCTAGTATTCTACCCTAATATCTTGATATTAGTTTCAGTATGCCTATTATTGGTATATCCTTACTTGACATTGTTCGTATTCTACAAGATAGGCATGTTGAAACTTTTTGGCTTTAAACTGACCAAATAAATTCAGTTATTGGAATTCACCCTATGTTAATATCCACTGAATGATTTTCAGCTTCATTTCGTTATATTCGGCTTCTTCGAGCTGGATATTTGCAATACAAAACCTTTTTCCAGCTAGATGCGTGCAGAACATGCAGTCAACCAAATCGTAGCAATCGCGAATAAAGTAGCTACTGGTAATTTTGTTTGACCAATTGACGTTAAAACTATTCGAGATATTTTTACTATCTTCTATGCGAATGCTGTACTTCGATGATTTCGAAGTTTGACCAGCGACGATAAATTCACTCGAATCAACGCCATCGCTAAACAGTATGTTTTTTGACTTACGGATATCTAATGAACGATACACATTTTCAGAGTGGTATACTCCGTCACTTTCAAACACATGTTTGCTATCTATTTCACGTTCGCTCATCGCGTAGTTTATGTCGCTCCACGCAGAAAGCACTGATTCAACGTCATTCATTTTTCGATAGTCTTGCAGCCCGTCGTTTTTGACAATGCGTTTTTTAACACTATCAAATGTCAGGTATCGGTTTTCGTTCAATGATGCCGCCCATGTTGCGTCACCGGTTCTCGCATCAAACACCTGCTGCGGCAAGCGCACATCGAAGGCAAATTTACTCATTGCTTGCTCAAGAGTTAATGGGTTTTGATACCCAAAGACTTGCCCAACGACTTGATCTAGTATCTGTTTTGCTTTTGCTTCGTCCATACAATTATCCTTTCTTATTTCTCTGTGATGATTGTTTCGCGAGAATCTCCATAAGATTTGTCGATTGAACGGGCTGCGTTTGCGGTCGATGCTGCTGTGTGTCTGAAACAGTATGATGCGTCGGTTCGGTGTACTTCATTGGCATCTTTGGTGCGTCGTATTCGACGAGCGTTTTTGTAGACGCCTGCGGCACCGGGTCTTCGTAATCCAGTGTTCTTGCTTTCATGGCTGGCAATAATTTTCCGTCGCTTGAAAGGCGAATCACACACTCGCGCAGATCAAGTTCGGTCAGTATCGGCACGCGCAGATCCTCCTCTTTATTCATGACTCGCGTCGATTCCATGATGGTTTTTTTTGGAAGTTCCATCGTAATGTTGCCTTCAATAAGTCGCGCATCGTGTTCGGAGACCTTGAACACGTAGTAGTTACTGACGTTTGAAAAGATTGCGTTTTGCAAAGACTGATCAATCTGGCCAAAGTATTGCTGCGTCAAAAATACAAATAGATTATACTTCCGTGCTTCAGCTAATATTTGACCGATAGTGGGGTTCTGAATGATTGATACTTCATCGATAATCAGTATTATTTTTTCGCCAAACGTCCGTGCTTGCGCCAACAAAAATATTTGCTGAATCAACAGCCCAGACACAGTCTTAATTACTTTCTCTCCCATACCGACTTTATCGAGCGAAAATACGCTCAATCTATGTGAGCCGATCACTTTTGCCAAAGAATCAGTTTGGCTTTCGCTCGACGCCAGCGATGGCTGCATACCCAGTTCATCGACAAGGTCGATAATGGGGGCTATCGCTTCTGCTGCGTGGTGAGTATTGATCTCATCAAATTCTGTACCAAAGAACAATGTAATATTTTCCGGTACATATCCTCGTGTGTGCTCTAAAATCCCGGCTCGGTAACTATCGTCTTTTAAAAAACGCTTCAAGTTTGGTATCGACATTACCTGTGCAGTCATCAGAACAATCAAGCTAAACCGCAGCAGACGATCTACTTTTGCATTATGTTGTTCGCCCAGCAGTGAACGGAACAATGTGCAGGTTAACTCTGTCGCTGCAGAAATATCAGTGCCACCTTCGGCGAACAATTCTGTTCTATCGGCTTGTGATTTGAATTTCACGATATTCGCATCGGCAATAGTTTCAAGATCTTTTTCTATCGATGCGTGCGGATCGATAACGACGACACGATAGTTATGAGCCACGGGAGATCGTAGTAACCTATCGACAAACAAACTGATGAGCTTTGACTTCCCGCTTCCGCTCGACCCCACGATAAATGAATGTTTATCGAAATCGTAGCTGGCTAATGACACATACCCACCGTTTGCTAAATACGGGAAGGTATCGATTTCAAACAGGGCGTCTTTTTTATCAGACTTGAGAATATGTAATGATTTCTTAATATCAAGGTGATTCGATAGTTTTCGAAATCGGTACTTTTCATTTTCACGAAAGTTAATTGCGAGTAAACGGCCAGGCAGCGAGAACGACTGTTTGTTAGACGAACTGTACACGCCATCAGCGTCTTCAAACAAAAACGATGTTTCCGTGTGAACGTTTAGGAGCGTCAGGTTCCGTACACTCACCACTTCGAAGTTTAACGACTTTCCCCGCTTTATTTCGTATCGTTCTCGAACATCGAGCAATCCGCCGTCTGGAACGAGCATGACAAATCGTTCGGCTTTTTTAATTGTCGGCAAATTGATTGTTGACCCATCAATCGGTCGGAAGACCATTTTTTCGAGCTTGTTCGATAATCCGCTCAAATTTTTATTTGCCCCTGCGTAATAATGCACCATGTTGCCATCTATTTTAAGGACAAATTTGACCGTTCGTAGAACGCCGACGTGATGTAATATTGCCTGGATAGTTTTATTCCAAGCATTTGCATCTAGCGTACTTTTCTCTAAATACACCTCGAACCAGTATTGACAACCGAGCACTTTCATTTGATACATTATACTCTGTAATCGATTCGAATGCTAGTGACTATCTATCTGCTAGTTTCGCTGCCAAACGCTATAGTATATCCGTTTTCGACTTGTGTGCTGTATAATCATAAGCATGAAACAATCCTTCCTCATGAAACGTATTATCAGTACTGAATACCTCCTTGCCGCAGTCCTGACTGCCATATTTTTTGTATCAGTTGCCGGCTTCGACTGGTGGTGGCTGTTCATTCTATTTCTCATCGTGGACATCAGTGCATTTGGTTATCTGCAAGACTCTCGCGCCGGCGCGCTGACATACAATATCGGGCATAGTCTTATTGGGCCAACCACGTTTGTCGGTTTGTTCGTACTAACCAGCAACGAGTCACTTTTATTTGTAGGGCTTGTGTGGTTATTCCATATCTTTGTCGACAGAGCGCTCGGGTATGGCATGAAACATACTGAGGGATTCCATCATACTCACCTTGGAAAGCTAAAAACACCAGCAAAAAAGAAACTACGCAAGAAATAATTTCACTTTTTCGCTATACTACTCTATGTGCCCCGATAGCTCAGCTGGATAGAGCAGAGGACTTCTAAGCCTAAGGTCGCAGGTTCGAACCCTGCTCGGGGTACCAATATAATCACCTGCCGTGGGGGGGGTTATATTATTGGTTATCATGTTAGCGATTTCGAACCGTCTCGAGGTTCGGCGCAGTGGCGAAAGGAAACGAGAGCTTGCTCATTTCCCTTTCAAAACGAAGGAGGCTTTAGCCGATACGCTGCTCAGGTACCATATCCAGACTGACAGTTGTTACTCTAAATTCACTCGTAAGCCGGTTTTACTTTTATATCTGACGTCTATTCAGAGGGTGGCTTTGAAAATCAATTATACCGGCAGTTCTGTTATGATACGTTTATGCCAAAAAGGAAAGTAGATACAAAATCAAAGTCTAGGAACAAGTTAGCCGGTAGGTTTTATCCGAAATCAATATTTGTAATGCTTTTAATAGTAATCGGTGCTTTCATCCTTTCCGGCTTATCAAGCCGTCAATATAATATCGCCATTGATACCTGTGGCCGACAACCCGTACGCGTTTATGATATATATGGTACATACCTTCGTCCTGAAGAGGCTAAGAGAAGCTTTATGCGGTACGCGAGCACTTCCTTTACTGATGGATTATTCATGATTGGAACGCCATTCTATTGCTCAGAACAAGAAGCTCAGGATGCCGGATATAGGCCTATATATAAAAAAGAGAAGCTTTATTAATTCATTGAGTATTATTGAACGAAAGAATAGTTCTAGCATCTTTTATTACGATGTACCAAACTAAATTAACCGTAAGTTACCTCTCATCTTTTTCATGCCAGCATTATCAAAAATGCGCCGTATAAACGGCGCATTTTTATTGTAAAGAAGCTTTAGCCTTCAATAGCCACACGCTTCGGTTTTGGCAGTTCCTTAAAACCTACCGTCACGTGCAGTACTCCTTCTTTGATCTTTGCTTTTACGCTAGAATCATCTGCGACTTCCGGCAGACGAATCGAACGATAAAAGCTTGAGCTGCTTTCACGCACCACATATTTTTTATCTTTGTCTTTCTCTTCTTCGTGCCTCTCAGCGCGAATAATGAGATTGCCCTTTTCAACATGAATGTCTATATCTTTTTTGTCAAAGTTTGGCAAGTGCGCCTCGACGTGCAGTTCTTTATCGTCCTTCGTATACACGTCAGTTGTCGGCATTTGCATGCTTTTGATCGGCGAGAACCAATCGTCCGAGAAGAGTTGCTTCTGTAAGGATTGAATTTCCGCAAAGGGATCAAATTTTATTATGTTTGTCATATTGAACCTCCTTTTGATTAATTACGGAAAAGGTTACCCTTTTCATACTAAATTATAATAAGTTGGCACTCGAAGGTCAAGAGTGCCAACTGGTGTATTTTTGTCTACATATAATGATGCCTGGCCTTGCTTAGCTACCCTTCGTAGTTAACCTACTATCCACAGTCCGTAAACCTGGCAGCTGCGGAAAAAGATTTTTGTGTCGCATCACTGTAGTATAGAGATATGTCAGTTATAGTCGAACAAAATTCCAATAGTCAGATTAGAAAATATGCACTTTCTAAAGCAGGTAGGGACAGATTACAAAACGAGTTTATCGCCTACAAACAGCTTGCCGATAATCCACACATACCAGCGCTCATCAACCATACATTTAGCAACGATCAGTCTGAGCTCATTATAGAATATGTTGACGGCGAATCATTACAGAAATGGTTGACGTGTGACAACGATTATCGGGTGTCGCCAAAAACATGGGCACAAGCAAACGTAAATCTAAAACGATTTGTGGACGCCGAAATGTCATTACTGAATGCCGGAGTATTGTACCGGGATCTAAATCTTGACCATGTAATTTTCAGAAGCTCGAAAGCCTATTTCATCGATCTAGAAGCGTCCGTATTCAAATCTGATGCAACAAATACGTATCCATTCAATGACACTCGTGGCACATGGGAGACGATGGCGCCAGAAGAGTTTCGCGGAGCCGGCGATTTGAGCGAAAGAACTGCAACCTATCGAGTCGCAGCCATCTCGCATATGGTTTTATATGGACAGTTGCCGTTTGACCATGATGCCACATCACGATCAACATCGAACAGGTTGCGGCACCGGCCGTTAAGACTCAATCATCGATTGTCTGGGCGAGAACGAAAGCTTTTTAGCGCCGCTCTCTCGCTTGAGCCTGCGCGGCGCCATACAAATCCAAACAGCTTTTTCAATTCACTTCAAGAAATTATGCAACAATAATCCAACGCTAATTGATCATATCGTCGAACAATCAATAACAAATCGATATCTCACGTCTGATTTCAGCATACGTTCCCATCCTTCATCGATTTGATCTGCATCGATTATTTCAATTTTAGGTCGAATATTTTTCTCTGCGCAAAATTCTAGCATTTCTTGTGTTTCTTTTATTCCGCCGATGAGTGAGCCAGCAAACGATCGTCGCCCTCTTACTAATGAAAAGACATTGACCGATAGTGGTTCTGCTGGTGCACCCACATTTACCATGGTTCCTTCGGGCTTTAGTAGCGCCAAGTGAGCGTTGAGATCGATATGTGCACTGACCGTGTTGATGATAAGGTCGAAACTGCTCTGAAGCCGTTTGAACGTTTCCTCGTCCTTCGTTGCATAGTAGTGGTCCGCACCGAGCGATAACCCATCATCTTCTTTATCCAGTGTGCGCGACAATACAGACACCTCGGCGCCCATCGCATGTGCAATCTGCACCGCCATGTGTCCCAAGCCGCCTAGCCCGACAACAGCTACTTTTTTGCCTTCGCCCGCATTCCAGTGACGCAGTGGTGAGTACGTGGTGATGCCGGCACACAGTAGCGGTGCGGCGTCTTGTAGCTCGATAGCATCGGGGATCTTTAATACAAAATCTTGGTCGACAACAATACTTTCTGAGTAACCACCTTGAGTCATTTCGCCGTACTTGTCTGTTGCGCCATACGTGCCGGTGAATCCTTTGAGGCAGTACTGCTCTTCGCCCTTTTTGCAGCTTTCACACTCTTTACACGAGCTGACCATGCAACCAACGCCTACGCGGTCACCTTTCTTATATTTTGTTACCTTTGATCCAACCTCGGCAACTTCTCCGGCTATTTCATGCCCCGTAACGATAGGGTACGACGTTTCACCCCATTCGCTACGTCCGGTATGCACGTCTGAATGACATACGCCACAAAACTGTATGTCAATATGGACGTCGTTGTCGTCGAGCTCTCGCCGTTCGATAGTAGTTGCTTCGAATTTTTTATCTTTTCCATGTAATGCGCGGGCTTGTACTTGCATTAATTTCTCCTCGGTTTACAGAATCTTTATTGTACCTAGTGTACCTGAAATACTACTGAGAAATTTCGTACTGCAAGAGGCGTTTTTTTGTTTCATCCTGGCTCGCAGTCTGCAGATGGAGTAACTGATCGTAAATTCCGCCGCTGTTAGACAGTGTCTTTGGAGTACCAATTTCATCGATCCGACCATTTTTTATAGTAATGATTTTATCAGCCGACTGGATAGTACTGAGACGGTGAGCAATAATGAGCGTCGTACGATTCTTCATGAGATGCTCAAGTGCCTCCTGCACAGCGCGTTCACTTTTACTGTCTAGGCTGCTGGTTGCTTCATCGAGAATCAGGATAGGAGCGTCTTTTAAAATCGCCCGCGCAATGGCGATACGCTGCTTTTGTCCACCAGACAGTTTCAGCCCCCGCTCACCTATTTTGCTATCGTACTCGTCGTCGAGCTTGGCAATAAATTCATGTGCGTTGGCTGCCCGAGCAGCCGCTTTGATAGCTTTTTTCGAAGCTCCTGGGTTTCCATAGGCGATATTTTCAGAAATCGTACCACTAAATAGCATCGCTTCCTGGAACACGACCCCGATATTCTCGCGCAGACTTGCTTGGGTGACGGTACTGATATCCTGCTCGTCGATAGTGATTGTACCGGTTTGTATATCGTACAGTCGCATCAGCAAGTTTGTAATCGTCGTCTTGCCTTCACCAGACTCGCCGACAAGCGCTACTTTGCTACGTGCTTCAATATCAAAGGTAACGTCGTGCAACACCTGCGCGTTGTCATAGCTAAAATCGACAGATTCAAACCGAACCACACCATGATGGGCATGCAATTCTTTAGCATCCTTAACATCTTGTACACTTGGTTCAAGATTCATCACGCTGAAATAATCTTTCGAGTTAGCAATCGCTCGCTGCGTGGAATCAACGATGAAGCTGATACTAAAGATTGGGATGCGAATTTGCACCGCATACTGAATAAGTAGCACCATGGTACCAATCGTATAGACTCCTTGCGCAGTGGTAATAAATATATAGCCAAATATAGCGAAGAATATCACGTTGAGCACCAGCCGGCGAATAACGTCGCGTTTATGCCAATACTGACTTTGCGGATAGGTTGTCTTAACGGCTTTTGTGACATGCTTTCCAAATAGTGCGAGTTCATTTTTTTCCTGCAAATAACTTTTAACAACTTTAACTTGATTGATAGACTCAGCGAAACGGCCGCTCGCAATATCCTGTTCATCGTTGATGATTCTCTGGTACTCTTGCCACTTTCCGCTACTACGCGTCGTCATATAGATGAACACGGGATAAATAACTAGCAGCATGAGCCCAACTTGCCACGAAAAGTAAAACACGATAATCAGCGTAAACACTGTGCTAAAAATAAACTGCAGGAAATTGTTCGTCAGTATCTGCATATAGTTGGCAATTTGGGTAATACCACGATTCATGCGATTGATAATTTTTCCGCTGAGTTCTGAGTCAAAGTACCCTTGAGGTAGACGCAGGAGCTGTGCATAGTACCGCTCACTCATAATTTTTTGGACCTTTACACTCGTGATGTCACCGATATACCCCGATATATTTGAAAGCAATGTCTGAATAACGTCCGATAGAAAAAACAATATAGCAAATACAGCTATCAGCCAAATATTTACCTCACCACCCGATAATATCTGCGTTATTTCATCGATGACGAACTTCGTTAATAATGGCTGCACCAGACTAAGCAGTGCAATAAAAATGGTTATAATACCGATCCAAATATACTGGCGTTTTAGCTCTGAGGTAAAACGTAAGATGCGCATAATACTATACATATTGCCCTAGTATACCCTTTATACAGCGACATTTCGAGTCTTATACTTTACATTTGACATTTCTTATGCTAAAGTATGTACAGTTATAAGCATCTTTATGCAATTACTACGGTAATTCGCTCGAAACACAATTTACTTATTACTACCGGATGGATACTTAGTTCAACTTTTGTCATTCATCATATATCAAAGATGAATGAAAGGTATTCAATCTATGTATAATAACAAGCGCTCTTTTAGTGGGGCAAAAAATAATAACGGCGGACGACGCAGCTTTAAACCAGGTGGAAACCGTGGTGGCGGTGGCGGACGACGTGGACCAAAAAAACAATATATTAACCCGGAAATGTTCGTCAACAAAACAGTCGTACTGTCTGAAAAACCAGTAGCACACGTGCCTGAACACATGTTTTCAGACTTCGGTTTTAACAAAATTATCGAAGATAATCTTGATCACGCCGGATTTGTTGCACCAAGTGCAATCCAGGACAAGACAATTCCCTTCGCACTAGAAGGTCGAGACGTTATTGGTCTTGCAAACACTGGAACTGGTAAAACAGCCGCCTTCTTGCTGCCGATATTAAACCGTCTATACAAAACTCGTGCACAGCAATCAGTACTTATCATGGCACCAACACGAGAGCTTGCACAACAAATCGACGAAGAATTCAAGAAATTCTCTCACGGTATGAAACTCTACTCAGCAATTTGTGTTGGTGGCGTCAATATCATGGGTCAGATTCGTATGCTAAAGCGTAACCCGCACGTCATTATCGGTACACCAGGACGACTCAAGGATCTTGAAAACCGTGGCATGCTACGTCTGCAAGACGTTGACACGTTCGTGCTCGACGAAGCAGACCGTATGCTCGACATGGGATTCGTCAACGATATTCGTGAAATTGCAGCAATGCTTTCACCCGAACGTCAGACACTCTGTTTTAGCGCAACGATCAGCCCAGGTATTAAAGGCATCATCCATGACTTTATGAAAAACCCGGAAATGGTTTCTGTAAAAATAAACGAAACCAGTGACCACATTTATCAAGACGTCGTTCTCTACGATAACGATGGGCACAAAAAAGATTTACTTCTTGAAATGCTCAAGACGTCTGAATTCGAAAAAGTTATCGTCTTTGGTGAAACAAAGTTTGGTGTCCAACGAATCTCTGACGGCCTTGAGACACACGGCATCAAGTCTCACGCGATTCACGGTAACAAATCACAATCACAACGAAACCGAGCGCTAACAGCGTTTAAGACAGACCGAGCACAGGTACTGGTTGCGACAGATGTTGCCGCACGAGGTCTTGATATTTCAGATGTCAGTCACGTTATCAACTTTGATACACCACAAAGCTACGACGACTACGTTCACCGTATCGGCCGAACTGGGCGTGGTGGTAAAAATGGTACCGCGTTGACATTCATACAGAATACGCGTCGCTAATACCCACAGCTACGCACGACGATGGTATGATACTATCATATGCCAAAACAAATAAGCGATAACAAAGTTGTCCTCACCTCTTCAGCGGTGAGTGTTGGCGATGTTACGATTAACCTGACTGCCGGTATTATTACCGGCAGTACTGTTATGTTTGCCCAAGCCCTTCAGGGCCTATCGGACCTCATTACCAGTGGTTTATTACTCTACGGCGTTGGCCGTTCAAAGCAAAAAACCAATACGAAGTTTCAGTTTGGCTATGGCCGTGAAATTTTCTTTTGGGTACTCATGGCCGGCATTATCATGTTCCTCGGAACTGGTCTTATCTCAATCGTGATTGGTTTTCAGCAGTTTAGTGACCCCAAAGCAATTCAGTCGGTGTATCTTGCATTGGCTATTTTAGTATTCAATCTGGTGAGCAACGGCTACGCCTTCTCGCTGAGTGTACGCAGACTGAAAGAGCAAAGCCCACACGCTCGGTCGTGGTGGTCACGTATTGTGCGTTCAAGTATCGTCGAGACGAAGGCGACGTTTTTCATCGATTTGCTCGGTACGCTCGCCGCAGTCATAGGACTGTGCGCTATTGGAGCGCTACTACTCACCGGTGATGCTCGCCTTGACGGTATCGGGTCTATGGCTATTGGAATCGCCATGATGCTCGCCGCCGTCTTCTTGATTTACGACGTACGCGAATTTATTGTTGGGCGCGCAGCTAGTCCTAAGTTAGAGCAAACGATCATTATGACAGTTGAAAAAGTGGCGTCGGTTCACCGCGTCCTCGACCTGCGCACGATGTACCTCGGATCGGGCAAGTTACTGATTATTATCGAAGTACATCTGCGAAACGACATGACAACCGATAGCATTGAGAAAACAATAGACGGCATTAAACGAGACGTCAACCAATCTATTCCAGGTAGTCACCATATTCAAGTTGAAGTTGAGACCCCCGACGAAGAACTGCTTGCAGGTAGTTAGCACTATGGCTGAGTAGCTATTTCATCGGCCGCGATTTGCGTGCCCAAAATATGCTCGAGTTGTTCCTTGGAAATCGTTACAATTGCGCCCGGTTCGACGTGGCCGCCGAGCATGAGCTTCGCCATCGTATTTTCAACCGCTTTTTGGATTATCCTCCGCATCGGGCGAGCACCCAGCCGTGGGTCATAGCCACGCTCAACAAGATATTCTTTTCCGCTTTGCTCTACTTCTACGCTCACCTTCTGCAGAGCAAGCGTCTTGTTCACGCCAGCAATCATAATATCGACGACCTGTATCAATTCTTGCTTCGTCAGCGGCGCAAAGGTTACAATTTCATCGAATCGATTTAAAAATTCTGGACGGAATTGATTTGAGTTGATTAGCTCATCTTGGATCTGCTGTTCGAACTGTTCGAGTTTGTATCCTCGGTCAATATACTCACGAATCCGCTCTGCACCCGCGTTACTAGTAGCCACCACGACCGCATCGCGAAAGCTAACCTCACGATTATTGATATCCCGCAGTATGCCTTCGTCGAGCAGTTGCAGCAGCGTTGATACAACGTTTGGATGTGCCTTTTCAATCTCATCAAGTAAGATAACGCTATACGGCTGTTTCATCACGCGAGCCGTCAGGCTCATCGGATCGTTGGCACCATCGGCAATCAATCGAGTGACGTCGTCTGAACGCACATATTCGTTCATGTCGAGTCGTATCATTCGCTCTTCACCGCCGAAATACACATCGGCTAATGCTTTTGCTAGTTCCGTTTTACCGACACCTGTTGGACCAAGGAATAAGAACGTACCAATCGGCCTATCTTGTGATCGAACCCCAGCTCTGGCACGCCTTAGTGCATCGCTAACAACTGTCACGGCGCGTTGCTGACCAATCATTCGTTTGTGAATCAACGTTTCTAGGTTGAGCAGCTTCTCGCGGTCTTCGCTTTCAGACGCCACAGAAATCTTGATATCCATGGTCTGCTCAATAGCCTGTTGCACAGAGTTGATAGTCACTAGCCCATTTTCTGCATAGCCAGCCGAAGATTCGAGCAGTTTCAAAGCTTGACCCGGCATCGCAATGTCGTGGACATAGCGAAGACTAAGCCGATATATTTCTTGCAGCGACTGGTAGGTAAACGTCGCTTTCCGTTTATATTCTGTGAGTATCAGCTGGTCTTGCATCACTTCGAGCGTTTCTTCCTTCGAAGCCGATGTGATTGAAATACGATTTAACGTGTTTGCAAGGCCTGCATTCCGTGCACTAATTTTCAAAAATCGCTGCTCGTCCATCGCGAGAATCATTCGCAAGTTTCCTGCTTCTAGAATTGGCTGTAGAACATTTGTAATGTCGACCGAACCGACCCCTTCCTCGAAAAAGAGTTGCGCGTTGTCGAGACAGACAATAATATTTTTTGCAGCATACGCCTCTGACAATATCCGCATAATAAGCTCTTCGAGTTGGCCTTTTCCTGGGGCCGCCGACAGTAACGCGCTCGAATCTAGCATAATCACTTGGCGAAATTTGAGCGTGTTTGGTATGGTTGCCGTCGCATCGAGCAGTGTCTCGGCAAACGCCTCAACCAATGTCGTCTTACCAACGCCGGTTGGACCAACCAGCACGGCATTTTGCGTACCGCCCGAGCCAAACGTATCAATAAGCTTTTTCACGGCTTGCCGATGCGAGCCAATCTCGACGGTAAATGTTCCACCAGCCACTTGCGTGCTAATATTTCGCCCAAACCGGCTCAGTAGCGGCGTGTAACCAAATGACCAATCGCGGGCAATCCCTCCGGTACGCTTTGGCTTGCTATGCCGAGCAATCAGTTCGTCGAGATGTTCTTGCCACATAATTCCTTCAATAATGTCGAGATATTCAAGATGCAGATGTGCCAATAGCCGTTCAATCCCTGGTACTTGTTTGAGGTAGGCTGCAAGTATGACGCCAGGCGTAATCTGGTCGAGTTTCAAATCTTCGTATAGCGTGATCGATTGCTTCCAGATTGATTCGACTGGAATATGTTCTTGATTCGTCAGGTTTTGCAAGAGGCCAGCTGTTAGCCCAAATCGTGCACCGTAGAAATATCCGCCTTTAGTGGTGCCGATAATCGCCACTATCTCTTCGGTCGTTGGCCGTTTCGATAGCCGGCCCAAGACATCAACGGATAGTAAATCTGCAATCGTAGAAGGAGTTTTTGATGGCTTCAAATGTTCGAGTTCACCGTGCCACCACACGACAATCATAGCTGGAATAAACGCCACACCAATCAAGAACCAGCCGACTGCGATGCCAAGAGCAACCAATCCTACGCCGCTCACAATCAACCCAATAGCCATCACCGCTAAGGTGATTCGCCACAGCCGTGTAATACGACGAGCCAGCCGTGCCTTCTCACTGCGATGGTGGGCGTATTCAAATACAGTGCTTATATCCACGACGGTGTCCAGCCTATTAGCGCAGCAATGGCGCCGACAAATGGGAAGAATGGGACAACGGGCCACAACAAAAGGCTGATGAGTGAAACGAGACCAACAACACACACTGCAACTAATCCAGCCAACAGCACAATCGTACGCACAATGGCGCCAATACAGCGCGAAATCAGCCGATCAACAAATGCATGCCATAGTACGCCTATCGAGCCTTGTACTTTTCCAGCCGAAATTTGGCGGAATGGAGAAAAGAGCGTTTTCAGGAGTAATCCAAACGAGAAATAATCTAACAATGAGGCCATACGCTCTTTTTCGACGAGTAGCTTTGCCCGCCACCCAGCTGTATACCACCACGAAAGAATTCCCACAATAAACATATCCATATTGTACCTCAGTTGAGCAGCTTGCGCTATAATAAGGGGAATGTCAAAATCATACAAACTTATTCTCGCTAAAGCAGTCAAACGAGCTGCCCGCCTTCGTGGTGGTGGCTCGGCATTGCCTGGGCTATTTATTGAGCGCATATATCCAAACTTCTTGGCCGACACGCTCTCGCAACTGCCCCGTGGTGTTGTCGTGATCAGTGGCACCAACGGTAAAACGACGACGACGAAGATGGTCGTTGAGCTGCTCGAGAGTCAGGGACTAACAGTATTTACAAATCGCAGTGGCAGTAATTTTACCCGTGGCGTGGCGTCGTCGCTGCTCGAAACCATCACGATCCAGGGTGAGCTGAAGGCCGATATCGCCGTGTTAGAACTTGATGAAGCGCATGCGGTTCATTTTGTACGTACGGTAAAACCAACATACTCATTATTGCTCAATGTCCTCCGTGATCAGCTCGATCGGTTTGGTGAAATCGATACCACAGCTAGGCTTCTCGAACAAATTGCCGAATCGACAACCGATACCATTGTGGTTAACCGTGAAGACCCTCGACTGGCGGCTTTTTCGAGCAAGCTTATCGACAAAAATATCGTCTATTTTGGACTCGACGACAGCCTGCTTGCTATATTCCCGAGTGACGATGACATGCGCGGAGACAACAACACCCTACACGCGCAACAGCTGTCTGCGACGGCAACACTTACTCATGTGGACGGCCACGATGCAGTATTTAACTTGCACGATAAAGCCTACAAAGCGACCCTCAAGCTCGACGGCATATACAACATCTTCAATGCCGCGGCAGCACTCGCCTTGACGGCCGAGATTGTCGGTAGTTCGGTAGACTACACCAAGCTTATTGCATCGCTCGAAGCTATTCGTCCGGCGTTTGGGCGTGGTGAAACAATACTCGTTAACGGCCAACCGCTCGAACTAGTGCTTGTCAAAAACCCGTCCGGCTTTCGCCTTGGCTTGTCATCATTCGACCCGACAGGCTACGCCACTATGGTGGCGATCAACGATAATTATGCCGATGGACGCGACATGAGCTGGTTGTGGGATGTCGATTTCGATAGCTTGAAGACCGAAGGGGTTGCGGCTGTATCGGGTGTTCGCGCCTACGACATGGCCTTACGGTTGCAATACGACGAAGTAGAAATTACGCATGTCGATACCGATTTGAAAAAAAGTTTACGGCTATTTATCCAGCAAAACTCATCCAAGCCAAAACGTATTTTTTGTACCTATACCGCCATGCTTGCACTGCGTAAGCAACTGTCTAAAATCACGAAAGTTGAGCGTATATGAAAAAGACCTTACGTATTTTGCAGCTCTACCCCCGCGACATGAATATTTATGGCGACTGGGGAAACGTACTGGTACTAAAACAGCGCGCGCAGTGGCACGGCTACGGAGTAGAGCTGCTTGAATACAACCAAGGCGATGTGTTCCCAGAAAATATCGATATGATCGTCGGCGGCGGTGGCCAAGATGCCGGTCAGAGTAAAATCAAACATGACCTGCCCGCGATTAAAGATATTGTTACGCGACAAGCCGAAGATGGCATGCCGATGCTGGTTATCTGCGGCCTCTACCAGTTGTTTGGTAAATTTTTTGAAACGCGTGGTGGCGAGCGAATCGACGGGCTTGGTATATTCGACATTGAAACCTACGGTAAAACCGAGCGGCTGATTGGCAATGTAGTGCTGGAAAGCAGCGAATTTGGCCAGATACTTGGCTATGAAAATCACAGCGGACAAACGTTTTTGTCGCCGGCTGTATCACCACTGGCTACGGTGAAAAAAGGTGTCGGCAATAATCAAACAGATAGCTCAGAAGGTGCTCGCGTTCACAACGTGATTGGCAGCTATCTACACGGTTCGTTGTTGCCAAAGAATCCTCATATTGCTGATTGGCTGATTGAAACTGCCGCTATTAAAAAATACGGTGAATTCACGCCACATGTCATCGACGATCGATTTGCCGACGAAGCTCGAGCGCATGCCAGTGCACGACCACGCTAGCCGTTCTGTAGTGTCTTCAGGTCTTCGATAACTTGATCGCCGTGCCCCTGCGGTGTTACTCGTCCGTAGACTTTTTGTACGACACCCTGCGGGTCAATCAAGAACGTTTTGCGTTGGATACCGACTTTGCCAAACATTTTCGGCCCCCATGCGCCGTAGGCTTCGATTGTTTTACCCGACGGGTCGCTCAGTAGTGTGAAATTCAGATTAAATTTTGTCTTGAATTTGTGATGCGAGTCCGCTTCATCTTTGCTAATTCCAACAACTTCAGCGCCAAGATCGGTTAGCTCATCTCGGGCGTCGCGCAGACTACAGGCTTCTGTCGTACACCCCGGGGTATCGTCCTTAGGATAAAAATAGAGCACAATCCACTTGCCCGCAAACGAATCAAGCGAAAATCTATCGCCTTCTCGGGTTCCTGATAATGAAAATAATGGTGCTGGGTATGGTGGTTTTTGCATATGCTCAAGTATAACAGTTTATGTGGTAATGAATTATACTAGGAAAGATGCAACCAGCCCCTGAGCCCAAAAAATCGTCACGAATTCTAACCTACGACTTGATGCGCGGATATTTTTTAGTGGCGATTATTTTAAATCATCTGTATTGGTACCCGAACGGTCTCGACTGGGTGGCTGCCCGCGGTGGATTGTTCGTTAGTGCGGCAGAAGGATTTTTTCTGCTCTCCGGCATCATACTCGGCATTGTTCGCGGCAGAAAGTTGCTCAATAAACCATTCACCGTTGCGGCAAAATTGCTTGTACAGCGTAGCGTGCAGCTCTACATCACCAGCATTGTATTGATGTTGCTATTCACGCTACTTGGCAGGTGGTTTTTCATCGATAATCCAGGGCTCAAACCAGGTATCCGCCCGACCTCCCAGCCGTTTATCGATGTATTGTTTGGTGCACTGACATATGAATACATTTATGGTTGGGCAGACTTCCTAAGGCTCTACGCAATTTTCATATTGTTTGCTCCGTTGGCACTGTGGCTACTGCGTCGTGGCAAGGCCTACATCGTGTTGCTCCTGTCGATTCTCGTTTACGCTACGCTGCCACTGTTTCAAGAATTTACGCGGTACAGCGATGAGCTACTGATGCCTGTAACTTGGCAAGTCATCTTCTTCGGCGGCTTCGTGATCGGATTTTATACAAAACAAATATCGGCGCGCTGGCAAGCCATTGCACTACACAAACAGCGATACCTAAAAACGGTCGTCTTCACGATAACTATCGTGACGCTCGGTGCCAATATCTTACTTGCATTTGGTGGTGGTCTTTCAGACACATTTTCGTATCTGCATAAGGGGCTTTTGCCGTACTTCGACAAAGAGTCCTTACCCCCAGCCAGAATCATACTATTTGGCATCTGGTTTTTAGCTAGTTTTTGGTTATTTCAAAAATTTGAACCTCAGATCATGAAATTTTTTGGTTGGATTCTTCTTCCCTTTGGCGCCAACTCGCTGTACGTCTATACCGTACACGCATTTGTTATCTTTTTGGTACACATGGTCATGAAAGATGCCAGCTCGAATATTTTCATCAATATCGGTGGGACATTAGCTGTACTAATGATAATTTGGCTGGCTCTGCGCTATAAGGTGCTAGCGAAGATTATTCCGCGCTAAACCGAAGTTTCGATAGCTTGCCAAATGTAGTTTCAGACGTATTCGTAAACCGACTCGTTGTCACGTCATCTTTGTTGTAGGTCACGTACGTAAACGCGTTGAATGGTACCTCGTCGAGATTTCCGACTCGCAGCGGGCTACGTGAAAGCGGTGCGTAGCCGCCACCAAGCTCGGCTCCCTCTGAAACAAAGTAGATGTCGCAGCTATCACCAATATAATAGTCGAGTTCAATCGCTGTGTATGGACCTTCTGCAACGACAGGTAACGTCGCACAGTCAGCTAGACTGCTCGCTAGTTGTTTGACGGTCGGCGTTTCTAAGCGCTGAAAATTGTAGTTCCCCACCGCTAATAGTTGCAACACGCCGAACCCCAGCGATACAAAGACAACTGAACTCAGTGCGATACGCACGCGTCGTACCCGCTTGCTTTTATCAGTGATGACAATACCGAGCGATACGCCCACCAACATCAGCAGCCCAATAGCAACGTCGACAAGATATCGTTCGACGTACATACTTTTGAAGAGTGAAATTAGCAGCAGTATTACAATTGGTACGCCAATATACATCGCTAAGAGTACCAGTTCGTCTCGTTTGCTAGTTAGTTTGAAGGCTCTGTTAACCAGATACCCGACCGTACCAATAGCAAGCAGTACAACCACTGAAGCTATCATTGACAACATCCAAAGTGGTTGATAGACCGTATTAAACGACGCAATACCAATCAAGTTCTGAAGGTCGAGTGGTTGACCAATCGGCGCCAATGCTCCATTAGTAAATTGTTGTATGACATTCGGAATCTGAGGCATAAACAGTACGAACGACGCCGCGTAGAGCAGTACCCAGCGCCATACATTAGCAACGGTACCTTTGTGAGCGACGTGCAGATAGACAATCCACGCCAGATGCGCCAGCCATAGCAGCGCCAGATAATACAATGTGTACATGCCGAGGGCAACGAGCACTACATAGGCAATCTTCCAGCGCGTGGCCTCTTTGCCCTTAAACTGTACCGCCGAAACCAGTGCATAGGTTGCGGCAATGCCGATCAACATAGCGAGCGCGTACATGCGTATTTCAAACCCATATCGAAGTAGCAGTGGTGCAATCATCATGACCAGTAGTGTCACCACAGCAATCCGTGGCCCAAACATTTTTTTAACCAATAGTCCGGCTACAGCAATCGTTGCCACGAGCGCGAGCACGCTAAAGCTCCGCAGTGCGAGTTCACTCCAGCCAAACAGCTCAGCCCAACCTTTAAGCAACAGATAATACGTGGGCGGATGCACGTCGATAGCCGACAAACTCATGATGTCTGTAATCGAACGTTTGGCGACAATAATAGAGTACGCCTCGTCGAACCAGACACTCTGACGAAGGCCAATAAACAGGCTGATCGCTCCGGCTACTAGCGCGCTGATAACCAGCGTTATTCGAAATACAGACTCATCGTTCTTGTTTGTTTTGTTTCGAAGCATGTGTAATACATTCATACATGTATAGTAGTCGATTTGGTGACAATTGACCACTAGAGTATTCTGGTAGATTTATCGGTATATCTCAGGTATAATATCTGAAGTGTCACGGGGTGTGGCGCAGTTGGTAGCGCGCGCGGTTTGGGACCGTGAGGTCGAAGGTTCGAGTCCTTTCACCCCGACCATAGAAACAGTCTAGTGCCGTTGGTACTGGGCTTTTTCTATACTAACGAGTCAAGTTCTCGGTTCTTCGACTTTTTCGTGCATCAAAAATCGAATATAGGTGCATGCAATCAATGCCCTGTCACATTTGCTATCATAGTAACAATGAAAAACGCAATAATCCTACATGGCCAGCCAGACGAAGCAGAATACTACGACCCTTCAATGCCGAGCATGAGCAACGCTCACTGGATTCCGTGGCTACAAGGCCAGCTCTTAAAGAGCAATATCGTGGCTGCAACTCCTGAAGTGCCGTACGCCCATAAGCCCGAGTGGGAGCTCTGGAAACGTGAAGTCGAGCGCTATGACATAACCGCAGACACGCTTGTAGTCGGACATAGTCGTGGAGGTGAATTTTGGTTAAGGTGGCTCAGTGAACATCCAGCCGCGCGCGTTGGCAAGGTTGTATTGGTGGCACCTTCGATTGGCTACCTAACGAAAGACCGAAACTATTTTGGCGAGTACTCACTCGACAAAAATCTAGTGCAGCGAACAAATGGCATAACGGTTTTTAGCTCAGATAATGATGCAGCGAATATTATAGCGAGTGTCGGTGAGATTGTTACGCACATCGATAGCGTCTACATCAAACAATTTCATCTTGGTCACTTTACATCAGACAGTATGGGTTCTACAGAGTTTCCAGAGTTGCTTGCTGAACTTTTACGGTAACAATAGTTAACGTATTGCGCTACATCTTCTCACCAAAACTCAAATCACCAGCGTCTCCAAGACCTGGCACTATGTAGTAATTTTCGTCTAACTCGGCGTCGACTGCGGCGATGTATAAGTGACTATCTGGCAGCTGTGCTTGTACATAATCAACACCGGCCTGAGACCCAATCGCACCACAAAAAACAATCGCCTTTGGCTGACCACGACTTTTTACGAGCGCTTTGGTAGCTTCGACCAAAGATTTTCCGGTAGCAATCATCGGGTCTATCATCACCAGTACTTTACCTTCAAGGTTTGGCGAAGCTTCGTACCCGAGTGAAACCTCTGGAAGTGCGCCATCAACTTCTACTCGTGCGGCGCCAACAAAAGCGTTCTCTGCCCGATCGAAGACATCTAAAAATCCTTGGTGAAACGGCAGGCCAGCACGCAGTACCGTGCCGAGCACGACGGTTTCGTCTATCAGGGACTCTGTCGCGACACCAAGTGGGGTTGTGACATCTTGCTTCGAATACTGCATCTCCTTGCTCAGCTCGTAGGCCATGCACCAGCCCAGCCGCTGCAGATTGATACGAAAGCGAAGCGGATCTTTTTGAATGCTCGTATTGCGCAGCTCAGCGATAAACGTATTTACGACTGAATGAGATTGATTGAGAATTATAGGTTTCATCGTACTATTCTAACAAATTACTTCTACAATCACCTAGTCTCGCTTTCGGCCGTTTTTTCAAAATGGCGGTATGTTATTTTCTCTTCGAGATGTTTGAGGGCAACCACATTACCTTGCCTAGATCGAGTGTCAATGCTGGTACTAGCAGCGAACGTACAATAATCGTATCGACGAGCACTCCAAAGGCCACGATAAACGCAATCTGTGCTAAGAATAATACCGGGATGACACCGAGTGCGGCGAAGGTAGCTGCCAGCACAATGCCAGCACTGGTGATAACGCCACCCGTCACCACGAGACCTTTGATTGTTCCCTCTTTTACGCCTAGTTTCAGCGTCTCTTCGCGTACGCGTGTCATCAGGAATATATTGTAATCGATGCCGAGCGCCACAAGGAACACAAAGCCAAATATAATCACCGACGGGTCGGCACCAGGTAGCTGGAATACGTGGTTGAACAACAGTGCAGCAATCCCTAATGTGGCACCGAACGAGACAACAGTTGTCAGTAGCAGCAATATCGGCGCGACAATAGCCCGCAGTAGTACCATCAGGATAATAGTAATGGCAATCAGTATCAAGGGAATAATCACGCGCTGATCTCGGGCTGCTGCGACATTTGTGTCGTACTGCGTAGCGGTCGTTCCGCCAACAAGTGCAGACGCATCAACTAATTCGATCCCATCCCGAATACCTTGAATTGCATCGCGGGCTTCAAGAGAATCTGCCGATAATGAGAGCGTTACGTGCAGTAAATTCGTGTTGCCGCTAACTTTTACCGTCGCGTTCTTAAATGGATAGGCTTGTTTAGCAACTGCGTCGACTGCCGCTGCGGTAGCTCCAGACTGTGCTTCTAGTTGGAGCTTCACGTTTGCTCGTATAGTATCCTCGAGCGCTATTTTTGCCTGGCCGATTGGTACGCTACCAGCTTTTACCCCATCTGCTGCTACCGATACGGAATCGACATCGCTATTTGCATCCAACACCTTTACGACGTCGTTGAGCTTATGTTCATCGACGATGATCAAAGTAGGTGTACCAAAGCCATCAGCGAAGTGTTTGCTAATAACCTCTTGCCCGTCGCGTGCTTCAGATGGGCCAAGCACCAAATCGCTCTGCGATGCGCCGTTTGCATTGAGCTGGAATAGACCAATGCACGAAACAAGCAACACAGATGCAGTTATCATCCAGATTGGACGCGGATGGCGAGACACAAAACCGCCGACCTTGCTCCAGAATGGGTGGCTAGCGTGGTAGTCGGATTGCTCATTTTTTTTGGCAACCTGGGGAACTTGCGGCCAAAATACCGCGCGCTTGAATAACAACAAAAACGCCGGTAACAATGTGAGTGCCGCAATAATAGATAGCGACACGCCAACCGCGCCGACCGGACCAAGTGCTTTGTTTGAATTCAAATCGGAAGCTAGCAAGCAGAGTAGCCCCACGATCACCGTTCCACCGGCGGCAAATACGGGCTCAAGCGATGCTTTCACGGCTGCAAGCGTCGCCTTCCAGGCAGTTGCGTGTTTCGTCAATTCTTCGCGGTACCGCGCCACATACAGCAAAGAATAGTCCGTCGCAGCACCAATCACCAAGATAAATAGTATTCCTTGTACCTGACCATTCAGGTCGATAATGCCTTCGACAGACAAGTAGTACACGATAACGATTGCCGCGCAGAGCGCTGAAAGCGACGTAAAGAGGACCAAAAATGGTAGGATCGGCGAACGGTACACGACGAGCAGAATTAGGAATACCACCGACAGTGCCACAATAAGCAGGGTACCGTCGATACCGGCAAATGCATTTTGGATATCGAGCGCAAAACTAGCCGGCCCAGTCACGTTGTACTCAAGACTGCTGGGCTTGTCAGCCTCGATAACTGCTTTTATATCTTCAACAACCTTCGCAAAGTCGCTATCTTGATTGAGCGGAATAGCTACCAACGCTGCCTTTTTGTCATCCGAAACAATAGCCGGTGAAGGTTCAGACACTACCCCATCGACCGATACTAGCTTTTTCGAGATGTCATCGAGAACGGCTGTAGTTTGATCTGATAGGTCACTCCCCTTTGTCTCGTACACGACAATGGCCGGAATAGACTCGTCATCCCGGAAGTTTTTCAGACGCTCTTGAACCTTTGTAGATTCAGCGTTCTTGGGTAAAAATGTCGCAAGATCGTTACTCGATTGTTCGCTGATTTTTCCAAAGTATGGCCCACCAAACCCGGCGATACCAAACCAGACAACTACAATCAATGCAGGAAGACCGATTGTTAGCCAGCGTGAAATAGGTCGTTTGTTTCGTCTCATTACTGTTTAAGTATACCTGTGTCGAGCCGCCAGACAAAGCATGATCCACAGGCTTTCTGGTATGATATAAGCTATGGCACAGCTATCAAAAAAACACATGTTAGTGAACGTCTTCGGCGGGCTAGGATACATTTCGCTGATTTTTCAGTGGCTGTGGGCGGGTGTTATTTTTCTGCCATCACTGTTTGAAAATGAGACGATTCAAAACCTGTTTCTTCCACAAGAACCTTCTGCGAAGCCAGTTCCGCAGGACGTACCGTCGGGCGATATTTCAATCGTTGCCCTCGTCTTGGGCGTAACCGTAACGGTTGTCGTTCTGGTTATCACCGTTATTATTCTACTTCGTTTGCCAAAAGCCGTGGCTTCAGTTGGTAAGAAGACAACGACCACCGTCGCGCACGTCGTTATCCCGACAATTTCGCATCACAAAAAACTGACGCCGAAAAAAGAGAAATTGCTGACAGCTCAATTAGTACGAATTATAAAGTTCGTTGCGGCGCTACTGCCTATGGGCTTGCTGGCGTTCATCTACGCGGTTGATACCGAGCTGTCTACCAACGTCGTACTGCTCGTGGGTGCAGTACTCGCGATGGTTTCATTCGTATGGTTTAGCCTAGAGTACGCCATGGCGCACGCCTTTGGCATTCAACTCGAAGACATATTTTAATTTACTTTGCGAATTCAATCGCACGAGTTTCACGAATGACATTTACTTTGATCGTACCTGGGTACTGCATGGTGCTTTCGATTTTCGTCGCAATGTCACGCGCAAGCTTGATACCCGAAAGATCGTCGATCTTTTCAGGGCGCACAATCACGCGGACTTCACGACCGGCTGAGATCGCGTAGGCTTTGTCGATGCCATCGAAGCTAACGGCAATATTTTCAAGTTCGCGCATCCTCTCAGAGAAGTTTTCGGCAGAGATATTACGAGCACCAGGCCGTGCGGCACTGGCAGCGTCGGCAACCCGTACGACTAATGCTTCCGGAGTGGTTGCTTCCACGTCGTCGTGGTGCGCCTCGATAGCGTGAACGATGTCTTCGCTCATACCGTATTTTTTAGCGAGCTCTGCACCAATGTGGTGATGTTTACCTTCAATCTTGTGCGTCACTGCCTTGCCAACGTCATGAAGAAGCGTGGCAATTTTTGCGACGCGGACGTTTGCGCCAATTTCTGTTGCTATCATGCCAGCGACGTGCGCCATTTCGGTACTATGAAGCAGCACGTTTTGTCCATAGCTGGTGCGGAATTTTAGCTCACCGAGTAGGCGCAGCATTTCTTTCGGAATACCAACGACACCGACTTCACGAGCGGCATCTTCACCAGCGCGATCAATTTCTTTATCGATTTGTTTTTGCGCTTTAGTCACAACTTCTTCGATGCGACCCGGGTGGATACGGCCGTCTTTCATCAGCATTTCAATAGTCAGGCGAGCAACTTGTCGACGCACCGGGTCGAAGCTTGAAAGTACCACCATACCCGGGGTGTCATCTACCATGATATCAACGCCAGTGGCGCGTTGTAATGCCTGAATATTTCGGCCTTCTTTACCGATAATCCGACCTTTCATCTCGTCGTCAGTTAGCTTCAGGGCAGTCACGGTTCGCTCGGCGGTTACTTCAGAGCTCATGCGTTCCATAGCGGTCACCAGAATAGTCTGGGCACGCTCTTCGGCATCTTGCGAAGCTTCGTTTTGCAACTTGTTGATAAGCCCAACCATGTCTTGTTTGATGTCACGCTCGGTCATTTGCATCAGCTTCTCGGCAGCATCTTTCTTGCTAAGAGCGGCGATTTTTTCTAGCTTTTCTTGTTGCTTGGTGCGAATGGCCCGAATTTCATTTTTCAGTTCGTCTGTTTCGTCTTCTTGCTTACGAAGTTTTTCAGACCGTTTGTCGAGCTCGTCAAGCTTGCGGTCGAGATTTGATTCGCGGTCTGCCAGACGGTTCTCTGTTCGTTTCCATTCTTTACGACGTTCATTATCAATCTCTATCGCTTCGTCTTTTGCCTTTAAGACAATATCGCTGGCTTTGCTTTTAGCATGTGCTATTTCTTTATCGGCTTTTATTTTGCCGTTTGCACCTTGTTGTTTGTTGTATGCCACTGTTCCACCGGCACCAGCCAATAGACCTATAACGGCAATTAATATCTCTATCATAGTTGTTCCTTTTCCCCTTGCAAGTTCCGTCAAGTGTTCATCTTGACGTGGTAGCTAGAGACTAGCTGCTGTATAAAAACTTGCTCGGTTATATCAAAAATTTGTGTAATTATCAGTCACAAGTGTGGCTACTACTATTGTAGCGCATTTTAATTTCGTCCGATAGTGATTACTTTACGACTACATATTGACTACTAACATAATCTGAGATAGGGGTACCGTTGCATGTACCTACAAACTCTCTTTTCTTAGGTTGAGATTCTAAAATGTACGTTAGAAGGTACTTATGCTGAGGCAAACCTTCACTACAATTCGTACTAAGCCGTATATAATCATAGTTATAACCCCCCGATATCGCGGGTGGGGTTGCGGTGGAGGATTGGGGGTCCTCGGGCAATTGTGAAATATATTTAGGGACTAATTGGTTACGCAGATTTGACCAACTACCATCAGACGTTGAGTTCCATGAACCATTTATTTTGCAATTTGATGAACAGCTTGAACTAGGATAAACTCCATTCTCAATATAGTAAAGTTCGAGCGCCTTAGCTATTGTTTTTACATCTTGTAACCGTTGGGTGTCTCTAGCCCGTTGTTGCATGCCGTTATACGCAACAATCGAAATTGCCGCTAAGATGGCTATCACCACAATTACGATCAGAAGTTCAACAATCGTGAAGCCTCGATTCTTATTGAGAGGTGGCATTATACTCATGCTAAAAGTGTAGCATATTATTTTCGTGGTTTTGTAATTCGCGCTGGTCGTCCATACTCTGGTAAAACGATTGTTTCATCGTCGCCAGCAGCCAATTTTTGAAGCGCTGCTTGCTGCCAATCTTCGCCCATAACACCAACTATCGGAACCCGCAGTTCACTTGCGATCGTATTGCACACAGCCGCACCTATACGCAGGCCCGTAAAACTACCCGGTCCTTTGAACAAACCTATGCCAGTTATTTTATCGATAGCACTTCCCTGCTCGGACAGTTTTGTTTCAAGATACTGATAGATATGTTCCGCTAACGTTCGGTCGGCCTGCCAGTCATCGGACAGTAGCTGTACGCCGTTTTCATACAGCTCGATATGAGTGATAGGCGTTGATGTATTTATGAGTAGAATCATGTAATCGTTTCCTTCAGCGCATTGCTGATTGGTCCGCCAGTAGTAAAATTAAGCTTTCTGGTCGTCTCGCTCTCGGTCTCGAATGAAATAATCAGACGATCGGCAGGTAGCCCAGCGTTTACAACGCCCGCCCATTCGATAACGGTGACCGTCTTGTCATCATCGAGAACCTCATCGATTTCCTCAGCCATAATACCTGCTTCATCGAGTCGGTAGAAATCGTAATGCGCAAGAAGCAGCCCATCTCGTGCATCGTAGCGATTACTAATGGTAAATGTAGGGCTTTGGATCGGTCCTTCGATGTCCATTCCCCTTGCTATCGAACGTGTCAGCGTCGTTTTCCCCGCGCCAACATCACCGACGAGCTCAATCAACTCACCGCCCGACACGTTCTGGCCAATCACGAGCCCAAGTCGAGCAATATCTTCTTCATTCCACAATTGGGTTTTCATAGCTACAGTATACAGTTCAAGTGGTATAATTGCATCAATGACCGCAACAAGACCAGCACAACAAATATAAAATGAAAGCTACGGACGTATACCTATGGCTCGCGTAAAATTATCAGAGTATAAAGCAAAAGTATTGTTAACAAATACGTATCCAGGTGTTCCATTGTCATCAGGCTCGTTGAATGATGACGTGACACGCCTTGATGACGCCACCGCGTACGTTATAAAAGTCGATCAAGGCATGAAGAAACGCGGCAAGCAAGGTCTACTGAAACTAAACGTGGCAAAGCATGATGCTGAACAAGCAGTCCGAGAGCTAGCAGAAAAAGGCTTTTCACGGTTTATCGCCGAACCCATGTTTGCCCACGAAGACAATGAAGAACGATATCTCAGTATCGAACGAACACGTGAAGGCTTGGTATTTCATTACTCACAAGACGGCGGCATACACGTTGAAGATAATCCCGAAAGCGTCCAAGCATTCTCACAAGATGAATTGCCACTTCCGGTTTCGTTTATTTCACATGTCGTCCGTGTCATGAACCAGCAGCATATGTCGTTTCTAGAAATAAATCCGTTGATAGTTCGCGACGAAACCTGCACACTTCTCGATGCGGCCGTACTGGTCGACAGTGCCGGCGAACACGAAGCAGCATGGACATTGGATGATGTCGTCGAAGCTCGTACGCTGACGCCTTCAGAAAAAGTAGTTGCGACGCTAAATGATAATTCTGCTGCGGCATTTTCGTTCCGCGTGCTCAACGAAAACGGTAGCATCTGGCTGTTGTTGAGTGGCGGCGGTGCCAGCATCACGATTGCCGACGAGGCAGCCAACGAGGGCAAAGCTGATTTGATTGGCAACTACGGTGAATACAGTGGCGGACCGACCGCTGAAGAAACGTATCTCTATACAAATGAAGTTATTCGACAATTAGCACTGTCGTCCGCACCACATAAAGCAATTGTTATCGCTGGAGGCGTCGCCAACTTTACCGACGTACGCAAAACGTTTAGTGGCGTAATACAATCACTCAAGGAACAACTTACCGTACTACACGAACATAACGTAAAGGTCTACGTCCGACGCGGCGGACCAAATGAAACGGAGGGGCTTGCAATGATGAAACAATTCTTAGAATCAAACAATTTATACGGTAGTGTGCAAGGATCTGATGCAATTTTAACCGATGTTATTCATGAAGCACTGGAGTACCTAAATGCGTAATCTTTCAGAAATACGCGAAAACCCCGGCACTATCCTCGCGATTGGGAATTACCGACCAGGCTATCAGTCAATTCTCGACTTTGACAAACTTTGTGGCAAAGCGTCACCGTCAATCATCGGTATAGTCGGGCCAAATAAACGCTTTGAGAAATATTTCTGGGGCAACAACGAAGTACTAATCCCCTGCTATAAAACAATCGACGATGCAAAACGAGGCATTCCAGATGTCGACTGGCTACTTAACATCACTTCGGGGCGACGCAGTTATCAGACAACGATCGATTTTTTCGACGCGTATCCCGAGAGTCACGGTGCACATTTGTTTGCCGAAGACGTGCCAGAGACGGCTGCGCTTCAGCTTATCGAGCGATACAAACCTGACGGTAAAACCATCATCGGCCCAGCCGGCGTCGGCCTACTGGTCCCGGGTAGCTTGAAGCTGGGTGTGATTGGTGGAGTTGACTGGCGGCAACTACAAAAGAACAACCTACACACTCCCGGTTCTGTAGCCGTTCTATCTGCATCGGGCGGCATGACAAATGAAATCATGACACTGATTGCAGCATCTGGCCACACTATTAGTTTTGGTATCTGTATTGGAGGCGATCGATTCCCGTATAGCGACCCAAAAGAGACGTTTTTGGCTGCTGAAGCAGACAACGCTACGACACATATCGTGTACTACGGAGAGCTTGGTGGTCAGGATGAATACGAACTCGTAGAGATGATTGAAAATGGCACATTAACAAAACCAGTTATCGCATACATCGCTGGCGTCATTGGCGAAACATTCGACCAACCGATGCAATTTGGCCATGCAAAGGCATTGGCGGGCAGCAAAAGCGAGACTGCTTCGGCCAAACGTGACGCTATGCAAGCGGCAGGAGCCACCGTAGCAGCTTCTATGAAAGAATTTGGTGAGCTAATCGCGGCAATTCCTACTCAAGCACCTACTAAAAAGACATCAGAGGATTTTGCGAGACGCGCCCCGAGCATGTTCACGTCGACAATCAGCAGCGAACCAGCCGACGGATATGCATTTGCGGGTACACTACTACAAGATTGGGCAAAAGAAGGCGATATCGCTCAGCAAATTACGACCGCCCTTTTGGGTAAGCGACCACTATCAACGCTGACGCCAGAACTTGTGAAACAAATATTTTTACTGTCAGTCGATCACGGGCCGCAGGTCTCGGGCGCACTGACTACCATCATTACAGCTCGTGCCGGAAAAGGAGTAGTCGATTCGCTCGCTGCCGGGCTTATGACGGTTGGTCCCCGCTTTGGCGGAGCCGTCAGTGATGCTGCCAACGAATGGTTCGAAGGCGTGTTGCAACAAAAAAACCCAACTGAGCACGTAGAAGCCTATGCGAAAGCAAAAAAGTTTATTAGCGGTATTGGTCATAAAAAATATCGGCTTGACCTCCCAGACCCGCGAACCCAAATTTTGGCTGAATTCTCCAGTCAGCTCACGTCTCACCCCCATTTTGACTACGCAAAATCGATCGAGGCGATTACAACGACCAAAAAAGGAACGTTGATTCTCAATGTCGATGGGCACATTGCGGCATTAATGCTCGATGTCTTGCAGCAAGAAGAAAAGATGAACGCCGACGAGCTACGTCAGCTGATTGATGCCGACTTCTTCAACGCACTGTTCGTTATTCCCCGAAGCCTGGGATTTGTCGCTCACTATCTTGACCAAAAACGTATCGATGAAGGCCTGTTCCGACTCCCAGACGAAGACGTTTTACTAAGTTAAGCTACTAGCGAATTTGTGCTCCAGCCTGTACACTATTCATAAGCACTATGCGTATAGCTGACGTAACAATGGAAAAGTTGCTGCTTGATGGTGGAAATGCATCTGTCGAACAGCTCAACGACTTGAAAGAAGAGGCGAATCGTTCGCGGCGTCCGCTGCAGACAATCGTTATTCAAAAACAAATACTATCGACGCTTGAGCTGACAAAAGCGTTCGCGCAGTACATTCATATTCCCTACGTTGAGCTAGTTCCTAATGATATTCCCTCAGATATACTCAATAAGATATCTGAAAAAATAGCCCGGCAGTACCATGTGGTCCTTTTCAAGGTCGACGAAGACGGTACACAGCACCTAGCCATGGACGACCCTGACGATGTACAGGCAGTTAACTTCATCGAAAAGCAAATTGGTCCGAATCTCAAGATTTATATTGCAACAAGTGACAATATTCTCGCCTGCCTCGAAAATTACAGCGGAGACGTAAACCAAAAACTGAACGACGTTATTGATATTCAGCGCGAAGATAATGCCGGCGTACAAACCGTTGCCGATTCAGACATCGCCGAAGACTCACCGATTGCACAGACAATCAACTTGCTCCTAGAATATGCCATTCGCTCGAGTGCCAGCGATATCCATATCGAACCACGCGAAGAATTTGTACAGATTCGCTACCGAATAGATGGAGTATTGAATGAGGTCAACCGTCTACCGAGAAACGTTCTTGGCGCCCTCATTAGTCGTATCAAGATTTTATCGAACTTAAAAATTGACGAACGACGAGTTCCGCAAGACGGACGATTCAAAATCAAGGTTTCTGGTCGCCAATATGCCCTGCGTGTCAGCACGCTCCCGATTGCCGATGGCGAGAAAGTGGTGATGCGTATTCTCGATGAGAGTAACCAGGCCATTAGTTTAACCGACCTTGGCTATTGGGGCACATCGCTAGCCATCCTCACCGATGCACTCAGCGAAGCGAATGGCATGGTTCTTGTAACGGGACCGACTGGTTCGGGTAAATCGACCAGCTTGTTCAGCGTTCTAACCATGCTCAACACACCCAATGTTAACATCTCGACTATCGAAGATCCGGTCGAGTATAAGGTGCCTGGCGTCAATCAAACACAGACCAATGCAAAAGCGGGCATGACCTTCGCCTCCGGCCTTCGTGCACTCCTGCGTCAAGATCCAAACATCATCATGATCGGTGAGATTCGAGATGGCGAAACGGCTAACTTGGGCGTCCAGGCTGCGCTGACAGGTCACCTCGTATTCTCGACACTTCACACCAACAACGCAGCGACGTGTTTGCCGCGCCTCCTCGATATGGGTATTGAGCCATTCCTAATAGCTAGTACCGTACGAGCGATTGTGGGACAGCGATTGGTGCGCCGTATCTGTATGACATGCCGCGAGAGCTATAAGCCAGATGAAACTGAGTTCAAGGCTCTCGAGCAAACCTTTGGTATTGATTCAGCGCGCATGAAACACTTGTTCGAGCTAGAGACCCAAGCCGCAAAAGAGAAACTTGGTGGCGATATACCGGTTGGTAGCTCGGAAACGTCTATTCATAGCCTCTGGAAACCGTCCAAAGACGGCTGTGATGACTGTAATCATACAGGCTTTAAGGGCCGAATCGGCATCTATGAAGTACTCGGAAACTCCATCCCAATTCAGAAAATGATCGTCTCGAATGGTACCAGCAACGAGATTGAGGAACAAGCAATCAAAGACGGCATGGTAGTGATGCAGATCGATGGTATCATCAAATCGCTCCGCGGACTGACGACTGTTGAAGAAGTCCTAAGAGCCACGAAAGACTAACCGAGCATGGCACGTTTCAAATATCAAGCATCAAACAGCCAGGGTAAGCAAGTTAGTGGTAATATTGAGGCATCCGATCGCTCGGCGGCGGTCAAAACACTCGTTGAGCAGAAACTCCGACCAATTGTCGTCAAAGAAATCTCCGGAAAATCTAAAACGAGCTTTAGTCTTTTTGGCAACAAGGTAAAATCTGACGACTTAGTTATCTTCACCCGTCAACTCAGTGCGATGGTGAGCGCTGGCGTGCCACTGCTCCGAGCCATTAACTCGCTGCAAGAACACAGCGAGAGCCCCGCACTCAAGAAAACACTGATTGATATTAGTCATGAAGTTGAAGGCGGTGCACCGCTAGCCGACGCGCTCGAGAAACATCAAAAAACCTTTAGTCCCGTTTATGTAAACATGGTACGCGCTGGAGAGGCAGCGGGTATCCTCGATGACATCTTGAAACGTCTTGCACTGCAACAAGAAAAAAATGCGACGATTCGCAAAAAGATTAAAAGTGCCATGACCTACCCAATGGTGCTAGTTGGTATCACCATCTTGTCGTTTTTCGGTCTGATGATTTTTGTTATTCCGCAGATTGGTAAAATTATTAAAGACCTCGGTGGGCCCGAAGCAGAACTGCCAGCACTCACCTCTGCCATGCTCGGAATTAGTGGATTCTTGATTAGTTTTTGGTATATTATCTTTCCATTACTTGGCTTTGGGGTCTTTATGCTCTTGCGCTACATCCAGACACCGTCAGGCCGCAAAATATTGCACACTATTGCGCTTAAGTTACCCGGTATTAAGCTTATCGTTCAAAAAGTCGCTGTCGCTCGATTTGCGCGCACCTTCTCGGCCCTGATTGGTGCCGGCGTGGCCGTGCTAGAAGCGCTTGACGTTACCGCCCACGCCGTTGGCAACGTTGTATTCGAGGAAGCCTTAATCAAGGCTGCAGCAGAAGTAAAAAATGGCGCAACGCTTTCATCTATAATCGAACAAAACAGCTTGTTCCCGGCTATTGTTCCGCAGATGCTTTCAGTCGGTGAAGAAACGGGCCAAACCGATACCGTGCTGATAAAGGTTGCCGACTTTTATGAAGAAGAGGTTGACGTGGCAATTGAGGGTTTGAGCTCGATTATTGAGCCAGTTATGATTGTTTTCATGGGTGGCATGGTGGGTGTCATTGCCGCCAGCGTTATGCTCCCGATTGCCGGACTATCAAATTCAATCAAAAGCTAAAGATGGTGTTAGCGAATGGAAATAATGCTTATGGTACTGTATACTAAAATGAGAAAAGTGGGCATCGATTGACACGTGGCAAAGTTATATTATAAAGACAAACCAATTATCGGACTTGACATCAGCCAGACTGGTATTAAAGTCATGGCTGTCAATGCAAAAAAATGGCTCGTTACGGGTTACGGTTCAGTTGACCTAGACCCAGAGAAAGTGCATGCATCGCTAGAGGGCGATGATGACTACCTTGGCACAAGCCTACAAAGCTTACTAACAAAAAATCTCGTCGGTGAATTACACAGCAACCATGTCGTACTGAGCGTTCCAACCGGTCGAACGTTCACCCGGACATTCAACTTACCACTGGCAGCCGAGAAAAATTTAAAAGACGCCGTTGATCTTGAGGTTGACCAGTATATCCCTATACCATCCGAAACGTTATATATCGATTACGAAGTTGTTGAACGCGACAAAGAATCAATCACAGTATCACTATCAGCGGCACCACGCAAACTCATAGACCGCTGTATTGCCATTACCGAAGCAACTGGTCTTCGCGTATGCGCGGTAGAACCGGGGATCAGTGCGGTTGCTCGACTACTCGAGAATACTGAAGAAGGCCACCTACCGACAGTGATTGTCGACATAGGCCCGGCGTCGACTGACATTGCCGTCCTAGATCGTTCGATCCGCGTCACAGGTAGCATTGCCATCGGAGGTAATACCTTTACGCTCGATATTGCTAAAAAGCTCAAAGTTCCGCTCGAGAACGCACATCAGCTGAAGGTTTTAAATGGTCTCAGCGCGGGGCCGCGTCAACAGAAACTACAGAATGCGCTTTCACCGAACCTCGAGCGTATTATGAATGAGACTCGAAAAGTGATTCGATATTACAACGAGCGACTAGAAAATAGCAACAAGCTTGAACAAGTTCTCATCGTTGGTGGCGGTAGCAATATTCCCGGCCTCGGTGATTTCTTTACGAACTCTCTCGTTATGCCAGCTCGTGTCGCAAGTCCATGGCAACGACTTAATTTTGGCACCCTTCCTGAACCTGCAAAACAATTCCGTCCGCGATATATCACCGTAGCTGGTCTAGCATCAGTGGAAACAGAGAGTATTTGGAAATGATAAACCTGCTTTCATACGAAAAACAAGCTGAAATACGCGCCGGTAGACAAAATGTCACCTTATTACAGTTCATTTTCATTGGTCTTGCGTCACTCGCACTCGTCGCCTTACTGCTCGTTGGCTCATATGTCGTACTTGCTTCAACCCGCGACCAAGCTACGAAGCGTGCCGAGACAAATCAGGCCAAGATAGACAGTTATAGCAAGCAGAAAGCCGAGATTGATGCTTACAAGAAAGATCTCGACACCGCTAAGAGTATCCTTGCGGAAGAAGTAAATTATTCTGAGATATTTCTTGCTATCGGTTCGGCATTACCGAACGATGCTATCGTCAAAGAACTCGATGTAAAGCCCGACAATTTTGAAAATGGTCTGTCTATGGTAGTGTATTCGCGCACCGAGCAATCGATGGTATCGGTGAAAGATAATATGCAAAAAGTACCAGAAATATTTAAAGATGTCAGCTTTAGCTCGGTCGACTTTTCTAGTTGCAAGGACAGCCCCGATGTCCCGATTGAACTAACCCCGTACGCGTGTGAAGCGACCCTCAACGTTGTATTTAACGAAAAAGTGAAAGGTGTTCAATGAAAAAAATAACTGCACGCTCACTGCGATGGATATTTCTCGCCATCATTATCGTTCTTGTCGCAGCAGGGGCGTCTGGATTTTATTTTGTATACTCTAAGCTCAGCCAATACAACCAAGAAACCATTGCCAAGAACACCGAGGCGAACGGTACCGATAAGACCATTGGTAGCATCGAGAGTGCTATTGCATATATAAATGAGAATAAGTCCGACATCGATAAGTCTAAAGATATTACTGCTGACACGACGAACTATCAGTACCAAGACCAGATTATCAAAGATATACGACGAATCGCGTCTTCAAGCCACCTCGTTGTCGATTCGATATCGTTTGCCTCGGGGGGTGAAGGTAGCGGCGCGGCCGCGGGCGCAGCAGCACCCACAACGGCTACTCCCGGAGCTGCTACACCATCCGATGGAGCAGCAGCTGGAGCAGGCAACACTACACCGGCCGCAACTGGCGTCACGAAACAAACAGCCACCGTCACCTTTTCCCCTCAAGCCAATACCAAGCTCTATTACCAATACATTCTCGATTTTCTCTATAAAATCCAGCAAAATAGTACGAAGTTCTATACTGCCGACCTCAGCCTAACATCGAGCGATAAAAACAGCGAAACAGTGGACCTAGAGACCCTCACCATTGATGTCTACGTAAAGGAAAACGCATCATGAAAAGCGACCTAGACATCCGAGCCGTATTGTCAAACATTGGTAGGACTTTTTCGAAATACCAAGTACTGTTCTTTTTTATCGTCATTAGCCTTCTCGTAGCCGTGGCACTTATCATGATCGTACGACTATTTACTGCCACACCTGAAACCACGTCAGTAGATGGTGCAGCTGCACCAACGGATCTCATCAGTACCGAAAACAAAGAAACCGTCGAGAAATTACGAAGACTGCGCTCGTCTGATGACCTAGAAGATATTCCGGCACCGAGTGGTCGCTTCAGTCCATTCTCCGAGACGCCTTGGAGAACCGACATTATGGAGCGATAATCCATGTTGCTTTCCGCCTCGCGCCTGATTGATATACCAGTAATGAGTCTGCAAACGGGTGGACAACTGGCCCGTACTAAACTGCCGCTTATTGATCCGCGGAACCTGACAATACTCGCGTACGAACTAGCGGGACCGCTGCTCAATGAACAGCCCTCTTTTTTGCGTATCAGCGATGTGCGTGAGCTTAGTAACTTAGGCTTAATCGTCGACAGTAGTGATGAGTTTATTGGACTCGATGATGTGATAAAAATCAAAGAAGTATATGAGTTTCAATTCGACGTACTTGGCAAGACTGTGGTAGATGAAAAGAAGCACCGACTCGGTAAAGTGACGGGGTACTCACTCGAACCTGAAACATTTACGATTATCCAGCTAAATGTCAAACGCCCGCTGCTGAAAAGTTTTACTGATACAGAGCTCATCATCCACCGGTCACAGATCGTTGAAGTAGATGACACGACAATCACCATACAGAACGATGAGCGAGAACATGCACCCGTGCAACGCGCTGCGCAGGCGTACACAAACCCGTTTCGCGGTTCAGCTCAACCGGAGACGATCAAATCGTCTCAGTCGTCTTCATCATAGCTCTGTATACCCTGTTTGATATCATCAAAACTAAAGCCTTGTCGAGCAAGATACTGCATCAGTTTTTGATCGTCGGCATATTTTCGACGTTTCTTGGCAATAATTTTACGTATTTCATCATGATCAGTTCGTTCGGTTTGCGCGACAGCTTGTTCTATGACCGCGCTCTGTACTCCTTTAACTCGTAGCTCATTGATGATTTTACGGCTGCTAGAACCCTTCGTTTGATTACGATTCTCAACCCAATACCGGGCGAATTTTTCGTCATCAATATACTCTTTTTCAAATAATCGATCAAATACCCGATCGGCGAGCTCCTGACTCACGCCAGCTTTCGACAAGATCTCGCCCGTACGCTTACTTTTATATTTCGTCTCTCGTGTTTTACGCCATAAATAGTCACGCACTTCTTTTGCGCTATGTGGTCGCATGAGACAATACTCAAGAGCTCTAGTGTATAGCTTCCCAAATTGGCTCTCAGTCTCAAGCTCAGTCAGCTCGTCGTCGGTATATTCTCTGCCAGTCTTTATGCCAAGATTTGCGACTTGGTAAACATCAAGAGAAAACCGATACGCGCCATCGACAAATATGTTTACCCTATCGGGATTCTTTTTTTGGAGTGATATGTCGGTGATTTTCATTGTTTCACCGTTTTCATTCCTAGGCTTCGACTTCAGCAATCTTTTCTCGGACGAGCTTCTCGATTTCGTCGCGCACTTCAGCATTTTCTTTCAAATACTTCTTGGTTGCGTCGCGGCCCTGACCGATCTTTGCATCCTTATAGTCGAACCATGCACCGGCTTTGCCGACAATCTCGTGTTGGACAGCAAGGTCGAGTACGTCACCTGTCAGTGAAATACCTTCGTTGTACATAATGTCGAATTCAGCGATTCTAAATGGCGGTGCAATTTTGTTCTTTACCACTTTTACTTTTGTCCGGTTACCAATGATATCATCACCGACTTTCAGCTGACCAATCCTGCGAATATCGAGCCGTACAGACGCATAAAACTTCAGTGCGTTACCACCAGTTGTCGTCTCTGGGTTACCAAACATCACACCGATTTTCATACGAATTTGGTTGATGAATATAACAGTAGTTTTGCTCTTGTTAATAATACCAGTCAGTTTTCGAAGCGCCTGGCTCATCAGTCGCGCTTGAAGTCCCATATGGCTATCGCCCATGTCACCGTCAATTTCAGCTTGTGGCACAAGTGCGGCTACCGAGTCGACAACGACAAGGTCTACAGCACTTGAGCGTACAAGCGTCTCGGCTATTTCGAGTGCTTGTTCCCCGTTGTCTGGCTGTGATACTAGTAAATTATCTGTATCGACACCGAGTTTTTTGGCGTACGAAGGATCGAGCGCGTGCTCGGCGTCAATAAACGCTGCAGTACCACCCTGCTTCTGTATTTCTGCAATAGCGTGCAGCGTCAATGTGGTTTTACCAGAGCTTTCTGGCCCATAAATTTCGATGATGCGACCCTTCGGATAACCACCGCCGAGTGCAATGTCGAGTGACAATGCACCACTGGGAAGTAACTCAACGTTTGCTTTCTTTGAATCACCGAGTTTCATAATAGAACCATCACCAAATTGCTTGGTAATTTGATCCATCGCGAGTCCAAGTGCCTTAATTTTACCTTCTGCGTCCGGTGCGGTACGTGAAACTGCGTCTTTTTCTGCCTTTTTAGCCATATATACCCTCTCTTGTTATATCTCCATTATACGATATTTGCTATAATTGAACTAATGCAACAACGTGGCTTTACTGTTATCGAACTTCTCGTAGTGATTGTGCTATTTAGCGCCACTACAGCGGTAGCGTTCTTTCAGTTCAACAATTTTCAGCAAATGAACCGTGACGACACTCGCCGTACAGCCATCAACGCCATGTACTACAATTTAGAAGATATCTTCTACAAGACCAACGCCTACTATCCAGATGAAGTTACTGAAAAAAACTTGACATCAATGGATAAAGCGCTTTTCACAGATCCAAACGGCCAAACAATCGGCAGCGGACAATCGGACTACAAATACGAGCCCACTAATTGCGAAGCCGGTAAGTGCAAAAACTATACCCTGCGAGCTGACTTAGAAAAAGAAGCTGATTTCGTTAAATCGAGCGACCGATAATCTTCTTAGTTCTCATCATCGCGTAGTTCAACCGGTCGTCCATTCTTAAATGCTTCTACGCCGTTATTCAAGATAGCCACTTGCTCTCTAGGGTTATCTACATACGCAAATCGATAGGTTGTCTCTTCACCCTCAGTACTCAGACGAATCGTTCCGTAATCGAGCATTGTCTGCAAGATACCAGATCGGCGAAAACTTGCATCCTCGATGCTGCCAAGACTCACGGTCTGTTCACGTTTCGAAAATACACTGTGCTGAATTTCCTGGATAACGCTTTCGTTGGTCATAAAGAATTGGTTTTTTTGGTAGACCCAGACAGCCAAATACGTACCAATGCCAATAAGAATCATTATCAATGAGACGAGTAGCACAAATACGCCGTAGCTCGGTAGAGCCGATCCGGCAGTGTCCATCGGGTACACTATCAGTGCAATCACCAAACCAAGTAGCGCGACCCCTCCACCCAATAGCGGTAGTAGTAGCCCGATTGGGTGACGACGAATGTTCAATACGACAACCTCTCCAGCACTCAAGTTTAGGTGTGGGAATTTTTTCTTTGATTCTTCGTGACGTTTTTGCAACTCTTCGCTAATCTCACGCTTTTCAGGCTCTATCTCTCGTTTTGCATGTATCGTACCCGGCTCGTTTGCATACTGTGAGCGCATGCGTGGGTCAAACGATTCACCTTCATGAGATTCCGGTGCGGTTCGGATATGAGAGGAGGGCGGTGCTTGTTCCGGCCCGAGCACGTTGCTCTGAGCAGCCTTAGCCGCAGGGGGAACTTCCGGACGATCTTGGGAGTTAGGGTCGAGAACAGGTGCCGGATTAGAAGCATCATCCTCAGCAGTAGGTTGAGACGGAGACTGTTGATTTTGAGCTTGCTCGTAAACGGGATTGCCGTTTGCATCGTAGTACAACGGTCGCTTATTCTCATCTGAGGCTGTCTGCGTGTTAGGATCCATAGTACTAGTATACCAATTTTTTACGTCGAGTGTTTTTCTATGTGCTTTTTCGCTTTGTGCGTCACGATTCTACCTTGTGGCGTACGTGTAATAAAGCCAATCTGCAGTAGATACGGCTCATAGTGGTCCTCAATGGTGGTAGATTCATCCCCAGTCAAGGCAGCAATGGTGTTGAGACCAACAGGCTTGTCCTCATAATTATCGACAATGCTGCGAAGCATGTTTCTATCTGCCGCGTCGAGCCCTAATTCGTCGATTTCCATCATTTCAAGCGCACTGTGGGTTATTTTTGTATCAATAATTCCGTCACCGTTAACGTCGGCATAGTCGCGGACACGTTTTAGTAGCCGGTTAGCGATGCGCGGTGTTTGCCGAGCGCGCGTCGATAGTACGCTCGCAGAAGCTTGGTCTATGGTTGTCTCAAGTATGCTCGCAGCGCGTGAAATGACACGTGAAATTTCATCAGATGTATAGAATTCCAATCGATATATATGTCCGAATCTATCACGAAGTGGCGCAGCCAAACTGCCGGTTCGCGTGGTGGCACCAATAATCGTAAATTTCGGCAGATCAAGCCGGATGCTGCGTGCAGCGGGACCTTTCCCGATTACAATATCGAGTTTAAAATCTTCCATTGCACTATAGAGCACTTCTTCAACCACTCGCGAAAGTCGATGAATTTCGTCGATAAACAGCACGTCACCATCTTTGAGGTTGGTCAAGATACTGGCGAGATCACCAGCTTTTTCGATAGCCGGGCCACTGGTCACTCGTAAATTTACGCCCATTTCATTGGCGATAACGGTTGCCATCGTGGTTTTCCCAAGCCCAGGCGGCCCGTATAGTAGAACGTGATCGATTGGTTCGCTGCGTTTTTTTGCGGCTGCAATCGCCAACTGCAGATTCTTCTTCAATCGTTCCTGCCCCACATAGTCATTGAAATTTTGCGGTCGCAGCGTTACTTCAATAACCTGCTCTACCGCATCGTCGTTGTCAGCTTCAGCATCTATAATTCGTTCGATAGCCATCGTACTAGTTCTGACCCTTCAGCGCCTGTGCAACTCGGACGTTTGTAGGCAAGCTTGCATCAACTTCGGCTAATGCTTTTGTAGCCTCATTGAGTGTATAACCGAGCGCTATTAGTGCTTCTAACGCATCATCGTTTGTCTCAATAATCGTTTGCGTACCAGAATCTTGCGTATACACTATCGGCAATCCTACTTTATCAGCCAAGTCGACAACCACTCGTTCAGCGGTTTTTTTACCGACGCCACTCGCTTTCGTGATAAATGCTGAGTCACTGTTTGCGATTGCGTTTCGTACATGTTCACCGTTACCAAGGCTGAGTATAGCGAGGGCCGCTTTCGGACCAACGCCCTGCACGGTTATCAGCATTTCAAACAACTTTTTACTAGCAAGGGTCGAGAATCCAAACAGCTCTTCAGCCTGTTCGCGAATATGATGGTGCGTGTAAAACTTTACGTGCTGATCGATCATCAATCCATCTACGTCCGTCGTTGGGATTTGAACTTCGTACCCGATGCCAGACACATCGATAATAACCGAGTTACCGACAATTTCCGAAACACTCCCAAATACATGTGCAATCATATGTATGTATTATGCCACAGGAACAAACGATTGTCTTCTGGTGACGCCGTTTCCCGAGCCGGATCCATCGCTGTTCGTTTGCGGCGCGACAGGATCTGGATCTTGCGCGACTTCACAGCCTTTTTTATCGACGGTAGCGCCTTGCGGTGTATCCGGACATTCATCTTTGTCGTCAGTAACGCCGTCGCCGTCAGTATCGAGATCTTTCGGATCAGGATCCTCAACACAGTTAGGATCATTTGCGGCTAAGTCCTCTTTTTCTTTAACTGTACACATTTCTTCAACACATTTTTTGTCATCAGCGAATAGGTCTTCTCTGCCGGCTACCGTACACTTTTCTTTCACTTGTGGCTTTGGTTTTTCTTCCTTTTTTTCTTCAGGTTTCTTTTCTTCTTTTTTCTCGCATTCATTTGGTACATTCGACGAAAGAAATACATCGGTAATTGGCCCTATGTCGGTACAGACCGTTCGTTTCACAATTCCAGAGGGCTGCGTGAATTTAGGTGATGAAGAGCCAATCGCTGCGGTTATCGCTTGCTTCCATATTGGTCCGGCGACTGCCGAACCACCTTGGACCATTGGTGTATTGTCGTTATTCCCGACCCATACACCGATCGCTACGTCGGGAGTATAGCCTATTGTCCAGGCGTCTACGGCATCATCTGTTGTACCAGTTTTTACGGCAACTGTTTTTGGCTGAAAATCTGTACCAGTTATATTGAGCGTTGTGCCAAACGTCGGTGCTCGATTTGGGTTATCCGATAGAATATCAGTTATCAAATACGCACCTTGTTCCGAGATAGCTCGCTCACTGGTTGTATCCGTTGTGAGTATCGGCTTGTCGTATTTGTCGTTAATCGATTCAATCGATTCCATGTCGTGTCGTTCGCCGCCGTTTGCAAAGGTCGCATACGCGTTCGTCATTTCGGTCACCTTAGTTTCAGCCGATCCGAGAGCTAACGGAAGTCCATAATCAACTGAATCATCTAGTGTCGAAATGCCAAGTTTCTTCGCAAACTCAACAGCTTCATCTACACCAAGTTTTTGCATAACTTTTAAACTAGGTATATTAAGTGAGCGTCCCAGTGCTTGTCTCTCTGTTACATTCCCACGAAACTGGAAGTCGAAGTTATCTGGAGAATACCCGCCCCCAAAGTCTGTTTTTTCATCTTTTATGACTGTCGCAGGGGTAACAAGACCCTTTGCAAGTGCATCGGCGTGGTAAATAGGCTTAAAACTCGAACCGGGTTGTCGCGGCGTAACCGCCATATTCACTTTTCCAAATTTCTTATTATCGTAATCAACGCTCCCTACGAGTGCACGAATGCCTCCGCTGTTCGGGTCGATTGCCACAAGGCTTGCGTTCGATCCACCGCTCGCTTCTATGTTTGCGCGGTTATCTTCCACACTTTGATTTGCCGACTTTTGTAGTTTTAGATCGAGTGTTGTCTTGACACGGTAGCCAGAACGTTTCACTTTTTCTTCACCGTACTTTTCATAGAGCTGATTGAGCACCATTTCTGTAAAGTGCGGAGCGCTGTTATCGATGCCCTCTTTTACCTCAGCATATGTGAGCTTTTGCTTCAGTGCTGCGGTTTTCTCTTCCTCGGTAATATAATCATTTTTTACCATTCGACTTAACACCGTTGTTTGGCGCTCTTTGGCTAACTCGGGGTCTCCAGAAATTGGCGAATAGGCACTTGGTGCTGGGAGCACTCCTATCAGCATGGCGCTCTCTGCAAGATCAAGCTGACTCGGTTTTTTATTGAAGTAAGTTTTTGCCGCATCCTCGATACCGAACGCATTCTCACCGTAATATACCGAGTTTAAATACATCGTTAAAATTTCATCTTTAGAATAGCGGTGCTCGATTGCCGTTGCAATCGTTAGCTCTTGGTACTTACGCAAAATCGTTTGGTTTTTCGATAGCAACGTGTTTTTTGCTAGCTGCTGCGTGATAGTTGACCCACCCCCGGCGATACCACGCGCAACAATATTGGTGTACATAGCCCGGACTATGCTGAGTGGCGAGAAACCACCATGATTGTAAAAGTCTTTATCTTCCCCAGCGATGAGGGCTTGCTCTGTGCTATCAGCAATTTCTTTTAGCGGTACTTGCTCACGTTTTTCGGCTCTGCCGGTACTAAAGAATACTTCGTTATTCTTATCCGCTAATACAATACCGGTATTATTTCGGTTGAGGAGTCGATCGGTGTCCCCGATATCGTTGTAGTAGTACGCATATGTTGCGATTGGTACGATTATAAGGAATGCAAGCGCTGGCCCAGTCGTGTATAGAACTTTTCGTTTTTTTGATAAGCCCTTCCACCATTTAATCCGACGCTTAACAAAGCGCTTAGACGCCGCCACCGCTCCCGGCTTTCTGGTATATTTTCCTTTTCGATACATTAGACTAATTATACCAAATATTGTCTATCTAGCGGAAACTATATTTACAATTGTGCCATCATGGCATGGGTGATGGCCGTAGCTAATGCATCGGCTGCATCATCCGGTTTCGGAATGACCTTGAGTCCGAGCTGTAATTTGACCATTTCTTGCACCTGTTTTTTGTCAGCTTTGCCGTAGCCCGTCAATGTTTGCTTGATTTGCATGGGTGTGTACTCGGCAATTTCTAGCTTAGCTTTTCGTCCCGTTAGCATAGCAACGCCGCGAGCATGAGACACGCTGATAGCCGTTGTCACATTTTTTGCGAAAAAAAGCTTTTCGATGCTCATGATACTCGGGTTTGTCTCGGCGATAATCTCCGTGAGCCCATCGAAAATTTCTTCGAGTCGTTCATCGAGCGGCGTATGCGCAGGCGTGGTTATAACTCCGCCGGCAATCATTTTCAATGACGTGCCATCGACCTCAATCACCCCAAACCCCAAGATTCCCGTACCCGGATCTATACCAATAATTCGTTTCACTGCCATTATTTTCTGAATACTCCTGCTATCTTACCTAATCCACCAATAATTTCTCGTCGCCATTCCCATACACCGTAGCCAACAGCAAGTGAGCCAACACCCGCAAATGCTATCCAACCTACATTGTTCCGTGCCAGATCGGCAGATGACGGTTCAACGGCAAAATCTGCAGCCGGAATACTAGCTCCTAGTACTTTTCGACACCGGTTTGTTTCAGGATTCCGTTCCTGGTTCGAGGCACAGGGTTTAAGTGCATTTGCTAACGACACATCTGATTTACAGCGGTTTGTCGCTGGATTTCTGGTTTGATTAGTCTTACACGGCACCAACGAACCCGTGCTCGAGGTTATAGCCTTACATCGATTCGTTTCCGGATTACGGAATTGATCTGCTCGGCACGGTGTGAGAGAACTACTGCTACTGGCCGATGATTTGCAACGATTTGTTTCTGGATTGCGAAACTTGCCCGCGCCACACGGTTCTAAGTCAGTGCTCGACACTGTCTTTAGTTTACACCGATTCGTCAGTGGATTACGAAATTGATCGGCGCGACAGGGTTGTAAGCCACCGCCCAGGCCCGGTGTTTCAGTTTCTGCCGACTGGAAATAGACTGGCGCAGTATTCGCCCCAGACAATGTGCTGGTCCATTTCCATTCGCCGTCGTTCGCGTCGTACATCCACGCCTGGCCTTCGCGAGTCGTTCCAGCACTAGGATATTCAACAGCGGTCAGTTTATAGCTCTCTAGACCATACGAATCTTCAAACCATAACCAATTCCCGCTATTTGAGAGGTCGACTTGATAGGTACGATAGCCACCCGGAGCAATGGAATCACTAAACCGAAAGGTATTTGAGCTCGTAGCAGTTTGCCCTTGGCTACCGCTTCGCAGTCGGTACTTCCCTAACTCCATCGCCGCAGTTCCCGCATTATGCAGCTTCACATAATCAAGACAATCGAGTTGCTTTACAAACGGCGAGCAACTGCGAGCATTGGGCAGTATTTCGACTATCTCAAGCGTTGGCACGGCTGGTAGCGTGTACAAATCATCAATGAATACCCGCGGTGATTCTTTCTTCAAATCCAAATAGCAAAAAGTTGAAAGATAGTCGCCGGTCGTCATCGACGTTTTACGTTTCAACGCAAATTTTGAAGCGGAGCCAGTATTTATTTCGTCATTACATTGATTCGTTTTACTAGTATTCGAATACGATGGATTAGCAACTGATTCATTCAAATAGTTTTTTCCAGATGGCGGGATCAAACTGACCGACACTACGTTGCCCGTATCAACCCCAGAAATTGTATACAGAAATGGTGTTTGCAAGCCGGTCGATGTATCCGCCAGTGTAATATAATGCTGTGGTTCCATCATGCCGCGCAGTTCTATACTGAGGGCTATCTTCTCGGTGCTCGTGGCATATTCTACCGTGTACTGCGCCGTCCACCCATCGAGCGTAAATAATTCTTTCGAATCATTGTGTACTTCTATATACTCCAACCGATCGTTCGTGCCCATATATTGGGTAATTAGTAGCGGGCTATCTATTAAAGTAGTGTTACCTTCAGAAGAACCACCCGTCACGGCTTGAGCGTCTATAGACATCACGAAACTACTCAGTACAAACGCAACACCTAGTATCCCCTGTACTACCCGCATAGTGTCTCTACTATACCCAGCTACGCTATATGTGTCTAGGTCTCGGTCAAGATATTGGCATTTGTGTTCACGTTCACCACATCGTCTAGATCGTCGAGAGCATCCATGATTTTTATAATTTTATTTGACGTCTCTTCATCCGTGACGTCGACACTAATCGTCGGAACGTACTGTAATGCTGCATCAACAACTTTTAGTCCAGATTCTACCAGGTTCGCTCGAACTTTCATGAGTTCTTTTTGTTCTGTGTATACCGTCATTTCACCGGCTTCTTCGACGGCGTCATCCGCGCCGGCTTCAAGTACCATCAACAGCGTGTCTTCGCCGGTTTCTTCAAGTTGGATCACACCTTTTCGTTCGAATTGGAACATCACGCTACCTGCATCGGCGATTCGTCCACCATTTTTAATCAATGCCGTTTTTACTTCAGGCAAGGTACGATTTTTATTGTCGGTAGCCGTCTCGATAATAATACCGACACCAGCTGGGCCATACCCTTCGTAGGTAACCTCTTCGAGTTGTGCTGCATTTTTATCGGCAGCTCTATCGATACTGCGCTGAATATTGTCTTTCGGCATATTGCTCGCGCGAGCTTTGTCGATCGCCATCTGCAAGTTTGGATTCATCGTTGGGTCAGCCCCCGCTTTAGCGGCTACCGCTATCTGGTTTCCAAGGCGCGTGAATACTGCGCCACGTTTTGCATCATTGGCGCCTTTGTCTCGTTTGATTTTTGACCATTTGCTGTGTCCGGACACTCGTTTCTCCGCTATATTACGTATTCTTATACTAGTATAACAGAGTAGGGTTTAGCTTAATTGCGCAAGTGGCAACATAATGACATATCGTAAACGTAAGTCAATTACATGTGACTAATTTGAAAATATTCTAAAGCAATAGGTCGTACTACCTTCGTTCACTGGCGAAAAACCGCCTACGCATGATTGATTTAAGCCATCTAGATAATATCTCACTTGCATATTATTCGCGGTATTATTCACATTGTATGCTAGGCCTGCGCGCTGGTAATAAGCTGGATCACTCGTCAAACCGAGATCTATTAATTTTGTTGCTAGTGTGGGTTTGTTAGGCATATACTCACTCAGCTTAGAGTCTAGGGTTGAATTGACGTTGATAACACTACTTCCGGTTTGTTTCCAGCAAATATCCCCTGGATAATTAGCCCCTAAACACCCAACATCCGTAGGGTAAGAGCCTGAAACAACCTTATAAGATTCAAGGGCTTTATTGTACGCACTTGCCCCCGCAGTTACCTGAGCGTTGCGTGCACGCTGTTGAATCCCATTGTAGGCGACTATCGAAATTGCAGCTAGGATGGCAATCACCACGATAACTATCAATAATTCAACGATTGTGAACCCCTTTGTACTGGTATTTGATTTCATCTTAGTTCACTCTCACCGCATAGTTCATTCCGTACTGCTCCCACCATGCGTTACTTGCGCATGAGCTCAATTCAGTTGGTTTCGTCATTGTACTTGATTCTAAGCGCGCCATTAGGTATGCAAACTTTGTTGAACCGCTGACACAGTTAATCTTCATATAAGCGGATGTTGTAGGAGCAGCGCATGAAGGCTTCGAGACGTTATTGGCGCACCCACTCGGGTCTACGACATTTTGTTGAATGTACTTATCATCCTGCAGGCAATCAACTATCGCTCGCGTATAATTAGGACTACTCACCCAGCCTGTTCCACCATTTGACAATCCGCACCCACCCGCACTTTCAATATAGTTTCCATTGTCGATATTGTATAAGCCAATAGCTTTCGCTAACGATGCCAAGTCTTGTTTTCGTATGCTGTCTCTTGAGCGCTGTTGGATACCGTTATAAGCTACAATGCTTATTGCTGCTAAGATAGCAATTACCACGATGACAATAAGAAGTTCGACTATAGTGAATCCTTTCTTCGAGTTATATGCTGAAATCATACGTTAGTTTCCAGACCCCGCTAAATACGTAAGATTCTGACCCCATCCGCTATAGGTTGGGCTTGCAACCGTTTCTTGCTTCATGCCTAATATGTAGTTATTTTTTACCGGACTACTTACGAAGCTAGTAGTCCCAGTCTTTGTGTAACCCGAAGCATACCAGTATTGATTCGCACCGGAGTTGGTTGGGTCAGTCGGTATAGCACTTATATAATTTGGAACAAGCTCTTCTAGGCAGCTGGTAGCACTACCGGAAGTTAACGCTGGAGGCGTATTAACAGCCGTTGCCCCACATTTTGGATAACCACCGTTATCGATTTGGTACAATTCGAGTGCTTTTTGGATGGTAGTTATCTCTTGGACGCGCTCCGAATCACGTGCACGTTGCTGAATGCCGTTATACGCCACGATAGATATTGCAGCTAAAATCGCGATAACTACAATCACAATCAAAAGTTCAACAATAGTAAATCCACGCCCTTTGTTTGGTTGTAGCGTTACGCTCATGCTTGTAATAATATCCTCTCTTGCTGAAACATTCAAGTATAGGGCTGAAACTTATATAATTAATTATATAAGTCTGCTGGTTATTAGCTCAGTGTTCTTTGAGGCTGAAAAGAACCAAACCAGCTTTCTTTTGTGCCAATAAAAGAAACAAAAGTTCCTGGACGGCTTCGCTCGGCAGTCGTAATAGATATCCATTTACTTGAATAGCCCTTGCAGAACTCACTTCACTTCGTTTCGTTCAAACAGTCCTCAGGCTAATCAGGAAAATCAATATCTACTTCCCTGCGAGCTGCAGATGTCCAGAAGGGGCTCTGCGCTAGGAGCTACGGGGTCTGGGGTATCTGGAGGCTCCCGGATAAAACGGATTGTGATGTTTCATGGCTGGACGAGGACTGTTTGAGGTAAAGCCGAGTTCCGCAGTCCACCAAGAAGCAGCTCAAGACGGTATTCCGAGGAGGTGAAGCTACCCCAGCGGTTTTGCTTCTTTTGACAGAACAAAAGAAGGCGTTGGTTCTTGGGCTCTAAGAACATTGAGCTTTTGGTACGTTTAGCTGAAAGTACGTGAGCTATAGTTTTTCATCCCAACCTTTTTCATCACTCAACGATGTTCGAGTCACGCAAGTTATATCGGGTTTTGCGCTGCATATACACACAGAACACTATAATCAAAATATATAAGCTGATTACCTGCCACAACTGAATGGCAATATCGCTCTGTGCCCACGGCAGGTTGGCAAAATACTGCGCTGTCTGTGTCATATAGCTCAGTAGAAGCTCAGCCGGTAAACCTATAAAGGATGCGGCGCTCGGTACTAGCAAGCCTCCAATTCCGGCGATGAACGTTAATAGCATAGCTAGTGGAACAAGTGGCAGTATCAGTAGATTCGCGACGATGGCAACATTGCTAATGACCCCAAACGAATACATCAATATAGGCAAGGTGCACACCCACGCCGATAACGTTTCACCGAATATTTGCCGAACAATGCCGGGTTTCGTTGCACCAAAATAGTACTGTTGTAACAACGGCGCCAAGATCAGCACGCCAGCGAACGCAGCAAAACTCAGCTGCCAACCAACGTCACCCCATGCATAGCTGGGTCGCAACAGTACTGTCACGCCGACTGCTATAGAGAGCAAAATAATCGGATGGAATTTCCGTCCATAGTACCACGCAAGTAAACTTAGTCCCGCGACCAACCCAGCGCGCGACATGCTCGGGCTCATACCAGTTACCGCTATAAAGCTCAGTATCATTCCTCCAGAAAATACGAAAGACAAGTATTTCGAAATCTTTTCGAAAAGCCGGCGCGCAAGCCGGACCAAAATAGTCAGGTTGTACCCGCTCGCAACTACTACGTGGGTCAATCCAGCAATTTTCAGCGCATTATCGAGTTCATCGGGTAATCCTCTGCGTTGGCCAAGTAAGTAGCCGAGCCCTAGGCTCACTTCCGGCTCACCGATTGCTTTTCGTACGCCCGCACTAAACCCGTTGCGAATTTCTAGTGCTACATCAGGCTGTTTGGGCGGTGACGTCTCAATAACATTCGCACTATACATACTTGCGGCAAAGCTACCAAATCCTGTCGCTAACGTTCCGTCGATCCATAACCTATCACTTCTTTGTAAGTCGTCATCTTTATTCACCGTCACCCATATATTTCCAGGTAGCTGCCTGTTATCTATGACAATATCCTTCAGTCGAACCACGCTTTGTCCGCGTTTATTGGTATCGACATCTTCTGCGACAGAACCCACGACTTCGACTGATTTTCCAATATATGCTTCGTACTGATCGAGATCAACTTGAGCTACCGAACCACGCCACAATCCAATCAGTAATCCTGCAAGAATTGAACATAGTATTACCCACACGTTGCCACGTATTGCCGCGAATCCAAACAACCCAATTCCTGTCAGCAGCCACGCAGGTGAAGCGAATAGTACACTCGGAATATATCTCGCAATCAATACACCAAAAAATATTGCTATCCCTGCCGCGGCGATATGCCATGAAATATGAAGCGGTCTTTTGGCGTAGACGAACACCATACTAGCAGTATATACCTCCAAATAAAAAACACCGACTGGTAGCGAATCTTAGTCGGTGCTCTTTATATGGAGGGACCACTGGGGCTTGAACCCAGGACACCCTGCTTAAAAGGCAGGTGCTCTAACCAGCTGAGCTATGGTCCCACAGTCTGATTACTCTAAAGGATATTAGCAGTTTACGGGGGTATTTGTCAATGTTTTCTCGGCTTACGGTGACTGCCCGTCCGCGTCGAAAGAATATCGAACAAGGCAAAAATTAACCCTGCTGTCAAAATATATACACGATTATCGACAAAAAATTGATAGATATCAACGCTCACACCTTGCAGCGCTAAGGCCGAACCAAGCGGCTCAAGCAACAAGGCTAGTGCTAAGGCTGCATACGAAAACGCGCCGACTACTCTCATGAGTAACGAGTGGTAACTTGGGCCGCTAAATAGCAATACCACAGACGGCAATAGTACTAAAGCTGTCGCCACTAGTGTTGCTAGAGGTGGCACGTCGACCATTACCCCAGCGTCTTTAATCACGGGCGTTAGCGTTTCGGCCCACAGGTTGCTCAACATTGCTCCGGCAGCGAGTGCCAGGCCAAGAACGCCAAACCGCCGCTTTGTTAAAAAAGCCAACGAGAATAACGTGCCGAGTACAATAATAAACACAAGCGCTACAGTCATATAGCTAGTATATCAGAGGTGATACTAGGCGCCGATTTTATCTTTTTTTGGCGCTCGCTTCGCATTCATCTCTACGTACTCAATAATCTTTTCTGCGACATTCTTTCTAGTTATCAGTTCCGGTGTTTTGATACTCGCCGAAGAGTTAACTTCCAGTACCAATGGCCCCCGCTCCGAACGCATCATATCGACGCCACATATAGCTAGGCCCATAGCTTTGGCAGCTTTAACGGCAACTTTTCGCTCTTCATCCGTTAGTCGTACAGCCACACCTTCCCCACCTTGATGAGTGTTACTACGAAAATCTCCATCGAGACTTTGACGCTTCACGCTAGCAATTACTCTACCTCCCACCACAAGTGCTCGAATATCTGTACCCGCAGACTCTTGAACAAATTCTTGAACCAAAAAGTTAACGCCTTCTACATAAAACGCTTGCATTACCGCCTTGGCTGCTTTGGGTGTTTCCGCTAATACGACTCCGTTGCCATGAGTCCCCCTGGCCACTTTTATAATCAGTGGCGTTCCGCCGGCAAGAGCGACGATATCGTCAAAGCTTGCTGATTCACGAGCAAACACAGTTTTTGGAATACCTACTCCTGCTTTCGCGAGCACTTGGTATGCGCGTAACTTATCTCTGGAACGGTTGATCGCTAAACTTCCTGCCGTCGTAAATGAACCTTGCGCCTCAAACTGACGTACAATCGCTGTTCCATATTTCGTGTAGCTTTGCGCGATTCGGGGAATCACTGCGTCAAACTTCTCAAGACTTTCTCCATTGTACCGAACCTGATTATTGTTTGCTTCAACCGACGTATATGCATCTTTATATTTAATGACCCGAACATGGTGGCCACGTTTTTTCGCTTCTTCTTTAAGACGCTTAGTAGTGTAGTTAGCCGTCCCGTTACTCAAGATTGCAATCTTCATGCTTGATTCCCTTCTATCTCAGTAAACTCTGCCGCTTCGAAGTTATCTCTGTAAATGGCTGCTTCTCCAGGATCTGAACTATCAACAATGAAATTTCCTCTTAGGGTGTTTCTGCCTATTAGAATTGGATACGACTGTGTAGATCGGTCTGATATCGTAAATTTAGCCATAATCCTTCTCCCGTTAATACGGATAGGGAGCTTTATCATATAACGATCCTGGGTGAGCCCAGTAGAGTTAGTTACACTTCGTATGCCTTCAAGAGGCACGTGAACATATTTTCCTGTATAGAATGGTGATGATTGGCCGAATAACTTAAATGACACGACATCGTTTTTAACCCTAACTCCACTAGCCCAAAGTGAGGACGTACGTGCACCGGTATCAACCCTAGCAGGGATAGATTTCAGATTTTTATATTTCGTAAAATCAACTAACGCAGACACCGCGATTATTTTCTTAATCTTCATATATCTTACTTCCCTCCTGGTTTTTTACTCTACGTTCGATGAACTCGGAAAAAATCTGCACCTTCTCCTCCATGAAAGCACCTGACCCAATTTGCGGGCTCGCATTTACTTCGAGTATGTACGGTGTATTTGACTTTAGTTCAAACAATATATCCACGCCCGATATATTTCTTTTAATAATATTTGCAGACTTGATGGCCATGTCTAACACAGACTGGTCGAAAGTTGACGTATTAATAAGTTCTGCGCTAGCCCCTTTAGAGGTATTATTCAAGTGCGTGTCAACAGAGCCTATTCGTTTGATTATAAGCTTGACTTCATTATCCAATACGAGCAACCTATAGTCACAATCGTTAGCTAGAAATTCTTGCGCGATGAACTCTACGCCCTCGTGACTGTTCAATGCATCTTTGAATTCACTCGCACTATGTACTAGATAATTTTGGTCACCCCCAAATGAGTCTATAGCTTTAAAGATAAACTTTTCTCCAAACATATCTAAGAGTTTTGAATATTGATTGTGCCACGAAGCCCGTGTTACGTAAAATGTACGAGGTATGCTTAGGCCTTCTTGTCCGATACGATCTAACTGCGAAAGTTTGGTAGAGGTAGAGTGATCGATAACTTCGTCACAAGCGAAATCTATATTTTTCATTTTGAGATATCGCGCTATAATGCTAGCAAACTCACTGTGACGCAAGGTTGATTTAAAAAATACAAAGTCATACGTTTTGAGTTCACTAAGGTCCGAGGTCTTACGCACGACTGATCCGGATGTAGATATTTCAAGATTTATTTGATGGTAATTGAGCCATTCTATTTCAACGTTTTTACTCATTCTATCTCTGATTCGTGAAATAAATTTCTCGTTGGTCGAAATGTTTGGCTCTGAATCCGCCGATGATAAAATTAATACTTTTAAATGCCCAGCCATATTCAACCTCTACTGATTTTTTATATTCTATTCAATAATAATTATTGTACTAGTTTTTGCTAGTTATGTCAACTAATGGTTGCGTTTTATTCAATATAATGTATAATACTAGAAGATATTTACTCTTAATACACAAACAACAATAGCATCTCTTTAGGTATTCATCCAGCTGTTGTTCAGAAGGAAACTTATGCCCGAGCGCGATATGCTTAAAATTTCAACGCGGTTTATGTACAACGAACTTCTACGTCAGAACGTACGCACACGTATCCTAGATGCAAACTCAAATTTATTAGAATACACCGACTCTGCCGGAAATTCGCGTATACTCTTCAGCACCCTCAGCGACACTACAAGCGCAACTGGTCTGACAATTAGCAATAACAAGCAACGGACTAAGCGTGTAGCCGTTTCTCTTGGGATCCCTGTTCCTGATGACATAGTAAGTAGCAGTGTAGATGATTTAGAACCGTTTCTACTCAAACACAAGCGTATCGTACTCAAACCAGTCATCGGCAGAAGCGGAAGCGGTATTACTACCAACATTACAAGCAGTACATCACTAAAAAATGCGTTTGTCTACGCAAAGAAACACGGAGAGAATGTCATTGCTCAGCAACAAGTTGACGGTAGCGACATACGATTACTTATTGTGGCTGGGAAGTTCGTATCCGCTGTCGAGCGGAAGCCAGCATCAGTTATTGGAGACGGGGTACTCAGCACACGCCAACTAATCGAAATAGAGAATCAGTCTGTGAATCGATCTGTTAACTACATGTCTAATCAAAATGTGATCAATCTAGAAGACTGCGTTCGTTATCTTGGTACGTCCATAGAGAACGTACCTAATAAAGGGGAAAGCGTACAAGTGGTTGGCCCAGCAAATCTTGGTTTAGGGGGAACTGCGCACGAAGCGACAGGATTAGTCACATCAGACATGGTGCGTCATGCAGAGGAAATCAGTAATTTCTTACAGCTCGGCATATCAGGCGTAGATATGATATGGGATCAGGATAAAAATCAATATTTCCTTCTTGAAGTCAACGCAAGCCCGGGTATCGATATGCACAACGATCCATTTTGGGGAACATCAACTGATGCTCTAGAAAAATACGTTGAGCATCTTATGAAGCCACGGCTAAATCCATAAGCGTTGTAGATTATTACTTAGACAATAAACCTGTTTAGCATACTAACAATGCAGCTACTTAAATATACCTTTTTTCTTAGAGCTAAATTCTTCGAGTAATTCTTTCTGTTTCTTGCTTAATTTTGTCGGCGTATCCACGACAATCTGCACAATATGTGAGCCTCGTTTTTCACTTCGTAGATGTGGCACGCCGTGATTTGAAAGCTTAAAGTCAGTACCACTCTGCGTACCAGCAGGTACCTTCATACGCACCTTACCGTCAACGGTTTCGATATCGATTTCAGTACCGAGTGCTGCATCCACCATAGATACGTGTTCTTCAGATAAGATAATATCGCCTTCACGAGTAAACTTCTTGTGCGCTTTCACGCGAATATTCACATACAGGTCACCCTTCGGGGCATTGGCAAGTGCTTCACCGCGCTCTTTTAAGCGTATTGTTGCACCATCATCGACTCCCGCGGGCACTTTGAGCTTTACCTTCTGGTCGTCACGCTGCGTACCGCTACCTTTACAGACAGTACAGACTTTTTCAGGAACCTGGCCTTTACCTTCACAGGTTTCACAGACCACAGCTTGCTGAATCGCACCAAACATCGTGTTCATGACACGTGTTTGTTGTCCAGCGCCTTTACAAGTCGGACAGGTTTTCATGCTACTGCCAGGTTCAACGGTTGTGCCCTTGCAGTGCGAACATTCATCGTCCATAGCGAGCTTTAGTTCGCGCTCAACACCAAACACTGCTTCTTCAAATGATAACTGTATCGTAGTCTCAACATCTCGGCCGCGCATGGGACCCTGTGAACGCTGTTGTTGGCCACCAAAGAACTGACCGAATATATCACCCAGTCCGCCGTCGCCACCAAAATTAAATTCAAAGCCTTGGCCTCCGCCGCCACCGAATCCATCAAACGGACTGCCGCCAGCTCCACCAGACGAACCGCCAACACCAGCATGCCCGAACTGGTCATAGCGCTGACGTTTTTGAGAATCCTTTAATACTTCGTAGGCTTCGTTTGCTTCTTTGAACTTTGCTTCATCACCACCTTCTTTGTCAGGGTGGTGTTTCACCGCAGCTTTTCTAAAAGCCTTTTTTATCTCATCGGCAGATGCATCCTTGGACACACCTAATGTTTCATAATAATCTTGTTTTGACATCTGTTACTAGTATAGAAAACTAGCACTCGAATTGCAAGAGTGCTAGTTCTCTATATCTGGAGTCTGGTTTTCACCACAGCAATGTAAATCTCCTAGATAGCAGCCTTTGGATCAACAGTGACCTCTAGCTCTCGCTGCATTTTGGCTATGTCCTCATTTAATACATCGATATCTTCATTTGCAAAAAACATAAAGAACATCGGATCACCGCCGTGTTTGGCGAACACAGTTTGCCCTCCAGTATAGATTCCTCTTTTTATAAGAATTAACGAAGATAACTCTTTCAACATATTCAAGCCAGATATATCGACGACTTTACCTTCTTTACGATTGTAATAATATACATACGAAGCAAATTTTTTACACTCAGTAGGAATTTCAGGTTCTATATCCGCCCTAATTAAAAAATCATTTGCTATATGGTTAATTTCAAAAGCAGTGCTGTATAGCTCGTGTCTAAATCCTCCAATTCGCGGACCTAGCTCGACAATCTTCCAACCTGTATTGGTTTTTATCATCTCAACATGTCCGGTTGCAGACATCAAGCCCACTGCATCGCAAGCCGCACCTGCAGTTTCGCGAGCTTTCTCGATTTGAAGTTCAGATAGACCTGAGGGGGTCGAATGCGCGTAACCAAAATAATCTTCATATCCAACATCGGCACCAGTATAGACACGAACGACTGGCGTATAGTACTTCTTACCTTTACTATTCACATATACATCTAGCGAATAGAGTTCGCCCCCCATGAATTCTTCGATCAAAAGACTCGGCAACTGGCGTTTCACCCATTTATCGTATATGTTTTCTATTTCACTGAACGCTAGCTTAACCGCACTTTTTAGCTCTTCGATATCTACGACTTTACTTACAAGCAAACTTGCACCCAGGCCATTGGGTTTTACAATCAATGGAAACTCGAGCGATTCAGCAATTTCATCTATTTCTGTATCTGTGTAGTTAGCATCAATTTCACGAAACCCAGGTATTAGCTCTGGGATGTTCTTCTGCATAGTGTTACGCATTACAGATTTATCGGTGGAGGCAATAAGAGCATCTTTAGTAGGTAGCATAAGACCAGGAAAGTAGTCGACAATTTTACTGAGCTCGTCAACACAGTTTTCAAACTGAGCAGTTATAGATAGTATCTTTGGCAAATAATCAGATAGGGCAACTTCTACATCTTTTTTAGAATCGAAATTACAGGTGATACGTGGAATTTCACTGGGAATTTCATCTTGATGATTTGCGGAATATATTGCTTCTGAAACAGACTCATCAACCAGTATTATTGGTTGTATTGTGCTCTTGGTTCTACTTTCGTACTCCCTTATGGCTTGAGGAGTTTCGGGTCTCATTGCGTTGATAAATATCACGACATTTTTTTCAGTACTCATTTTTCCTCAATCTCTTCGTAAAATGTGAGTATTTTCTCACCTGACTGATTATACGCCAATTACGTTGCATCTCAAGTAGAGTTAGAATTCTTTTCGAATATGGGAAAAACTAAAATCCCATTCTGCATCAGTTTTCTTATGTGGATTAAAAATGTTGTCTGGATCGTAGATTTTTTTGATCTCTTTCATGTAGCCAAGTACATCCTTGCCATACATAGCTTCTAGCCAAGGCCCGCGAACTAGTCCGTCATTGTGTTCGCCTGACAGGCTGCCACCGTAACTAAGTACCAACGTATTTACTTCTTTCATACACGGTTCAAGCTTAGCGCGTTGTTTCGGGTCTTCAATTTTCATGAGTGGTATAATGTGAAAGTTTCCGTCACCCATGTGGCCAGCAATCGTCGCGAATAGTTTATACTTTTTGATAATCTTGCGTAATTTTGGCAGGAATTCAGCGAGGTGTTCTGGCGGTACTACTAAGTCGTCTATGAAGGGCGCGGTATGTTTGTCTTTAACCTTGCTGCGCAGGAGCTGGAAGCTGTATCGGCGCATAATCCAAAATTTCTCGCTCTTACCCTCTGTTTCATCTTCTTCGAAGCCATTTATCATGTATTTTGCGCGCTTTTTGGCGAGTTCTTTATGAAGCTTTTTGATCTTTTGACGAACTTCTTCATCAGTCTCGCCGTTGAACTCAACCATCAGTACGAGCTTTGGTATGCCTCGTAACAGTTGCAAGGCGTCTGGAATTAACCCAAATAATAATCGTATAAACCGAGCTGGGCCAAGTAGTTTCAAGAAACTCGGCATGAATTTAATAGAAAGTAGTAGTGTCTGATCGTCAAAGCTTTCAAATGTTGCCGGTTTATGTTTAAGAACGGCGGGGATAAGGCTGCCTAGATCATCGATATCTTTTAAGAACAGTACTAAGAGCCCTGATTCTTTTTTGTGCCTCACGAGGTCTACTGTGCCCTCGCTGATGAGGCCTAGTGTCCCCTGCGCACCAACAAATAGTTTTGTTAAATCAAAAATGCCTGTTTCTCTATTCCATACATTCCACAAGTGATAGCCTGTAGAATCTTTGCTGACGTTTGGCTTGGCGGCTTGAATTTCATCGTAGTGTTTTTCGAGCAAGTCGAACGTCTGCTTATATAAATTACCTTCAAAATCTTTTTGTGCCATTTTTCGCACTAGTTCAAGCTTTGTTAACGGTCGTACGGTATACTCGTTTCCGTCTGACAATACCATTTTAAGTTCTGTCACAAAATTATCGGTTTTTCCGTACTCGAGCGATTTCTCTCCGCCAGAGTTGTTGCTCATCATACCACCGACACTAGCCATGTCTCGGCTCGCCGGATAACTTGGCAGTAGTGCGCCGTGTTTCAAGGTCTTTACTTCAAAGTCTTTGTACATCATGCCAGGTTGCACGGTTGCCGATCTACTCGATACCTTCTCGAGCTTAGTCATATGTTTTGAAACATCCAGGACGATCGACTCGCCTATCGCACCGCCAGACATATCCGTCCCGCGAGAGCGCGGCGTAATGCTGAGCGATGGATTTTGCGGTCGATGTTTATTTACAAACCGAACGGTATTTTTCAAGTCGTCCACGTTTTTTGGAAAGCCCACAATTTGTGGCTTCAATTCAAACAAACTCGCGTCGTGCGAGTAAAATTCTAATGTTTCATTATTCGTTTCAAGTTCACCCTTAAAAATCTTTGAGAGTTCTTTGTGTATATCCATATATACTACTGTACTTTACAGGGGTAGAAACCACAAGCGGTATTAGTAGCTAGATACTGTGTAACCGGACACTTCGCAGGTACGGTTTTCCTCTAGAGGTTCAAAAACATCATCAGGGTTTGATCTTTCCGCGTTATAGCAGCAAACTTGTGATTCACTACGAACCCTCTTTTCCGCATACCGCAAATTAATGTGCAAGTTGTTGATTAAATTTAGAAGGTAGTCTAGTCTCTGTCGTGCATATGGTCGGTTTCATCGGCAATCTCGTGCCCAATGATTTCTTCGACCAAATCCTCGACGGTCAGTATGCCGATAATTTTCCCGTCTTTTTCGATCGGCACCAGGTGTGTACGGAGTGAGAAGAATTTACGTAGCATCGTATCAAGTGCTGTTCTGCTACCGATAAGCTGTGTTTTATGCAGCTTAAATTCGGTAATGGGGCGCGGATACTCATCGAAATCGACATCTACCATATCTTTCATGAGGAGCACGCCAAAGCATTTTGTGCGTTTCTTATCAAAAATAGGTATACGGCTGTAGCCTTTCTCTTTTATCTGATCGACGGTTTTTTCATCGAGAATCGCTGCATCCGTCAGCCAGTAGACTTCCTTGATTGGCTCCATTATATCACCGACTTTTTTCTCACTCATCTGCAGCGCACCCTGAATGATCTCGACTTCATCGTCGTCTAGCTCGCTCGTCGATGCTCGATGCTCACCGATAATCATGCCGAGTTCGTCACGTGAGTGGAGGTTTCGCTCTTCAGGGCTTATCAGCTTATCGAGTAGCAACTGGATTGGCTTCGAAAACACATACGTCACCAGTATCGTCAGCCGAAGGAACGGTGCAAAAAAAGCACAAAACTGCAACGCAAACCGAGCAAAGAATGCCTGCGGTAGTATCTCTCCAAAAATAACAATTAGGAGTGTACTCAACAGGCCGGCGAATAGCCCTTGTAAGTACGATCCAAGCAGTAGTGAAACCGCCGATACCACCGCGATATTACCAAACAATATACTCGCCAGGCTAAGGTGCGTTTTTTCGCGAAACGGCAGTACCTTTATTGCTTCTGGATTCCCCAGCTTTTTCTTACGACGAAGATCATCGATATCAAGAGACATCAATGAAATGTTTAAACCAGAAAAAACAGCCGACAAGGCGACTAGAATGATAACTTCGATGATAAGCAATAGATACTGCATTTATTCTCCATTAAGTATATCGCATCCACATCTTGTATACTAGTAATATGACTAAATACGAAGGCACAAAACTGACAAACTTTACTCCGATTGATTCAGTGGAGAAACTAGAAATCATTGACATAGAAATTGGCACTGGCGCTGAAGTACCAGTGGGAGCGACCATCACGGCACACTACACTGGAGCACTCTGTAAAAACGGTATAATATTTCAAAGTAGCCACGATTTTGGCGATGCGATTACATTTGGCTTAAACCAGGTCGTACAAGGCTGGACCGAAGGCGTACCGGGCATGAAAGTTGGTGGTATGCGACGGCTCATCATTCCAAGTGCAATGGCTTACGGCTCAGCGCGCGCTGCCAGTAATATTCCGCCAAATAGCGATTTGGTGTTTGATATAGAGCTTGTCGCTATTGTTTAGTTCTGATATCGTACCCAAAAATCGTTGCATCTTTCCGCTCGGTCGGTTGCAGTGAATCGTAAAGTTTTTCAGCAGGTAAGTTTCCTTTCCGAGCCGATAACCACACCTCACTACATTCTAGGTCTTTCGCAAATTGTCTGAAAAATACCATCAATGTTCTGGCAATTCCTTGTCTTCGATAATCGGACAGTACATCAAGTTCGTCGATGTACAACGTGGCATTTCCGCTCGGATGACGCAGTATATAACCGAGCCCTAGGCCGTTAATCTCGACTTCGTTGCTATAATGCGCTACTAGTATATTATCTGAATCTTCAAGAAAAGAACGAAGCGATGTTTCTGAATAGTCTAGTAATTCAGCATCATCGCCCCATTTTTTAGAGACGCACTGCTCAGCGATAGATTTTAAATTATCGCTGAGCTGTAGGCGTCGTACCGACATTACTTTTTCTTTTTGTCGTCTTTTTCTTCGTCAACAACTTCGCCTTCTACTGGCTCATCTTTGTCAGACTTTGTATCATCGCCGTCCTCTGAAGCAGGTGCATCTTCAGATTCTTTGGCGGCAGCTTCGTACATTTTAGCGCCAATTGGCATGATCTTGTCGTTCAGTTCTTTAGCGGCAGCTTCGAGTGCTTCTTTATCTGCATCGTCGTCAGACTGGACTTTCTTTGCCGCTTCGGCTGCGTCCTTGATAACGGTTACATCGTCTTCAGAAATCTTATCTTTGTATTCATCTGGCATTTTCTCTGCCTGATAAATCGCATTTTCAAGCGTATTACGTGCATCGACAGACTCACGTTTTTTCTTGTCTTCATCGGCGTGCGTTTCAGCATCTTTTTGCGCTTTTTCGATGTCTTCTTTAGACATATTTCCAGAATCCTGAATGGTTACAGAGTTTTCTTTACCAGTTCCCTTGTCTTTCGCCGTTACATTCAAAATTCCGTTCGCGTCGAGGCTAAAAGTCACTTCGATTTGCGGAACACCGCGTGGCGCAGGCGCAATACCATCAAGTACGAATTTACCGAGGCTCTTGTTGTCCTGCGCAAATTCGCGTTCACCTTGCAGCACGTGAATCTCAACCTGCGGCTGATTGTCAGAAGCAGTCGAGTACGTCTCGCTCTTGCTAGTTGGTACTGTTGTGTTTCGTTCGATAATTTTGTTCACGACATTACCCATTGTCTCAATACCGAGTGACAGTGGTGTTACGTCAAGCAGTAGTACGTCTTTGACATCACCTTGCAGTACACCACCCTGGATAGCCGCACCAATCGCGACAACTTCGTCTGGGTTCACACCCTTGAGTGGATCTTTGCCGAAAATACCTTTTACTTTTTCAACAACTGCTGGCATACGTGTCATACCACCAACCAGCACAACTTCGTCGATGTCGCTGGCTTTCACGCCTGCGTCTTTGAGTGCTTTTTCAACAGGAATCGACAGTCGGTCGATGAGGTCTTTTACAAGGTCTTCTAGTTTGCTTTTTGTCAGCTTGTACTCAAAGTGCTTTGGACCATCGGCATCTGCGGTAATAAACGGAAGATTGATTTCGTATTCGTTTGTCGATGACAGTTCTTTTTTAGCTTTTTCAGCTTCGTCTTTCAGACGTTGCATCGCAGCTTTATCGCTCTTGAGGTCAATACCCTCATCGTTTTTAAATACTTCGAGGAAGTGGTTGACGATACGGTTGTCGAAGTCTTCACCGCCAAGGTGAGTATCACCATGAGTCGATCGAACTTCAAATACGCCGTCACCAAGCTCAAGCACCGACACGTCGAATGTACCGCCACCGAGGTCAAATACCGCGATCTTTTCGTCTTTTTTGCTATCAAGACCGTACGCCAATGCCGCAGCGGTTGGTTCGTTGATAATTCGCTTGACTTCAAGTCCGGCGATTTTACCAGCGTCTTTTGTAGCTTGGCGTTGAGAATCGTCGAAGTACGCAGGAACGGTGATAACCGCTTCGGTAACTTTTTCACCGAGGAACGCTTCAGCATCGGATTTAATCTTTGAGAGAATCATTGCTGAAACTTCTTCTGGGGTATAGTCTTTGTCGCCCATCGTGACGGCAACACCATCACTTTTTTTAACAATGCTAAACGGCATAATGTCGATGTCTTTTTTGACTTCATCGTCTGTAAACTTACGACCAATCAGTCGTTTTACTCCGTAAATAGTATTGGTAGCATTGGTCACGCGTTGACGCTGTGCAACCTGCCCAACCAGGCGGTCACCTTTTTTATTAATTGCGACGACACTTGGTGTCGTGCGGTTACCTTCCGCATTAGCAATAACTTCCGGCTTACCAGCTACCATGTGCGCAAAGGCACTGTTCGTTGTACCGAGGTCGATTCCGATAATTTTACCCATAAAGATTGTCTCCTTTTATATGAACTGTTGTATAAAAATTGGCGTTTACTTTGGCACTCCTCGCAGGAGTGTGCCAAATCTATATCTATAATACACAAATTGGCACTCTCGTGTCAAGAGTGCCAACGTACAAAGTCAAAGCTAGAGGTTTTCTCCGAATTTAAGTGTGTAATTGCAAGTAGTAACCCCGTTGCTTGAACTTGCATTTTTCGCTTTTGTAAAGGCGTAAAGGGCAGATGGTCCGCCAATATAGTCAATACTATAACTACTTCCGCAATCTTGGTCGTCACGTGCTAGGTAGAAGATTAAAAATCTGGGATTATGTTCACCATCTACACCGTACGTACTTGCAGCATTGCCATGCTCAATGCCGGCAAATTTTTTTCCAGTGGTATCGGTGATGGTTTCTGTAGGGAATTTAAGATTAGCCAAACCCTTAGCTTGTAGCTCGGCGTTTCCCGCAGCTGATTCTGACCTGTATACACTTGCTGCATCCGTTACATCACGGCAATCACCCAGCCCATCTCCATTTACATCTTGGTTTCCTATGGGCAAGCAGACTCGCGAAGATAGGTAAGGCTGCCCGGTTTCAACCGTCTTGAGGTCGAATGCCTTAGCTATAGACGTAGCTGCTGATATTCTCGCCGAATTTTGTGCACGTTGTTGCATTCCGTTGTACGCGACCACAGAAATGGCAGCAAGTATAGCTATAGCTACTATTACGATGAGGAGTTCAACTATCGTGAAACCTTTATTACGTTCAATCATTTAGTCTACCTTCACTACATAGTTCATACCATTGTTGGTGTCTGCACTGCCGTTACAAGTGCCGTCTGTATCGGTGGAGCTTTGTGGCTTTGTTTCTAAATGTGCGTATAAAAATGTACCGAGTGAACACCCATACACCATATATGCATAGCATGATAAGCCGCTACATGAGCCTCTTCCAAGTGGGTCTTTCAACAAGCTAGTGATATATTTTCCCTCAATCATGCATTCGTTAAAAGTCCTCATGGGACCTGCGCCATCATTATCACTGTCCAACCAGCCGTTGCTGCAGCCCGATGTGGCGTAGCTTCCGTTATCTACTTCATGAAGCTGTATAGACTTTGACAGAGATGAAAGATCTTGTTTGCGTACAGAATCACGCGACCTAGATTGGACGCCATTATAAGCAACTATGGATATAGCAGCCAGAATCGCGATAACAACAATCACTATAAGTAGCTCTACAATTGTAAAACCTTTATTACGCATGTGCTTATTTTAGCATATGACCCACACAACGCTAGCGAAACCGCGACTCTACCGTACGACTTTTACCATATTCATCCCATATGTATTAACGTAACCGCTAAACCCCCCAGCCGTGCATACCGTTGGTGCAATTTGATCACTAGGACTATCATCGGGTGCAATAGAAGATTGAATCATTACAACTCTTTCGGGAGCGTTTCTAGCGGTACAAAACGAAATAAAGAAATTTCGTGTGTAAGATTGCGGCAAGAAACCTTCCTCTTGGAGCTTTTCTCTCATCGACAACGAGGCGTACGATGCGCTATTAGATGTCTTACCGTCACCTCCCCCAAACCAATCACCATCTGAACCTGCTTGCTTGTCATTAAAAGAACCACCACTAGCTACGTATGACTGCATAGACTTTGCTAACGTATTCAAGTCTTGCCGCTCTTTAACAAGCGTAGCCCTTTTCTGAATGCCGTTATATGCGACGATAGATATACCGGCAAGAATGGCTATAACTACTATTACAATGAGGAGTTCAACTATCGTAAATCCGCTTTTCTTGTGCCGCCTATTCTTCATCTGCTTTTATTCTAGCATAAGCGATATGAATGGGCATCGAGTGATAGGTACAAAATAAGCGCCTGCAATCTTGGTAAAATATCAATAAATATGTTAAAGTTACTTCCTAAGTAAGGAGTGTCTATGAAAGTATTTAGAAAAGTAAACGTAAAGGCATTTTCATTTGCCGTATTATCTACAAGTTTAATGTTTAGCGGCCTAAACCAAGTATCCGCGAGCGCTGCAAGCAACACAATCTGGTCCACTCAGTTCAATCGAGACAGCAATACGCAACTTGTGAACGGTACAAGCGTTGGGACCGTAGTGAAAGTAGGGTTTTACGGATCGATTCAATCAAGTAAATTTTAATCGATGATGAGCAATAATTTGAGCAAACGAGTAAAAGTTTGTGTGCAAGCTCGAACCAACGGCACTCCTAAAGGTGGAATGACTGTCGTGCTAGACGGTCTAGACCGGGCTGTAATGAACTTTGATACAAGATCTAAATCATTCAATACATACTGCTCTATCCGGAAGGTCTCTGCCACAAAATCAAACAATGCCTTTGGCAATGCTCGTATTACATCATACGCACAAGGACCGAACGATGCTATGAAAATTTACGTTAAGAAACTGACTATAAACACATTTTAGCCAAGCTAGTGGCTTTAAAAAACCAAGTAATCGAGTCTTCTTAAAATAGCACTCTTCCTTATGTCGGTTAACTTAACGTATACCCTTGGCACTTCTCGCAGGAGTGTGCCAAATCTATATCTATAATATACAAGTTGGCATTCTCATGCCAGGAGTACCAATACGACACATCTATTCTTCAAATTTGACAAAAAAATTCATGCCATAGAGCGTGTCTATCGTCGAGGCACAGGTGCCGTCTGTGTCTGTAGTTGTATGCGCGACTGTCTCAAGGTTTGCGTACACGTAGGTCGTAGGCTGGCCAGATAATGTACATGAATATTTCATATAGGTGTAACACTTTAGGTCTCCCGAGCCGCAGTTCTTCGTTCCGGAAGGATCGATGATATCCGAGGTTACCGTGCCTTTGTCTTTCAGACATCTCATCATCGATGACGGTGAATACTCATAGTTAAACCAGCCGTTACCGTTGCCCCCACTGCCACAACCACTTCCGACAGTCATAGGGCCGTACCTACCGCCGTATAGCTGGAGTGCTTTTGCGATAGCTGTTACGTCGGATTTTCGTGCCGTATCTCGTGCATTCGCTTGGACGCCGTTATAAGAAACTACCGAAATTGACGACAGAATGCCGATAACTACAATCACGATGAGTAGCTCAACGATAGTAAATCCTCTATTACGCATGTGCTTAGTTTAGCACAAACACTTTCGATTATCAGTTCAGTGTTTTACGCTTAAACAACCACGAAGCAATGGGCACGGAAACTGCTAAGATTGCTACACACCAGAAAATGGCTAACCAGCCATAATTACCCAGTGGCGTGCCAAGCATCAAGGCCCGAATTGCTTCGACTACTTGCGAAATTGGCTGGTTCTCAGCAAATGGACGAAGCCACGGTGCCAACGTGTTGGCTGGTGCAAATGCAGTCGATGCGAAGGTTAACGGGAATACGATGACAAATGACATCCACTGTACACCTTCTATACTTTTAGCGAGCACACCCATAATCGCCGAAAGCCACGAAAATGCGAGCGTAAATAGCACGATAATACCAGCGATTAACACCCAATCGACAAACGATGCGCTCGGCCGAAAACCAAAGGATAAACCAGCCAAGACCATGACGATTGTTGATATCGTGTTCCGAAATACATCAGAAACAACATGACCGTTCAAGACCGCAATATTACTCATTGGCAAACTACGAAAACGATCGATAATACCTTTTTGTAAATCGTTCGCTACAGCAAGTGATGTCGTGGTAGAGCCGAAAGCTACTGTTTGGATGATAATTCCCGCCATGAGAAAATTTATATACGATACGCCCGGCGCCAGCGACGCGCCAATTCCGTTAAAGACGGCCGTGAATAACACCAAGAACATGATTGGCTGAAAAAATGTACCAATCAATTGATCGGTGTTTCGCAAGATATGTGTCGAACTTCGCTTAATCATGATGAGCGAATCGGTGAACAGAGATACAAATTTCGGTTGCTTTGAAAATTCTAGTTTCGTAGCCATTACGACGTACCCTTCGATTTTTTATCAGTCAGCGACAGGAACACGTCGTCAAGTGTTGGCTTATGCACTGCCATCGATTCTATCTTAATATTTGCGTTGCTCAATGCAGCGAGTGTTTTTTGTACATCTTTGTTCGTATCTCGTATCAAAACGCTGTGCGTCAAATCTTTTTCATTCGTAGCCACAATAGTTTTATTCAGTTCTTTTTCAGCAGCAGAAAGTAGCTTTTTATTTGCAAATGTTAATTCTAAAATGTCGTTACCAATTTTCGACTTGAGTTCTTTTGCCGTACCTTCAGCAATGACTTTTCCTCCGTCTATTACCACAATTCTATCTGCAAGCTGATCGGCTTCTTCAAGATACTGCGTAGTCAGTAAGATTGTCGTGCCACCAGCCTTTAATTTATTGATAATGTCCCACATCGCGATCCTCGAACGAGGGTCGAGTCCTGTGGTTGGTTCGTCAAGGAAAATAATCGGAGGAGTCGCGATAAGACTGACCGCAAGGTCGAGCCTTCGCCGCATTCCGCCAGAATATGCTTTCAACGGTCGATTTGCCGCATCAACTAAATCAAATTCTGCGAGCAGTTCTTCCGCTCGGGCATGTGCACTCTTTTTCGTTAGCCTATAGAGTCGGCCCATCATGATTAAATTTTCGCGTCCGGTCAGCATCTCGTCGACGGCTGCAGACTGACCAGTCAGTCCAATAATTCTACGCACCTCATCGGGCTTTTTTGCAACATCAAGCCCATTAATCTTCACTGAACCACCGTCAAATTTCAGAAGTGTACTCATGATGCGTACAGTTGTTGTCTTACCGGCGCCGTTGGGGCCCAGAAGTGCAAGCATAGTGCCGCGTTTAACATGTAAATTGATGCCCTTTAGAACATGGTTGTCACCATAGCTCTTCTTCAAGTTCTTGATAACAATCGCGTCATCGGTTTTACTCGTCATCTTCACGTTCCTGCCTACGTTGCGTTTATTGTTTTGTCACTTTCACCATGGCATGGCGGATCGGCGTACCGTTTAGTGTATAGCCAGCCTGGAGTCCTTCGGCTATAACCTCGTGCTCACCCTCAGCCTCTTCATCGAATTGCACTGCTTCATGGAGCTCTGGGTTAAATGCCACGCCCTTGGATGTGTCGATTCGCTTTAGATTCAAGGCGTCTAAAGACTTATCTAGTTTTTTAGTAAGACCAACAATACTTTGTGCCCATTTATTTTCTGCAAGTTCTGTTGGTATATAGGTGATTGCTCGTTCAATGTCGTCGATCACCGGTAGCAGTTGGTAGATCGCGGCAGTCTTGCCGGATTGTTTCGCAGATTCTTTTTCAATTTCTACCCTCTTTCGATAGTTTTCAAAATCAGCACGTGTACGCTGAAGATCGAGCGTCGTTTCTTCCAATTGCGTTTCTAATTCTTGCTGTTTTTTCGATTTTGGCATATACAGTATCCTTAAAATAAATTAACTATTGATTGCAGCAACGTGACAATCGCATCAACGATTACAGAAATAACGGTCACGATGCCATCGACAATTGCTTTGATAATACGGACGATGCCGTCTACGATTGCACGTACGATGTCCACTACAGTGCGTCCTCCAGCATTGCGCCTGTTTGTCGCACAAGCCGCATGACCCTGGCGTAACTTTGCCTGGTTGGCCCAAGTACACCGATGTAGCTGTTGTCAGAGTAGGGTGAACGAAATCGGCTGATAATCAATGTTGCGCCGCTAGTTTTACCTATCGGGTTTTCTGCACCGATAAACACATTGAGCGGTTCATTTGGTGCCGCTTCTCGGAGCCATGGTTCTAGGTTGTCGAGGAGCCGTGCGATACTTTGGGTATTCGTACCGATTAAAAATTCTGGTTGTGAAAATAAATTGCCCATACCACTCATGTATAGCTCATCGCCAATTGTTGCTAGACCCAGATTTTGCGTTAGATCAACGAGGCTATCAACCGCACTACGAATCGCCCTGTCTGCACGTGTCCCATGATTGGAAACTCTCGCCTCAATCGCTCTCGCACTGCGATCGGGCAGCTCTGATCGTTCGCTGCGTTCTTCGTTTTGACGGGTCAATACATTCACGTAAAACCGATACCCTTTGTCGGTTGGGATTCTACCTGAGCTCGTGTGTGGTTGCGTAATAAATCCTTGGTCTTCGAGCTTTGCCATTTCACTACGGATTGTTGCACTCGACACATTAAACAACTTTGCCAGTGTCACACTGCCAACTGGCGCCGCAATTTCTGCGTACTGTTCTATCATAGCGGTTAATATTGCAATTTGACGCTCTGTCATACTAGCAATTATACGGTGTCATTGGCACTCTCGTCAAGTGAGTGCTAACTTGTTAACCATTCTTTATACGACGTCTGGATTATTTCAACGACCTCTTCCAGTGAATGTACCGCTGTGTCTATCACTAAGTCATAGTTTTCTAGGACAGATGGATCTATTGAATATAAATTTTTGTACCGCTTATTTTCACTTTGCATTCGTTCATTAAGCTGTTCAGCATATTCCTCCACGCTGCTGGGAATAGACTCATTTGCACTTGCCCGCTCGTGCATTTTTGCGATTATGCGTTTTGCCGCGACTGTACTATCCAGCATCAAGTACACCTTGTAGGAATCCGGCATCCAATGCCAAGCCGTCCGAGAATCAACTACTTTTTTATTTTGAGTCTCACCGATTTCACGCAGTTTACCATCAACAAGATGATCGATTTTTGCATCAAGTTCTGCGGATTTATTAGCAGCCAAAACATCATTGCCTTGCTCCAGCGCAATCTCGCGGAAAAGATCACCAGATGAAAAGTGTTCATACTCTAATTGATTAGCTAACATTTTAGCAGTACTTGATTTCCCACTACCCAATCTGCCTGCAATCGTAATAATTTGTTTTTTTATCATTCCATTAATCCCTTTTCAACATTACTGTAAACGCTTCACTTGGTATGTCTACTTTGCCAAATCGCTTCATCCGTTTTTTACCTTTCGCTTGTTTTGCAAGCACCTTCTTTTTACGCGATACGTCGCCGCCATACAATCCTGTAGTCACATCTTTTCGGTAGGCTGATAAGTCGGCGCGGGCGATGAACTTACCACCGATGCCCGCTTGTAGAGCCACTTTGAAATTTTGACGCGGGATTACATCTTTGAGTTTATCAACAATGTCTCGCCCGAGTCGTTGCGATTCACTGCGGTGAGCCATAACACTGAGTGCATCGATTATTTCACCAGCGACATAGAAATCGACGCGTACTAAATCTTCGACAACATAGTTACTCAGTTCATAATTAAAACTACCGTATCCACTGGTGACACTTTTAAGCTGATCATAAAAGTCGGTCAATAGGTTTGCGAGCGGCGCGTCAAAACTTATCAATGCACGCTCGTCTATGTAGCTAAGATTATTTTGCAAACCGCGCTTTGATATGATTAGTTGAATTACGCCGCCAATGTACTCACTCGGTACGACGATTTCGCCTTTTATCCAAGGCTCTTTTATCTCTCGTACTCTTGTTGGATCCGGAAGATCTGACGCACTTTTAATGTCAAGTTCCGTTCCGTCATTGAGCGTGACATGGTAGTCGGTCGACGGATTTGTCACCACAAGATCAAGGTTATATTCGCGCTCTAACCGTTCACGAATGATATCCATGTGTAGTAATCCCAAGAACCCGATACGTACGCCAAACCCTAGCACTGGAGAGTTTTCTGGCTCAAACTGCAAGGCGCTGTCACTCAACGAAAGTTTCTCGATTGCGTCTTTTAGGTCGTTGTAGTCTTCGTTTGAAACAGGAAAGAATCCTGCATAGACGAATGGCTTGACATGTTTATAGCCGGGTAGCATGTCGGAAGCATGGCTACGTTTAACCGTCACCGTGTCGCCCACTTTTGCATCTCGTGTTGTTTTTAAATTCGTTACGATGTAGCCTATCTCACCAGTCGTAATTTCACTTGACGGCGTCATTACGGGGCTTAAACTGCCGACCTCAAGCGCGATACCAACTGCACTGGTTGCAAGCATCTGTATTACATCGCCTTTCTTGATCGAGCCGTCGACAACTCGCATATACAAAATCACGCCTCGATAATCATCATAGTAGCTATCAAATATCAACCCGCGCGTCGGCAATTCAGCCGTTCCCCTCGGGTGTTCAATTCGTTCAACAATAGCATCAAGGACTTGCTCGACATTCTCGCCCGTTTTTGCACTGATTTTAATAATTTCGTCTTCGCTACACCCCAGAAGATTCATAACTTCAAGTGTGGCATGGGGAACATCTGCCGCTGGTAAATCCACTTTGTTAAGAACGGGAATAATCGTGAGGTCTGCGGCTAGTGCTAGATAGACGTTGGCAAGTGTCTGCGCTTGAATTCCCTGGCTTGCGTCGACAACCAATACGGCACCTTCACAGGCTTGCAGTGAACGACTAACTTCGTAGCTAAAATCAACATGCCCAGGGGTATCGATGAGATTGAGCTGATGCTTTTTGTACTCCATGCGTACCGGCGCGAGCTTGATTGTGATTCCTTTTTCGCGCTCTAGGTCCATACTATCGAGTAGTTGTGATTTCATATCCCGGCGCTGCACGGTACTGGTTAGCTCCATCATACGATCAGCAAGCGTACTCTTCCCATGATCGATATGAGCGATAATACAAAAATTTCGAATCATTTCCCTGTTCATAGTTGTGTTTTCCCTTTTTTCTTCGGCTTACCAAAGAAGATACGGAGCGCCGCTGCAATAACAGGGTTTGCCTCTTTTAAACGCAGTAGTCGGCTAAAGAGTACGTATGATCCCAGGCTGACAACCGCGATAACAAACAGCTTTGGGAACGATTCAAAGAATCGGTCATCCGATAAACTTAGCGGCATCAGTCGTACCAGAATGTAGGTAACGAGTGCCATGCCAACTGTTGCGATAAACATTCTCCAGATAGATGGCCAAAACGACAGACCAAATAAGCCAGGTATTCTGATGGACATCACCGCAAACAATATCATCACTTCAAGAAACGCGACAATTGACTGGGAACACGCCAATCCGTAGGCACCCATATCGAGATAAATCGCCAGCCATATAGCTAGTATAATGTTGAGCCCAATAGAAAATATCGATATATATAGCGGTGTCTTTGTATCTTGCTGCGCATAAAAACTACGCGCTGAAATAAAGTATATCGACCGGAAAAAAATTGCAATCGTCAACGCACCAAGTACACCAGCTATCAGCGCCTCACCGCCTGGCTTAATAATATCTACAACATAGCCACGCGTAAAGAATGTGATCGCGGTGACCGGAAGCGTTAACCATATAATCACTCGTATAACGGTTTGTAGTTCGCTTTTAAATAAATCTGGCCTGCCTTGGCTTAATCGCTCGGTCATCTGCGGGAAGGCGGCCGTACTAATCGCTACACCAATAAGGTTGATTGGTGCCATGTGGAGTGTTAACGCTTGGTCATACGCCGTCAGCGTACCCGCACGAAAACGCGATGCAATATTTGTCTCGACGATACCCACGATGTAATCCATTCCTTGGTCGATTGAGCGCGGCGGTAGCAATCGTAATACCTGACGAAAGCCTTTGTTTTTCCAATAAATTTTAAAGTCGTAATCGAACCCAAGCCCTAATAAACCGAGCGTACTGATGAGTAGCTGCAATATAGAACCCAGCACCACACCCAGTGCTACACCCATGATACCGCCTTCGAAGATTTCCCAACCAAAAATTGTAATGCCGTTCGTGAACCACAAAATACCAATCACGATACCAATGTTATATATCACCGGTGCAAGTGTGAAAAACGCAAAACGACCAACGGCTTGCTGCATACTGGCAATAACTGTCGCGATAGCAAACAAGAACGGGTTTACCGCAATAACGCGCATCATACTGACCGCCAGCGCCATTGTAGATTCACCAAGTTTTGGTGCAATCAAGTGCATAATCGGCTCGGCAAATATGATTATCAAGATGCTAGCAATAAGCGTTGAGAACGCCATGAAATTTATCATGCTGCTTGAAAGTTCCCAAGCAGACTTCTTATTACCCGTCGCAATACGTTTGTTAAATACGGGAATAAAGGTGACGCTCAGTGCCCCTGAGACAAGGATAAAGAACATAAAGTCTGGAACCTTAAACGCGGCGACATAGGCATCGAGGCCCTCTGGATACGCTTCGAAATACTTGGCGTTTAGCAACCGAATTCTCAGGAAGCCAAACATGAATGAGATCAGCGTGGCACTCGATAGTAATACCGCAGCAATTTGCACGGTTACTTTTTGGTTAGCTTTTGCTACAACGCGCTGGACTCGTCCCATATATTTGGTAGCTTTCTACGCCGCGTGCAGCATTGCCTCTTTTGGTAATGTCGCATGCTCAAGTACTCGAACAACCGCTTCTTCTTCAAGCGTTTCTTCTTTTAGTAGAGCCTCTACAAGTTCCTCAAGGTATTTGCGGTTATGTCGAATCACTCTCTCGGCTCTTGTTGCCGCTTCCTGCATGAGAGTCTTGATCTCCGCATCTATTTCTTTGGCAGTATCGTCACTATACGGCCGACTGTTTGTCATCTTATCAAATACCATGCCGCCGGTGTCCTCGTGGAAAACTTGATCACGCAGCTTTGTGCCCATACCTTGTTCGATGACCATGTCACGAGCAATTTCAGTTGCCTTACGAAGGTCACTACCTGCCCCAGTCGTGATTCCATCATCGCCATAGATAATCTTTTCGGCAATTCGACCACCTAGTGCACGGGCGAGAATATCCTTAAACTCATACACATTCGTGTAGCTTCTGTCTTCAGGAGGTAAAAACCATGTCACACCGCCAGTTCCACCGCGGGGGATGATGGTAACTTTATGAACCGGGTCACTGTCGGGAAGAATATGACCTACCAATGCGTGTCCAGCCTCGTGATACGCGGTCATCCGCTTCTCGTCCTCACTCATGACTTTCGCTTTACGCTCTGGTCCAATGGCGACCTTCTCAAATGCTTCAGTAAGATCGGCATTCGAAATCTTCTTCGAGTTTCGGCGCGCGGCAACAATCGCCGCTTCGTTTGCAATATTCGCCAGGTCAGCACCAGATGAGCCAGCTGTTTTTGCTGCAAGCTTATCGATTTTTACCGTGTTATCAACCGGTTTGTTTTTAAAGTGCACATTTAAAATAGCTTCGCGGTCTTTTCGCTCTGGCAGCATAATATTGGTTCGACGGTCGAAGCGGCCCGGTCGGAGCAGTGCTGGGTCGAGTACGTCGGCACGGTTGGTTGCGGCAAGAATAATCACGTTCGTACCGGTTTCAAATCCATCCATCTCGACCAATATTTGGTTGAGTGTTTGTTCACGTTCGTCGTGACCGCCGCCCATACCAGAACCACGTTTGCGCCCCACAGCATCAATCTCGTCGATAAAGATAATCGCTGGTGAATTCTTTTTTGCTTTAGCAAATAGGTCACGCACACGGCTTGCACCCACACCAACAAACATTTCAACGAATTCTGAACCTGAAATACTAAAGAATGGCACGTTCGCTTCACCGGCAACAGCACGAGCTAGCATTGTTTTACCAGTTCCAGGGTTTCCTACAAGTAGCACGCCTTTTGGTATCTTTGCGCCGAGCTCTTCGTATTTTTTTGGTGCCTTCAAGAAGTCAACGACTTCTTCGAGATCTTGTTTTGCGCTATCGTTACCGGCAATATCACCAAATACTACTTTTTCTTTATCGAGTCCGTAGAGTTTTGCTTTTGATTTTCCAAAGCCCATTGCCTGGTTATTCTGACCTTGAGTTTGCCTCATCAGAAAGATAAATAAAGCACCGATGAGCAGGACCGGTATAAATATAGAGGCTAGCGTCCATAGTGCGCTACCAGTTTCAGATGGCGGGATTACTTCTACTTCAACTTTTGCATCTTTATCGAGTCCTTGTTCGTACAGGCTGCTTGCACCATCTTTAACGGACTTTTCAGTTGCTTCATCTTGACCGTTCGGAGTTACTTTTATCTCGTTACCTTGGATCTCAATCTTTTTTATCTCGCCACTGTTGGCACGACTGGTGACAGTACTGAGAGCGACATCTTTCAGATCATCTTTTTGCGATCCAAACCCAAATACCGCTACGACTACCGCCACCATTAATACCCAAAACACCACCAAACGAATCGTGTTCGAAATAGGTTTCTTTGGTTGCTTTTGTTTCTTTGCCATAAATAATACAGTCCTTTCAGTATTCTAGAGTAAAAACTTCACGCTATATCCTACAATTATAGCATTCTACCGGTGTTTTCAACAAAAAATTCCTGTTTCGTGAATCGTACGACAATTCCAGCTCCCGCCGGCATCGAACTTCCCGGCTTGGCTGTTTTGATCATGTGCAGTATTTGATGAAGCTGCGAGGTCAGTAGCAACTGATTCGTGATAGTTCTAAGTAGCTCTACTGCCACTATTGTCGGTAACATTATAAAGAAATATCGCTGCCGGATATGGATGACGTTCGATCCCTCTGCTTGGATAGCCTGTTTTAGTTCATGCTGTCGCTGAAACAGCTGATACAGTTGTTGCTTTGTAGCGAGAGACGCACCGTTAAGATGCTGCCGAAAGCTATTGCGTAGATATGCCGTCGTTGCGTTTGTCTCGTCTTCAACCCACTCTAAGTTGTGTTCTACGGCATACGAAATAAGATTTTGTTTTGACAAAGAGAGTAGGGGTCGTGTGATGCTCTCATCGCCAAATACGGCCAACCCGCGCCAACCAGTCCCTCTGTGAAGATTAATTGCTATCGACTCTATTACATCGTCCTGGTGGTGCGCGGTCACTAGAAGTGCATTATATGTTGCTGCAATGCCCTTCAGAAAATCATAGCGACGTTCGCGCGCCAACTGCTCGCTCGCGGTCCTACCAAGTTCTTCACGCTTGCTTTCATATTGCAAACCGTACTGACGAGCTAATCCTCCCACAAATCGCGCATCTCCTGCTGACGATTCGCGAATCCCATGATCAAAATGAGCAACAATTAGTTCATGTTTTTGCTCTTTTGCGAGCATGTCTAACAGTACTATCGAGTCCACCCCGCCGCTAACCGCTACAACGTATTTCATATCAAAAATCGAGCTTTTTGCTCAGCCACACAGCAAGCCAAATCCCAACGATTCCACCAATCAATGGGCCAACCCCGAGACTCCATACATCAAATGAATTATAATCACCAAATAACCAAGGAACTAGGCCACCAACGGTCATCCCACCGATTGCGCCTGTCATAACCGTATGTTTTGTTGCCATAGCAGTAGTATACGCTATCGGCTTTTTATGGACTATAATCAATTATTGCTCCCTAGTAGATACGTAGAATACCCTGGGCTTACCCAACCGTAAACGGTCTGTGAAACAGTTTCAAGTTTTGTTCCTAGAATGTAATTATCTGAGTTATCGCTTGTGAAGCAAGTAGCTGTATTTTTATGTGCGTTCACTATCTCTTGCTCGTTGCTGCAGGCCCTTATAGGCAACAATGAAATAGCCGCAAGAATTGCAATCACAACGATTAGGCGTTCTACGATAGTAAAGCCGCTTTGTGTATGTTCTCATAACTATATACGATGCCTTTATGTGGCATTACAGTACTTGCGGTCAGTATACCTCGTGCTACATATACCTCGTGCTGCCAAACGGAATTTTCTCTTTGACGTTTTGATTCGTCAAAAGTGTGTCGGCCGAGTGAATAATTCGTTTACCGTAGCGGGCATTAATGCTGTCGATAGACGATGTGATTGCTTTATCCCGAGCCAATTCGTCGCCAAAGATAGATAACTGTGAATCATCTGGCTCACTAAGTTCGTAGCAGGTTACGCCAATCTCTTTGACATACTCGGGTGCCTGCTCAAACAGTTTGCGTGCCTGTTCGTAAATAGCTTGGTTTGAAAAAAATGGCATCGCCGACATGTGCCGGGCGTGCCAATATTTTCCGCCCCAGCCACGACCCTCGTGACTATAACTTCGAGCATGCACTCGCACGCCACGAGCCACCAATCCTTGTGAGCGTACTTTTGCACCAGTTTCTTCCGCTAGGTGGTGCAGCCGTTGCAGTACTTTTTCCCGAGACATCTTATATTCTTCCAGTACGTATTGCCGACCAGCACTCTTAAGCGGGAAATCGCGTTTATCAACTTCCCAGCCGCGAAGACGTTGATGCCACTCGAGCCCACAGATACTTTTATAGACCATCTTCTGTAATGTAATAGGGTCGGCGTCGAGAAACTCTAGCGCCGTAAAAATACCAACCGCGTTGAGCCGTTGTTCCATGCGATCAGCAATGCCCGTCACATCGGTTAGTTCGAGCTTTGAAAACACCTCCCGCAGATTCTCATGTGTGATAACATCAAGCCCATTTGGCTTGTTGAGCCCCGCAGCCGTTTTTGCCAAAAAACGATTCGTGCCAATTCCTACGTTGCAGTTCATCGCTACACCAATCTCGTCCCACAACCGTTGTTTTATTTCATAGCCAATGTCGACGATACTGCGTCCGGCGATTTTGGCCGTCGTTTCACTAAAATCAATTACGCCCTCATCGATACTTTTCATCCGCACATGCGCCGAATAATCTTGCATGATGGCCATCAGCTTATGATAGACAAACTTGTACTTAGCCGGGTCACTTTCCAGCCACACCAGGTCTGGACACAATATCTTGGCATCCTTCACGCGCATACCGAGCTTGACCCCTTTTGCCTTAGCCTCGTAACTACAGGTAATAATCATCGTGTGCTCTGTCCGGCGGTTAATAATCGCCACTGGCCTGCCGCGAAGCATTGGCCGAGCTTGTTGTTCGACCGTTGCAAAACAGCTATTGAGATCGATGTGCATAATAGTTGGTTCGGCGGCATTGTATTCAGATTTCATAGCCGATCACCTTCCATCGTCAGTCGCCAGGTGAGTCGTTCGGTGTCGAATTCGAGACGATAATCGGCTCCGCCATCGGTTACATCAAACATGTGAACCGTGCGCCTGCCCTGAATCGTCGGGTGACGCAATCCAATCTCTGTAATCTCAATTTCACGGCCACTGGCTCGTTTAAATCTGACCGGCACGCACGGATTTAATCCGGTACCAAATGTCGCAATTACCTGCACGCGTTCGTTCAAAAAAGTTTCATCATTCATAGGTCATCTCCAAGAGGGGCTTGCCCCTCTGCTTCATTTTTGAAGTGAATTCAAAATTCGCTTCTCCCTCTAAAGCTCGCGCTGTGCGCTCGTAGTTTTTCTAGAGGGTGTTGATATGCGAAACGACTGGATGCATTGTTCGCCCGTTCCTTTACCCGTTTCTACAGTGAAGGTCCGAAGACGATGATGAGTTACCTAGAGGGACGCTTTGTGCTGGGCACTAGTGTGTTTCGTAGGACTGCTTGGCTCTATTTTAGCGCGTTCGTACTGCTGAGTGCAAGTACATCTAGCGCTTTATCTCATCGGCTATTAGTTCTGGCATCAGCCGTGGAATGTGATGGCCGGTTTGGATGGTCTCGACAATGATGTTCGCACGAAGTGGAATGTTGTTGAGAAGATTTTCAAGATAAATCTTCTTGTCTTCGACACCAGCTAAAATCACGGTTTTTACTTCGACGGCGCGAAGATCAATATCTACCCTAGCATCTTCAATAACTTTCTGAAATGAACGAAGCCGAGAATGTGCTTTGTGAGAAAATAAAAAATCAATATTAGTCTGTACTTTGAGGATAGCTTTTTGCGGCAATAAGCGAGTCCGGTATAAAAAGCGAAACATCGGCCACACTAACTGATGCGTATAGTTCGAGAGCCCTAGTTTATAGATCATATTGTTCTTAAAAATAGTATCGCGCACTTCGTCTCTACCGAGCATGACAGGCATATTAGTCAGTACCAGTTTTCGAATTCTATCGTCGTGAATCGTTGCATACCGCAATGCAATTAGTGACCCCATTGAGTGACCCATTAGTATAAATGGCTCGTTAATCTCTAGCTGATCGAGCGTCGCGTTAATGCTGTTGATGTGGTCATCGTAGTCGTACTTTCCTTTGCGAGGTTTCGGCGAATCACCAAACCCTAGTAAATCGACGGCGACAACTTTGTAATTTTGGCTCACAAGCTCGGTTACTTTGTGCCAGTATTTCGATGAAGCTAAAAAGCCATGCAAGAGAACGACGGTAGGGCCGGTGCCTTGAACGTCAGTATAAAGAAGTGGAATTGATTTCATGGTCGTCCTTTCTGCATGGTATATGCGAGAATAGTTACTGTCAGTTATATTAACTTAACTAAGTTAACTATATTATAGTACTACATAAAATTGCCTATGTAAAGGCTTTGCTCACATAACTTTTAGGGATTATAGCTTCTGGCTATTGCCTAGTGCGTCTTACGCGTGTAACGCAAATTGCTCGTAGTGAATTTGTTCGGTCGGAACCCCTATTTTCTTGAGGTCAGCGACAACCGCCTCCATTAGCGGCGGCGGACCACACACAAACACATCGCGAGACAGCACATCAGGTACTTGCTGTTGTATCAGTTCTCCGTTAATTCTTCCGTGCAGTGCCCCGGAAACTTCTTTACCGCTATATACATAGATGATAGCGGCGCCACGTTTTGCTATCGCATCAAGCTCTTTTTTTAGAGGAACATCTTTGTCGTCTTTATTCCCATACAACAATGTAGCATTTTGATGATTCAATACCGACTCTTCAAACATAGATCGGATTGGCGTAATCCCCACGCCGCCAGCGATATACAACTTTTTTTCTTTTGTGGCGACTGCACTAGTAAATCGACCAAACGGCCCAGAGACAATCACCTTAGTCCCTGCTTGTAGATCGCGTATTTGCTCAGTGTAGTCTCCAACACTACGAATTGTCAGCCGAAGCATGTTGTCTTTCGGCATCATCGAAAGCGAAAACGGATGCTCTTGAAATACAAACTTCTTTGATAAAAACCGGACCATAATAAATTGCCCTGGTGTAGTTGTAAACGAGCTCAGGTTGTTGGCTCGGATATACACAGACGTTGTTGAGGGCGTTTCGCGAACAACCTTTTCAACAGTAAACTGGTGCTTGAAAAAATTATAAAGCGGCAGATAAAATCTCCACATCAATACGTTGAACGCGACAAAGAGATACAGCGACAACCAAAATCCATACGCCACACTGTTTGAGTTGAGACTACTGCCAATAGCAAATTGATGCAACGACGCAAACACGATGGCGATATAGACGGCAAGATGCACGTAATACCACGTTTCAAACTTGAGGTGCTTCCTTGCAATATATATCGAACTCGCAACAACTCCAACAAACAAGACCACCGCAATAGCGGCAAGATTGACGTACGGTAACGTCTGTACAATTTGGATATATTGTTCGAAATAATTTGTCTTTGAGCGAAGTGCGTAACTAGCAACGATAAATGGTGCATGCGAGACAATCAGTATAATCGCCGCGTATCCATTAAACCGATGGTACCGAGCAAGTTTATCAAGCCCAAAGGCCGATTCAATCCAGTCAATACGCCCCATGAGCATAAACTGCGTGAGGGCAAAAAAAGTAGCTAGCAGCCCGATAAGTGCGCCAATAGACAAAAGAGCGCTCGCTAGTCCACCAGAAATCATTGGTGCAGATACAAGGCCCCAAAACGCGACAACTGCAAACAGTGTCGCGCTCCAGAGACCTATGATGACTTGCTGTGCTGTTGTTGCCGGCCCGTCAAAAAGTGGAATTTTCATAGGTCTACTCAGTCACAGTGACTGAAGCTTTCATATATGTATGCGGTTGGCAGAAGTAAGGAAATTCACCCACTTCGTCAAACGTATAGCTAAATGTCTCGCCCTTACCAAATAGCTCACTCTCTGGACCACCGTTTGATGGATCATCAACAGTCACCGTATGACCAACAGAGTCTTCATTTGTCCAGGTTACTGTCGTACCCTTTTTAACCGTGAGGTTTTCGGGGCCGTATGTATAATCTTTGATGCTAACTTGTTCGCCCGATGTGCTTTCGCTCGATCCGGACTGTGACGACGAGCTCCCGTTCGATGAGCTAGGAGTGGCCTCGTCATCTCCTTGATTCATTGCGAATGCGATAACGCCTACGATACCGACAATAAATACTGCTGCAATAATGCCAAAAAATGTCTTATTTGATTTCATATGCTCTCCTTAAAATGCAACACGAGGTAGTGAGTGGATGCTCAACTACCTCGTATAGTGTTACGTTTGTTCTTCTACAGCGTCGTCGCTATTAGAATTTGTCTGGGAATTGTTTTACGATTCCACCGGCTAGTGTTGAGAACAAGCCTTCGAGGTGATCAACACCCTTGTCGCGTTGTGCAGTAGCTTTTTCAAAGTCACCTGCAGCTTCAGCGTCAATCATAACTGCTGTCATGTCTACGTGAGTCTTAAGACCAGAGTAGAGTACGTCTTCAGGTAGGTTAGGGTTTGCTTTTGCAAGGTAAGCAGCTAGTGGTTTAGTGTAGTTCTTGTCAATTGAGTCAAGAGCTTTCTTTTTACCAGCTTCGTCTTTACCAGCAGATGCAACTGCGTAGTTAACGAATTCGTCTAGGTGGAGCTTCCATACAGAGTTGAAGGTCTTTTCAGCTTCTTCGCCGTATACACTTCCAACGGCTGCGCCGAGGTCAGTACCGTTTTTGTATAGATCTGCACCATCAGCTTTTGCGCTTGGTGATTCATTTAATGTTGCTGCTACAGCTGCATACGTAAGGTCCATGTGTTCAACGCCTAGTGCTACTAGAGTAGAACGTAGGTCGGCTGCCTTAGTTGCTGTGTTTGGTGTACCTTCAGATACGCCTTGTTCCATTGACATAGAGTCTTTGCTCTCATCTTGGTTGGCGCTAGAGATAGCATATCCTGCACCACCACCGACAAGTAGTCCGATGACGACTGCAACGACTGCTGTTGTTGTTTTAGATTCCATAGAATCCTCCTATTAAATAGTTTGTTATTGATTAAGCGTTGAAAGCTGGTACTTTACAAACTTAACTATATCTATAGTATTCTTAAGCATTCTCTAAGTCAAGGATGCATTGCAGGTAACTATTGATTAAGTTAAGTGGGTAAGGTATTAACTTTACAAACTTAACTATCTACTATAGTATTATAAGTAGTATGAATAAGTCAAATGAATATAAAACACAAGATATCGGACAGATTACCACGTATCAGTCTGGTATTGCTCAGGCTTCTGCGCACCGTGTCATCAATCGCGTCGTGACAGATTACCTCTTGCGATATGGTCTTACGTCTATGCAGTGGTTCATCTTAGGCTTTATCTACGACGCTGGCAATCAAGGAATCCGTATGTCCGACCTTATGCGTAAAGTGCATACAACACTTCCGTATATTACTAATACGGTTGCCCTTCTCGAGTCAAAAGGAATGATCAATAAGATTGGCCACGAAGGCGACAGCCGCATAAAACTTGTCAGCGTCGACAGCTCTTACGTAACAACCGTTGAAGAAATAGAAGAAGGGCTGCGCGAGCATCTGCGTAGCACATTATATAAAGACGATGGCATTTCACGACAAGAGCTGCAAGACTATATCTCTGTACTCTACAAAATAGTAAACAATAATTAAGGTGACACTGTATAGATCTCGTACAGTTTGTAAAATCATTTCCACTAATCGGCTTCTCGAAAGACGAAGTTTTATATAGTCAGCAGCAATCTGTCGATGAAATCATATTTATTCGCGATGGATTTGCAAAAGCCACCAGTCTGCACGATGACGGCACCCAGCACACCATATGGATTGCTGGTCGGTATGACGTTATACCGATTGATGGACTCTATAAGCCGCGTAATCCTGCTGGGTACGACTACATTGCTATGACCCCGGGGAGTGGATACCGCATTAATAAAAAACATTTCCTCAGCACAATAGCGAACTCCATCGATGCCCATACAGAGATTACTCGCCTTTTGAGCGATCACTCTGATATGTTACTGCAGCATATTCATGCGATGAATCAATCGTCTGTGCGCATGCGCTTGCTTCATGTCCTGCATGGCATCGCTACTCGTTTCAGCAGTGCGAGCAGCTGTGATTTGTATGATATCGGTCTGCCGCTAACCCATCAAGATATTGCCGACTTGATTGGTTCGACTAGGGAAACCGCATCGTTAGAACTGAAACGAATTATGGAAGAAGGCCTCGTGCAATACAGTCGCTCAGCTTTTTTAGTGCACACAGATGCTATAGCGCCACATTTACAAACACCCGCATCGTAAGATACGGGTGTTTGTAAATGTGAGAGAAGTGGTGTTTACTTCTTATTCTTCAAAGCTAAATTTGATACCAAAGTTGGACTGTTCGTCGCCGTCCTTTGTCTCACCTTCAGCACTCGTCGATACATTGTCGAGGTTGTCGCTTGTTTCAACGCCGGCATTCGATGAGGTAGATTCGTCGCCGTCTTTCGTCTCGGTACTTCCGCCGGCTGTGATGTTTTCAACATCATCGGTTGTCGTGCTACCGAAGTTGACTGCTTGCGACTCGTCGCCGTCTTTGTTGCTCGCGCCGATGTTACTAGCAGTGTTTTCAAGGTCATCGGTAGACTCGAGCGATAGCCCCGCGTTTTGCGATTCATCGCCATCTGTATTACTTGCCGCTGTACCGACTCCGATGTTATCGAGATCGTCAGATCCCGCTGCTCGGGCTCCGAGTGAGCTTGATTCGTCGCCATCTTGCGTACTGATGCCGCTGCCAAGGTTTACACTGTCAAACCCGAGGGCCTGGGACGCTGGAGAGAATGCTAGTGCACCCGCTGCCGACGTCACCACAGCTGCTGCGATGAGTGACTTCTTAAGTACTGATGTATTTGATTGAGGTATAGTTGAAATTTTATTCATTGTATACTCCTTTCATTTAGTTCAGGCCTTTCGCCTACAACCAACTATACGTAACTTGCCGGATACGTTCTGTGAGATTTCATGCAGACAAAAATATATATTTTGATTAAATGAATTTCTACAAAAAATCACCCAATTACGAGTGATCATTATTTATATGGTAGCACCAGGTGGGCTTGAACCACCGACCTCAGGCTTATGAGTCCTGCGCTCTAACCAGCTGAGCTATGGTGCCGTACTCGGGTAATTGTAGCAAAAACACCGCCACTTTTCTAGAGGGACGGTGTTTTAAACGAAAGTGGAGCTCTACTCTACAACGAAACTGTGTTTTTTGTTGTACCGTCTCTCGAAAAGGTAGACGATAATAAAATTCAGTATTGCGGAGAAGAAGATAGTAAACATGAGTCCAACTATCAGTACGAAACTGAGCGGCAGGTCGAAAAATAGTCCCCCAGATAACGATTCTTTTATTGTTGATCCTGATAGTACTGCAGTAGGATATATAGCCAATACGCTTGCAACCACGTCAGAGATAGTGAGCAGGACGACAGCAGTGCCGAGCGCTTTATTATGTGTCGTAACGTGATTTTTTCTTAGATAGTTATAGGTGAGACCAATAACTACTATGGATATCACAAAGGTAGCTAATAATGTAATAACCGCTGCTGTTTCTGTATATCGGTTTTCTTTTTTATCCAGCAGCGTCTTGTACTCCTCTGATTCAAATACTTTTTCTGGGCTTTCCTCTGCATCAAATGCTTTTTGGTTAAAACTCAGTAGCTCATTAGATGTCTGTCTATGTTGCTCTGTTGGGAACATAATAAATGTCATCGACATCGCGAGAACGACGTCAATTACAGTAAGCAATGCCACTATTTTGACATACAGACCCATCCGTCCCTGTTCTTTCTTCGTACTCTCTTTTGCTTTCATAGCTATAACCCTTTCATTTCTAATTCGTGTATTAATTTAGTTATATTCGGACTGAGTAGCGGCTTCATGTGCAATTTTACGAATGTACCAAGCACTTTTTCGCCAGTCTCGGTGAGCTGATAATACTTTCGTTTTGGGCCACTGTTTGGTGACTCTTCCTCCATAATGGAGACCAATTTCATATCACTGAACCTACGGAGTGCTCTATATAAACTTTGCTCTTTTACTTCGAATGCGCCATCGGTTGCCGCGTACATAAATTCATTTATCTGCGCAGCATACTTTTTGCCGTCATAGATGGACAAAAGTATCCAAAAGGTGAGCTGCCCTTTTTTGTATACGTCATCCCAATCCGCGACGAGTCCTTCAATTATATGATTATTCATTGTCTCCTTTTCATACTGTCTACTCTTCTTCAAGTAGTATACCTAGAGTATAGTACTTGAAGAAGAGTATGTCAATAGTTTTTTTGTTTTGGTTTATAAGGTGTTATGTGGGAAAATAGACGGATGAATACAGATACTCAACTTAATCCAGTATTGGTTATCGACTTTGGCGCCCAGTACGCCCAGCTCATCACCCGCCGCGTTCGCGAAGCCGGCGTGTACTCCGAGCTCGTACCGCACACAATTACCCCCGAAGAACTACAAGCAAAAAAACCTTCGGCATTGATACTCTCTGGCGGACCAAGTAGTGTCTACGATACAGGAACACCTCAAGCAAACCCAGATTGGTTTGAACTAGGTATTCCCGTGTTTGGCATCTGCTACGGGTTTCAAGCCATGACGCATGCCCTGCAAGGCACTGTTGCAAAAACTGGACTCAGTGAGTTCGGACGAACATCGCTTGAAGTTACCGATAATGGTTCGCTGCTTAGTACTGTATCGGACGCCTGTAGTGTATGGATGTCTCACGGCGATGAAGTATCCAAAGCACCCGAAGGCTTTACCGTGCTAGCTAAAACTCCCGGTGCATCCGTAGCGGCATTTGAAAATACCGAGCGGAAAATGGCAGGAGTACAGTTTCACCCAGAGGTAAAACACACCGAGAACGGCCAAAGTATGCTCGAAAACTTTTTGTTTACCATTGCTGGTCTCGAGAAAAATTGGAGCGCCGAAAGTATCATCGATACCCAGCTAGCCATCATCAAAGAAAAAGTTGGCAGTACGCATGCTATCTGCGGTCTTTCCGGCGGTGTCGACTCGGCAGTTGCTGCGGCGATTGTACAAAAAGCTATTGGTAGCCAGCTTACCTGCGTGTTTGTCGATCACGGTCTCCTGCGAGAAGGCGAAGCCGAACAAGTTGAAAAAGATTTTGTCGCGTCGACTGGTGTGAACTTGCACATCGTCAACGCTCGAGACATATTCCTAACCGCGTTAAAAGATGTCACTGACCCTGAAGAAAAACGAAAGATTATCGGTCGTGAATTTATTCGCGCATTTGAATCCGCCGAAAAAGAAATTGTCGAAACAACCGATGCACCTGTAAAATTCCTCGTCCAAGGCACCCTTTACCCAGACGTTGTAGAATCTGGCGGTGGAGCAGGTGCCGTTACCATCAAAAGTCATCACAACGTTGGCGGACTTCCTGATGACCTTGAGTTCAAATTGCTCGAACCACTGCGTGACCTATTTAAAGACGAAGTCCGCGAAGTCGGCCGTGAGCTTGGTTTGCCAGAAGAGATCGTCAACCGTCAGCCATTTCCTGGCCCTGGCCTTGGTATTCGTATCATTGGTAGCATTACCGAAGAGCGCCTCGACATCCTTCGTCGCGCCGATGCAATCGCTCGCGAAGAACTCACAAAAGCCGGCCTCGACAACACAATATGGCAATGTCCTGTGGTGTTGCTTGCCGATGTTCGATCGGTTGGTGTGCAAGGCGATGGCCGAACCTACGGTCACCCGATTGTCCTTCGCCCGGTCACATCCGAAGATGCCATGACCGCCGACTGGACACACGTTCCCTACGACGTCCTCTCTGTTATTTCTTCACGCATCACCAACGAAGTCCGCGAAGTAAACCGTGTTGCGTTAGATATTACGAGTAAGCCACCCGGCACAATTGAATGGGAATAGATATGAACAAAGGAACCGTTACGGTTGTTGTCGGTTTGCAGCGCGGCGACGAAGGCAAAGGACGCGTCGTCGATGAGCTGGCTCAGACACACGACATCGTTGCACGGTTCAACGGAGGACCAAACGCCGGACACACCGTTGTCCTTCCCGACGATACCGAGCTCTATCTTCACCTGATTCCTTCTGGCGTAGCGCATCCTGGCACCATGAACGTCATCGGTAATGGCTGCTTTATCGACCCCGTAAAACTTGTTGCCGAGTTTGTCCATCTCGCCGAAAAAGGTATTGCAGTCTCTCCCAGCATGTTAAAAGTTTCTAGTAGCGCTCACCTCATACTGCCGAGTCACCTTCAGGAAGATGCCGACCGCGAATCGGGGTTGGGTGCACAGGGAAGTACTAAATCTGGTATTGCACAGGTTGCTCGTGATAAATATAGCCGTGTTGGTATCACTATCGGCGAAGCCTCTAAAAATCCAACCATTGCTGAACTTCCTACCGAATACGCAGATGCGCTTAAAACACTCGCTCTTTACCTGGCCGACACGACCGTGTACTTAAATGAAGCATTGGCGACTGGTAAAAATATTCTCGCCGAAGGCGCGCAGGGCTTCCTCCTTGATATCGACCACGGCATGTATCCATTTGTCACCTCTTCATCAACAACGTCTGGTGGTGTTGCGACTGGCCTGGGTGTTCCTCCCCAGAGCATCGGCGAAGTATTCGGCATCGTCAAGCTCACGCAATCACACGTTGGTGATGGCGAGTTTGTAACCGAAATTACTGACGAAGCTTTGCTTTCGCAATTGCGAGGCAAGCCATCTGAAGTCGACGGAGAATTCGGCACAACAACAGGCCGCGCACGACGCATGGGGCACCTAGATCTTCCCCAACTTCGACGCTCTATTTTAGTAAACGGCGTCACCCAACTGGTTGTCACAAAACTCGATTGTATTCCGCGCTACGGCGATACTCTACAAATCTGTGAGTCATACGAATCAGGCGAAGTCGCACCAAGCTCAAACAACGCGCTTTCAAACCAGACCCCCGTCTATACCGAACTTCCTACCTGGACCGAAGATATTTCAGGCGTCACCAAATTTGAAAACCTCCCACGAGAAGCAAAGGATTACATTGAATTCGTACAAGAAAAATTAAACACACCAATCACGCGAATTGGCGTAGGGCCAAACAGAACACAAGTGATTAAATATAAATAAGTTCACTTCAATCTATTTACTTTATATGTATTTTGTGATATAATATTTATAATGAGTGAGATATACGATCCATACTGTCCTTCTTTACGACCCCGCTTTGACCGTTTAGATTACGCCGTCCATGATTTGGGCTCAGGTTATAGATTACGAATACCCGATGTTAGCGAAAAAGAGCGGTGGCAGACGCCCATGCAAGGCTCTATGCAAGTCTATGCTCCAGACGGATACGGGATGATTGAGTCCCGCTTAGTCAAGAAAAAGCTTCATGTCAGTAGCAGCGCAGTACACACTGAACATCAACGTTCCGGTATAGCAACTAGAATGACAGAGCGTCTTTTTGCCGCCGCTATACAACACGGCGCACTCACAAGTGGTGGCGTAGCGAGAAACTTCCGCCCTCTTAAGATGTACGAAAAAATGGTCGGTGCAGAAAATATCATAATAGAAGACACAGATTCACCGGATGCTTCACTTGAAGGAGTTTTAGCTTATCTCCCAGATCAGACGTATGTGAGTGATGGACCATATTGTAGTTACAGCATTCGTCTTTTAGATTTAAAAGCGGAACATATAGTTGAAATTCCTGACACTACAGGTCAAGTAGCTTAGCCATTACATGGTTTAAGTACATTTTATTCTAAGTAAGTATAGCGTCAAGTTTATCATTTTCCAGTGCAGCCTTCACTTCCATCGCAATCCGCTTTCCATAGCTCATGCTTTGTCCGTGTAGGTATCCAGAATACGGCGTAAACATCGTGCCTGGGCTACCTGGAATGCGCATAGATACGTCGAAGATGTAGATTTCTTCAGATGGTGGACCGGCAGTTACTGCACCTTGCAGTGCAAATGCCCCGATCATACCTTCTGGGTAATCTTCTTTTACTGCGGCAACAAATCGCTCACCAGCTTCGAACACTTTTGTCAGTAGCGACTCTTTGAGAGTCACGGCTTGGTGGCCGTTTTCGATGTACTTTGGCTGAACTTTCTCAAGTACTTTCATTTGCTCTGGTGCGGTGAGCCGTAAGATGCCGTCGATGTTTGTCTGGCGCCGAATATCTGTTCCCATAAACTCAAGTCGGTCGTTGACGCTTGAGTAAAAGAAGTTGAGATTTACCATCGGTCCAAGTACGAATTCTTCAACAACTGGTGATTGCTCTTCAAATGCATCACCAAACCGTTGTCGCATTTCTTTCTCGTATTCTTCAGGTGAATTAACCAAGAAAAAGTCACGCTCGTAGCTACGCTCTGCTTCGGCTGCTTTCACAAAACACAATCTATCGATGTCTTTGTAGTTTGCAAATTGTTTTGGAATATTGATACCGGCTTTTTCGAGTAGATAGTACTGGTTTTTTTCTTCGTCGCGCTCTTCTTTGCGGACCAACACACGGTTACCAATAATGGGCACCTTAAAGTTCTGCTCTACTTCGTTGTAATCACAATATACCCAGAAGTAACGACTGTGTACAAAGAGGGAATTACGGTCACGGAGTTGCTCTTGGACGTCAGGATTCGTTACATCTTTAAAGTTATCGACAACAATCACGTCATCGACGCAGCCAATGTTGCCGTTGGTTTTGTAGTGCTTGGTATACACTTCGTGTCGCCCACGCTGTGCCACAACAACCGTTTTGAAACCAAGTTGTTTTGCCCCTAAACAGACGTCGAGTGCGCTGTGTCCACCGAGGGTAGCAATGGTAATATTGCTGGTGTCGTACCCTGCTAGAATTTCTTGAATATCGGTTGAGTTGATCATGTTAGTACCTCGTCTAATCTTCCCTGTTCGATTGCATTTTTAATCTCAAGCGAAATCCTTCGGCCAGTACTCATTGGTACATCGTAGCGAAGGTCTGTGTACGGCGAACCGCCGACAAATGGATTTGAACCGGCAACGATTCGTGCAGAAATCTCGAACACGTAGTATTCCATCTCTGGCGTAATAACCATTTCTAAACAAAATGGACCAAACATACCCTTGCCGGTCAGCTTCTTAGATTCTTCGACAACTGCCCGTCCCATTCTAAATAATTCAGCCAGCATCGACTCACGAACAACCAGCGGGATATTGCCGATGATGTTGTATGAGGTTTGAAGATTTAGGTCGAGTTGGTCTTTGGCGCTAATGCGGCCAATAGAGTCGACATTTGTTTCGTAACGTTTATCCATGCTCATAATCTCAAGTTCGTCGTTGAGAGGGGAGTAGAAATAATGGACATAAATCGGATTTCCAATCACGTATTCTTGGATAATGTAGCCTTCTTCATGTGGACGTTCGGCCATTTTCTCGTCAAATTCTTGCTTGTTCTTTGCGAGAAAGTACCCTTTACCGCCACCTGCACCGTTGAACTTGATGATGGTGGCCCGGTCAATATCCTCTGCCTTTTCGAATTTTTTCGGCATCGTTAGGCCGGCTGATTGTAGCCACTCTCGCTGTCTTGAACGACTTTCTTCGAGTGCGAGTACTTCTTTTTCACCAAAGTACCGCACGGTGCTATCTTTGATACCCGCTACAGTAAATGCTGAAAATATTGAACCATGGGGAATCAATATCGCATTTTTTTCTTTTAAATCATCTTCGAGTGAACGAAATTCACTGTAGTCGTCGACAATGATAATTTCGTCGGCAACTTTATACGATCGATATGGTTCATCGAAGCCTTTTTTAACAACGACGATGGTTTCAAAGCCCTCGTCTTTTGCACCTTTTAGTATTTGAAGCGCCGTATGGCTGCCCAGAGTCATTATTCGTGGTTTCATCGTACAATTATAGCGGTATTAGTGATAAAAATGAAGTGTTCCTAACTAAAAAGTTCATCGATGTCATCGTGTGCCGACAAACGACCACTCACAAAAGATTGCAGCTGCTCTAGCGTCCTGGCTTGATTCCACGAATCATGGACGATACCTCCGTCGAATGAATTAGTAATAGATGCCGATTCGATCGGTTGGGTTTGTTGCTGCATTATGCCGCTCCTTTTATGTGTTGTGTGTTTGTGTTATCTTTCGATATCTTTATTTAAGCATAAACTTAAATAAAAAGCAATAGCTATATCATAAAACAGTGATTTACGCTCATCTTTTCTTTACGTCAATACTATGCTTATGGTATAAATATAAGAGGAAAACAATCAAACAAACATATGGATATTCTACCGTCTCTCATCATTATCGCAGCAGCAGCTCTCATCCACGCGAGCTTTCAGCTCAGTATCAGCATGCTGACGCTCCTCAGTAGTCACACGATTGGACAAAAACGATCGCACTCACGACTGATACTCCTCACAAATTCATTTGCATTTGGTGCCGGCACCATGACGTTGCTCCTCCTCTCATTCACCGCTTTAGTGTTCAACTACACGCTTAGCGGTTCCGGCTCTAGCATGCTTGCATGGACTGTCAGTAGCGGTTTCTTGGTCGGCGTTGGGCTATCGGTCTGGCTGTTTTATTACCGCAAACAATCTGGCACCACCCTGTGGGTACCGCGAAATGTTGCTCGCTTTTTGTCCGATCGTACCCGTAAAACAAAACAATCGGCTGAGGCCTTTAGCCTCGGGTTGACCAGCGTACTCGGCGAAATCTTGTTTATCGCAGCACCATTAACTGTCAGTGCGCTCGTACTCATCGGTTTGCCGGCCATGTGGCAACTTATTGGTATCGCACTCTATACCGTCGTATCGCTGGGCTCAATTCTCATCGTTAACGGACTAATCGGGAGCGGACACAGCATTAGCCGCATTCAAAAATGGCGAGAGAACAACAAATCGTTCCTACAATTCTCGGCGGGAACAGGCCTGCTAGCCCTCGGATTTTACGTATACGTTGAGCAAGTTGTCACCGAAACAGCCATGGCTGCAGCGAGGTCATTGTAATCATGAGTGAAAGTGATGTGATTAAACGGTCGGGCAAGCGAGCGACAGAGCCGTTCGCACAACATAAACTTCACGGCAGCGTGTTATCGGCGTGTTTGAGCGTCAAGAGCCCTGAAGGCGAAGCGGAGACCATTGCCGGGATTGTCAGCAATCTTGTCAGCAGCTGGCAACGTGGTCGTCATGCGGTCACGTCGCATGATCTTCGCAGAGTCGCGTCGCAACATCTTGCACATTTACACCCAGAGGCAGCGTATTTATATCAACATCATCAGCTTGTATTATAGGAGGCCGTAACGTATGGCACGAAAACCAACCTTTGACTATGACCTAATCGTAATCGGCAGCGGCGCAGGCGGTAGCCCGGCGGCGACTATTGCTGCTCAGGCTGGCAAAAAAGTAGCCGTGGTCGAATCTGACACCTTCGGTGGCGAGTCGCCAAACTGGGGCGACATTCCCGTTAAAGCACTCTTACATGCCTCGCAGCTGTACGACGAGGCTAAACATGGTTCTAGGTTCGGCATTCGCAGCTCGATGCTCGGCTACAACTTTGTATCACTCAAAGCTTGGAAAGATTTGGCCATACAACGAACCGGAGCAGGGAACAACCGAAAATACTATGAAAAGCAGGGGATTGATACCTTCCATTCCCTCGCCCACTTCTTGAGTCCGCACGAAATCAGCATTAACCGCCGCCACTTATCGGCTGCGCAGTTTCTAATAGCTAGTGGCTCAACCTGGGAAGAAGCCGATATTCCCGGTCTTAAAGCGGCAAAATACTATACGCCGCGTACTATTTTAGACGTTACTCGTCCCCCGAAATCATTGTTAATTATTGGCGGCAACAGCACTGCCGTTGAGTTTGCACAACTCTTTGCCACGTTCGGCACAAAAGTGTATATTATCGAAAAAGCAGCCCGCATATTGCCAGACGAAGACACCGAAGTTGGCGATACCATGGCTCGCCTGCTGCACGAACAAAAAGGCGTCACCGTGCTCACGCAAGCACGAGTCAGGACCGTTCAAAAAGAAGGTCTTGCCAAACGGATCTCGTACTCACGCGGTGGCGCAGAAAAATCATTCCGTATCGATGACATTTTGGTGACTACCGGTCGAACGCCATCGGTCGATATTGGCCTCGAAAATGCCAGTGTCGAATACACCGCAAAAGGTATAGAGGTAAACGAATATCTGCAAACATCTGCGCGACACATTTATGCAGCTGGCGATGTGCTCGGTAGCAAGAAGTATTTGCACACTGCCCTGCTAGAAAGTCGCGTTGCCGTGCATAACCTGCTGCACAAACAAAAAGTGACACCAGACTACACGGCCATGCCCAATATCACCTTCACCTTCCCTGGCGTTGCCTCGGTTGGCCTGACAGAAGACGACTGCATCAAACGAGATCTTGATGTCAAAAAATCGATGGCACCCCTCAATATGACCGCTCGTAGCAATACCAGTGATTTTCGTGATGGATTCGTCAAAATCATCGCCGATAAAAGTGGTGTTATCCTCGGAGCTACCGTGGTTGCGCCACATGCCGGCGAGATTATCCACGAGCTGACACTAGCAGTGAAACATCGCATGACAGCCGCCCAAATCGCCGCCACCCCTCATGCCTTCCTCAGCTGGAGCGAGGCTGTCCGCGTTGCGGCTAGTCGTATTGGCTAAATCTATACACTAATTGCTCAGAATGCGAGCTAGAGTTCTTAAATTGCTCAGGGTCTATGAAGGTAATTTCATCGCTTTCATCACCGACTAAAACTGTGTTATTGGCTAATTCCACTTTATATACTAGCCATACGAGCCAATTCTGTTTTATTGGCATGAATATCGGTTCGGAAACATCGCGTAGTTCCATTGTTAGCTCGCCATCATAGCCGACTTCTTCCTTCAACTCACGCTTCATGCATTCAAGTCTTGTCTCACCGTGGTCCCAGCCGCCACCTGGCAAACTCCAGTGGTCGCGGCCGGCCTCTTTGTTCACTAATACTTCGCCGTTTTCATTACGAATCACAGCCTTCAAAGAGACTGGGTAAAATGAGGATGGGTATTGAGCAACGTATCCATACGATCAGTATAGCAACATTTAAGTTACGACTAATAGCAGCAACGAACGCAGTTATCGTTTGAAGCCGAAAATAACGGCCTGATTATCTGATGGCCGACGTGCATTCGAAGTACTATCAGAAAATGAGTTCGTACACGGACCCTGGTCACTCATTGGAATTCCTTGGTTATCCTCAACACCAATTACAGTCAAGACGTAGAACATACCGTTTTCTACCGGACAGCCGTAGCTTCCCGCTGAAAAATAATTATATCGATAATACGTTCCGTCGGGGCCTTCAGGTACACTCGATGCAACCGACAATAGTGGAGCGATGAACGTCGTACAGCTACTATCTTTGCTATGTTCCCAGCTACTTGTTCCACACGAACTATTCTTTGAGGGGAACTCGCCGTTATTCGCCACTCTGTATAGTTTGATAGATTTCTGGATTGTCTTAATATCGGAGAGTCGCTGCGTATTGCGCGAACGCTGCTGGATGCCGTTATAGGCAACGATGCTGATCGCCGCTAAAATAGCTATGACGACAATGACTATCAAAAGTTCTACAATTGTAAATCCGCGGGACTTGTGTGAATACATATTAGTCGAAGTGATACTTCTCATGCTTTTAATAGTACTTCGGGTGACTAACTATTACAACAGGGGACGCTCGTTTTGATCGTTACCTAGTGCGAATCTACGCGAACTTTGCTGCTTCGCTGCAAACCCAAACGTAGACGTCATCGCTTAACCGTCTGGTATTCGCACTGTAGCCGTTGAATTTCGACGTAATTGTTAGTAAACGCTACCGCAATTTCCCACCAGTAGCTCCGAACACTTCTCCTGATACGTAGCTTGATTCCTGGCTCGCCAAGAAAACATAAAGAGGTGCGAGTTCAGCCGGCTGACCAGCTCTGCCTAACGGAGTATTTTGTCCAAATTTGACTAATTTTTCTTGCGGTTGCCCGTATGATGGTTGAAGTGGTGTCCATATTGGACCAGGAGCTACTGCGTTAACACGTATACCGTTTGGTGTCAGCTCTTGCGCTAACCCGCGTGTAAACGTAGTGATTGCGCCTTTCGTGGAAGCATAGTCAAGCAGTCCTGGTGACGGCTGTGTAGCCTGAATAGATGTCGTATTTATGATTGACGATCCTGGTTCGAGATATTGCAAAGCCTCCTGGCATATCCAAAACATTGCAAATATGTTGACGGTAAATGTGTCCGACAGTTGTTCGGTCGATATATCCGTAATGCTGTCTTGATAGACTTGTTTGCCAGCGTTATTAACAACGATATCTAGGCCACCCAGCGTTTTAGCAGCCTTGTGCACAAGCTCCCTTGCTTGCTCTTCTTTAGCAAAATCTGATTCAAATCCGTTGACGGTGTGACCATCTTTTTGCAATAACTCTAACAATTCCAATGCGTCTTGTTTTTCGGATGGTAGATAACTAAATACTACGTCAGAGCCCTCACGAGCAAATGATATGGCTACTGCTCGTCCGATCCCACTATCGCCACCAGTTATCAGTGCTTTTCTTCCTTGTAGCCGACCGCTACCCTCGTATGTATCTATGCCGTGGTCTGCTCGTGGGTTCAGTTTAGTGTCTAGTCCCGGCTCAGTCTGTCGTTGGTCAGGGATATCTGGCGTGGAGTATTGGCTTCTTGGGTCTTGCATGTGGTATTGAGCCATTACGCATTCCCCTCGCTCTTATGCCAAGCATCGTCCTTACCTTTCTCATATCCCGCTTTTTTAACAGCGCTCCAAGCGACTTTGTGGGCGACTTCTTCTCTGCTGTCGCTGCCTTGCCGATCTGTAGGCGAATCGTACTGATCGTATGCGCTATTGAACGCTTCTTTGTAGATATCTTGTGCGTGGGCTGGAAGTACATTTTGCACTCCTTCAGGTAATTCGTCAATTGCATTATAGGGCATATGTCTACCTCCTTTACGTCTAACGTGTTCTACATACTATTATACCAAGAAAAAATCCCCATCTTTCGATGAGGACATTTTCTTGGTTGCGGGGGTAGGAATATCGGCTGAAGCCTCCTTCGCTCTGAAAGGGACGTAATCAAGCTTCCGTTTCCTTCCTTCGCTTCGCGACCCTACGACCGAGCGCCAGACAAGCTGGCGCGGTCGTACGTTAAAGTCAGCCACGTTACCAAGAAAAATGGACCACTCTGACGAGTGATCCGTTTTTCTTGGTTGCGGGGGTAGGATTTGAACCTACGACCTTGTGGTTATGAGCCACACGAGCTGACCAGACTGCTCCACCCCGCGGTACATCCAGTATATTAACAGATACAGATAACCCTGGCAAGAGCTTACGTGCTGCTGCCGAGCAAGAAGTTCACCCACTGTTCAGTGTTCGTTGCTTTTGTTGGTGAGCCTACCCGTTTGAACGTCGTATTGGCATCATCCGCGCTTGCTTGCTTGGAGTTTGGCGGCAATATAAGAGCGGTCTCTCCGGCGAATCCTAGCCCAAGGCGTTGACGTACGGCAAGCTCTTTGTATTCATCGGTTTGATAGTATTTTTTCTGAAAGCGTAGCGTTGCGGTTTCCAGTTCGGCTAGTTTCAATTGCTGATTCTTGGCATTTATTTGTTTTTGGAGCTTGTAGTTTCGTTCCATTACTTGCACAGAACCAACCGCCCAACTCGCCGCAATCAGCAGCGCTACCACAACAACCAGGTTATTTGTGGTCAGCACGTCACGGCGCATTTTATACTGAATTCGGCGAATGTTTATGTTTTTCATGTTTTCAACTTCAATTATAGCTCAACGGATACAATTAGGCTATAATAGCCTACCATGGGGCTGTAGCTCATCGGTCAGAGCAGGCGGCTCATAACCACTTGGTAGTTGGTTCGATTCCAACCAGCCCCACCATTTGATATTATTCGTATTTTGTTGTATTATTTCACAATCGCATCCGACCGGATGCGTGTTGGATTCTTCCAGTGTAAGGAAATGCCATGACACAAGTTGGAACAGTCACGTTCCCCGAGTATTCGGGGACCAGGTGCTTGATGATGCCCTACGTTCAGGGCAACCCGGACTCCGTTCCGGACGAGTACGCCTCGTACTGGGGCATCATCGCCTCAACCTTCCTCAAGAAGGGTGACATCGGCTACCTCACCATCGACGAGTCACCGGTCGCGAGAGGTTTGGCTCACCGAGGAGCGCGCGCCAAGTTCGACCGAGCGCTTCACACCGAGGCCGGCATTCGACCCGGGAACAAGCTCGCATGGGGCTGGGGTACGTCGACCGAAGTGGTCCTCGATCGCGATCTCCAGGTACTCCTCGCGAACAACTTGGGTGGCAGTTGCGCCCTGTGGGACGCTGAGCACGAGGACACGTCCGACGATGGCGACATCGGTGACCAGGCCTCCCTCTACCCCTACGAGGAGGCCACGATCATGCAGGCCGGCGAAGTTCACCGCATCGGGATCCTCACTCCCCACGAGAGCATCCCGGTCCAGACGGACTTCAACCGGCAGTTCCTGCGGATCGTTGGTAGCGGAGTCCACGGGCGTGAGCCCTACTTCACGGTTAACCCTCTGCTCGACTGACATGAGCAGGGTCAACCAAAGCCCCAACGGGCATCTCATTCTCTCACGAGAGTTGAAGGTGCCCCGAGGGGCTCTTCAATTTGTGAGACTATTGTAATTAAGCTTTGTATAGACTAAGGACTCCGTTTAGCCTTGGTTCATGCAGCACCTGGTAGTAGAGAGAGCTTTAGACTAGATGAGCTTTCCATGAAAGACTTAGTTTCGGTAATAAGGCTAAGGAGTTGGTTCCAGTCTGAGGACTCGAGCTCCACCAAATTATATGTACAATCAAATGAATCTCAAGATTATGGGATTCATTTTCACATAGTCGAGCTAAAGAGTTTCCTCAAAATGCTTATGCTACAATTGAATCATGGAGAAGAAGCAAAGCGGTTTCACAATAGTTGAACTGTTGATTGTAATAGTAGTTATCGCGATTCTAGCAGCTATCTCTATAGTTGCATATAACGGCATACAAAACCGAGCTAATGATACGGCAGTACAAAGTGACCTCGGGGCGGCGTCCAAGAAGTTCGAACTATTCAATATTGATAATTCTCGATACCCTTCAGGCACCGAAATGACACCATCAGGCCTCAATAGTCCAATATCGATGAATTTTAGTCAATCTGCATATCAGACAACTGGCAACACCTACAATGTGCTCAATTGCGTTACTGCCGGTGCTGCTAGTTATGCCCTGCTTGCGCAGAGTAAGTCAGGAAAATACTTTACTGTTGGATCAAGCGGCGGAGTGAAAGAGGTAACTGCTGCTGTGAATCTCACGAGTACGAGCTCCTGTCCGACAATACTTGCTGGTTCATCTGGAAACGGTGCGGGTTGGGATTCAGGTACTACTTGGAGAGCTTGGGCAAGAGGTCAATAAGCCCTAATTTTGACTCAGGTGTGATTACAGTGTGAGGTAAAAAATAAAGCTGCTTACAAGCTCGACTACAGTTCATGGCATAATATTGACAATATATAAAACTTATGCTAATATACTTTTAGTAATCATTAAACACAAAAAACATATGAAAATAATCGGCCACCGCGGCGCAAGCGGATACAAACCAGAAAACACCCTCTCTTCGTTTCGACAAGCCCTCAAGCTTGGTGTCGACATGATAGAGTTCGACGTATACACCGTTAAATCCGGCGAAGTAATGGTTCTGCACGACGACAAACTAGATAGAACCACAAACGGCACAGGTAGCATAGAGTCGAAGACATTCACTGAGATCCGGAAACTCGATGCCGGCGGTGGAGAAAAAGTACCTTTGCTGACTGAAGTCCTCGATACCATCAATAAAAAAGTTCCTATCAATATCGAGCTCAAGGGTACTGGAACTGCTGGCCCGGTAGCGGCTATCATCCAACACTATGTCACGAAAAAAGGATGGCCACGAAAATTGTTTCTCGTGTCATCGTTCGACCACGACGAACTCAAGGCGTTTACAACGCTACTACCAACCATTCCGACAGGAGCACTCTTTGGCTACCTACCCTTCCGGTTCTGGCCTAAGATCAAAGATACCGGCGTGACGTCGGCTAACATTAGCGCCAAAGCAGTCACCCGGCGAGCGGTAAATGCCGTACACGCACACGGGCTCGAAGTATACGTCTATACCGTCAATAGTAAACGCCAAGCCGATCGAATGGCTCGCCTAGGAGTAGACGGCATTTTTAGTAATTTTCCAGATAAAGTCTCTGGAAGCAACGCTATAGTCCGAACGCCAAAGCTGCAAAAACTCGTTACGACGAAGAAAGCTTTTGCTCGAGTAAGCTAACCGCTCGTTCGGCCATCAGGCGAAAGACCGTGACTTTTCCACCGACCACGCTAATGAAATTATCGACGCCACTGGTTGCGTGATCGAGTACCTGAAACGAACGACTCAATGAGCGAGTACTGTGCGTAGTCGAAACAACGCCTTGTTGCTGCATCAGTGGACGGACACCTGCATACAGACGATGGACCGATGCGCCCGTAAGCGCAGGCACCATCACGGCTCCGTCGGCAAGTAGGCTGTCGATTTCTTCTTGAGTTGGCCAGGCTTCATCGGGATCATTTACCACGCGTGCAGTTGTCCCCATAATGCTACCCTCGCTACCCGGTACCAGTAAGTCCCCGTCGTTTTCTGGGCGACAACGGTTGAGCACCATCGAAGAAAACTGTTGATCAAACACAATCATACTGCCTTTGTCGAATACCATTGAGAAATCGACTGCAGCCAGCTCTGCGACGCGGCCCGACCATACACCGGCTGCGTTTATCACGTAATCACACCGAATCGCACGCAGCTTGTTCGTCTGCGTGTTTTTTACATTGACACTCATTATGGCGCCTTGTTCGACTGGTAACCCAACAACAACGTGATGTTCTAAGAATTCGACGTGCGGACCGGCCTCGCGTGCTATTTTTTGACAATACGTAAGGACTGTCGGACCATCGACCCGACCATCTGGTACTAAAAATGCCCGCTTGAGCTCGCCAGACAATGCTGGTTCGCGTCGGCGCGCTTCAGCTGGGGTAATTTCGGTCGTCGGGATTCCAGCTGCACGGCAAGCCTTCATAATCGTGCCGGCGTAGGCTGCTTCTGTTTTGTTCATAGCAACAAATAGACCGCCGGTGTCGGTGATAGCGTCGGGTATTAACGCGCGTAAGGCTTGATTTTCCTGGTAACATTCCCGTGCAACATCGGGTTCGTTCACCGCGTAGCGTGCACCACTATGTAAGATTCCGTGAAAATTACCGGTCGTCCCGCTACCAATCGTATTGCGTTCAACCACCGTGACGCTAAAGCCACGCTTCGCTGCTTCGGCGGCAATACCAAGACCAGTCACCCCACCACCAATCACCACTAACTGTTTGTTTTTAAGCTTATGCATATTCATACAGCATAGCATTAGACCACTCTCTACTCCATGTTACGAGGTATAATCCTGCTGATGCACTAAGTAAACGTAATTATACTAGGTAAAAATAGTTGCTTATATAAAGAATGCTACGTCAGTTAGGATAAAACTTCAGCCATATCCTTGGCGACATCATTCACCTGATCACTGTTTAAGTCAGGGTAATGCCTACTAATATGAGCACGCCATCGGGCAATCGCTCTAAGTTTATGTGATTCTAGACTATCAGGATCATCTAAGGCATCGCCCTGATAATCACTAACGATGTTGTCGAAAGCCGTTTTATCTCTTGCGGCTCTCAGAGTAGCAACTACTTCGCCGGGAATGTTGAGTTTATCTTCTAAGTGAGCTGCGAAGCCACCTCGGTATGCATCATCGCGACCGCCATCGTGGAAGTCCCGCACGTGACCAGACTTAGGAAATGACAGTGGTTTGCCAGGCAACGATGGCTTTAGAGGATCAACCTCGATATCCACTTGGGGGTCTAGTTCTACTCCGAGAACAGATGCGCGCGCAAGACTGTAGCTCAATCCTTGAGTGTCAACTATGTGATCAATTTGAGCCTCTTCTAGGGCAGTTGCCTCTCGAGGATTATTTGATTGATGTGCTTCGAATCCTGACTGTGACATAAATTTATTATAACACTCATGCATAGATAGGTCAATAGTGACTTAGGGAGACTATACCTTCATAGCAAGTAGACCCCTGTAAAGTTGCTTATGCTTCAGAAAAATGATATTAGAGTTGTCTAAGCGATAGCATTACAGTATAATAAAAGTAGGTTACAAAAATAGCCGACGAAAGGAAAGCTTTGACGTTTGTCAAAGTTTCACAATTCACCTAAGGAGCAACCACAAGTTGTTTTCTGGGTGTTTTTTATTTATCAAAGTATGCGTGCGTAGCTCAGTGGTAGAGCAACTGGCTGTTAACTAGAAGGTCGCGAGTTCAAATCTCGTCGCACGCGCCAAAGATAAACACATAACCTTACAAAAGCGTAAAGACGCCCTCGCGGACGTCTTAACTGGCTGTTACTTCTTATTATAGCAAGTAAGGTTATACCTGTCTATTAATATAATACAGGCCTGTTAACTATGTCTAAAAATAACTCACAAAAGTACACCTATAAGCCCTTTAAATTAACTGTTTAAAAAGTTTTTTACTCATTACCAGTCATTATAATACATCTGTTAGTGCTTACGTTTATCCACAGTATTTGACATTCTCTACAAAGTGTCTTGACATATATTGCTTATGAATGCTATTATATTAGTACGTACCCGGTGCTTATGGCGCCGGGCCTTGTATTTATACCGATATAATACTCACGTCTTTAGTTATAGATTTGACAGTTAAATTATGAATAGGCTTGTTAAAAGTAGGTTGAATGGAGTTCTTAAAATAATCATATAAATCATAGACATAGCGTTCATTTGTATTATGTGCAAGACCGAATGGAAAGCGGCTTCCTATGCAAGCAAGGTGTACTGGAATGTTAATTTTTCTCACACATTCTACGCTATATAGAAAATCATCGTCACCCGTCATTATAACTGCACACTTATATGACCCTTCATACGAATCTTTGAGCATGTCTACAGCAAGTTTTACGTCTATGCCTTTCTCTTTTTTCGATGTTTTAGAGAAGTACCCTTTATGGAACTCTACTTTTGGGTGTACTGACATGGAGCGAAAGAATTTGTTTTGCGCACCAATAAATTTCCTTCGTTGGACTGAAGATTTTGGCTCATCAGGTAAATAAGTTCCGTATGCTTTTACTTTATTTATATGGAAGTCTTTTTCTAAGGAGTCCATAAGGTCTGTAAAATCTATATAATCCCCCGAGGCTAATACATCAGCTAATGCACCATAGAGGTTTGATGCGTCTATATATAGCCAAGTTACTTTTGTAGGATCATTTACCATCTAAGAGTAGTATACCATTTCCGTACTTGCTATGAGGGGATAGTCTCCTGACTTAACCTTACGGTCTTCGCCTGCATTTCCCTATTCCCAGCGGAACAGCTTAATTGTTAATAGGTACACGAGAACAATCCATAGTGCAATCAGCCCAAGCTCGGGGCCAAGGTCTACCACCGTCTTGGCTTCTGTTGTTATCATCCGAATACCGTCAATCACCGGACTCAGTGGAATATACGCCGTGATTGCCTGCAGCCAGTCTGGCATCAGAAACCTAGGAAAGAATACGCCTGAAAGGAACATCATCGGCAGTGCGACGATTTGTGTGAGCACCGCCGATTGATTCTCGTTTTTGGAAGCACCACCAACTAACAGTCCAAACCCCAACAGCATAATAAAGCTAGGAACCGAGAACAGGGCGAACTGCAGCCAGCTGCCTCGCATGTCGAAGTTGAATATCGTGACCCCTAAAATAATCATCAGTAGGACTGCCAGCGCACCAATAAAGCCGTAGTATAGCATCGTGCCCACGATCAACTGAGACGGTCGAAACGGTGTGGCGCGAATCCGGCGAAGCGAGCCATTGTTTTTGTCGGCCGGTATGCGGCTAGCAAGACCAAATATCGCCAGACTCAGCATCGAAAAGCCGAGTAGCCCAGAAAACGTGTAATCAAAGTTGCTGAGCCCACTGTTTGTGGTGGCAACTTGTTTGACGCTAAATGGCGGCGCTGTCTTGGTGAGATCGTTGTTGATGCCCGCAAGTACCGAGCTGAGTACAGATGCTACCGTTTGCCCAGTCTGTGGCTTTGCTTCGTCGTAGTATACTTCTAGCTGCCCTGAGGGTAGTGATTGTTTATTGGGGTTCCCGAAATTTTGCGGCAGCACCAGGACTGTATCGAGCTCTCCCCTCCCCATCTTCTCTTTTGCAGACTCAATAGTCCCGGCATCAGTGACTTGCTCGAACGTGTCGCCACTGGTTAAGTCTGAAACAAATTTCTTTGCGAATGCTGTATCGGAATTGTTATAAATAGCGACTTCGAACTTAATGTTATCATTACCGCCGAATATGCCACCAAAGACGAATAAAAATATCAATGGAAACGCGAAGGTGAAAAACAATGCGATGGGATCGCGAAAAAAACGTTTTGTCTGAGTGAACGCAAATAAGAGGATGGCATTCATATTATTCCCGCAGCGCCTTCCCCGTTAGATCGATATAGACATCTTCCAAATCAGCTTGCTCGACTTGCTCTTTTTTCGTGAAGCCACGTTTGAGTAGTTGTTTAATCATAGCTTTTGGACTATCAAGCGCTATTATTTCCCCTTGATCCATAATCGCTAACCTATCACAGAGCAGCTGAGCTTCCTCCATGTAGTGCGAGGTCAGCACCACGGTGATACCATCTGCATTTATGGTCTGAATCAACTCCCATAGGTTGCGGCGAGCCTGAGGGTCGAGCCCGGTCGTTGGCTCATCGAGAAACAATACCTTCGGTTTATTGACGAGTGCACAGGCAATGCTAAAGCGCTGCTTCTGACCACCCGACAATTTTTCCGGGAAGCTTTTTGATTTTTCAGCTAGCTGTACGCTTTCGAGCAACTCCATAGGGTCGACAGATTCACCGTAAAAACTGCCGAACATTTTTAATTGTTCCTTGAGCGTCACTTTGTCGTAAAAATTTGAGCTTTGAAGCTGGATACCAATAATCTCTCGGATTCTTTGGGGCTTTTTTGCGACATCGATGCCGTCGAGCAGCACGGTACCCCCGTCGATAGGACGGAGTGCCTCTATCATTTCGAGTGTGGTTGTCTTGCCGGCACCGTTTGGGCCAAGAATACCAAAAATTTCACCTTTTTTTACCTCAAATGAAATACCTTTTACCGTCGTCGTGCTGCCATACCGCTTGGTAAGATTTTTTACTGCAATGATCGGTAGTTGTGCCATTACAGTTCGCTACCGGCGTCGTCGAGCTGCCGTACGCGGCGCATGTGACGTTCGGCGTCGCTCACCGGCTCATGAAGCCAGATGTCGCTGACTGTTTTCATATCGTCCATTGAAACAAAGCGAGCACCAAGGCTGAGCATATTTGTATGATTGTGCTGGCGGGAGAGACGAACGTGAATATACGGATCATCGGATACGTCCCCCTCGGCGTTAATAGGCTTAATCGCCGATACTGCCCCATAAAATAGTGCACAGCGGACGCCGCGTATCCGGTTTGCCGCGATGGCTTCGCCTTGCCCACTTCCGCCAAGGATAATACCTCGTTCACAGTCACCCCTGGCAACAGCTTGGGCAGCAGCAAACATAAAGCCGGGATAATCATCAGTACTATCGAATACCTCAGGGCCAAAGTCTACGCACTCGTGCCCTGCCAACTCAAGATATTGCTTCAGCTCCTTCAGCATTTCAAACCCTGCGTGATCGGTAGTCAGTGCAATCTTCATATCTTAATACTACTGAAAATAAACAGAGTATACAACAGGAACAAAAAAGCCCCGCTGATTGCATAGCAACTGCGAAGCCATGCAATCATACTGAGGGCAAATTTGGCACCTGTTTGTTTGATACTACTGTAGCATCAAACCTGCTTATGGTGCAATTAATCATGAGTATTATATACAACAAAAAGACGGACTATCACTAGTCCGTCCCTATATACGTAGTGTTTAAACTAGTCTTTTTTCTTAGAAACTGTAAGGAATCCGTTTCGTGGATTTTCCTTAACAACACGGTCTTCTGGAAGATCGGTTGGTTCACCTTTAGCGTTTTTCTCTACTTTCGCGAAGAAAAAGATTGTTTGTGGTTTACCACCGCGAAGAGTAACGTCTGTCTTGTGCAAGTAGTACGTGACACCTTTCGAGTTTGTGTGACTGTAAGCCATTTGGTTATACCTCCTATTAGTTCTTACATGAGCTAGCGTAGCGCCAACTACCGCCCCTGTCAACTATTAAATACTACTGTAATGTCTCCGTAAAAGTAGTTTTAATATCATTAACCCTAGTAGACGGGCGATGATGACTAGGGCTATGGCGATACCCAACAGCACCGTCCAACCAGCAAAGTCTGGCGACCACAATGGGCTGAAATAAGCGTGTCGATACAGCTCTGGATTGGGCAATATGACTTCGATTGAGGTGCCGTTTACGCCAGTATATTTACGCTGTTCGGCAGCTACACACACTGAATACGCTTGGTAATTACCGCCAAATTGTAGCCGACACATCGCATCGGCTTCTCTCATGACGCGAGCACCTAGGCCAGAATCAGTCTCAGCTGCTTTACGAGCCTTCTCGACGTCTTGTTTGTATAGCGTTTCGAGGTACAACACGCCCGTACCGGCATTCATGTGGGCAGAACTATAGCGCTGCAACGCATACAAGTTTTGCTTTACCTGTTCTCTATCTCCCCGTTTGTCGGCAGCAAATACTGCTGTCCGGCGTTCTATCATACCAACGTTGTTCAGCCGCATGAAGGTGGCGGCGATCAGCGAGACAAGCAGCAACAGCACGACTAATTGCCACGTTTTTATACGTTGCAGCCTGCCGATATTTTGTCGAACCTGTTTCTTATCTGCCACCGAGGTTATCTCTCCACCCTTTACTACGGTTTAGTATAGCACGAGCGGTTATTTGCCGTTTAGTTCCTTCCTCGTTTATACTACCTACTATGAACATATACTTTTCTGGTATTGGGGGTGTGGGGATAGGCCCACTAGCAGAAATCGCGCTCGATGCGGGGCATTCGGTAACTGGTTCTGATGTATCGCAAAGCATCATGACAGACCAGCTCGAAAAACGAGGCGTTACTATTTCGCTATCACAAAACGGTATTAGCCTTGAAGCCGAACACGCATCGACTCCCGTCGATCGACTGGTGTACACCGCTGCGTTGCCCGAGGATCATCCCGAGTTATTACTCGCCAAAGAACTGGGCATTCGTACCTGTAAACGCGACGAACTACTAGCCGAAATCATAGCCGATAAAAATCTCAAACTGATTGCTATATCCGGTACACATGGAAAAACCACCACGACCGGCATGATGGTATGGGCTTTGCAGCAACTTGGTATCCCGATTAGCTATTCTATTGGCACTTCAATCAGTTTTGGACCCAGTGGCAAGTTTGATCCCGAGAGTACGTATTTTGTGTACGAATGCGACGAATTCGATCGCAACATGCTGCACTTTTCACCTCATCTCACGCTACTGACGTCCCTTTCCTACGATCATATCGACACCTATAGCACTGAAGATGAATACACCCTAGCGTTCCGTGAATTTATTACACAGTCAAGCCAAACAATATTATGGCAACGCGATGCCGATTACATACAAAATACCGCCGACAACTGCTGGGCACTACAAGCGGACGAAACGGTAAAATTATCACTTGCTGGTGAGCACAATCGCCGCAATGCCACGTTGGTGCTCAAAGCGTTGGAATACTTAGATTTCGAGGGTATTCAGGATTACCAAACAATTCTCGAGCAGTTCCCGGGTACCTTCCGCCGGTTTGAAAAATTAGCTACTAACTTGTATTCCGACTACGGTCATCATCCGAATGAAATCGCCGCGACGCTCCAAATGGCAAGTGAACTATCGAACAATATCGTCCTTGTCTATCAACCTCACCAAAACGTACGCCAACATGAAGTCAAAGACATGTATACCGCCGAGGTGTTTGCGCATGCCAAAAAAGTCTATTGGCTACCGACCTACCAAAGTCGTGAGCATCCTGAGCTAGAGATTTTAACACCCGAAGAGCTATCAAAAAATAGCGGCGACACCGTAACGATTGCCAATTTGAATGACGAATTATGGAGCAACATTAAAACAGAACTCTCGGCCAACAGTCTCGTACTCTGCATGGGCGCCGGGTCGATAGATAGATGGGTGCGACAGCAACTCCGGTAGTTGCGCGTCTACTTTCAAAATTAAGCTTAAAATATCATAAATATCTCGACATGGACGTGCTTTGCGTGACAGGTTTTGTGGTGCTCCGTCACCTATAGATGTCTCTATACAGCAAATGCCGACTAACTCAACCGAGTGTGTTTAGCGATTATCACCGCTTCCCCGCGTAACACCACGCGCTTTACGGCTGGTAATTTTTTCGAGGTTCTTTTTTGCGACGTCTTCTAGGTCAGAATCAAGGCTGTGTGCTAGCGCGTTGATGTACCACAGCACATCGCCCAGCTCTTTGATAAGTTCGGCTTTGTTTTCTGGTGTCAGCTTCCCTTTATTATCACGTAATATTTTTTTGAATTTTTCGGCTATCTCGCCGCTCTCTCCGACAAATCCGAGAATATGTTCCATCATTTGCGGTGAGATATCGCCGTATTCATGGCCATCGAGTAATGACGTCATGGCTGCTGTTGAGTAATCTTGTATATGCATATATGTATCTTACCAATTTTCGGTGAACTCTTCGAAAAAATGCTCGTCTTTAAAAAACGTTCGCGACATTATCTGCTCCACGCACGGTGCAAGTGCATACTGAGCAATTTTATGTGGACGTGCCCACACTAGTTGTTTTGCGTCGTGTACGGCATCGACTTCAAATCTAAAAATATGCAGTAACTGCGTAGATAGTATTTCGTTGTCATAGCGTATACGCACGTAGCTGTCCCCTGCACGGGTAATGCCGACCTTACTGTTGGTGATTTCATGCGTAACATGCACTTGCGCAGCTTGCATGATGCTCGATTGACGAGTATCGAGTGTTGCGCCAGGAAGCGCGTAGCAATCGGCAAAGGGCTGCGCTGTGCGATGCTTCAGTAATACATCCCCATCGCTATTCTGAATCACAAAGGCGACCTCAGGCTGCATAGTCTGTGCTGTCATCGTTACGGCGGCAATATTGCTAAGACTATACCCGTCATCGGTTTTATGCACGATCCCCTCTGCAATGAGCCGTTTAAGATGATAGCTGTATAAATTCGTATCGACTCCGTTGGGGCGAAGATCGCGGAATCTACTATACTTCTGCTCTAACAATTGACTCAATATATGTTTTTGTACTGTATGTTTTTTATCTGTAACAGTATTCATGCTTGACTCAAATTATATACACATACTATATAACTAGCAAGTCAAAGAGCAGCTACATAGCTACGTGCGACGGATGCGTATTACATATCCTTAGAAGCTGGGGTGTGTCTTTACGAGTGTGTCGAGTTACCTCTATTTAGTTGCGCGTACAAAGTTCGTCACTAGCCCTTCTTCAAGCCAGCGTTCTTCGTAGGTTGTCATCGTTTTGTATTCGCGGGCCAGGCCAGAATCATGTAAATCAAAACTGAGCTCTTCGATACGCCACTGCTGCTCGACTAACTGTTCGAGGCTCCAATGGAAAAAATCTCGTGAATCATGCTTTATGAGCAGCGATCCGTCTTTTTTTAGTATCGTTTCGTATAGCTCCAGATACAGCGGATGCGTTAGCCGGCGACGAGCTGACCGTGGGCGCGGGAAGGGATCGGGAAACGTCACCCAAATAGTCCCCACTGATTGTGGTGAGAAACACTCATTCAATTGATCCGCCCTAGCCCGTAAGAACGATATGTTCTGAAGACCGAGTTCCATAGCTAAGTACGCACCTTTTTGTAGCCGATCCGCCTTTACGTCTACGGCAACAAATGTCTTTTCAGGATGTGCTTTTGCCAATGCAACGCTAAACAAACTCGTGCCTGCACCGATTTCGACAGTATCTGCTGTTTTATATGCCCACGCATCAAACTCAAAGCAGAGCGGTGAATTGGCAAATTTGGCAAACTTATATTTTTTGCGCTTTTTAGTAATGATAAAGTCATCGGGATTTATCATCGCAGTGCCTCTACGTCACCGCTCTGCGAAATACGGATAAGCTTGGACGGTGTGGTATCGGTAACCGTACCTCCATCAACATAAAAATCGACCGCATCGCCAAAATACGCAATAGCTTCGGTTATAGTGCTCGCTGGCGTGCTGCCTTCTGGATTTGCACTCGGTGCGATTAGCGGACCGGTCGTTTTCAGCAGATTCTGCAGTGCCATATCGTCTGGCAATCTATAGGCAACCGAACGATTACCGCGCTGTATCCACGAGGGTGCAGTCATCGATGGCAGTACAATACTGACTTTGCCCGGCCAATACGAGTCCAGCGATGCAGGTGCATCACACGTATCGAATACTTGGTCGATAGACGCGATTAAAACAATCGGAGATTTCGTTTCGTCACGAGACTTCAAGGTATATACACGTTCAACAGCAGCCTGGTTTTCTGCAACCGCAACAAGCCCATACAGAGTATCGGTACGCAAAACACCAACACCACCAGATAGTAATATTTTTTCAATTTCAGCAAACGATTCAGCTATTATCATACTCGTATTAGTTTATGCGCAAAGATTTCGTGCTCAGTGCGTCCGAGCTGAATGCGTTCACCATTTCGATTTCTTTTAATTTTGTATCGTATAGTTTGCTGAATTCATCAAGAGCTTCTTTGTTGAGGTTCCCGGTTGCACTGAAGCCTTCAAATCTCTCTGGTCGTTCGTCGCTCTTCGACCGTATGTCGACGTACCCAGGGCGGCTAAGATCGAGCTGTGAAGCACCTGTATTGATATACAAAAACATTGAGAACACGACCATAATTAGCGATAATGCGACACTCGTAAATACGAGAATTAAAAGCTTATGGTCTTTGGCATGCTTCGTGGTAACTGGCTCGATATTAACTACTGTGGGAATATCGTCGGTCATTATGATGCTTCTTTCAAGATGTCTGTCTTAAATTTTTTATATTCTTCGTTGTATTCTTTTGCGAGCGAGATTATCTTCTGGCTTGCTTCGTAAAGTTTCATCCGTTCTTCGCGTGTCGCTGCGATAGATTCAAAAAGTTCCGAAGGTTCACTCCGACAATCGATTTTTAACGTGTTACTCAGGGCTATTTCATAGTCTTTGTAGCTCACATAAAAGTCATCGTCATACGTTTTTTTGTATTCTGCAGATAGTTTGACGAGCTTTCCCCCATCGAGCTGATTTGCCGCTATTCGCTGATTCAGCGGTATCATGAGCTTCTGTGAAATCGTCAGATAAGAATTTCCGATATTATTACGCAGTAGTGCGTCGCTACGTTCGAGCTGGTTTAGTGATGATTCGAGCTCGGTACATCGACTTTTTACGAGCTCTATTTGCTTAGGCGTAGCGGGCTCTAACGCCTTCACTGCACCAATTCCCACCAACGGTAATAGAGCTGCTGCTACAAGCATACTGGCGCTAAATTTTTTGTACGAGCTTCTCATTACCTTCATTATCCCAAGTAACACCCTATTTGGTCAAATGAATTATTTTATTCGACACCGATACAAGCTTTTCTGATATTAAACTACTCAGAGCTTTTTCAAATCTATCATCGACTGCCACCTGCTCTCGCAGTGTTTTATAGTCAAAATCTTTACCAGACAACTCGCGCAAAATCATGCCTCGCACTTCACGGATACTGCCCTTGAGCGGTGGCTGACGAGTGTACATCTTGCTCTGTGAAATATTTTTCACGCCGTTTGTTTTCAACCAACTACCATAATCCATGAGCGCCCAATAAAATTCACGCGGACCGTAAGTCGGATCTATTTGTGTCACAGGCTGCCCGTTCGCATCTGCCCACGGTGATGACGCAACGAGCTTCTCGATAATGTCTTTATCTTCAACCGCCGGATTGTCAGCAAAAAAATGATGGATATACACGGTACGAATATTCGTCTCAACAAATACTGCTGGCTGATTAAAACTATACGCCTGAATCGCACCGGCAGTGTTTTTGCCAACTCCGGGTAGTTCTAGTAAGCCTTCTACACTCTGTGGAAATTCTGTCCGTTCGACGATATGCCGTGCCGCTTCATGGAGATATTTTGCCCGACGATTGTATCCCAAGCCTTGCCATTGTTTTAGCACCTCAGCAAGACTAGCGTTGGCGAGCGCTTGTTCATTAGGAAATGCGGCAATAAACTTTGCGAACTTTGGGATTACTCGCGAAACCTGTGTTTGCTGGAGCATGAGCTCACTGACGAGCACGTAGTATGGTCGTGTATCCGCTCTCCACGGCATTTGGCGATACAATTCTTTTCCTTTGTGGCGCACTGTATCACTGAATTCGTTTATCATCTGTTTACTAGTATAATGATTATATGACGACTTACAATTTAGCTGGCGGATGCTTTTGGTGCTTAGACGCTGTATTTCGACAGCTCAAAGGAGTCGACAGCTCATATTGCGGCTATATCGGTGGGTCAAAATTGACGGCGCATTATTATGCGGTAGCGAGTGGAATAACGAAACATGCAGAATCCGTCCAAGTCACTTTCGATGAAACTATCATCCCAAAAGAAACTATCCTCGATATATTCTTTCTGATTCATAACCCGACAACACTCAACGAGCAAGGCGCCGACGTAGGTACCCAGTATCGCTCGGCAATGTTTTACGTAGACGATGAGCAAAAAACTGAATTTGAACAAGCTATAGAGCGAACCCAAGCAAATTGGGATGATCCAATCGTGACAGAAATATCGGAGCTAAAAGACTTTTACATGGGCGAGCCCGAGCACCAAGATTATTTTGCGAATAATCCGACGAGCGGGTATTGTTATGTGGTAATTGAACCAAAAGTTGTTAAGGCACGAAAAGAATTCTCGAAATGGTTTGATGACGATGCCTAACAATAAAGTGTAATCAAGAATGGACAACGCGCTCATTCAACTAAAAAAAGCTGACCCTGCTATAAAAAATTTGATAGCGGTTCATCCGGAACCATCTTTGTTATCACACAAAAAATACTATGAGGAGCTAGTTAGCAGTATCATCTCTCAACAACTCAGCGTCAAAGCTGCTGCAACTATCGAAAGTCGGTTGAAGAATCTATTCGACGAACAACTACCTACCCCTCATGAGATTCTCGAAAAAGACACTGAAGAACTCCGGACAGCTGGTCTATCTCGACCAAAAATCGGCTACATGAAAGATTTAGCTGAAAAAGTAATAGATGGAACAGTGGAATTTGACACGATCGAAGAACAATCCAATGAAGCTATAATCCAAACGCTCACTCAAGTAAAAGGCATCGGCGAATGGACGGCTCACATGTTTTTGATGTTCTGCATGGGCCGGCTCGATGTCTTACCGCATGGAGACCTCGGCATCCGCAATGGCGTTACGAAACTATATGGTCTTACAGCCACCGCAACCGCTGAAGATGTAAAAAATATTGCTATAAAAAATAACTGGCACCCGTACGAATCGGTTGCCAGTTATTATGTGTGGCAGAGTTTGGGTAACTCGCCGAAATAATCGAACTTATTTTACGCTACGCTTGACGTCACGTTCGACAGCTTTGGTCGTTTGCTGCACATCTTTTTGTGCACGGCCAGCACGAACTTTTGCTTCTTCTGCGAGTCGCTCTGCTTCGTCGCGCATAATACGTCCAGAGTTTGCAGCACTTTTTGCAAACCCATGTGCTTCTTTCTCAACTTTTTTGGCACCTTTTTTAAAGCTCTCAACACCTTCTTTTGCGGCTTTTGTCACTTGTTCTTTTTTCGCTTCAGCCTTAACTTTAGCTTCATCGGCTTTTACTTTTAAATCCGCACGAGTTTCTTTGCCGCTCTTTGGCGCTACGAGAATTCCTGTTACAAATCCAGCTACACTTGCGAGTACAATTTTACCTAATTTTCCCATGATATCTCCTTATTACTTATTTTTTCGAAATGCTTTTGCTGCTTCACTGAACAATTTTGCTGGGCTTAGCCATGCGGTCGCTGCGGACAAATTGGTCGTAATCTCATCGACGCTTTTGGCGATCTTGTTCACCTTTACAATTACCATGGTTATCGCAGCGAGTAACGCGATGATAACGACAGACAATAGTATTACTGCAATAGTCAGCAAGGTTATAGTTGTATCCATGTACTGTCCTTCCTTTTATTTAATACTTTCATTATACGCCTGTTACGAACCAATGGCCAACAGTTGCACTACTTTTTTACGAGAGTCCAAGTTCTTTGAGTTGCGCGGCTTCTACGGTGCTCGGCGAGCTCATCATCACATCGACACCTGAGCCATTTTTTGGGAAGGCTACAACTTCGCGTATGTTCGATTCACCCATGAGCTCCATGAACATTCGGTCTATGCCGAACGCACATCCAGCGTGCGGTGGTGCACCAAATTTAAAAGCGTTAATCATGGCACTAAATTTCGTGTCGACGTAGGCTTTGTCATAGCCAAGCACGCCAAACGCTTCATACAGTACGTCTGGATTGTGGTTGCGTACGCCACCGCTACATATCTCGTATCCGTTCATTGCCATGTCGTATTGGTCGGCAACAATTGAAAGTTTTTCATTATCAGTCTTGGCGTCTGACAGTGCACGTAGTCCGCCTTTTGGCATCGTAAATGGGTTGTGGCCAAAATCGACTTTTTTGCTACTGGCGTCCCACTCATAAAATGGGAAGTCTATGACCCAAACCAACGAAATAACGTCTGGATCTTTCAGTTCGAAATGATCAGCAAATGAAATACGAAGCTTGCCAAGAACTTTGTGCACCGTTTCGGCCGTGCCGGCTCCAAAAAATACGGCGTCACCATCATCGGCGCCAAGTAATTGTTTCACGCTTGAGAGCTCGTTTTCTGACATGAATTTTGCAATTGGTGATTTTGCTTCGCCGTTTTCGTACATAATATACGCCAGTCCACCAGCGCCTTCTTGTTTTGCCACGTCCGTAAACGTATCAATCTGTTTTCGGCTCAATGAGGCTCCGTTTTTGACGCAGATTGCTTTAATGCACTGAGCATTTTTGAATACACCGAACGCCGTGTCACTAAAAACATCCGTAAGATCGACAAGCTTCATGTCGTAGCGCAGGTCTGGTTTGTCTGAACCATACGTTTTCATCGCTTCTTCATGAGTAAGTGTCACAACTTCATTACCGGCAAGTTTTTTACCGGCAAAATTGGTTACCAGGTCACAGATCAGTGGCTGCATCAGTTCTCGTACGTCTTGGCCACTCTCTACAAAACTCATTTCCATATCGAGTTGGTAGAACTCACCGAACAACCGGTCAGCCCGCGGATCTTCGTCTCGAAAACAAGCTGCTATTTGAAAATAGCGATCAAGGCCTCCAACCATCAACAGTTGCTTAAATTGTTGCGGGGCTTGCGGCAGTGCGTAGAATTTGTTTTCATGCAGTCGACTCGGGATCAGAAAGTCGCGGGCGCCCTCCGGACTTGAGTTCGCCAAGATAGGTGTGGCAACATCGGTAAAGCCGTTTTCTCCCATAAACGAGCGCATCACGTTCAAAAATTCAGCTCGTTTTTTGAGCATCCGCTGCATCTTCGGACGACGAAGATCGAGGTAGCGATATTTCAAGCGGTGCTCTTCGTTGGCCTGAGCTTCAGCGAACGGCTGAATCGGCAACGGCTCGGCTTTATTGAGTACCACAAGCTCATCGACAACGATTTCAACATCGCCCGATACCACCTGTTTGTTTTTGAGTGATTCATCGCGTTCTTTCACTAGACCTTTCGCCGACAACACAAACTCGTCGCGGGCTTGTTCTGCGACCGCAAAGGCTGCCTCATTTTGAGGATTAATAACCAGCTGCGTTAGCCCAGCGTGGTCTCGAAGATCAATAAATATTAAACCACCGTGGTCTCGCCTGGATTGGACCCAGCCTTTGACGACAACGTGCTCGCCAACCTCTGATGTAACGTGGTGTGATAGTGTTCGGTTCATACGCAAAAGTATATCACATCTGTTGCACCGAAGAGATGATGCTGTCATACTAACAACCGAAAGCGATTTAAAATACACATGCACGATGGAACATTATTTCTAGAGATTAGCCTGGTATTCGTTATAGTAGCGATTGTTGCAGGGCTCATGCGGTATCTCAAACAGCCCCTGATTCTTGGGTACATTTTAACGGGTATTTTCGTCGGGCCTGTCTTTCTCGATCTCATACAATCGAAAGAAGCTTTCGACGGTTTTAGCGAAATAGGTATTGCGTTACTCCTGTTTATCATCGGGCTCGGCATGAACACGTCTGTCATCAAAAGTCTTGGAAAAGTCTCATTGCTAACCGCTATGACGACTCTTGCGCTAGTCGGTGGCCTTGGGTACGGGGTAGGTATACTGCTCGGGTACGACGTGACAACCGCGATGATACTCGGCGTCGCACTCTTCTTTAGCAGTACTATTGTTATCCTCAAAGCACTCTCAGATAAACGAGAAGTAAATCGACTATACGGACAAATTGCGGTCGGCGTTATCTTAGTAGAAGACGTCGTTGCAACACTTGCAATCGTGTTCATCACAGCACTCAGTCAGGGAGGTGATGGCCTAGGGCTGCAAGACTTTGCGTTGATGGCCTTAAAGGCCGTATCACTGGGATTGCTTCTGTACGTTGCTGGGGCGAAACTGATTCCCCACTTTGCTAAAAAATTCGCTAAAAGCCAAGAATTCTTATTCTTATTCGCCATAGCCTGGGGCTTCGGTATTGCTAGTCTGTTCGGCGCTATCGGGTTCTCGCCAGAAGTTGGTGCCTTGTTTGCTGGAGTCAGCCTCGCCTCAATCCCTTACGCGACGGAAATGAGCTCACGGCTTAAGCCACTCCGAGATTTCTTTTTAGTCTTGTTTTTTGTGACGCTCGGTGAAAGTTTCATCTTTGATAATTTCACTGCGGTCATCCTCCCTGCATTACTGCTTTCAGTGATTGTGATCGTCGGGAAACCACTCGTTGTTATGTCGAGTCTTGGCGCTTTGGGCTATACGAAACTAACCAGTTTTAAAGCCGGCATCCATCTTTCGCAGATTAGTGAGTTTTCTATCGTGCTGGTTGTACTCGCAAACCAACTCGACCTCGTCGACAACGTAGCAACCAGTATCATTACACTAGTTGCCCTGATCACAATCGCTGTTTCATCGTACCTCATGAAATACGACGACCAACTATTTACTAAATTTCAGAAATCGCTATCGATATTCGAACGAAAAGAAATACGCGAAAAAGCTCAAAAACGCGGACTGTACACGAGCGTATTGTTTGGCTATCACCACGGTGGGTACGAGTTTTTACAATTGTTTCGAGATACAAAACAGAAATATCTTGTGGTTGATTTTGACCCAGAAGTCATTGAACATCTCGAATCTCAAGGTATTAGTCACGCCTACGGCGACGCAACTGACCATGAATTTTTAGAAGAAATCAATGCTAGTACAGTCACGTTTGCTGCTAGTACAATCCTCGATATCGATATCAATAAACAGCTATTATCTTTCTTTAACCGCCATAAAAAAGATGTCACCTTTATCTGTCATGCGCGTACCTATGAAGACGCACTCGTGCTTTACGAGCACGGCGCGAGCTACGTAATTCTACCGCGCTTCCTTGGCTCGGAGTACATCACGACGCACATTAAACGATATGGCATGGACAAGAAAACCTTCGCACGCTTCCGACAAAAACACATCGTAAATATAGGCAAGCGCGCTATCGATAACATTAGTCCGTAGGTTTATACGTCTGAAGAAATCGATGCGCTATTGTTCGCTCGGGGATTACGAGCAGCAACTTCGCGCAAATCTTCGTGCGTATCGAATTCATCGACAATTTTTCGACCAAGCACAGCTTCAATCACGTCCTCAAGACTCAGTAAACCGACTGTTTCGCGGAACTCGTTGACGACGACAAACAGATGATGGTGCGTTTTGAGAAAGGCAGCCAGTGCATGAGACAAACTTTGGTCTTCGTGGATATAGAACACGCGCGCCTCCATCGCCTGTTCAACTTTATGGGTTTTTTTCTTGTGAACGTCGAGATTGAGTAAGCTCCGAACATGCAAAATACCAACCGTGTGGTCAAGGTCGCCGTCGATGACAACAAATCGGCTATGACCAGTCTTGTGTAAATCATCGAGAACGAGTGGTCCAAGCACCTCATCTTTGTTAACAGTGTCGATGACGCTGCGAGGCGTCATAATATCGCGCACTTTTCTTGTGTCGAATGATAGCCCGTTTTGCACCAGCGACTTTTCTTCACGTGACAGCACGCCGCCGTCATTGGCAACCAGGTGCAGTAGCTCATCTTTTGAGTTGATACGGGTTTCTATTGTCGCTGCTGTAACTGTTTTTATAATTGAAAATATTCGTGGATACGATTCAATCAAGTGAATCAGCTGGGTTTCGTACTTCTCATACAGCTTTTGCATATGTGTATGGACGATGGTTATTCGAGCAATCGCCCCGTATTCTAGCGCCAAAACCGTAGAGAGCAATAGCCCAACCAGCCAACCGCTCGCCGCCACGAGCAGTGCAACCGACATCACCAAAAAAAGTGAGCTGACCACTCGCTGTAACGATACCAATTCACCGTAGATACTCGTTTTGCGGAGCATCGTCTGACTTTTTTTATCGCCAGTTTCGTGACGTCGTTCAAGTTCAAATATACTGAGTGGAGGCAGTGAAATAACAATTGCATTTACCGCTACGAGTAAAATTACCACTATAACTGCCAGCACAGCGAAGACTTCTATCATAAGCTCTATTCTAGCCCTCAGTGTCATAATTTGCTACACTAAAAGAAATAAAGAAGGAGTTTTAACTAATCATGACCCGAAATACATGGATCATATTCACTGCTGTTGTCGTAGCTCTTTTTGGTACTTTGGTATACCTCTCTAGCAGCGACAATGTCGACGTCAGCAACGTCGATGCAACAAAGATACAACCAGCATCGGAAGCATCCGGAAATATAGCCGATCACACTTTCGGTAATGCCAATAGCAAAGTCGTATTGTTTGAGTATGGGGATTTTCAATGTCCTGGCTGTAAGGGCGCCGTAGAGCCAATCAAAACAATCACCGAAAAATACAAAGACCAGCTGGCGTTCACCTTCCGCGCATTCCCACTCACCAGTATTCACGCCAATGCCATTGCAGCAGCAGCTAGCGCTGAAGTTGCCGGTTTCGAGGGTAAATATTGGGAGATGCACGATTTGCTGTACCAAAACCAAGATAGCTGGGAAGGCGCATCCGCAAGCGATCGAACCGACTTGTTTGCTGGATATGCAGCGCAGCTTGGCATTGATGAAACGAAGTTCAAAACCACACTCGAAGACAGAAGAGACGATATTAATAAGAAAATCGACTTCGACCAAGCTCTTGGCCGTAAATCGGGGGTTAATAGCACACCGACGTTCTACCTAAATGGAGAGAAGCTCGATCAAGTCGTCAAAGATGGCAAAATCGTTCCAGCAGGCACCGAAGGCGCTACTTCTGTGTGGGCAGACCCAGAAACATTCGACACACTCATCTTGCAGCCAGCGTTTAAAGAAGCTGGCATAGATATTTCAAACGTACAATAAACATTTTCTGAGTAAAAATCACCCCGGTGCCGTGGGGTGATTTTCGTTTTTTTATAAAACACAAATTAATGTGCGATATACAGTTGCCATTCGGCAGGCACCACATCCACTGCAATCTTTTTGCTCCGCGAGGGGGCAAAAGCGATAGCTATCGGCATGTAGTTTTGTACTCCTTTTTATACTTCTATATCTTGCGTGCGGTTTCAACCAGTATGGTACACGCGGCGGTGTTCGTATTGCGTACATCACGAAACACAAAGAGTATCATAGCAATCCAAACGGTTGATGGCAAGCAATGGCGGAATGATTTAGAAGATACGCAGGCGTCGAGCAATTGCAAACACGAACAGAATTAATACTAGGCTCACGCCAACTATTGCTCCATATGCCCATGGCTGCTGCGCGAACGGCAACATGACATTCATGCCATACATGCCAAATATGACATTTGGCAGCGTAATCAGTACCGTGATAACCGTCAATATTTTCATACGTTTGTTCAAGTTGTTGTTTGCAATCGTACTATAGGCACCGCGAATACTTTTGACTCTTCCCCCATAACTTTCAACTGCCACGAGCAACTGCTGTATTTGTAGCAAAATATCCTCGAGTGCTTCAGTATTAATGGACGATAGGCTGCCGTCTTGACTGTCTCGCAGGCGTTTTACGACTGCAATCAATCCCTCAAGGTTCATCCGATAGGCAGTCAGGTTGTCTTCTACCACGACAAAATGTATAAAATCTTGATTCGTGACTTCGTGAGAACGCAAGCGATTTGCCGTATCATTGATACTCCGCTCGGTGTGATAAATCGACTCTTGGTACTCGTCTACACACGCAGCAATGACTCCTAGAAGTAGCTCTTGGGTTTCCCTGGTGGTTACCGGCAACGTCGTAGCCGCAACTGTTTCAGGCGATATGGAATCAAATTGGGTAAGGCTAAGAAATATATCTTTTTTGACCACACATAACATTGGCGACGACACGACATGTCCCGATTTTGCTAGCCGTGGAATGCGAATAAACACATACACTGCCTCGTCATGGATTTCGACTCGCGGCAACTCGTGATGATCGCGTACATCGTACACAATGTTTCGCGCTAAGTCATACGTACCAATTAGTTCGTCGATATCCTCGACTGATAAGTTACTACCATCAACCCACACCCCTTCTTTCAACGGTGCTTTCAGCTTCTCAAATTCCTCACCCGGTGAGCGCTTGGCATAGTACGCTAACATCTGCGTTAAGTATAGCGCGTTTTATTTATAAGCACTAGCAGCGTTGAAGGCTTGTTAGGCCAGGCCTGGTGTGTCGTTCTCGTGCCCAGATTGCAGTTCGCGCTCTTTGAGCATAAATACCAGTACCACGCCGACTAACATCAGACTCCCAGCGACGGTAAATATATTCTGTAAGCTGTCACTAAAGGCGTGCGTAATTTTACTCGAGTAGTCATCCTGCGACTGGACGAAGGCGTTTCGGGTTTGTTCTTGAGCGGCCTTGGGCAAGTTCTGTGTACGTTCGATCATGCCGTCACGTATCTTCTGCTTGATATCGGGTGTATTTATCGTCAGCAAGGTGTTTGAATCATCTAGGCTGCCAATCTTTTGCACCTGCGAGTTTTGAGACAATGACTGCACGTACGCATCATCTTGTATCCCCTCACCCAGTGACGTCGTGATACCACCCGTTAGCATTGCTCCAAATAGTGCCACCCCAATTGTCGATCCGAGACTTCTAAATAGCTGGTTAGAGCTGGTTGCAACACCCAGCTCGCGCTGCGAAAACTCATTTTGGACCGCAAGGTTGATAACCGGCATGACGATACCCAACCCCATGCCAAGGAACAATATAATGATTGCTTCTTGAACATACGGTGTTTCCGGCGTCAGTGTCGTCAAGCCAAACACCATGGCCGTTGCCAGCGAGATGCCAATCATCATGAACACTTTGTATTTGCCTGTCTTCGAAATAATTTGTCCGCCGCCAATCGATGTGAGCATGAGCCCACCAATCATCGGTAGTAGCATCAGCCCGGACTCAGTCGGCGTAGCCCCAAATACTTGTTGGTTAAACTGCGTCAGGTAGAGTATCGAGCCAATAAACGCCGCGCCAAATAATGTGGCAATGCCCATAATCTTGGTAAAATTTCCATTCTTAAAAAAGTACAGCGGCAGTATTGGCTCAGCTGCTTTTCGTTCCGTGGCGATAAATCCGGCAACCGATAGTGCAATAATAGCCGCCATAATACTGCGAAGTGTCAACAGCGATATGTCAAAGGTTTCGAGAACTCCCGCAAATATTTTATCGGTATTATCAACTGCTAACACTAACGTAGAGAGTGCGACAGTAAGAAATGCTGCTCCTCGATAATCGATCCTTGGTTTTTTTGCATGTTTCAAACTTGGGCAGTAAATTACTATCACAATGAATGCCACAATCGCAATCGGTACATTAATGCCGAATGTCCAGCGCCAATCGGTCGTAAAGCCAAAGAAGTTGTTATGATCAGTAAGATATCCTCCCAGCAGTGGACCAACCAGTGAACTCAGCCCAAACACCGCCCCAATCAGTCCTTGCCATTTCCCCCGTTCCCGTGCAGCAAATAAGTCTCCGACAATAGTAAAAGCGTTGGCAGTAATGATCCCACCGCCGATACCTTGAAATGCTCGTGCCACCACTAACGTCGTTATGTCCCCGGCAAGTGCACTAAAGAGCGAGCCGAGCGCAAAGATAACGATACCCGCGAGCAGCAACTTTCGCCGACCAAATAGGTCAGATAATTTTCCAGCGATTGGCACCGTGATTGTTGTTGTCAGCAGATAGGATGTAACGATAAGACTCAGCGAGTCGAACGCATTAAACTCCTCGACAATCGTGCCGAGTGCGGTAGAAATGATTGTCTGGTCGAGTGCAACCAAAAATAGGCTGGCCATAACTGAAACCATGATAATAAGTTTCGCTCGCAGCGAAAGTTCGTGGTGCATACTGGGTTTATCCTTTGTTTTGCTCTAACGCTTGTTTATAATTTTCAATGTTTTCTGTGACGTGCTCGATTAATGCGGCGAGCTGCTCTTCCTTGATAAAACCGACAAATTTTTTGCTACACGACGCTACCACATAAAGCGTATCTCCGGCTTCGATACCTAAATCTTCACGAGCTGAAGACGGTATAACCACTTGGCCTTTTGTGCCAACTGTTGCTGTTCCGTATAGTTTTTTATCATCCATTAGACTCATTGTATAAAAAGTATGAAATGTATGTCAACTAGGTTTTGTAAGAAAATGCGAAAAATACCTAGTATCTCACTAGTAAATTCGCTACAATACTTTAATGAATACACCGATGGAACCTCTAGATGACGACAAACTGAAAGAGAAATGCGCAGTCTTTGGAATCTACGGCGCGCCCGACGCAGCACGGCTCACCTACTACGGGCTATGGGCCTTGCAGCACCGAGGGCAAGAAAGCTCAGGTATTGTCAGTAGTGACCTATCGACTATGTACCGCCACTCAGACTTTGGGCTGGTTGCCAATGTATACGAAGAAGAAGATCTCGTGGGCCTCAAAGGTACAATTGCAATTGGGCATAATCGCTATGCAACATCTGGTGGACACAACGAGTTATATAATCAGCCGTACCTCTCTGAATCGAAACAATTTGCTCTGGCTCACAACGGTAATCTCCCCCTCACCGATAAACTCGAAGTATTCTTGACTGAAAAAAATATTGATCACACGGGCATGAACGATACCGGCATGATGACCGCTGCTATCGATTATTACTTGAGCGATGGTTGTGAAGTTCATGAAGCTATCAGAAATGTCTATCCACTGCTTCAGGGAGTCTTCTCTACGACGGCAATGGTGAAAGACAAACTCATCGCATTTCGAGACGAGCATGGCATCCGGCCATTATCTCTCGCGAAGCTCGATAACGGCTATGTCGTTGCCTCAGAAACCTGTGCGTTCGATACGATTGGTGCCGTCTTTGAACGCGATGTACAGCCCGGCGAACTGCTCATTATCGATGAAAACGGTATTACATCTCACACGATTGTTGAAGGAACTACCAAACTTGATATCTTCGAGTTCGTGTATTTTGCGCGACCTGACAGCAAGCTACTCAACAAAACAGTCAGTAAAGTTCGTGAAGAATTCGGCATTCAACTTGCCAAGGAATACAAGTTTGATGCTGATATTGTAGTGCCGGTGCCAGATTCTGCGATACCGGCTGCAGTCGGCTACTCAAAACAAAGTGGTATTCCCTTTGAGATGGCGCTCATAAAAAATCGTTATATTAATCGTACATTCATACGACCAACCCAGGAACTTCGCGAGCGTGACGTTATGCTGAAATTGAATCCGATTGTCTACTTACTGGAAGGTAAGCGTATTATACTGGTCGATGACTCTATCGTCCGCGGTACGACCATGAAAAAAGTTGTCAAAATGCTCAGAAAAGTAGGTGTCAAAGAAATTAATCTCGTTATCAGCTCTCCGCCCGTCAAATTCCCCGACTTTTACGGCATTAACACCCCCGACCAAAAAGACCTGATTGGCTCACAGAAATCCGTCGAAGAAATACGCCAGTACATTGGTGTGGACTCTCTTGGCTACCTATCGTTTGACGGCATGATTGAAGCAACCCACATTCCAGCTGATAATTTCTGTACGGCGTGTTTCAATGGTGATTACCCCTCTTCTATCGGCAAACTGACCGACACGATTAGCTATGAAAGTAACCTCATACTGCCGTCGTGAAAACTCGCATAGCCATTCTAGCATCGGGGAACGGTACGACTGCTGAAACGCTGATTGAGGCGTGTGCCAACAACGAGCTAGATGCAGAGGTCGTTATGGTGATTTCTAACAACCTGCAGGCAGGCGTCTTTGAACGAGTCAAGCGACTGAATGCCCAATACGACAGTGGTATTGACTGTCAGTATATCTCGTCTAAAAATTTTCCTGCGGCGCATGATGAAACGCATCTCCCGGGCCAGCAAACCATTGCCGAAGAAGCCGAGATTCTCAGGGTTTTAACAGAAGCAAACATACAGTTCGTGGCGCTACTTGGCTACATGAAGCTTGTCGGGTCTTCAATAGTACAACAATTCGGCTGGGATAATACCCACCAATCACCGTTCAGTGCTCGGATGGTCAATACGCATCCAGGAATTCTGCCAGACACGAAGGGATTCTATGGCATTCATGTACAACAACATGTTATAGCGGAGCATGCGCCAGCCGGGCATTGTCTATTTGCTGTCGATGCAGAATACGACGGCGGACCAGTCGTGTTTGAACACCACGTCGAGCGACGCGATAGTGATACACCGGAAGTCCTATTTGATCGAGTCAAAGCGTCTGAACTCGCGACTATCGCATCCGACATCGGCAACTTCATCACGCAACATATACACCTACAGGAGGATAGAACATGAACCAAGAATCTGGGACGAAGAACGTATTAGTCGTTGGAAGCGGTGGACGCGAGCATGCACTGTGCTGGAAACTGAGCCAATCACCGCAGGTTGCTAGCGTCTATTGTGCACCAGGAAACGATGGCATGAAGTCAGTAGCAACCACCGTTGAAATTGATTTTACTGATGTCGACGGACTTATTGAGTTTGCAAAACAACAGGATATTGACTTGGTCGTTATCGGTCAAGAAGCCGCTTCAGAAGCTGGACTAGCCGATGCCTGCATTGCAGAACACATCCTGGTATTTGGTCCCACAAAAGCTGCAGCACAAATCGAAACATCTAAAGTATTTTCAAAGAATCTCATGGAGTCTGCTCAGATACCAACTGCAGCATATCAAGCATTTAGTGAACCCGCGGGTGCAACTGCGTATGCCCTATCTCGGGATTTTCCTATCGTTATAAAAGCCGATGGATTAGCCACCGGAAAAGGTGTCGTCATTGCCGAAACAGAGCAACAAGTTCATCAAGCCATCGATGATATTATGGTCAAACAACTATACGGATCGGCTGGAACAAAGGTAGTCATTGAAGATTTTTTACAGGGTCAAGAAGTATCAACTCACGCATTCTGCGATGGTACAACAGCCGTACTCTTTCCCACGTCACAAGACCACAAACAAATCTTCGACGGCGACAACGGTCCTAATACCGGCGGCATGGGTGTTATCGCACCAGTACCATGGGTCACCGACGCCCACCTTGATAGTACTCGCAACACGATTGTCGCCCCAGCACTTGAGGCACTGTCTAAGAATGGCTCTCCTTTTGTTGGTACGTTATACCCCGGACTCATGATCGATGGGAACACCGTAAATTTATTAGAATTTAACTCACGATTTGGCGACCCTGAAGCTGAGGTATACATGCGCCTACTCAAGAGCGATTTGTACACAATCTTAGCGAATTGTGCATCTGGCACACTACAAGCTAGCGACGTCGCATGGACCGACTCGTCGGCAGCAACCGTTATTTTAGCGTCAGCCGGCTACCCAAAAAGTTCACACAAAGGCGACCTGATTCATGGCATCGAAGCAGCTGAATCACAACCGGATATCGTCGTATTTCATGCGGCAACCAAAGAAGTTGACGGCCAATATGTGACGAATGGTGGACGAGTGTTAGCCGTAACGGCAGTTGGTGCGACGCTCGATGATGCATTAGAAAAAGTCTACAACGCCGTCGCGCTGATATCGTTTGACGGCATGCAATATCGAACAGATATTGGCCGTCGCTAGGCTACTTTCTACGAAGGAAAAACACGCTCAAACTGACAGCCGAGATCAAGCTGATAATAATGACGCCGAGAAACACAAGTGGCGACTTTTCATTGATGGGCAATGCCACATTCATGCCGAGCAGCCCGGCAAGCATCGTCGGTATCGTTAATGCGAGCGTAATAACGGTTAGCAAACGAATCGTTTCGTTCAGTCGTGTGTCCATAACCGCGCGGTACGAATCTCGCAAATTGGTAATCGTACGCAGTAAGCTCTTACAGCGCGCGATAACCTGCTCTAGATCGATACCAAGATCTTCTACCATATCGCGGTCATCTTCGGTGAGTACTAGCATTTTGCCACCGAGCAATTTCTTAATAGCAGTGTTTGTCGGAATCAGTGCATCGAGATAATCATTTAGCTTTCGTTCATATTCAGTCAAGGTCGAAATATCTTTCGAGCGAAGCAGTTGCACGTCACTCGTTGCCGCCCTCATCTGCCGGTTGATTGTGGCTACGCGCCGTTGATACTGCAACATTATACCTTCCATCATCGCTATGAAGAACGGGACTTTTTGGGTTGTAGAGGCACGAGTCGTATCAATAAACGGTTGCCATAGCCTGCCTAGGGGATCGCGGCTTATCGTCGCAATGCTATGAGAACTGATGGCAAATAGTATCGGTGTCGTGAAATCATTAAAGTCATCGTCGGTGTCGGGGAGACGAGTGATGAAATAGGTCCAGTCATCCTCTACCTCAGCACGAGGAACCTCGTGCGGATCGAGGGCGTCGGCTAGGATACTCTCATCGAGCCCAAAACTTAATAGTACAGTTTTTTCATCATCGGTTGGTCGCTCACTGCGTATCCAGGTATCGCTTCGGTGAGACGTAGCCTGCTGAAGCTTGCCAGTTCGATGATCTGATGTGAGAAATTGTATCATTGCCCTATTCTATCAGACCGTCGTGTACACTACGGTTTTAAGGTTTCTTGCACCAGGTCAATCATTTCTCGAGGCGAAAACATCGATTTCGTTTTATAGTTCACCGCACCAAGCTCAACAGCCTGATTTATTTTTTCTTGCATCATGTTATTACTCAATACGATCACTTTAACGGTCGGGTGCTTCTCTTTGATGTCGTATGCTTCTAGAAACTGAATACCATCGAGGACAGGCATCATCATGTCAAGAATGATTAGATCCGGATTGTGACGTTCTGCGGCATCGAGTCCTTCTTGTCCGTCCTTAGCAGTCACTACTCTATGATTGTCTTTTGTAAGAATTTTATCGTATACGTTGCGGATGAATGGATCATCTTCAATGATGAGTATCTTAGCCATTTTTTTCTCCTTTTGGTAAGGTTACGATAAATCGCGAACCAGTGTTAATTTTAGATCTTACTTCTAGTGTACCATTCATCAGGCCTACCATCTTCTTTGCAATATAGAGACCAAGCCCGGTACCACCAACGGTTGCAGACAGATTATTCTGAACGCGCGAAAATCGTTGGAATAATCTTTCAATATTTTCAGCTTGTACGCCTACACCCTCGTCTATCACGCTGATATGGTAGGTATTGGCCGATTCCCGCACTTCAACGACTATCTTCTTCCCCTCATCAGAATACTTGCTCGCATTACTCACCAAGTTGTTCAAGATAAAGCTCAGTAAATGAGCATCCGCGGTTACATATGCCGTGTCGTCGCAGGTCACGTCTACCCTATGCTTTCGGTTATCAAGATTTATTTGCTGGTCTTTCAAAACTCCCTCAATAATGTTTCGTACGTTGACTGCCTCTAGTTGAGGTTTTAGCCGATTATTCTCAAGCCGTGCGACGTTTAAAAAGTCTTGCACGATTTGAATTTGTCGCTCGTTACTCTCGTACGCATCTTTTACGGCTTCGGCTATTTCCTCGGGTTCTACCGCCAAGCCTTCAACAATCATCCCGAGGTTTGCCTTGACCGCTGTAGCCGGAGTGCTTAGCTGATGAGACACCAATCCGATAAAATCATCTTTAGAACGATCAAGCTCTCGCTCTTTAGTTATATCCTGAAACAACGCTATTGCCCCGCTCGGGTTAGCATCAACCGTAATCGGTGCGATTGAAATTCGTACCGGCACACGTTCTCCCGTCTTTGTTTCATATTCTAAACTTGCGTTTACAGATCGGTACGTGTTGTTTATTTTTGTCGCTGGGCGATCCTCCACGCGTAATTTCTCACCGTCAAAATTATACGCGGCTACCGTTTCAACAAATGTCTTTCCAACGAGTTCGTCGGAGGTATACCCTAAAATTTCCGTGGTTAATTTGTTTATCCGTATAATCCGTCCATCATTATCAAACACAATCATACCTTCGCCAATAGCATTGATTAACGCATCGTCTTTTCCTTTGGCTTCGGCGATAACGTCTGCTCGGCGAGATAGTTCACGCTCTTCGCTGGCGTCTCTAAACACAACAATCGATCCAATAACGGTTGATGATGCGTCTAAAATCGGTGATGCGGAGTCTACGACAGAAATTAAGACTCCGTCCTGCCGTTTGAGGTTAGTATGATTCGCCATTTTCGTTTTTTGACCGGCAAGTGAATCAACGATGAATGCGTCGTTTACGGCTCCGTTATGTTCATGCGTAAACTCAAGAATGTGATCATACGGCTTGCCCAAAACAGCTTCAGCTTTAAATCCAGACAACTCCTCGGCAGCTTCATTAAATAAAATGATCTTTTTGTCAGTATCAATCGCAAATACGCCGTCACCGATGCTCGACAGAATTGCTTCATCTTTTTTGTGGAGCTCTAAAATATTGTTTTTTTCAATTTGCAAATCCTTGGTTGCAACATCGGCAATCACTAGCGCATGCCTTCGTGATGACGCTTGCAAAAAGAATATAACCAGAAAAAATAGCGTCGCAATTTGACTGAATACGATGACACCTGCTGGTGAATTCTTCTGTGCGGTGGAAAGCCCATAATCGATTGGGCCGCTGTTGGCTAGCGACCAGATTCGATCACCAATCGGAACTTTTAAGGTTTGTGTCAGTCGTGTCGACGATACGCTGCCGATACTCTCATACAAAAGCTTGTTGTCTTCAGCTGGATCAAGAATAGTAACCGTCATATCATCGTTTGCAATATTCTTCGAAACGATAGACTCAAAAAAGCTTTTATAATTGAAGTTTGCATTGACGAGCCCAACAAAGTTTTTACTTGTTTTATTTTTCACCGGGCTGGTGATGAAGAACCCTGACTTATCGCCCACCGCACCGTCTGGGTACTGTATGCTTCCGGATGTGTGAGGCGTGCCGCTGTTTACCGCCGAGCCATATATCTCAGATCGACCTGGCACGGAGCTGAGGTCAAGACCAATCAGTGAGCTATCTGGTGTATCAGGCAAATAGAGGGCAATGAAGTGCAGCGGCTTATCGCTCAGTTGCATATAGGTAAAATCTGGATCGATTTCACGCTGGTTCTGCGCAAACGATTCCAAATCTTCATCCTTGACGACAGCTAGAAAGGCAAATGATCGTATCCCTGGATAGCGACGTTTTATATCAAGCGATGCGTTGTATATGGAAAATTCGTTTTCAGTCACCGTGTCGCTCGCGAGGAATAACCCACCGTAGCCAACGAGTGCATCATTATATGCCTGGATGCTGGTGCCAATCGACTGCTGAATCCTACTGCTGTCCACTTCGAACAGTTGCTTCGCGTCGACTTCATTCCGATTAACTGTCGATAACCATATTGCATATCCGCCAACCTGTAACACCACAATTGCTGCCAATAGTATCCATCCACTTGTCGAGACTCGCGCTATAAAATCGCCTCGACTCCGAAACAGGTCAAGTAATATAATACCGATTCCCGCAAGCGCGAGCCCGAGCGCTAGATTGAACGCCATTGCAAACGAGGTGCCAAATCCAAGAATATAGTCCTTGGCATACAGTTGGCCAAACACATTGACCAGACTTATCAGTACGACACTAGCAGCTACACCATTCCCGATCATACGTACAACGACGTGTGACCGCGAGAACGGTCGGGCCAACACGAGGCTTAATGAGCCCAGTAGTATAAATGACACTGCCGCTGAATCGGCAAGCACTGCGCGATCACCAAAACGCATGACCTTCTCACCGTATAGTAGTGTATCGGTCGACGACGAGAGTAAGGATACGACCCCTACTGCGATAACGAAAACCCCACCAATTCGTAATATCGTATACCATTTTTTCCAATAGAGAAGAAAGCCCGCTGCCATAACGAGGAGGCCAATGGCTGCCACTGGGTTGATTGGCCGTAATCCAAATATAGAGCCAGTTAAGAACGTATTATCAATCTGCCAACCAAGAAGACCAAGTATGCCTATGGCACCAATCAGCGCGCTGAACACCAGAGGCAGTCGTGATGAGCCGAGCTCTTTGTCGTTCGAAAGAAGCCAGCGTCTCGCTTTTTGTTCGAGTTTGAAAAAGGCGGTCGGTACAGTCGATTTCTTGGGAAGAATAAGCGATGCCGAGATCAATGCACGATTGCTACCAACGATAGCGATTGCATCTGCTTTAATCTCTTCAGTCATCGCTCGAACGCTATCTCGTACTTCCTTGCTACTCTCAGTAAGGTTGAACGCACGTGCATCCAGTAGCAAATACACGTTACGATCAAGACGACGATTTTCCTTAGACTTGGTACTAGCGTCGCGACACACTTCATGCACTTTTTTTGTATCAGATAGGTCGGCAAGCTTAATTGGAATTACTGCATCACCCACGGAGTGTTTCTCCTGCTCAATTCGACTTGTCATTATGCTTATGATACCAGGTAGACGGCAGCGGGTATAGTCTCACCTCCGTGCAAATGAGTGCACACAGTGGTCATGAACCCATGCTTCATCTACCCGCGTACAAAAACTGGCCGAACACAATGAATGTGTCGAGCAGTTTTCGTTACATGGATACGTTCTACCGTATATACTTAGCGTTTGACGGCTTTAACGACTGCAAGCAGAACGACCGCACCAAGTACCGCTGTCAAAAGTCCAGCAATACTGAATTCATTGACGTCACTGCCGGTGAGGCTTTGCACAATGAAGCCACCAATAAAGGCTCCGAGTACACCAACAACAATGTTGGCAACAGCGCCCATGCTGGCATCTGTTTTCATGATTTTCGAGGCAATCCAACCGGCTAATGCACCGAATAGTACCCATAGTAACAAGTTGATAATCATATATTCTCTCCCTCTATTACACTTATATTACCTCTAGTATACACCAAACTATCAGCCAATCTTAAGGTTTTTTAGTGTTCCCACGTGAAGTTTGTATGGCCAAAATGGCCGTAGCGTGCCGTTGCTTCGTAGATTGGTTGCTTGAGCGATAAGGACGAAATGATTCCGCGCGGAGAAAGATCATATCCAGTGACTAGACGCTGCACGCCGTCAATCGTTGCGGTTGCCTCAAGCGGCTGATCGTACCCAATCGCATACGCTAGATGTACCAGCACTTCGTTGGCCTGCTGGTCCTTTAATAAGTCTACAGCGATCTTACGAGCCATATACGCTGCCGAACGATCGACTTTGCTGGGGTCTTTGCCACTAAAGGCACCGCCGCCTATTGGAATACGTGGGCCGTAATTATCGACCACCAGCTTTCTTCCGGTTAGCCCGGCGTCAGCGTCAAAGCCGCCAATCTGCCAGTCACCGGCTGGATTAATATGAAATCTGGTCGCATCGTCGCTGGTAACGCCAGATACGTCACGAACCCACTGTCGAACGTTTGCGTCGAGCTCAGCCGAAGCAGCATGCTGAAAACTTGCGACCACAGATACAATTTTGTCTTCTTTGAGCGTAATTTGTGTTTTGCCGTCGTATGGCCATGTCTCATATAGATACTGGTTCAAGCGTCGAGCGAGCACCACCTCAAGTGGTAATAGTTCCGGCGTATCGTTGCATGCGTAGCCCACCATTATCCCTTGATCCCCCGCTCCACCCGTATCAACACCATTAGCGATTTCCGAGCTCTGCTTGGAAACACGTATGATCGTCTCAACACTGTCGCCGGCGATTCGTTCAACAATCCGCTGGATATCAACCGTTGTCGCGCGAGAACTTATTTCTCCAGTGACGAACACCGTACCGTGCCCACCGGCAACATCGACGGCTATGCGAGCATCCGGGTCATCCCGAAGATACGCATCTAAAATTGCATCAGAGATCTGATCACACAGCTTATCTGGATGTTTTGGTGAAACGCTTTCTGCGGTTTTAAATAGTGACATTAAAATAACTCCTTTTCTGATATCTCTGGCCCTATGCCAGGAAAAGGAGTTGTATATGGATATACTATCTTTCCCCGAAATGGGCTAGAAGTAGCACCGTATTCTGTCGTAGCAGAATTGGTTGCCGGCAGGTCACGGAGCTAGTTCTCTCGCTGCACTCTTGATATCTTTATGTGTAATGTACCCGCTTACTGTAACACAAAATAACTAGGCAATGCCGGCTGCGCCTTTTTGATATGTTTTCAAAGGAACACTGTTCGCCCGCCAGGCATCGAGAATTGGCTGGCTAATCTCCCAACAGGCCAGTACTTCTTCACTCGTCGCAAACAATGTTTTGTCTGCTCGTAACGCATCGATCAACACCCGTTCATACGCATCAATACTAAGATTTTTCCCAGATTCCTTGTAGTTAAAGTTCACTCTGACCGCTTCGGTTTCCGACTCATAGCCAGGTTTTTTGATATCAAGATCAAGTAATATTTCTTCGTCTGGCTGAATTTGCAAGCCCAGGACCGTTTCGTTTGCATCACTATCACTTTTGTAGATAATGCGAATGTCGGTCATCTTTTTAGACAATGCTTTTCCAGTTGTCACGAGGATAGGAACCCCGTTCCACCGCTCACTATCGATATGAAGGGTCGCCTGAGCGAATGTCTCAGTTGTAGAATCTTGGTTATTTACCTCGTCTTTGTAGCCATCGTATTGAGCCCGCACTGTCTGGGCAGGCATGGCTTCAGGCTTTGGTGAGCGGACTTGCAGCAATAAGGCAGTTTTCTTTTTATGGATCTCTTCGGCGTTCATTTCATCGGGTTGGTCCATTGTGACTAGTGCGACTAGCTGAAGCAAATGGCTCTGTATAATATCGCGGTAGGCACCGACTGATTCGTAAAAATTTGCTCGTCCTTCAATATCAAGCGACTCACGCGCTGACACTTCGATCCTATCAATGTGATCGGCGTTCCAAGCACCAGCGAACAAAGAATTCTTGAATCGAAACGTCAAAATGTTCTGGACAGTTTCTTTTGCTAAGTAATGGTCGATTCGATAGATTTGCGCTTCAGTAAATGATTTTTGTAAATTTGTTATCAGCTGCCGAGCTGAATCAATGTCATGGCCAAACGGCTTTTCAATCAATAGCCGACTATCGCCACTGGCATGCTGGCAGCCATCATTCAGGCCATGCAGGCCAAGATTGGTAGCGATCAGTTCGAACATCGACGACGGAACGGCCAAATAAAATATACGTGCCAAACAGGTATTTGCCTGCTCTTCAATAGTATCTAGATGTTCTTTTAATGTGGCATACTCGTCTGCATTCCCGATATCCATATGTACAATCTGCAACATGCTAGCTAATTTCTGCACCACAGACTCGTCACGTGGCGTGTCGTGCGCATCCATCGACGAAGCAAGCGTCCGCATGACGTCATCGGTGGTGGTATCGTGTCGTGACAATCCAACGATGGTTGTTCTTTCGGGAAGCATATCTTCGGCGACTAAATCGTACAGCGCCGGCAGTAATTTACGCTTTGCAAGATCACCCGTGATCCCGAATATCGTGATGATAGCAGGGTCAATGCCCAGTTTACTCACCTTTGATTTCCTTATTGATGGCGTGGCCGCCAAATTTATTGCGCATCGCGGCAAGTAGTTTGGTGCCGAAATGTGTCTCACCATTTTGTGAGCGGAGTCGGACGTCGAATGACGCCGCAATACTCGGCAGTTCCAAGCCAAGCTCCTTAGCATTTTCCAGTGTCCAGCGAGTTTCGCCGCTCTCCGCCACAAAGCCATCAACGCCTTCGAGCGTCGGGCTTTCTTTCAGCGCGTCACGAGCGAGCTCATTCAACCAACTAGTAATAACACTCGAATGTTGCCATACTTCACCGGCTGCCGCAAGATCGAGTTGTCCCTTGTACGCTCCTTCTTCGAGCATTCGGTATCCTTCGGCCAAACTCTCCATCATCCCATATTCAATTGCATTGTGGACCATTTTTACATAGTGCCCACTACCACTCGGGCCAAAATACTGAAAGGCACCACGTGGCGCAGCCAGCACTTCGACAATCGGTACAATCGCGTCGTAGGCATTGTTTGGGCCGCCAATCATCATGCTAAATCCATTGCTCAACCCATGGACGCCGCCACTCGTGCCGATGTCGAGGTACTGCATATTTTTCGCTGTAACAGTCTCATATCGCCGCTGCGTATCAACAAATTTCGAATTTCCACCATCTATGATGATGCTTCCTGCTGGCAAGATATTCATCCAATCTTGTAGCTCAGCGTCAACGTTATCAGCTGGTATCATCAGCCACACGATGGGCGTGTCCTGTCCAAAAAATTCCAGCACGTCTTCTTTTTGTGTCGTCGCCCGCATGCCCTCAGCTTTTGTTCGTTGCACAATTTCGTCGTGGCGCACAACACCCAGTACGTCATGTTGTTCATTGTGTAACTTCTCTGCAATCTGGTGTCCCATTTTTCCTAATCCTACAACGGCAATTTTCATCGAGCCTCCTCCATATCATTTATATCTGAAAAAATTGTTAATCGTGAACAGCCACGCAATGTTCGAACCGGTAGGTCTTCGACTGGCCCCGGTTGCTGCATCTGCGACAGTGCTGGCCACTTACTCTCTCCTACCGCGTACAGCGTGGCTTCTGTAATACCACGAATGAACGCTGGTGTCGTGGTGATCCTTGGGTAATCATGACCGTCAAAAAAACCGGTAAACGCAGTCGAATCCATCACTGGATTTCCAGGCAATAGTCCCGACGTATGGCCATCAGCACCCATACCGAATAGACCGATAACCACGGCTTCGTTTTCTTGTAATGTCTCTAGTGTCTGAGCAAATTGCACGGTTGTCTTCTCGATTGATTCACCCTGTAGTACTTCGTAGTAGTGCAGGCCTCTCATATCGAAGCCAGCTTTTTTTAGCTGCATCGAATTTGACCCTGCGTGGTCAATTTCGCCGTACCGCTCGTCCATGACAATGACAGACAGGTGCGCCAATTCATCCAATTGCCCTAGTAGTTCTCGGGCTTGAACAGCGATAGGGATGCACGAACCACCAGAGACCAGCCAGACAACAGACCGATTTGCATTTAGGGCAGCTAAAAGTTGCCGACTGATAGCTTGCGCTACGACGTGGTGGTCATCTGGTTCTACCCGCACAAAAGATTGATTATTCACTACCTACTAGTATACCGCAGATTCAACATTCACGTGCAACTGATTTACGTAAATGTTCTGACACAAGGTTTTATTTAATCATACTTATGCTCAAAATGGTACTTATGTTCTAATTATTACTACAGTTTTTCTCATCTGTTATTACTATACTTTGTGCAGATTCGACTAAAAAGCATTGACCATTTTGTCAAGTCATCATATTGTTGAATTTGTGTTTTTTGAAATCTAGTGTCGATTCAAAGCACAACCACACTACGAAAAATATTAGAAATGCGTAGTTGTGGAATATTTATAGGAGAAAATATGCAATTCAAACATAGTGTTATGGCGCTTGGCGCCATAGGTACTTTGATGCTTTTTGGTGGTCAATCTGCCGGAGCAGTCAGTGCCGATACAGAGAAAAAAGATAATCCCTCGTCGAGCAAGACGAGGGAAGCAAAGAAAATAATAGTAACCGTAAAAGCTGGCGATACACTCGAAGCAATTGCGAAAAAGAATAAGACCACCTACGTACGTCTGTTTAATGCAAACAAAGACATCGTCAATCCAGACCAAATTGATGTTGGAGAAAAAGTACGTGTCCCAGCTAAAAAAGAAAAGCTCCAAGACCGATTTTCTAAACTATCAGTTGCTGCAGTACCAACGTCTCAGCCCGTAGCGGCAAGTACGTATCAGCAACCAGCACCCCAACCATCATCAATCGGCTCTTCAGCGAGCATTGGTGCATCTTCGATTGGTAATACCTACTACAAAGGCTACTGCACGTGGCACGTTAAAAACATGCGCCCTGACTTACCAAATATGCTTGGTGATGGTGGCTCATGGGTAGCAAATGCAGCTGCTCAAGGTCTTGCAACTGGCTCAGAACCACGAGTTGGTGCAGTCGCCGAACAGCCAGGTCACGTTGCGTACGTAACTGCAGTGAACAAACAAAACAACACAGTTACCTTGTCTGAAATGAACTATGTTGGATTCGACGTCATCAGCACGCGTACTGCTCCAGCCAGTCAATTTACATACATATACTAAGTAACGACTCATCGGCACCTTTACGCTACTCACCGCTCGGGAGAACTCTTAAGCGGTGATGCTGCGTATCCGTAGGCCAGCTGTCTTTTCAGGGTCGAACCCTTTATACTAGATACATGAATACATCATCCACAACCACCGCATCCGCCTTTGTTGAAGCACTCGAACAAGAAGGTGTGCGTTACATTTTCGGCATTCCCGGCGAAGAAAATCTCGACATCCTCGCAGCAATCAAACGCTCCTCAATAGAATTTATTCCGACCCGGCACGAGCAAGCCGCTGGGTTTATGGCAGCAACCGTCGGCCGCCTGACCGGTATTCCCGGCGTGGCGTTATCGACGCTTGGTCCTGGCGCAACAAACCTCGTCACTGCTGCCGCCTATGCGCAGCTCGGCGCCATGCCGATGGTGATGGTGACTGGCCAAAAGCCGATTCGCCTCAGTAAACAAGGTGCCTTCCAAATCATCGATGTTGTGTCGATGATGAGCCAAGTGACCAAGTATTCCAAGACATTAGTAGAAGGCCGGCATGCACCGTCATATGTCCGCGAAGCGTTCCGGCTTGCCTCCGAGGAACGACCAGGTGCCGCACTCATCGAGATTCCCGAGGACATTGCCTCCGAGTCTGTCGAGACACAGCTACTGCCTATCACTCATACACGCCGCCCGGTTGCTGAAGCCAAAGCAATTCGCCGCACTATTGCACTGCTCAAAGAGGCCAGGCGTCCGTTGCTTATTGTTGGCGCTGGCGCAAATCGAAAACGCACCTCGAACATGCTGACCAAGCTGGTCAACGAACATCACATTCCGTTTGCCACCACCCAAATGGGTAAAGGCGTCATCGACGAACATCTACCAGAATTCGCCGGAACTGCCGCACTCAGTAAAGACGACTACGTACACCGAAGCATCGAACAAGCCGATCTTATTATCAATATCGGCCATGACGTCGTAGAAAAACCACCATTTATTATGTCTGGCGACAGGACAGTCGTACACATCGATTTTCAACCGGCTTCAGTTAATGAAATATACTACCCACAAGTAGAAGTCGTCGGCGACATTGCCAACGCAATCTGGCAGCTCAAAGAAGAACTCGATGGCACCGATATTTCTAAAAATTGGGACACGGAGTTTCACAAACCACACAAAGCGCAGCTCGACGCAGACTTTACAGAAGCACTCGAACAATCCTCGACTATTACGCCACAAGTGCTGGTTAACACCGTTCGAAAAGCTGTGCCGGATGACGGTGTCGTGACGCTCGACAACGGCATGTACAAACTGTATTTTGCTAGGCATTTTGAAGCGCGATTCGAGAACACATTATTACTCGATAATGCGCTCGCGACCATGGGCGCCGGTGTCCCATCGGCAATTGCGACCAAACTGATTCATCCCGACAAAAAAGTTGTTGCGGTTGCCGGCGATGGCGGATTCATGATGAATTCACAAGAACTTGAAACAGCCGTTCGTCTCAAACTCGACCTAGTCATCATCATCCTCAACGACCAGGCCTTTCAAATGATTCGCTGGAAACAAACAAACGAAGGCTTCGATGAATTTGGTATGACATTCAACAATCCAGACTTCGTTGCCTACGCCGAAAGTTATGGTGCGCATGGACATAGAGCCACCACACCAGCCGAACTTTCAGAGCTACTTACGTCGAGCTTGACCGCGAAGGGCGTGCACGTTATCGACGCTCATATAGACTATTCAAAGAACGCCGAATCGTTACTAGCAAAGGAGGCCTAAATGCCAATTCAATCTATCAACCCAGCAACCGGAAACGTGATTAAATCGTTCGATGAACTGTCGGATGAACAAGTAGAATCAAAGCTGACTGCCTCTCAGAATGCCTACAACACGTGGAAATATACCAGTCTTGAAGAGCGAGCAGAGTACATGCGTAACGCAGCTTCTGCAGTACGCGACAGCAGTGAAGACTACGCGCGATTACTCACCCAAGAAATGGGAAAAGTTATTACCGAAGCACGTGCAGAAGTAGAAAAATGCGCCTTCAACTTCGATCATTTCGCGGACAGTGCACACGACTATTTGTCACCGCGAACCGTCGTGACCGACGCCTCTGAATCGTACGTTAGTTACGAACCACTGGGCCCCATTCTGATTATCATGCCCTGGAATTTTGCGTTTTGGCAAGTACTCCGCATGGCTGCGCCTATTCTCCTCGCGGGTAATACAATAGTCCTAAAACATGCCTCCAACGTCCCAGAATCTGCTCTTGCCATTGAAAATATTTTTCGTAAAGCAGGTTTTCCAGAGGGTGTTTTTCAAACGCTACTGATTGGTTCATCAAAGATTGAGAAAATCATTGAACACCCAATCATACGCGGCGTCTCGCTAACCGGCAGTGAGCCAGCCGGACGAGCCGTGGGAGCCCAAGCTGGTAAGAATATCAAGCCAGTAGTCCTCGAACTTGGTGGCTCAGACCCGTCAATCGTCCTCGCCGATGCCGACCTCGATATGACCGTCAAAGCCGCAAGCTACTCTCGCCTGCTCAACAACGGCCAGTCATGTATCGGCTCAAAACGCTACATTGTAGTTGAAGCTATCTATGACCAATTCATGGAAAAACTGCTCGCTGAATTTAAAACCTACGTGCCTGGTGACCCAATGCTCGATGAGACAAAAATCGGTCCGGTCGTGTCGCAAGACTCACTCGATGAAGTACTCGGGCAAGTGCAGCGTGCCGTCGATGCCGGTGCGACCATTGAGCTCGGCGGAAAACAGCTCGATCGGCCAGGCTCGTTCTTGGCACCAACCATTCTGTCGAACATCACATCAGATGTTCCGACGTACTACGAAGAAATATTTGGCCCGGTTGCCAGTGTGATTAAAGTCAAAGATGAAAACGAAGCGATTGAGGTTGCCAACGCTACCGACTTTGGTCTCGGCTCAAGTATCTACACCGCCGACGTCGAGCATGGAAAAACACTCGTGCCTCGTATCGAAGCCGGCTGTGTATTTATCAACGGCATGGTAAAAAGCGATCCCCGCTTACCATTTGGTGGCATTAAAAACTCTGGTATTGGCCGAGAACTATCCGCAGAAGGTGCCCGCGCGTTCACAAACGTGAAATCTGTCTGGATTAAATAATTACGACTTGGTGCGTGCGATATAAGTAGCAATATGTCGAGCATCGGCGCCGATACCATCGATGATCGAGGAGTTAAGACGTGATTGTCGAAACAGCCCCATAAAGTACAATCCATCGATAGACGATACCCCATCTTGGTGGAGCGGCGTACCTTCTTCGTTCGTCACGCCGTCGATATCGATCCACGAATAATCAGCTTTAAAGCCAGTTGTCCAGATGACGCTCGATACTTGCCTGCTCGAACCATCGTCAAATGATACTTTGGTACCTTCGCAGCCAGTTACTCGGTACGGAATGAGCTGGACCTTATTTTCCCGTATCAATACTTCGGTATTCTGCCCCAGAACGGCTTCTTTTTTTCGATCGATATACCACGCCGCCACACTACGTTTCCGTCCGCGGAGTAAGCCAAATATATAAAACAGCCAATAGATGCTCAGCCCTCCAATCGATTCTGGTAAAAATCGTGGTTCGCCGCTGGTCGCTAATGTCACGCTATGCGTATGGTGCAGATCTTCAGCAATTTGTGCACCAGAGTTTCCGCCACCAACCACCAATACGTCGCCGCGAGGAATCTGCGCAGGGTTTTTATAGTCCGATGAATGGAGCTGATACACTGTAGTATCTAATCCCGTTGCTGCGTCTGGAATAAACGGCCGATTATACGGCCCGGTGGCGATGACAATCTGCTTCGCCCTATATACAGTGTCGGTCGTTTCTACAATGAATCTATCGCCCTGTTTGGTGACTTTCTCAACTGTACAGCCATGGTGGATCGGTAACGCAAATTCGTCGGCATAAGCTTCCATGTACTCTGCTGTTTCATCTTTCGTCGGATAATACGAATACCGTTTTGATAGCTTTTTACCTGGCAAGGCCGCAAATGGTCGCGGTGTAAATAATTTCAAGCTGTCCCACCGCTCTCGCCATGGGTCACCGGTTTTTTCATGCGCATCAAGAATCACAAAATGTAGTCCGGATTTTTTCAGATAATAGCCAATCCCCAGACCGGCTTGCCCGCCACCAACGACTAGGACTTCGTAGTCGTTACTTGCAACCATGGTATTACTTTGAAGGTTCATTACTACGTAGTATAGTCTACTCAACTGTCATGTATACTATCTTTATGGCATCGTTACACACCTATATATTTACGGCATCCGACAGTGACAACGTGCGACTGAACATGCAAGATGTCCTGGCGACGTTGCTAACCGAGATATGCGAACTCGGGCATATGAAAATTGTAGAACGATCATTTCATGCGTTCGAACCATCGGGGTTCAGCGCTTGTTTTATTCTAGCCGAGTCTCATATTGCGATGCATACGTGGCCTGAGGAAGCGTCTGGATATATAACACTCAGTACATGTAAGCAACCAGATGCCGACTTTGTACCAAACGCAATCGAGACGATAATAAGTCATTTGTCCGGTACGGTCACCGTCAAAGAGGTTCATAATGGGACTATTTAACCGCAAGCCGAACCCACGTGCACGGATAAAAATTGGTCAGCACTTCATGGGTAAAAAAACTTCGACAACTGCCGAAGGGTACGTTATTTACAAAGAATGGGATGCTACCGACAACAAGCATTACTATTGGGAAGAATGGGAGCTTCGAGGCTTTAACAAGATAGATAGCTGGATTGAGTATGACCATTACGAAAAAACTGTTACGTTATACGAACCGTTTAAAGGGGCGGTGACAGATGACCCAGAGGGAGTCATTTCTGGCAAAAACAACACCATCACCATCGACGGCCAGCCGGCGACACTTACTATCAAGGAAAAAGGCGTTGGTATTGCTGCGAGACGTGAAGGAACGCTCAGTTATCATGTTTTCGAGGGCGATTCTGTTGCTTACGCGGAGGTTCGGTATCAGCTTAAAAATAATTCCGGTGGCATGTTCTCAATTGAGAAATATAATAATAAAGAATTCGATATATACAAGGGTACGCTACTGAGTAGAAGTATGCAAAAGTACATGCTTGGTAGAGTAGTTGGCCCGTCGCTCATACTGAGTCACCTTAAGACATATTGGTTAACGTATATATTCTTCGGAACCATTTTTGGATTCGGATTTGCGTCGTCATTACCATCGTACGAAAACTATTGCACGCCGCGCACCACGACGACCCCTTCATCTGTGTATTCATCCAATCAATACAGTTCATCAAGCTTAAACCAAACCAAACCTGCACCATCTGACGGCAGAGAGTTTAAAGATGAAGTTACTTCTCAAGACACAACACAGACCTGTTACCGCCGTACAATATATAGCGGAGGTTCGGGTGGTGTTGGTAAATAATCATAGAAAAATATAAGGAGATCATATGAACGTATCAGAAGAAGTTATCAAACAAGCAAACGGACTAAGTGTCGAGGCATTTGGCGCCACTATTTTATATAGCGTTGTTGGAATCGTGTTGCTCATGATTTCCGTTATGCTCCTGAACGGTGTGTTTAAGCTCAATATCCGGCATGAACTGGTAAAAGACAACAACATTGCTGTCGGTATTTTGATAGGAAGCATGGCCATCTCAATCGCAATCATTATTTCGGGAACTATTAGCAGCTAAACATGCCGCGCAAGCACCGTACTTCAAAAGATTCTGCACTGCTAGCTGCTGCACTTTTGGTGGCGGTAGGAGGGCTTATATACGAGCTCATCCTCGGCACGGCCGCGACGTATATTTTTGGTGATTCCATCACGAGCTTTAGTCTTGCAACCGGTATTTCACTATTTGGTATGGGCATCGGTTCGTGGATATCCTACAGATTTACATCGAATCCAGGCAACAACTTTGCAAAGAACGAAATAGTACTCGCTGTTATCGGCGGCAACTCGGTTCTACTACTTTTTGCTGCCTTTTCGTTTACGCCGCTTGCATGGCTAGTTTTTGTATTACTTAGTCTCGCAATTGGTATTTGCATCGGTATCGAAATTCCGTTACTCATAGCGATGTACAAAAAGTACGCCGGAAAATCTGGCGCTCGGGTGGTTGGAAAAGTCCTTTCACTCGATTATTTTGGTGCATTAATAGGCTCCTTGTTATTTCCGTTTGTCCTTTTACCCTATCTTGGCTTGTCTCGAACCGCCTACGCAGTCGCTATACTGAATCTTCTCGTTGCGTTGTATATACTAAAGAACATCAAGACCAGCCAGCGCTTGATCAGCCTAGCGGTTTTATCTCTCATTGTTCTCGGTGGTTCATTTGTGTACGCAAGTCGAGTCGAGCAAGTTATCGACAGTCGATCATACAATGACCCTGTCGTCTACTACGATCTATCCCCCTATCAAAAAATTGTAGTCACGCAATATAAAAAAGATACCCGGCTTTATCTCAACAATCAGCTTCAATTTTCGAGTTTAGACGAGCACAGGTACCACGAAACGCTCGCTCACAGCGCACTGTCGGCCATCGACCAGCCAAAGAATGTTCTGATACTTGGTGGCGGTGACGGGTTACTAGCTAGAGAAGTCCTCCGGTACCCATCTGTTGAGAACATTGATATTGTCGACATAGACCCCGCTGTCACTAGACTGGCATCGACCGTTCCGCTCATAACCGCACTCAACGATAACTCCATACAAAACCCCAAGGTGCATGTATACAACCAAGACGCGTTTCAATATGTTCGTAATACCGATACAACGTACGACGCCGTTCTTAGTGACCTAGTCGATCCTTCTAACGAGCGAATTGCGAAATTGTACTCCGTAGAGTTCTACAGAAAAATACCGAACATATTATCCCCGAGTGGCGTCTTTGCAACACAAGCTTCATCGACATTCTTTACACCAGATGCCTTTTCCACCATCAACACGACGCTGCAAACAGCCTTGCCGCAATACACGACCAAACCTATTGGCATAAATGTTCCTTCCTTTGGTGAATGGGGATTTATACTAGCCAGCAAGAATGCCATCGATTTCTCAACCGCACAATTACCTAGTGGCTTGGCCTATCTCACTACAGAAGAGTTGCTACACGCCGAGAATAGCGCTCAAATACAAGCGGTCGTGTCTCGCCCCGCGAAGCCATCGACACTTCTTTCACCAAAAGTTATTTATCAGTACAAAAAAAATATGAGCCAGTGGAGTTACTAAAAGCAGAACTGGTATACTAGATGTATGAAAAAAGAATCGCCAGTTCACGCTATTCCGAAGGATTTTCAGCTATCACTCGATACCCATCCTGATGCACAGCTTGCCTGGAACGATATCACACCACTGGCGCAAAATGAGTGGATCTGCTGGATAGAGTCAGCAAAACTTATAGAGACGCGGGAACGACGGATCGCGCGAGCCGTCAATGAATTAGTAGAAGGCAAACGTCGGCCGTGCTGCTGGCCAGGCTGTATTCACCGCGAGTCTAAGAAAGTGTAAGCGCGCGTACTGCTTTTTTTAGTAGTTCTTTTGGTAACGTGTCGTCGAGCGAAAACCATAGTGTACCCTTGCCGCGTACGTATGGCCGTAGCTCCGCCATCAACGCATCGTTCTTGGGCAATGGGTAGACTGCTACATGGTCCTTCCATCCAGAGATAAAAACTCTGGCGCGTTTAGCGTCAATCTTGTAACCAACGATTCCGTAGCTCACTACTTCTTTAGCATCAGGAAGCTCGGCCAGCATGAGTTCTCGTAGTTCATCAAATTTTGGCCGCGCGTCTACTGGGATAGTGGCGATATAATCATCCACAGTGTTCGGCTTGACTGGCGGCGACGCGTGAATTGCTTGCGAAGTGCGTAGCATGTCCTCAAGGATGCTGATATCAATATCATCGAGTTTGGTTATGTAGAGACACGAGACAGAATGAGTATGTTTACCAAGTTCTTTTAGGTTTTCACTGTGCTGGTCGAATCCTTCATTGAAATAAACAGTAATAGCAGTTTTTCGTGGACTAAACCCAAGTATCGGCACATCACCTTCTCGGCCAGATTCGTATTTATAATGTTTCGTACCAAACCCAATGATACTCGGCCCCCACATCACCGGTTTCTCCGAAGAGATCGACTGCATAATGTTTATCAGTTGGGCAGCCTCTGCTTGCCGTTTTTCACTGACCGTTTGTAAGAATTTATCGACACTGTCGTCGGTTGGTATAGTTTTATTTTGCGTCATCGAACGCCTCTCGGACGCTCGGGCTGTTGGCCGTCAGTCGTTTTATCGACAGGTCGGTGGCCTTGTTGTTGGCCAACCGAAGGTTGTTGTCAGACTTCAGCAAGTTTTCTTTCACCTTATTCAGATGATCGACGGTTTTATTTATTTCTTCAATGGCTTTTGAAAACTGCGTCGATGCCAGTGTGTAGTTTCGACCAAATGCTTCTTTAAAATCGTTCATATTGGTTTCAAAATTCGTCACATCAATATTTTGGTTGTTGAGCGTCTGGATCGTTCGACGCAGTTCTTGCGATTTAATATTGCCTTGGCGCAAGAACCCAATGATCGTGATGAAGTGCTGCGGGCGTATGGCGTACATATTCGGGTAGTCATGAACGGTCACGATATCGTCGTAGTATTCGTTGTCTTTTTCGAGCAAACTAACGAGTACGGCGTACTCGCAGCCTTTTTGGCCTCTATCTTTGTCGAGTTCTTTGAAAAAGTCTTTGTTTTTCTTCTTGTTGGCGGTGGTATCGTCTTCGTTTTTCATTTCAAACATTATCGATAGTATCTCGTTGCCATCGTCGTCGTTCTCACGGTAAATATAGTCGCCTTTTGACCCCAAGCTGGCGTCATTGTCTTTTTCAAAGTAGGCATTTGGAAAGGCGATTGGTCGGATTTTGTTAAACTCGTTTTCACAGTGAATTTCTAGTGATTCACCCATCATTTTGGTGCTCATTTTTGAGCGCATTTCTTTGAGCGATATAAATGCGGTTTCGCTGGAACGTAGTTGCTCGCGGAGTTTTTCTTCGTCGAGTTCTTTTTTGTGCTGGATCTCCTTGATTTCAGCTTCTTTATCAGACAGTGCTTTTCGGTAGGTTTCTTCGATCTGCTGTTTTTCTTCGAGTGATTTCAGCTTCAGGTTCGATTCGGCTTGTTGGGCTACTGATTCAATTTTCGATTGCAGCGCCGCGATTTCTTGCTCTTTCTTCGCCAGGGCGTCTTTTGATCGATCGATAATTTCTTGTTGGCTCAGCTTTGCCTCAAGTGCTTTCTGTCGTTCGATGTTCTCGGTTTCTTTGCGAAGCCGGGCGTTAAACTCATCCATTTTTATCGACTTTACGACACTTTTAATCGTCGAGGTATCGATATCTGTCTCGTGGATAGACGAAAGATCAATGATGTCGCCTTTTTGGGCGTCTTCTTGTAAAACGAGTGTTGATTCATCTTGTATAGAGACTTTTACGTGTTTCATTATGGCTCCTACTTATATAGTAACGCATACATCCCAATGAGCAGTGATGTAGCCCCTAGGAATACGCTCACTAAAAACTTTAATCGCTCCTTACTCGCCGCCTGAGTGATGCGTTTTCGTTCTATTTGCATCAAATCATGCAAGTCGTCTATGCGCGTGTTCAGTGAGTCGGTCGCCTGCTTCCCTTCATCATCTGGTCCGCGCATCGATGTATGCACCGCATCTCGCTGACGGTTCAAAAATGATCGTATCGTCGCAATATCTTTTTGTCGATGGTAGCGTGCGGTGAGCTGAACCATTTCACCGGTTAGAATATTTGTCGTTTCATCTAACTTCTTTTGTATTTTTGCTTCATTGTCCGGAGAATCATCGTGCTTTGCTTCTTTGTTGATATCACGGAGCGTTTGATTGACCCGTTTTTCAATACGTACCAACTCGTTATCAAGGTCCTTCGAAAGAGCTAACCCGCTATGCCCATTGTTTGGTTTACGTAGCACAACATCATCAAGATATTTCTTGAATGATCTTCGAGCTTTTTTGGTTGATTTCTTAGTGCTGTGTGTCATGACGTCCTATCGATCTATTGTAGCATTCGGATAAACAAATATGCATCAAAGCAGTCGGGATACGATAGCTACCGATTACTTCTCCCAATCACGTATGATGATTGTTTTGCCCTCAAGGCTCACCACAACTTTTTGTCGTTTTTGCCAGCCAAGCTGATCGATAATTTCTTTGGGCAATGTCACCATGTAGCTACCACCGTTTTCACCGGTTCGTTGCAATTTTCTGACTTTTTCGTCTCCAACTTTTCTTCGTGCCATATTCGACTCCTCTTTTTGACTTATATAATTAATTATATAAGTTTATGTTCCATATCGTAAATCGCGTGCTCAGTATACAGTTATGAGCACCTGTTTGTTATAGTTCTTTCCACACTGAAACGCGTTATATCTTTAACTTGCATTAAATTATATGCGTAGATTATCAATCTTACAGGTAAATTATTGTGTGTCTACACACTTATACTATGTAAATGCGTTAGTATTGTTCTGGCGTGGAACTGAATGAATGCTGGGGGCAATGCATTCCCTATCATCATTGCTACACCAGTCTTTCCAGATTTTAGTGAAAATTTATAATTAGCTGGAAAAGTTTGTAGTAAGGCTGCTTCTCGCAATGTGATTACCCTGTCCTCTTCTGGGTGAAGGAACCTACCCTTTGAGGGGTTATTACATCCACCTGTAATGGTTGGTGAAGGCTTATCCCATGCCATGCGCCCATAGACGTCTCTGAATCCACTAGTTTTTTTATGGCACTCTAGCTGAAACTCGTCAGGAAGATCAATACGACTTCCACCGTCTTTTGGCGTCATAGATATCCGTAATTTAATTCTGTCACTACGGTTATCCGTCTTGTCGTGTAGAGGATCAGAGTCTAGTCCACTTGTCGGTAGATATGCGATTGCATCACGAACTGTCTTCATTTTGTCTTCATCGAGCTCTTGCGCTACAACGTCAATATCGCCAAAACGAGATGCGAGCATAATCATGCGCCTACGTGACTGCGGCACGCCATAATTAGACATTTTCAGTACCTTATGATCAACACTATAGCCTGCCTTTTTAAGATCATTAATAAGTCGCTTTAAGCGTTCGTCTTTGTCGAGCGCTGGCACATTTTCCATCATGATTGTCTTAGGCTGAAACACAAGTGCAAACCTAAGAACCTCATATATCAACTCATTCCGTGGATCGTTTTGTTGACCCCGGTTTCTTGTCCCAATAGTTGAGTAGCCCTGACAGGGAGGGCAACCAGCTAATAAATCGAGGTCACCCCCCTTTAATCCAAGCTCTTTCATATATAATGCTGGGTCAATCTTTGTAATGTCGCTCAATTTTAGATTAGTTTTTGGGTGATTCATCTTGTAGCTTTCAGCATACGTTGGAATACTTTCAACTGCTCCGACAACATTAAATCCAGCCTGTTTTAGCCCCTGACTTAAGCCACCAGCGCCACTAAATAAATCTATCGCAGTTCGTTTCTTCATTCTTTATAATTCCCGTTTGAAACCAATGTCATCATTACAACCATTGTAGCCGGTTTCGGCTTTATTGTGTAGTCATTTCTGGTATTTACTTATGCTTGTGTTAAAAGTCAAAGTGTTTGATAATCTAATAAAGGACAATACAAATTATGAATAGCCCTGACTCCCTAGAGATGACTTTTATGCCCAACACCATAGAGCACCTTGGTGTAAGAATGTACTCTACACTACCTCCAGTGCTGGCCGAGTTGGTGGCAAATTCCTATGACGCTGATGCAAGCGAGGTGCATATTCACCTCTCTGACAGTACTAATAAGCAGATTATCGTATCAGACAACGGACACGGAATGTCTTACGATGACATTAATCAGAAGTTCCTAAAGATCGGCAGAAATCGCCGTGAGAACAACGACCAAATCTCACCAATGGGGCGATTAGTAATAGGAAAGAAGGGGCTAGGAAAACTAGCCTTTTTTGGTATCTCGCACCAAATTAATATCAGTACCCAAAATCAAAACATCCGTAATATCTTTTCTCTAAATTGGGACGATATTATTCATAGTGAGGGCACTTACAGCCCAACCATTACAGCCTACAATGAGCCCTGCTCGGATGATAATGATGGCACCACTATCACCCTGAGAGATATTCAGCGAGTAACCAACTTCGATCCTGAGTCGATTGCTGATGGTCTGTCAAGACTCTTTATACTAGATGATAGCTTTAAGATTTTTATTAAGCACAACAACGAGCCTGAATTCTTAGTGTCAAATGATCGTAAATACGATTCGCTCAACACTGAATTTACATGGAACGTACCGACGGACCTGAGGTTACAGTCGGAGTACGATAAAGCTAACGAGATACATGGTATACTCATAACCACAAAAACGCCTATACCACCAAAAACAAACATGCGTGGCATTTCACTCTTCTCTAGAGGTAAGCTAGTAAACCTACCCGAGTACTTTTCTGATAGTACATCAAGCCACTTCTATTCTTATTTAACCGGAACCTTGTCTGTCGACTTTATAGATGATCTAGACGAAGATGTAATAGACACGAATCGCCAATCAATGAACTGGGATAGCCCACAGATGGCTGGTTTGCGGCAACACCTCCAGAAAGTTATTAGGTGGGTAGAGTCTGAGTGGCGCAAGAAAAGGTCTGCGTCCCAAACTAAAAAGATAGCGGAAAGTATTGGTGTAGATATTGCCGAGTGGCGCAGACATCTTCCGAAAAAAATTGATGATTCGCTCAGCCCTATCCTTGCGTCGCTTAGTAGTAATTTTGAATTCCCAGAAAAAGAACAGGAGGCCGCTAAGGGTATAGAAGAACTACACAAGCTAATACCGGAGTACCCCTACTTACACTGGCGCCACCTTCATCCTACTCTCAAGAGCGTTGTGTCTGAGTACTATAAGTCGGGCGACTATTACACCGCTGTATTTGAGGGTGTAAAAAAATATATCAATGAGGTAAAGGCAAAATCATCCTCAAGTCTAACCGACCATACTTTGCTTGAAAATGTATACAAAGTTGGCGACCCAGTCTTATCGGTAGTCGAGGGCTTTGTAAAGCCAGATGGGAATATTTTTGAGTCCAATACTATAGAAAATATAACAAAAGGTCATCGCATGCTGGCTATAGCTATCTGGCAAGCCTTTCGCTCACCAATTGCGCATGAGGTTGTGACAGATTTACGAGATTCTGATCTATACACAGAGCAAGACTGTCTAGATGCACTGGGTCTACTGTCTCACCTTTTTAATAGACTTGAGAAATCAACAAAGATAAGATGAAAATTGATATCTCACAACTCACCACGGACGAACTATGGGCACTGTATGGAGAATCTCACGATAGGCTTCGACAACTCGGAGAGATAAGATCAAGAAATATAACTGGTGATCGCGGGGAACAGATCGCTATTTCATATTACGGTGCGACGAAAGGCTTACCAAAGCTACAGATGGCACCACCTAGTACCAAGAATATTGATGCAATTAGCACACAAGGTGATAGATACTCTATCAAAACAATCTCTTGGCCCAACAAAACGACTGGCGTCTTTCATGGCTATGGCACACCCGAAAGGCCAATAAAGAACAAGAATTTTGAATATCTAATAGTAGTCGTTATTGATGCATACCAGCCAGAACTAATAGTTGAGTTAACGTGGGAGGATTTCTATGATCTTAAAAGATGGCACTCCACAATGAATGCTCATAATGTCAGCCTAAGCAAAGCAGTGATGAGTAAAGCGAGAATTATCTACAAAAACTCTAAAGTGATAGCGGAATAGTCTTAACCAGAATTGCGACTACTAGTTTATTAGTACAACGTTCCTCAACCCAGAGTCGTACCGATAATGAATAATCTCACCGCTTACAAGTAGTTGTATCGCGCGATCAATAACATCAATAGGTGCCACATACCACTCGCTCGGCGCATGGTTACCTTTTCCTGAGTCAATCGAAAGATCAAGCTTCACTTCTCCAAAAAAGCGATGGAGTAAATGTTCAAATTTCTGCGCATTCATATTGAGACATTTGTAAGCGGCTTCGATCTTCACTGGGGCCATAAGATATGTCGGATCTTTTTCTGCATTTTTGATGCGATTTTCAACCGAACCAGTCGTGAACCCAATTTTATAAAGATTCAGCAGATCTTGAACTCGGGTCTCCTCGCTTAACGAGCTTAGTACATAAATATAGCCTGTCGCTTCATCGTCTTCTGCTTCGTCGCTCCACTCCGGTAATGATTGGAAGTTTGCAGGTACTATACGAGCACCTTCTTTAGCCCTGTAGAGCGTACGTGCAAATGAACGGAGTAGAATATTGTTCTCTGTGCCGTTTTCATATATCACATGTAAGCGTGCGTTAACTTTACCGTTGGACTTGAAAGCATTATCTCTATCTTCAACATAGGCAAGTACGCCATTAAATACGAAGTACCTACCTGGTATGATTTGATACTCACTATTAATGCTCTCGCGTAGCATTTCACCAGCTTTCAGCGCAGCGTGCACATCTTTGAATCCTTGCTCGTATTTATCGAAGTCTTTCGACCTATGCGCCCGGGCAATATTCTCTGCTTTTTTGATATACTTTGGTACGTTTTTTATTGTGAGAATACCTGTAGGGTCATCCAGTAGCCCAAAATCGTCATCCTTGAATATGTCGTCGATACTTTCAGGAGCAGCTTCTGGCTTAAGTAATCCATTATGATCTATTGGCAGTAATGCTTCGACCTTTGCATCGTCGAGCATAATAGCTCGTAGGCGCACGCCAAACCTCCTCTCGTTAATATCAGTCGTATTAACATTTGGTATACGCCCATTCTCTGCATAGAAATCATTTATCTCAAGAAACGAGCTTGCGAGACGATCGTCCGGCGTGGGGACCTTATTACGGGACACGATTTTCAGTAAATCGTGCTCGTCGCTCTCAAATATTTTTTTTAGACGATCAGACACTATTCGCCCCTCGCTCCGCTTCTTCAGCCTTCTTTCGGCGTAAATAGGCCAGCACCTCTGCCATTCGTTTCTCTTGTTCATCACGGGCATTGATGTCTGGTTTGCGTCCGCGTACTTCAAAGAATAATTTAATCTTTGGCCATAACAACTCAGCTTCTTCTTCGGTTACACCAATTCGAGTCGAGGCAATTGCTTCTTGAATCGTGCGCAAAACTTGGGAAGTGACGGATTTTGATAAGATTTCAAACGCCTTCTGGAATGGGTTCACGGAATCAATTAAATCAATGTTAATGTCTTCGATATTCACAAACTTGTCAGCCATTTTAATAAACTGCCGACCGCCCACATCTTTTCGCTCACCACCCTTAATGACAGAGTCGACGACCACCTGCTGGCGCAGCTCTTCTACTTCTTGCTCGTTTAGATCAGGGTAGCGTTCGCGTATAATTTTTGGCACAAGCACCTTATTCGTCACTTCAGGGTCAAGATTGCCCGCCGCTGCCTTGATAAACGTTTCGTCCTGTAAGATGTTTGCCTTTAAATCATTGAGATCAGTCTCTACAATCTGCTTCACACGCTCAGTACTCGGCTCTTTAAATCCTTTAATCCGAATGACACCCTTTTTTGTAGTTTTGCCAGCATCTTCAGGTCGCTTGGACTTAAATTTGAAATTAGGCGCGAGCACCTGCTCCATCAAGAGTGATCCAGTGATAGCTTTCAGCATGTTATTCACCGATAGCTTCACCTCGTCCGTTGTAGCCTCTGGTTCGGCCACGAGATTAGTGAACTGCGCATGCGTTTTATTTGCACTGTCGCGCGTGCAGCGGCCAATAATCTGAATGATTTCGGTAAGTGACGCACGGTAGCCTACCGTTAGGGCATGTTCGCAAAAAGGCCAGTCGAAGCCCTCTTTCGCCATACCGAGGGCAATAATAGCATCTACTGCAGCTATATCTTTCTTAGCAACCTGGCTAAGATACATTAACGTTTGTGCGCGCTTGATTTGATCGGTATCATCAACAAGATCTGCAACCTTGATAATCTTCCCGTCGCCGTGTCGTTTTACATGAATAATGCCCGTATCATCATCCTGATCGACAACCTCGCCTATGGTACTAAGAATTTGGCCAACCTCTTCAATCTTGTCTTTTGTAGATTCGCCGCTATTCACATTGGGTATATGTAAAATGGTTTTTTTGTCAGTATCTAGAATCTCGCCGATCGCCGACGTATATCGGCCTTGATAGAAATGATATCCAATACCAAGCGACTTAAGGTGTTCGTATCCATTCAGCTGATCATAATAATTAAATGTCACAGGCCTAAATAATGCTTCGTCTTCTGGAGATAGGATTGGGACCGCATCACCACGGAAGTATGATCCAGTCATTGCCACAACGTGCACGTCGCTACCGCGCATTACGTCGCGCATCAGATTTCCAAGCCGGCTTGACCCAACATCAGACGATACGTGGTGGAACTCGTCAATCGCTAGGACCGTCCCATTAAATACGTCGGGTGATAATGCTTCGAACGCAAAACGCAGTGTTGCGTGGGTGCAAATCAATATCGGATCATTATTGTTCATGAACTCTACAAATGCGGTTACTTTGCTTTTTTCAGCACCAGGTGTACAAAGATTGTTTTTGTCATCGACGTCCCAGTCGGCAAAAAAGCCACCAGACGTTAGGTTGGTAGTTTCAAAAGAAGCACCAATCGATCGCTCTGGTACAGAAACGATAATTTTCTTCCTGTCTTGATTAAACAGCTTATCAAGCCCCACGAACATCAGGGCACGGGATTTTCCAGAGGCAGGCGGTGCTTTTATTAGTATGTGGCGACTGTTGCGTTGCTCGTAAACTCGCTGCTGCATCTCGCGCATACCCATGTTGTTCGTGCTAACGCTGTCGCCAGTTTGGGCGTATTCAATATCTACTAGGTTAATAGGCTGCTTCTCGCTGGTCATGATTTTTTCCTTTCATTTGCCGTCATCGTCTCATATAAATCAAACAAGTGTGCGAGGCGCTCTTCGTCATTATCGAAAGTCTTTTTGCGATAAACCGAGTCCATTATTTCATCTAATTCACGGTGTGCAGATCGTAAGTCATCCGGCATTTTGACTGGATCATACATCTCTGCCAAATTCTTTTCTGGATGGTTCTCGCGAATATCAAGAATAGCAAGAGTATAGCCAGTGATTTTGGATTTTATTTGCTCACTCAAATCTGGTACGGGAAAAGTATTATAGCAGACATGGGATGAATAGTTGATTGCACTTCCGAGCCTTCCCGCTACAGTTTTAACCCAAACCATATGCAACCTCGAAATTAAAACACCAAGGACCCAAGGTTCCGAGTCATATAGACAATAGGCGCGACTATTCACGATAGTTTTTCTATCTAAAATGCCGATCGGGATGTACTCCCTTGCATCTGTCGATACTGCAGGTAGCACGATCTGGCTATTTTTAGGACGCTTATTAGTTACGAAGCGATACGGTACATTTGCAAAAGTTTTTTCGACTGTGTTGCCATTTGTCCGTCTCTTTCTAACCGCCTCAACACGGGCATTTATTAACGGTATGTTCATTGCCTCTTTAACTTGATCTTCTTCGATCCAGATACAGTACCGTTTATTACCTTTTATGAATTCATCGGATCCAACCATTGGCATTATAAACTTCTCGGTCCTATCGTCCGAACTGATCAGCTCACTACGCTCCGACTCAGATAACATCAAGAAACCACCCTCTCTAGGCTGGCATCCGCTCACCATTTTTGGTAGACCAGATATTGATTGAGTTGTTTTACTGACGAATACATCTCTGCCAGCTACGAGATAGGGATTTATGTGGCCAACCCTGATTTCTATACCTTCGCTATAAATTACCTTCTGTTCTCCATCGGGCTTACTAAGGCCAATCACAACACAAACTACACCCGCACTATCTCTTGCGCTGTTAGTCCACTTAAATGGTGTGTACGCAAAACAAATCTCCGAGTCTTTAAGAAGGCGAGGCCAAAGTTGCTCAATTTGAACCCCCTGATTAATCGAGCTAGTTGAGATGAAAGCTATTTTTACATTCTTTGTCATGTATCGACACGCTAGCATAAACCAACAAGCAACATAATCAAGCTTCTTGTAGAAAGTCATACCCTCAAAAACCTGAGCAAGATCTGCCTTATGAGAATCTTGCTGATTTCTCTGCCCTAGATAAGGTGGATTACCAATCACATATATCTCATCATAACCATTGTTATGGCATACCTTGTTCCAATCCACCCTAGTCGCGTTGCCACGAAAAATGGCCCCAGACTCTTTAAGCGGAATAAGCGGCAGGTCGATACCGAATTTTTCGGAAAATTCAATGTTCATTTGGTGCTTTGCGAGCCATAACGAGAGGATGGCAATCTCATGCGCAAAATCATCGATTTCTATTCCGTAAAAGTTTTCAATATTGACACGCGATCCAAACATAGCTTGTTGCGATTGGCCCGTCAGCTCTGTCTGGCGCTCAAGTATTGCGTGTTCAAGTCGGCGCAGCTCTTTGTAAGCAATAATCAAGAAGTTACCAGACCCACAGGCCGGGTCAAATATTTTTATGTTACTGATCCGCGCGAGTAGTTTTTCAAGCTTACGCGCATCATCGTAGCTATTATTAAGCTCTTCCCTTAGCTCACCCAAGAATAAAGGCTCGATAGTTTTCATTATGTTCGGAACGCTTGTGTAGTGTTGCCCCAGACTTGTGCGCTCACCAGGCTGAACAACCGCCTGGAACATACTTCCGAAGATATCTGGGTTGATGTCGCTCCAGTCTAGCTTACTTGCCGACTCCAAAAGCAGATCACGGGCCTGCTTATTAAACTCTGGTATGTCTGTAAAGTCACTAAATAGTCGTCCGTTCACATACGGAAAGGCTGCTAAGTGCGAGGGATAGTCACCTTTATCTTTAGCGTCCAACGAGTCAAATAACGTGTGGAGGAAATCTTTTAAGTCAGAGCCGTCTTCTTGAGTGTATGAAGCTACCGCATTAACAAACTGGTTCTTACTGAAAATATTCGTGTCTTCGGCGAAGAAACAAAATAGCAGCCTAGTGAAGAAGATCGTTAGCGTATGCCATTCATCGGCTGTTCTGTAGTGATTGTGAGCAACTAAGATGTCGAATAGCTTTGCCATTTTTTCGGCTGCTTTTACATCTGCATGATTTTCTGCTACGAACTGTGCCTTTTCCATACCAGCCCAAGGTAAAAAGTAAGCGTAATGCTGGTCTATTTCTCGTATAGATATATCGAGTGGCTCATTGGTGCGCGTATCTATAGCAAGTAGCTTGTCGTAATTGGTCACTATCACAAAGCGAGTGCTGTAGCGTACGACAGTTGGATCGGTCTTGAGGTCATCGATAATCGCGTAGAGTTCATCATCAGACACCGAGGCGGACTTGAAATAAACGACACCCTTTTGGGCAACCTCGTGCACCTTGTCATTGGCTACATTTAACTGTCCGTTGCGCAAGCGAGTAATATTACTCTGTGCTCGGCCGTATGCTGTCAGTAGTTCAAATATAAACTCCTTATCGTAGGTAAGCTTACCGCCAAGTGGTCTAACATTTTCTTCGATGTTCTTGAGGTTTATTTGCATAACTCTATGATCTTCTGGTGGTTTAGCATACTAAACAATAGTATACCTTACAAACCGATGTTAAGTTTAAAGCAAGTTACTTAACATCTCCTCGAAAGATGTTAAGTAACTAGGAAGTCCAAAATCAGAAAGCGCAGCTGCTCCTCTCGCCTGCAATTTCTCGCGAGGGCGCATATGGAGCGGTCGATCAGACATTTTGCTCATATTAACTATACTACTCCTGCTAGGAATTAAGCACCAATCAGGACTTATATAATTAATTATATAAGTCGCAAACTCGCTAATTTTTATGCCGATTGTACTTGCGTTTGTGCGGTGGCTTCCAGCCACTGCGTCGTTTGGTGTGTTTCGGTGAATGGCCACTGCGATCGTGGCGTTTTTCCTGGCCGTGTGTTCCGAGCTCGGCGAGTGATAGTAGTTGTTTGCGGTGGATTTTGTCGAGCTGGTCGATGCTAATGACGCCACCGGCGATGTGGTCGACCTGCTGGCGCAATTGATTGATCGAAACGAATGGCGGCCGGCGATGACTAGGCCTGCTCTGGGTCGAGATTTGCTGTTGCAGTCTAGCGTGTGCCCACTCGGCAAACCCATCTCTGAAGGCTCTGCGATTGCTAGGCGTGTCTTTTAATATCGGTATACTTTCGCCCAGTAGCACTTGCTTGCCAAAGCGAACTTGCTGGCGCTCGGCGAGACCACGAATAGCTGGGTCATAGCCAGTTTTGGCGCGACGACCCTGAAACGAGTCGGGCGCTAAGCTCGTCAGCCAGTCGGTGCTGACGCTGGTAATACCGTTGACTAGATGCAGCGTCTCCAGCTCGCCGCCGCGCATCGGCACCTGCAAGTCAAATGGCGTGCCGGCAATCAAACGGGGTGATCGTACGACTGTCGAGCTAGATAGTTCGCGGCGTTTGTTGGTCTGAATATGCACTGCCTCACCGCGCTCATCGATTGCCCATAGCTGATCGATTTGGCCAGCAACGATTGAACGCAGCAGTGGTTCTTGTTCGTCAGATTCGATCGCAGTCAGCGGTTCGTCGTGTAGTCCTAAATCTCGCTGCAAGCGCTCCATGACTTCACTAGCTTTGATGGCGTTTTTGGCGATAATTCCTATCTCTTCGTATTCTGCCTCATCGATAGTAGGGAGTGCCAGGTACACTTCATACTCGGCTACCAAGTCGGACTTAGATTGCCGAACAAACTTCCGCCAGCCAATGTACCGCGTGCCACCTTTTACAATACCGCCAACTTCCTGAATGGCGATGATGGCCGCTAGCTTGCGCTGGACGCTTTTTGAGAAATCTTCGGCCTCGATCAGCATCCGGGCATAACTGGAACTGACCGGGAATTTTTCCATGGCTCGACCAATCTTAGTGATGTCACCAGACTTTGTGAGCGCACCGAGTGCGACTAATGTGCGTTTGGCCATGGATATCGCCTTGTGGCTGGGATCGTGATAAAAATCGAGTGACTCAATGTCGATAGTGATGGCCGCCAGACGAAGTGTCAGACGGTCGATATGTTTACGAAGAATCTCGGGCGTGGCGTACGCCGGGCGATCAGAAAAGTTCAGGCACGGCATACTGCCGAGCGGAGCTAAGACATATTCACCAGGCTGCGTCCGACCTGCTCGGCCAGCTCGCTGCAGGCAATCGGCCTGTGATATTTGGGCGATAAATAGGCCTTCGACGCCCTGGCGGACTTCGCTGCGTCGCTCGAGACCGCTGTCGATAACGACATTGATATCGTCGATCGTGACACTCGTTTGGGCGATATTGGTAGCCAGGATGACTTTACCACCCGGGTAATTGTGAAAGGCAGCTTGCTGCGCTGAGGCTTCGAGTTGCGAATGCAGTGGAATAACTGTCGAGCCGGCTTTTAATGCTTCTGTGGCAATCGCCTCGCTCACCGCTACTATTTCGGCTTTGCCTGGCAAAAAAACCAGCATATTGCTGGCTGGACCGCGCAACCGACGGATGATTTCAGCTACCATATCGCTGGCTTTGCCTTTGGTGACTTCAAAGTAGCGACCGGGTACATTGATGACAGCGTCGGTCGCAAAATATTCAGCGAGACTACCGGTTTCGATGGTGGCGCTCATAATAACTACTTTGAAATGCGGATCTTCTACGCAACGCTTTTTTGCCCAGGCAACCAACACTTCCATGTTTTCGTTCCACTCGTGGACTTCGTCGAGTACCAAAACTTGCTTCGTGGTGGTGCCTAGACCGGTAATTTCGCGCACCAGCTGTAAGCCGTCGGTACAATACAGTATTTTTGTCTGGCCGCTGTCATCACGCTCATGAGCCGTACGATAGCCAATGATATCGCTGCTGTCCTCGGTATTGCGGAGTGCCCATTCTTCGCGGACCCGGGCTGACAGATTGCGGGCAGCTAATATGCGCGGCTGCGTGACGATGATTCTGGTGTAGCCATGCTCGGCCAAATACTGTGGCACCTGGGTACTTTTGCCAGCGCCAGTTTCGGCGGTCACAATCGTCACTTGGTTGTTATCGACCTGTTGAGTAATCTGCTCACGAAACGACACTATCGGTAACTCTCCCCACTCATGCTGTCCCGATGTTGCACTATTCGTTTTCATCTACAAATTAGTATAGCGGATTAGCCACACACATGAGAGGCTATCTTCTCTGTACGCTATACTAAAGCTATGAATACACTGCAAACCTACGGCTGGGATGAAGTACGCACTACTGAGTGGGCGTCGCTTGCTGATACGGCTACTCGCATTCCGGCTCGTGTGGTTGCGGATTTTGGAAGTCACTATAGCGTGGCGACGCCAGAACTATTGCGCGCACAACTGAGCGGCGTAGCAGCGCACAAACTCGAGGCGACAAACATGCCAAAAATTGGTGACTGGGTAGCCGTAGAAGTAACCGACGGTCATACGGCAATCATCCACGACGTGCTGTCTCGAACTAACGAGATAATCCGTGGGCACGTAGGCAGACAACTCGACAAGCAAGTGATTGCGGCCAATATAGACACGGCGTTTGTGGTGCAGCCACTCGACCACGACTTTAGCCCAGAGCGGTTGCAACGCTATGTCTTTCAACTGACCAGCCAGTCTGTAGATGTGGTGATACTGCTGAACAAATCTGACCAATGTAAGAATATTGAAGACAAAAAAGAACAGCTTGCATCGCTCAATGCCAAAACTGTCACGATGAGCGCACTCCACGACGAAGATTTGTCTGCATTAAACGAATTCATGACTCCTGGCAAAACTATCGTGATACTCGGCTCTTCCGGCGCTGGTAAATCTACCCTCACCAATAGGCTGCTCGGCGAACAGCGGCAAAAAACCCAAGTAATACGCGAACGCGACTCGAAGGGCCGGCACACCACCGTGCACCGTGAGCTATTTGTACTACCTAGCGGCGGTATGATCGTCGATACACCAGGTATTCGCGAGCTGCAGCTGTGGGGCAACGAACGTGACCTCGAAGCAACGTTTGATGATGTGTTAGCTGTTATCCGTCAATGCCATTATTCAAATTGTAATCACGAAACCGAAGATAGATGCGCCGTGAAACCCGGACTCAAAGATGGCACATTGGACAAAACCCGCTACGCAACCTACATGAATTTTAAAAAAGAGCTTCAAGACCTCGATACGCGCCGCGGTTTTATAGAAGAACGCCGCACCCAGCAGACAAAAGAAGCCGCCAAACGCCATCATAAACGATCGCATCGACAGTCGCTGGAATCAGAGCGGATCGAGCTAGATAGTTAAAAGAATGTGGGAATGTATCTGTGGCTAGTGGATTATGCTATCTCGATCTTGCATTACTCGAGTACTGACTTTTAACCAACTCCAGGAGTTCGTGTAGTTGACCTATATCATACGGTGCCATGGTGCGATCCTCGTACACTCGGCTCGTTATATCTGGTCGTATATCGCTTCCTTCTGTAACAGTCAATTTTGACGGGCCCGCAAGATAAGTCTCTATCGTATAAAGTCGTTTGATTGGTTCACTTAGTTCGTCATCACTAGCAAGGCGCCATTGATCAACTACAGTATGTATTGTCCGTGTTGGATTAGCCAAGCGCGCAACATTAATCGTAACAATTTGCTGTGAATTTACTACTTGATGCTCATTGTCTGCATATTCGTTAACAATAAAACTACGAGAATGTTCGCTCACACCTTTTTCTTGGCTCTTATATGTCAATCCTGAGTAGCCGTCGTACGGCTGCATGAGTGTATCTTCGACCACTTCTATAATGTGTGCAACCTCGTCTGGAGAATCGTCTAGTTCACGAATACAATACTCAAACCGCTGAGGCAAACAAGCTTGGTGGTCGCACGACTGTAACCAAAATGGTGATTCCATTACGTATAGTTTAGCCCATGCCGTCAGTTATAAAAAGCACTAGAATAACCTGGAATTGCATCGCAACGTACCCTATAGAAATTACCTGGTGCAGTAAACAGAACGCATCGACTTCGAACAATGAATGCTATACTAAGTATATGAATATAGAATTTTACTTTGACCCAAGTTGCCCATTTTGCTGGGTGACAAGCCGTTGGCTACTGATGGTCAGTGGCGACCGCGACATCACCATACAGTGGAAACCATTTAGCCTGGCACTGAAAAACGACGAACTAACGAAAGATGTAACGCCGCATAGCCAGAACCACCGCGGCGCACACCGATTACTCCGAGTGATGGCTGCTGCACACGCAAAACATAATACTCCCCTCATCGATATGTACACCTCAACCGGCATTTCGCATCACGTTGCCGGTATAGCGATCGACGATGAACTGATTGCCGGCATGCTGGAAGAATACAAACTCCCAGCCGACTTGGTAGAACAAGCCGATAACGATAACTACGACGAGCAGCTGCAGCGGACACTCACCGACGCGACAGACGTTGCGGGACAAGACATCGGTGTACCAACGATTGTATTTACTGCTACAGACGGTTCAAAACAAGGCTTCTTTGGCCCAGTACTGCAAGAACTGCCTGATAAAGCTGAAGCGTTAGAGCTATGGGACGGGCTAAGTAAACTCGCTACCAACACCAGCTTTTACGAACTAAAACGCAGCCGCCCAAGTGGTGGACCAGACGTATTTAGTACTGCCAAGTGCTAGCTGAGCGCCGAAGATAATTCGTCGGCGACGTGTTTCCAATACACTCTCCAACCGTCGGCATCACCTTTTGTGGGAATAGCCGTGTGTGACAGTACCAGCTTTGATTTGCCACCGCTTTCTTCCACCGTTGCCGCGAACTTACTGCCATCCGCGAAATCACAGCGCCAGTTACTTCGTTTTGGCGTTTCACTGGTGCGTGGTTTTAGCATTTTTTGTCCATTTACCTCGCTACGAGATTCAAACCATGTAACAGTGTTTGAAAAACAAGCTTCCCTAGGTACTGAGATAGCTTTCGATACCGCCAGCTCAAACAATCCATTGGCTAATTGACCGGGTACTCGTTTACCAATATGTTGTTCGTAGGCAACCGTAATTCCCTGTGCCCACCACCCGTGGTTTTCGACTGTGCCGTCGAGCTCATCGTAGAGCTGCCTGGCTAACACCGTATGTGACATGTTACGAGCTCCGCGCGCGTCGAGATCTTTCACCCAGTCGTCCCATGATTTATTCGTCGCTGTAGCTATCGAATCGGTGTTTATAGGCTTTGTCATACTATAATTATAGCAAAGCTTATTTCTTGCTAGCTCGCCATAACACGAGTGAGCCGAGTGTCGCCGCGAGGCCGGAGGCCGCAAACACGCTGACTTTTGCCGCTTCAATCAGTTCTTGGTTGTCTGAAAATGCCAATCCAGTAATGAAGATAGAGACGGTAAACCCAATACCGGCTATTAGACTTACCCCGATAATATGACCCCAATTTGTACCTGTCGGCAGCGTAGCAAGGCCAAGCTTCACCATCAGCCAGGTTGCGCCACTAATGCCAATCAATTTACCTAGCACAAGCCCAGCGACAACACCAATCATGACTGACCGCGCGTCTGGATTACCAAATACATCACCCGATAGTGTTACGCCGGCATTGGCAAAGGCAAAGACTGGCAAGACGATAAAGGTCGAAATTGGTAAGAAGAACTTTTCGAGTCGTTTACTGGCTGAAGGAGTTTGAGCAGACCGTGGTACTGGCGCCAACAGCCCCAGCACGGCGCCAACGATACTGGCGTGAATACCAGAAAGATGTGTCGATACCCACAGCAAGATCCCTAGTAGCGCGATAATGACGACCAGTCGCTTCGATAGCCATCCTTGATGGACGATCAACCAAATGATAGCAATCGTAATGGCAGATAATGCCAAGAAGTAATAATTTATGATTTCTGCGTAGAACAGTGCGATGACAAAGATTGCGCCGATGTCGTCGACAATAGCGAGGGTGAGTAAAAATAACTTCAGCGACAGCGGCACGCGCTTACTCAAAAACGCCAGTACGGCAACCGCAAAAGCGATATCGGTTGCGATCGGAATCCCCCAGCCGCGAACTGTTTCGCCGGTACTATTTAATGCAACGTAGATGAGCGCCGGCACTACCATACCGCCAATAGCGGCGGCAAACGGTAGAATAGCTTTTTTCGGATCTTTTAACTCACCGTTCACCAGTTCTCGTTTGATTTCGAGTCCCACTACTAAGAAAAAGATTGCCATCAGCCCTTCGTTCACCCAGTGACGGAGGTCTTGCGACAGCACTGCATCGCCGATACCAAGACTAAAATCGAGTGTCCAAAACATCTCGTACATACTCTGCAGCGGCGAGTTGACGACGACGAGCGCCAGTGCCGCGAAAAATATGATTAACTTTCCACCGGCGGCTTCATCTCCAAGAACAGACTGCAATACAGCGTGTGCGCGCACTCTTGGTAAATTCACCGTTGTGGACCCTTTACTGGCGATACTGAGCGTGAAATATGCATACCTTTAGTGTAGCAGGCGGCAGCGTACTGCGCTGCTAAGTGAACTGTTTTAGGTTTCTTTTGTAAGCTGTATGTTGCGCAAGAACTGGGCGTTGATAGCCACAACAATCGTCGAAATCGACATCAGTACAGCGCCGAGTGCTGGCGAAAGCGTAAAGCCGATTGGCGTAAGTACACCAGCAGCAAGCGGGATTGCCAATGCGTTGTAGCCGGTTGCCCAGACCAGGTTTTGAACCATCTTACGGTAGGTTGCCCGTGAGAGAACGATGATTTTAGCCACACCGCGTGGGTCGCTCGATGCCAGGACGATGCCAGCTGATTCGATAGCGACGTCCGTTCCTGCGCCAATTGCGATACCAATATCGGCTTGAGTAAGTGCCGGTGCGTCGTTGACTCCGTCGCCAACCATGGCCACTTTACTGCCGTCTTTTTGCAGCTCTTTGACTTTATTGGCTTTGTGCTCAGGAAGCACTTCGGCAAAATATTCATCTATACCCAGTTGATCCGCAACCCACTTTGCGACGCCTTCACTGTCTCCGGTCAGCATAGCCACGCGTTTGCCGGCTTTATGCAGATCGTCGACTGCTTGTTTTGATTCTTCACGGATAACATCTGCCAGCATGATAGCGCCTTCGATTGATCCACCAGATACAACATAGACAACTGTTTTACCTTCATTCGCTGCAGCATCGGTCTGTTTTTTTAGTGCGCTCGGTAACGATACGTTCAGCTCTTCTAGCATTCGTGGGCCACCGATATGAATCTCGTCGCCGTCAACCGTGGCGGTTGCACCGCGTCCAGACAACGAATTGAATCCAGAAACTGTCAGTTTTTTGTAAGCCGCACTATCGGCTGCTGCAACAATAGCACGTGCAATCGGATGTTCTGATTCGTGTTCAACAGCGGCGGCACGGGCTAACACGTTCTGTTTGTCATCGGTAATTACATCGACGACACCTTGCTCACCTTTTGTCAGTGTGCCGGTTTTGTCGAACAACACCACATCGATATTACGTGAGGCTTCTAGTGCCAATCGTTGCTTGACTAATATGCCATTTTTTGCAGCCAATGTCGTAGAGATTGCGGTAACCAATGGTATAGCAAGGCCAAGTGCATGCGGACAGGCAATGATGAGCACTGTCACCACACGCTGCAAAATAAACCCACCAGACTCACCAGCAATCCACCATGCAATCGCCGATAGTAGCGCTGCGCCAAGTGCCACGAACGTCAAGTAAAATGCTGCTTTGTCGGCAAGTATTTGTGTTTTCGATTTGCTCGCCTGCGCATCGTCGACCAGCTTCATAATGCCAGCAATTGCCGTGTCATCACCGACTTTTTCAACCCGTACTGTCAACGCGCCACTTTTATTTATCGTACCGCCAATAACCGCCTCTTTAACTGATTTCTTCACCGGCTTTGACTCTCCGGTTAACATCGATTCATCGACTTCAGACTCGCCTTTTACGATCACCCCGTCGATTGGCACCTGTCCACCCGGGCGAACCAAGATGGTATCTCCGATATTCAATTCACTGACAGCTACTGTTGTACTGCCATCTTTGGTGAGTAGTTCTGCTTCATCGGGGATCAGTTTCGCCAGTTCGTCTAAGGCACCCTGAGCGTTGGCGACCGAGGCCATCTCGAGCCAGTGCCCCAACAACATGATTGTCACTAGTGTCGCCAGTTCCCACCAAAAATCCATGCCAGCCACCAGGTTCAGCGTCACCGCCGCACTGTAGCCAAATGCCGTCACAATCGCCATCGAAATTAGCGTCATCATACCAGGCTGTCGAGCGGCAAGCTCACCGCGAGCGCTTCGCAAAAATACCATTCCCCCGTAAAAGAAGATAATAGTTCCTAAGATTGCCGGGATGTATTCGCTTCCAGAAAATCCAAACTCAAACCCCAGCCAGCCTTGCACGGTTGGCGAGAATAGTAGTGTCGGGATTGTCAGCAAAAAGCTTAGCCAAAACTTTTGTTTAAACATGTTCGGACTGTGCCCAGCGTGTTTGTCGTGCTCATTGTGCGTCGATTGTTTCGACGATACTTTTTCGAGCGCCATGTGACACTTCGGGCATTTCCCTGGTCTATCAGAGCTCACTTCTGGATGCATTGGACAGGCGTAGGTTGCTGTTTTTTCTGGTTTAGACATGTACTTTCTCCGTGTTAGTGCTTGTATCTGGCTGAGTGGTTTTGTCTGCGTACTTCGCGGGATGTTGACTAAATTTCTCTTTGCATCCGCTCGCACAGAAGAAATACTCTCGATGCTCATACTGAATTTCGTAGCTTGATTGCGCGGCACTGAGCCGCATACCGCATACGACGTCTGTCACAACTGGATACAGCTCGTTTGCTTGGTTAAAGTATTCCTGCTCATTCGGAGCAAGTTGGTTGTTGGTGACCAAAAAGTTTCGGACAGAAAAGACCGCGTCGGCAATTGTTGGGTCAGCGAGCCGATAATACACTTTTGTACCCCGTTTGGTAATCTTCAGTAGACCAGCCCGGCGCATGAGTGCTAAATGTTGCGACAAGTTTGCCTGTGCTATGCCTAACATGTCGATCATATCGCCAACACACAACTCACCGTTTGCCAGCAGTTGAATAATTTCAAGCCGTTTTTGGTTGGCCAACACTTTGAATACTTCTTCTTGAAGATTGAATAATTTCTTGTACATATCTTCAATAATAGCATGGTTCGCTAACATTCGAATATTTGCATATTTAACACGAGAAGCCTACACTAAGAGTAGTAACATAATCAAGGAGTAGCTATGGAATATTTCGCACACGGAGCAACGGCAGACACGATCGCAAACAATGAGCACATGATGAGTGGAAACTGGGGCTGGGGTTGGCTGATGATGGCCGGCATCACAATTTTGTTTATCCTCCTTGTATTTTTGGTAGCAAAATTTGCAACGAGCAGCACAAATCGTGCAGATAGCACGTCTTCTGAAGACGCTACAGCGGTTCTAAAAAAACGATACGCGAGTGGTGATATTACGAAGAAAGAGTTTGATGACATGAAGAAAGACATTCAAAGCAAATAACTGACGTATCTACGCGCGAATGAGACTTTCGTAGCGTAGACTACTATGCTTAGCGTTTTTTCTTGACGACAGTACTGCTACTCGGCGTCAAATAGACGACCAGGGAGAGCAAAGCCATGCCTACGAGCCCATACACGACCATGGCAAATAATGCCGAGAAATCTATGACAAAATCTGGCCCTATGGTTTGAGTTGGGAAAATTCCTCGAAATGGCTGAAGCAGTATCGCGCTTGAGTCATACACCCAACGCACAAACTCTACATCGGCGTTGGCGCCAAATAGGCGCAGTACCACTCTAAATCCTAAAAATAGTAACGCCACAGCGGTAAAAAAGTTGATAAGTCCGGCTAATAATCTTGCAATCATTGCATTCTCCTTATTACGTGTTGATTATCTATATTGTACTCCGGCATGCGCGTAGGGCAAACCTTCGCTTTAAAAATTAGTCTCCGTTTCAAGCCGTGTCGACTCTGAATCGTCAATTTGAGTCTCGTCTAGGCTGGCTGCAGCCGCATCGAGGTCATCCTCATTATTAACGGCTGGGGGTTCAGTCGATGATTCGATTTGTGACGACGAAGTAGTATCAGCGCTGTTATTGTTGTTTGACGCCGCTTCCCAGGCTTTCCATCCCAAGAATCCGATCAAAACAATCACTACTACGACAATCAAAACTTCCACGACTGTAAACGCGTTATCTTTGCGAGTTTTCACTACTGTTCTCCTGTTTCATTAGATGGGGCACTCGTAGACGAATCTCGGGTGCCAAGCGCTTTTTTAACAACCACGATGAGTTCTTTGATAGCCGTTCGGTAGTCCTTTAGTGCCTGATGACGAGTGAGCATTGCTTGTTTGATAACAGCGCCCGGTTTCTCTCCATCAGCGGTTGCACAATCGAATGTCGTCTCAGCCGAAACTTCGATAGCAGCTACCGCTACCGCTTGCTTGGCATCGGCGTCTGCGAGAGCTGCCGTATACGCATCACTCGACAACTTTTTATCTTCGTAAAACGCCACAACCTTGTCTTCAATCCCTTGGAAAACGCCTAACTGTTTCGTGTTTTTCTGTGTGCCACGCAACACGATGTCATTGATCGTTGTTTGTCGTTTTTCGCAGATTTCTAGCCGCTTCTCTTGTAGCCTCGTGGTACGCGCTTCTTTTTTATCGGCAAGTTTTTGCTGCATAGCCGCCTTTCGATCACTGACCGTCTGTTGTTGTTGCTCGGACATGTCCTCGCGACCACCGTCAACAGCCTGGGCATAACTTTGCGTACTAAAAGCTAGCGCTCCGAAAAGTGCGAACAGTGCTACCGATAATCGTATTCTTTTGTGTGTCATATGCTATACATCCTTCGGGTTATAGGTTGAGTTGTTTTTAGTATAGCATTAGCAGAATAAAACGTTGTTAAAATATCATGCGTTGTCTTAGAGTTCTGTTGCCGCAGCTATATCACCGCGCTTCAAGACCAAGTGAGTATCCTGTATTGCAGCCTCAAACGTTTTAGCACCGAGTACCACCGCGACGGAATAGATTTCACCGTTTTTGATACTCGCCGACATGAAGCAGCGTAACGCCTCGTCGGTATCGCCTGCCTTAATGCCGATTATTTCTTTGGTGTTGAGCCGAGCATTATAGTTTATAACCGTGCCCGTCGTCGGAATATTGGCATCAGTCTTCATGGTAATTTCTCGTAGCACAGGCAGTTTCATGTACGCAATTGCTACTTGCGTCATTTCTTCGGCGGTGCTCACGGTCCGGGGCGAAAACCCACTCGCATCAGCTACATGCGTCTTTGGTAACTTCATTTTCTTTACCATGTTATTTGCGTATTTGGTGTAGTTATCCATCGAGCCAAATGCCCAAATAGCCAAACTATCGCTGATATTGTTTGCCGACTGCATAAGCATGGCTTGCATAGCATGATACTGCTTTAACTTCTGGCCCACGGTGACTCTCGCAACCGATCCGTTCTTTTGTAAATACTTGTTATACAGGTTCACATCTGCCTGACCCAGCGTTATGTCTGGCCCCAATTCACCAGGCTGTAAGGGCTTTTTTTCAAGAACTGCTAGAGCAGTAATTGTTTTTGCTAAACTTGCTATCGGCACGGCGCGGTCTTGGCTGCTTGATTTTGCTAGTACGCCGTACTGCATGGTGCCATAGGCTGATTGTCCATAGGCCGGCCATGGAAGAACTTGCGTGAGTTTTGGCTTGTACTTATCTGGTGATACCTTCAGCAGCTCTGGTGATGCTTTAATGATACGACTGGTGGTATTGGTACTAAAGTAATACAGTACAGTAATAGACGCAGCAATAAGTGCGAACGTAGCAAATAGTATCCGCCGCCCCAAGACTTTTTTACGATTGTATCGTTTGTTATAGCGCCGCTTCATTGTTGTCTATTATATCGCTTATACCGGTGCAAGTAAAAATTATGCATACTGGTTTCATAACAGCCTTAGTGCCATTCGCTCGGCGCTACATATAGCGTCTATACACTAGTGCTAGCGTGTTATAGTACTAATGGTTATGGAATATCTATTACAATTTTCTGGGTTGCGGCAATTTGCGCATGAAGTCTATGTTCTTCCCGATAGCAAAATCGAAGCAGGACTGGCAGACAAAACCGTCAATATGTTTGATGCGCTTAACACTCCCCAGAATATGGTATTGTTTTGGGTATTCGCGGCGCTCATCGCAGCCATTATTGTGGTGGCGATGTATCTACGGTTCCAGCCTACTTTCAAACGTATCGGAGCATCACTCGATAAAACATCGTCGTGGGCGTTGGTACTGATACGACTAGCATTCGGTATCTCGCTGCTATTTTCTGTGGCGTATTCAGCACTATACGGACCAGAGCTACCGCTTGCCGACTTCCCATATCCGACTGTGCTGACGGCCGTACTGACTATTACAGGAATTGCGCTGACGATTGGGTTTAAGATACGGTTTTTTGCCATCATCGCGGTACTCATATGGCTATTTGCCTTTGCGGTTAACGGCCCATACCTGTTTACCTACATCAATTACTTGGGAGAAGCCCTGGCCCTTATATTGCTCCCGGTGCGGACCTTCAGTATCGATGGACTGCTGGCACGGGGCAAAAAACTGCCGACGTACCGCTACGAAAGCTACAGTTTACCAGTAGCTCGAATACTGTTCGCCATTTCATTGCTGTACACGGCTATTACTATCAAGTTTCTTTCAACGGCATTAACGCTCGACGTCGCTGTCGATTTTGAACTAGCACGATACCTACCCTTCGACCCATTATTTATCGTTCTTGGTGCATCGATGATTGAAGTGCTTGTCGGGCTACTCTTCCTCTTTGGCTTGATGCAGCGGTTTACTGCAGTTATCTTCTTGTTCGTGATGGTTCTATCGGTACTTTTCTTCAAAGAGGCCGTGTGGCCGCATCTCCTCATTATTGTGCTGGGTCTTGGCGTGTTGTTACACAAGCCAGACCGTTTGACGCTCGACTTGCAATGGCTATCGAAGTGTACAAGCCTTAAATCAGCGCTATTCTTTAAGCGGCGTACACCTTAGTTTTCGGTAAGATGGACTGGTTGCTAGGAAGAAGAAGCTAGGCTACAATTCGGCAACGGCGAAATTCAAGTCAAATGCCCGGCAGTATATCCATATATGCGTGATCGAATCGGGATCGATTGTATCTGGGAGCGTATAATTTTGCGCACCGTTCGCCGCTTTTAGTTTAGTAATCTCTGTCTTGCGGTCAGTCGCATCACCGATATACAAGTATAAATCTGGGCCATTTTCGGTTTTAAAATCATCTTCTAGGCGAATAGTGTTGCCCGTTAGCGTAACCGATCCACTAATTATTTCATTGTTACGGGGATCGAACGTCGCTGTTCGCGACTTCTGTTCGACTTCTATCGGAGTACCGACTTCATCTGGCTGGAGTGACGACTCGCTGGTAGGTACACTAGGTTTTGGATCATTCGCGACACTACTGCTCTGCTGGTATGCCCATAGCGCGATGCCTGCTCCGCATAGAACGATGACGATGATAAGTGTGATGAGTATTTTTTTCATATCTAAAGGCTCGCTGCATACGCGCTAAGATTTTCTTTATCCAAGTCCGATTCCGGAACAAATCGTAGTGCCGCTGAGTTCAGGCAATACCGCAGGCCCGTCGCTTCTGCTCCACCCGATGCTTCGACCGTTCGCGGACCATCATTGAACACGTGGCCAAGGTGACTGTCGGCATATTTCGATCGCACTTCGACGCGGCTTAAGCCGTTTTTAATATCTTCTCTCACGACGATAAACTGCGCATCGAGTGGTTTTGTAAATGATGGCCATCCAGTACCGGACTTGTACTTATCGCGAGACGAAAACAACGGCTCACCCGACACGACATCGACATAAATGCCTCTTTCTTTGAGATCCCAATATGGGTTATCGAACTGAGTTTCCGTTCCGTCATCTTGCGTAACCGAGAACTGAATCGGCGTCAGTGATGCCTGTAACTCCGCCGTACTTGGTTTCGTATAGGCTGCGTATGTAGTGTCCGTCTTGGTGGTAGTCGATTCTTGTAGCTGGGTAGCTTGTTTGATAGTTTGGTTGCTATTTGACTTTGCAAGCCCAGCGTACCCAGCAAATGCTACCACAACAAGCCCGATTAGTACTACGAGCAACACGATTCGACGATGTTGTTTGATATAGTTCATTAGTTCTTTTGACGCTACGTGCGACGGGAAAACCGCCTGCAATCAGTATGACATGTAAAAGCTGCCTTTACCAATGCGGTACCTAAAACATACATGATTAATCGTGGAGTACACGCCCCTGACTAGATAGGTACCTGTGTAAAAGTTTCTAGTCCTCTACTAGTTCCGTCACGTCTTCTAACTTTATCGCACGAGATGCTGTTTCTATTGAATGCTTTGTGATTTCGATGCCACATGCATTATGTTCTTTGCAAAATGACTCACATTGTTGTGCGATCGTTTCGTCACGATAGTGAAGACCACACGTTTCACACTGAAATACTTCTGTTGTGTCCATAGCTCTATTATTTCCTTTCTGGTTCTAGAGGATTAAAATTTGGTTCAAAACATTGAGCGCATATCGTCACTTGCGGTAGGAAATGCCATAATCGGTTGCTTGAGCTGTTTGGTGGTCAGGCCAAGTTCTACGGCCAAACTAAAGATGTTGATGAGGTCTTCGGCATGATTACCAATGAGGTGCGCACCAAGAACCTTGTTTGTACCCTTCTCCACCAAAACCTTACTTTTTGAGAACTTTTGTCCGACTCGTTTGGCATCAAACCAGGTTGAAGTGTCTGTGTTGATGACATCGACATCGAATCCTTTGTCCTTGGCGGCTACTTCTGAATAGCCAACGCTCGCCACGACTGGAGTCGTAAAGATAACGCTCGGTGTTGATAGGTAGCTCGGCTGCGTGGCGTCACCGCCCAGCAAGTTCTCGGCAACGATCCCGCCCTGGACGCCGGCTACGGGTGAAAGCGGCGGACCAGCAGCGGCAGCATCGCCCGCTGCGTAGACATCGGGGTTAGACACGCTGCGCAAATGTTCATCAACCAGCACTCCCTTCCGAAGATCAAACTCCACACCGGTTGCAGCAAGATCGAGATCAGCAATCGCCGGCGTTCTGCCTGCACCGTGTACCGCAGCGTCTGCCTCAAACGTACGACCATCTGTCGTCGTGATAGTAACAGTATCGCCGGTCTTCGCTATCTTGCTCACTCCCGCATGTAACTCAACCTGTATGCCAATGTCTTTCGAGGCTTCGAGCAACGATTGGATCATATCTTGGTCAAACATAGTGAGTGGTGTTTCATTACTGTGCAGTATCGTCACATCGGCACCAAACCGTGCGGCAACGTGAGCAAACTCAAATGACACATAGCCGCCACCAACAAACACAATCCGTTTCGGGAGATCATTGAGTTCTAAAAAGTCATCACTGTTGATCAGATGCTCAGCGCCTTCAATTGATAATTGTGCCGGCGTTGCACCAACCGCGATGTGAATTTTTTTCGCCGACAACGTGTCACCATTCACCTCAAGTGTCAGATTACTGACAAACTTTGAAGAACCCGTGTACAGATCTATGCCCGCATCCGTAAGCGCTTTTTCAGTACTGCCCGGGACAGAATCGGTGAAGGTACGCTTAAACGCTATCAGGTCGCTCCAGCTCACACCTGGCTGATGGTTCATGATGCCACTATCGCCGAGTCGCCGATTCGTATCGATTACCTCTGCAGTGCCGGCTAAGACTTTTTTCGGTATGCAGCCGCGAACCGAGCACGTTCCACCAGCTAGCCCGTCGTTAACAACAGCGACACTCCAGCCCGCTTGCTTTGCCTTCATGGCGACTTGGTAGCCTGCGCCGCCAGTACCTAATACGATTACGTCATAGTGTTGCATATGTATCCTTTCGTTTACGTGTTCACTTCTTTTAGTCTAAATTACGTTCGCTGCGCATACGTCTCATACCCCTATAACGTTGAGAACGTTTGCAAACGCATCTCGTTCCAGTGAGTAATACACGGTACGAGCCTCTTTACGCGATGAAACGAGTTGCGCAGACCGCAACTTATTCAGACTGTGCGACGCATTAGAGATTGATGTGCCCGCAAGCTCAGCAATCGTTGTCACATTCACTTCCGGATAATGCCGTAATATGTAGCAAATCTTTAGCTTAGTTTCATCACCCAATACGCCACACTGACGGGCGCAGAGCTCAATGGCTTTGTTGTCTTTTAGCTCGGACATTATATGTTGATTACTTGAACGCATATTCAAATAATACTATGCTTGGTATGTACATGCAACTCTAATGGCTTCTTTGATAGTCAAAGACAGAGGATATGTACCTCATCTGGTAAACCCTCCTAGACGTACTTCGCAGCTTTTCTGCAGTTAGCAAATTCTCCGAACATCTATGACAATCGGCTTTTGAATCATTCTTTTCACTTGCTCCGTGGCGTCAGTCTTAACCTATTCCGCCTCGGGGAAAATATCAGAAACTTCTACCTCACGTTGTGGCATGAGCATAGATTTAACGTTCTTAAACCAAATCCACGTTGATATTAGATTAAGCTTCAGATCACGTTTTCCTAGGTAGATATCAGTGCAATAACTCGAAAATTTGATCGATGGTGCGTCGATGTATTTTTCGAAAAGATACGTTGCTCCGATTAACGCCACAAGCATTGTAGCTATCGCTAGAACCGATGAAGTATGAAAACCAAATTTTGTTATAAACAACACAAAAGAACCGGTACAGACAGTGAATAAAACTGGCATATGTATTAAGTACAGTGAATAGGTGTATTTACTGAAACCACTGATCTTTGGATGTGCAAAAAAAGATTTCAGCCTTGGAAGAGAGAGTATTCCGGCTACTAGTATAGTAGCGCCTACTGCAGTGTAGAAGGATTGATATTGCGTAGTACCTTGAAGCCAGTCAACTTGAAGTGACTTATATATAAAGCTCGTTACGACGCCTGCAGGATATCCGGCTAGGACTACGCCGGCCGCTATAGCAAGATAGGTATATTTACTATTAAGTTTACGGTAGACGTCTTGTCTATTGACATATATATCCGCAAGGATCATACCCGTGATAAACCCAAGTAACCAAGACGTAGAAAAAGCAAACAACAGAATCGCATAGACTACCCATCGATGCCGAGATGATGCGAATAGCAATAAAGAACCAAAAATGATAAATGATCCAATAAATTCATGTCGTATAGTCCATAGCACGGGATTATAATTAACCTGACCATTCACAAACACACCGATGAGGCCCTGGTGAATAGCAGAGATAAAGTCTGGTGGAAATGTCCACAGTCGCCCTAGCCAGCCCGACTGCGTAATTGCAACAGTCTGTGCCATCGTGTCTGCTAGGCCCGTGGCTATTATGAACCAGGCAATCAGAACAGATGCGAGGGCTGGCAGCATCAGTCGAAAGTACCGCTTAGCAGCCAATTTTTTTATTATATTGATATCTTTTTTCTGAAAAAATCCGATACTTAACACAAAACCGCTTAGTACAAAAAATATACCTACCGCAAATGTGCCCGACAGTAGTCCGCTGAGCGGATTCTGGTAAAGGTTATCCTCGAGAAACATGTTCTGCACAGGCGCCCACGGAGTGCCAACGCCATAGAAATATCCTGGGTAAAAGATTAATGCGGCATGATATAAAACAACGACAATCGCCGCAATAACTCGTAGCCCCTCTAACTCCATAAAACGATTTTGCTTCACGCTCGCACCCATCTGTTTATATCCCTATAACTTGTCCCTATTGCAGCATAGGGTACGAGTGACTTTTGACTGCGTGTGAAGCTCCTGTTACTAGACGATTTCGGTATCGACAGTCATCCAATCACAAACTTTTGACGTTAACTCAACCACTCGTTTATGAACTTCTGAATGAGAGTGCTTGGCCATTGCTTCTAAGTTCGGAAAAATACCATCTTGTAGCAAATGGGCTTTGCCATCTCTCAATGTTTCTGGAATATGCTCTGCGACTGTCCAGTCAGTTACGCCAAAGTTTTCCTGCAACCATTCACCCATTTCATTTAAGCCTTTGATGACTTCATGTATCTGCGCACGAGTTGTCGATTCGTAAAATCTAAAGATAACTGTGTGCCTAATCATTATCTGAGTATACCAAAACGAGGCGTTAACACCTCATTCTATGTATGTCTATTTGGGGGTCCTAGCTGATGAGCCATTACACACCCATTAAGCCAACTCTAGGTATCCAGATATTGCTTTGTGGTCAGATCCTTTGAGTCTTTTGGCTTGAAAAGAAGTTACTCGCAATCGTTCGTCGTGCATAAAGTGGTCAAGTTGAACAACAGCCAGACCGCCCATAAGCATAGTTGGTCGATGACGTGAATCAGCATCTTTCATGCCAGTCTGTTCCAGCAAGTCCATAACATCACCAGATGCCATATCCGTTAAGCGTCTCATGAGACTTCTTGCACGCTTATTTTTTAATGACTCAGCACGAGATCGCGCAATTGCACTTGATAATACCTTTGCTCGTAAGTCGTCGCCATGCATTGCGTTCAGATCACCAATCAGCGCATGTGCAACGCCCGGATTCCGACCCGTAAGAAATGCATCAACCATCCCTGTTCTAATATCTTCCCGCCTATCGTCAAGATGGACACCAGTAACGGAGATGTCTTCGCCCTCAAGTTCGAAATTAGCACTAAGCGCATTCCGTGTAGCAAGTCTTGTATTATCTAACAGCACAGCAACTCGGCTCAATGCAACTATGTACTGCTCGTCGCTGGGATGTGGTTCTTCGTCTTCATATCCTACGGATAGAGTAGTATATCCAAGATTCTCTGCAAAATTAGGGTCAACTGGCTGCCCAGTTTTATCAAACGCTTCTGGTAAGAATACGATGTCAGCATCGATTCGATCGAGGCCTTCGTTAATATGTCTAGCCTTGTCAGCGTTGCTTAATCCGCGCGCTAGGTTCCATGATGCTATTTTCATGAATATACTTTATCATTTACTGTAAATATGTCAATGCTTGGCTCGCCTTATTGGTGCACCTTGCAACGCTAATGCGAGTAGTGATACTTCAGGCGTTCGTAATCGGGCTGAACTTCACGCTTGATTTCGTCAAAAAGAATTTTGTTATTAAAATCTCTATTTAGTTTTTTGAGCACCCAGTCTTTTAGTTGTTCTGGGCTCATCTCGTCTTTGAGTGCGCTTGATGCTAGCTCATAAAAATTTGTCTTTAAATGAGCGAGTGAATCTGCCGCGGCAAGTACTTTGCCTTCAAGACTATTTGGAACATTTCCGTCATGACAGCTATGATATTTAATCGCATCGTCAACGATCAAGGCAATTTCTTCAGTCGTATAGCCACACTCTTCTAGAAGTCGTCGGGCAATTGATAAACTTTCTTCCTCGTGCCCTTCTGCAAATCTACTCATCATTGCATCTGCAATATCATGTAGCATGGCACCCGCTCTGGCATACTCTACATTTGCATTAAATCGTTGGGCCAACACACCAGCGTAATCCACTACCGTGAACACATGCTCACGATAAAGCCAATCCGCCCAGTCGGCACGATTCGGATTTTTAGAAGTATACAGTTCGCGCACTGTATTTTCAAGGTCGTCAATTCTTACCATACTTCAATCATAGCAAATCTTCAAAAAGCAAAAACACTCTGTAGTCACAAAATGCTTATGCTTGGCTCCGAGCACCGGTCACGGACTAAATAAGACTTTATTCCACTGACACAATCGAGCACCCTGCTTTGATGAATAAAGTTGCAACAGAGAAATTAAATTAGCTTTTTCTTAAAGATTGCAGAATCGTATCTCGTATATCAGAGTCAATTAGCAACGGTGCTAGATTCAGTGTATAGGTATTATTACCGATGAAAATGGTGCTTGCCCAATTGGAATATTTTTTAGACTTATCGGTTGTGCCATAGGAAGTATAGTTTATAATCTTAACTTGACCATTTTGCTCTTCAACTACACTGTCGGATCTTTTATCATTTTTTATTGCTTCTAGTAAATTTTCGTATCCTACCGAGTTATTGTGTTTAAAAAAACTACCGTAATAACCAGTGTCATTAATAAATTCACTAGCATCGACATTGTCATCTGGAATATCAGATGAATAGGATACCTCTCTTACTATCCATTCACTTGGATAGCTGAACGCAACTCCTTTGTTTTCGTATTTTTTCCAATTCCCGGGCACTGCTTCTGGGATACTCTCGGACTCTTCGTGTTTATTCACTCCGTTGATAGATTGATTGGTTTTGAGGCCTCGTTCGTCAGTAGCTTTACTCTCAACAGCGCCTTCTTGCGAACTTGATGTGTAGTTTTGCCAATAAAGATAACTGAGTGCTCCGGCAAGTCCTATTGCAAGTATTAGCGCGACTATAACATGTGCTGATCTCGACTGTTTGTTCATAAAGTGTCTCTTTTTGATGTATAAAGTTATTTTCATCTATTTAAACACGTATTGGACAAAAGTAACCTAAAGTAGGGTCTTTTTACATAGCTATCTGGCTCAGGCGGCTGAATATCTAGCCCTAGGCGGGCCATCCTCCGTTTAGTTGCCAGAAAAGACCTGTGGTCATTTTGGACTGCGCTGCACTTTGCCGAGATTACAAACGATCTGGTTCTCATGCCATGCGTAGGTAGCCACGCAAAAGCCCCACGCAAGGTGGGGGTTTAACGTGGCTCCGGAGACTGGGCTCGAACCAAGCGCCTATACCACCTGATTTTTAGGCTCGCTTCACTTTAGCTTACAAACACGCAGTTTAGAAACTGATTATGGCTTACCTACTAGAAATCGAACAGATCACCTAAAAATGATTCTTTGCGCTTTTTACGCGGATAACCTTGGTTGTAGCCGTCATGTTTGCCATGCTTGTCATATTGTTGTGGCGGATAATTAGGTTCCTGGTACGGCTGCGGGGTTGGCGTTGCTGGTGCCTGAGGCGCACCTCGCTCGATGATCTTGTCTAGTTCGCCACGATCCAGCCACACACCTCGGCATATCGGGCAGTAATCTATCTCTACACCTTGGCGGTCTGTCATAACTAAGTCTGTTTTATCTATTGGACATTGCATATATTTTCTCCCTTATTTATTATAGCTACTTCGCTAACGCCAGCATTGAAGAGGCGCAAGCCGTTTAAGACTACCAGAATAGCCATGATGGCGTCTGCCGCTACGGCCACACTCAAGCCAATGACGCCACCGATCCCGAGGACCAGGATAATCCCTTTTACGATTAGCGACCCATAAACATTTTGGCGCACAACCCTGAATGTCCGCTGACCAACCCCTAGAAGGTACGGGATGGTGCCGATAGCGTCATTCATTAGTGTCACGTCCGCTGTTTCAATGGCCACATCTGATCCACCACCGCCCATGGCGATACCTACATCGGCTCGGGCAAGTGATGGGGCGTCGTTCACACCATCACCGACCATGGCGACCCGACCATAACGGGATTGTAGTTTTATAATCAGCTCAGATTTTTGTTCTGGTAACAGTGCCCCATAGGCTTCGCTAATACCAACATTTTCGGCAATATAATTTGCAGCCCGCTGATTATCGCCGGTTAACATCACAGGTGTGACTTTCAACTTTTTAAGGGCATCAATAACACCCTTGGAATCGCTACGCAGCTCATCGGTGATACCAATAATACCAATCACTTTTTTGCCTTCGCTGACTAATACGGCGGTCATGCCCATTGCTTCAAGACGCTCAACTTCAGGTAGCACATGTTCACAGGTATCGGCGCTGGCGCCAATATGTTGTAAATTACCGATTGCATGATCTTCACCTCCGCAGACAAGACAGTTAGCATTACCGCCCCGCCCAGCGACATTCTTGAATTTATCCATCTTGTGCGGCTTGATGTCCTTCTGTTTTGCATAGTCCTCAATAGCCTTGGCTAATGGATGCGACGAGAACTTTTCAATACCGGCGGCATCACCTATAACATCTTCTTCTGTGGCGCCGTGTAGAAGTACCACCTCCGCGACCAATGGCGTTCCGACGGTTAGTGTCTTTGTTTTATCGAATGCAATCGCCCTAGTCTTACTTAAAACTTCCAGGAAGCGGCCGCCTTTAATGAGTACACCCCGCTTTGAAGCGCCACCGATAGCTGCCGCCACCGCAACTGGTGCCGAGACGACCAGTGCGTCTGGGCACGCTAATACCAATAAAATGAGTGCTCTGGTGAACCAATCACTAAATGGTTCGCCGAAAAATACGGGCGGTATAACGGCAACTAACACTGCCAAGCCTATGGCAATAGGAATATAGTAACTAGCAAACTTATCTAAGAATTCCTGCATTTCCGGGCGTGACTTCTGCGCCTGTTCGATTAATGTAACGATTTTCTGCAACGTACTGTCGGCGGCTATTTTAGTAACTTTGACTTCCAAATAGCCGCTTTGGTTTAACGTACCTGCGTAAACTGCCTCGCCTTTGTATTTTTCTTTGGGTACACTTTCGCCAGTGATAGTCGCTTCGTCGATTGACGACTCCCCATCTACGACTGTGCCGTCAAGTGGTACCATATCGCCAGGTCTGACTTTGAATATTTCACCCTCTTTGACTTCTTCAACTGGAACCTCACGACCGTCTTGCATCCTGGCGATCTTTGGAGACTTTTCAATTAAAGCGGCGACCGCCTTTTGCGACCGAGCTTCGCCGAACTCCTCAAAGGCTTCAGCCAGCGCGAAAAAGAACATGACGGCGGCAGCTTCGGCAAATTGACCGAGGTATAACGCCCCAAGAGCAGCGATGGTTACCAGCAGGCTAATGGATATCTTCCGCTTTAAGACTTTCCGAATTGCTGAGATTGCAACTGGCATTCCACCTGCTGCCAAAGAGACGATATATAGTGCATCGGCTCCGGGTAGTTTGAGTAGACTGAAAGCCAAGCCTCCAATAAAACCGACAGCAGCCACCGCGGTTAAAACTTTATTCAAGCGTCCTTGCTTGGACTCTTGATGTTCAGCACTCATCTAACTATTTCCGCCTGTTAGGAACTGTAGCGGATTGGCTATGACCTGTTTCCATAGTGTGTTGATAATATCGAGAGCATAGTTCCACAGCGATGAGATGATATTTCCGATACTTTGCCCGATACCGCTATCGGCTTGTCCGAGCAATGCATTAATAATAGCTACGATGATAACTCCTACAATCACAAGTATCACAAGCAATATGGTTCCGACGAGCAGTAAAGCAATAGCTACCTTCTTTTTGTTTATGCCTCTTAACTTATCAAATTTATAACCGTGGCTCATTACTGTCTCCTTCTTTGTTTATTCATGTTCGCCGCTCCTAATGTGGTTTGCCTGGGTAAATGCCTGTTCAATAAGATTTAGCACATGTTCGTTCTCTGCTCGGTAAAACATTTTCGTGCCCTCGCGTCGAACACTCACCATGTGGGATACCCGTAGCTTTGCCAGGTGCTGCGAAACAACGGCTGGTTGCACGCCAACGTCTTCCGCTAGCTCGCCTACCGAGTGCTCACCGTGCAGCAGAGCCCAAAGTATTTTTAATCGAGTCGGGTCACTGACCAACTTGAATATATCGGTTGCAATATTTATGTGTTCTTGAGACGGTTCTTTGCGTATATGCGCAGACATGTATATATGATATCAGGTTTGAAGACTTTTAGCATTTGCTAATATTTTCTAAAGTTGTAGGTGAAGTTTTAAGATAGTGACAGGTCTAGGGAACAGGTCAGCTTTTTGGTTGCTTGCTCCCTCAGGACAGGAGGGGCTGGGTTAGAACTTTATTAGAGGGGTAAAATGAAAGAACCGTCATTTCTGGCGGTTCCAACATTTGTACTTTGTTTTCAGCACAACTCGTTCTTGACTGACTAAAGAGAGAAGTTATTGCAGGTCTAGGAACTAGGTCTGCGCTTTTCTCTGCTTGGTCTGGCTCCGGCGGCTGGATTCGAACCAGCGACCAATTGATTAACAGTCAACTGCGCTACCGCTGCGCTACGCCGGAATATTTTACGATGAGACAAACCGATGGTTTTTCTCATCGCGCAGTGCGAATGAATAAATCATTCGGGACTGGCTGCTCTTTTCCTATAAACGCGAACGTTCGGAAGAGAATCAATTAGTATTTTAGCCTATTTAGTGGCCCCTGTAAACTACCGTAGTGATTCTATTTTCTTTGTCAGATCAGCAAGATTCGCCCATGAGCTACCATCACTCATGATGACTAGCACATAAGGACCTTTTGGCGAATAGACAACTGCGGCATCGTGTAGCAGGTCGTCTAGAAATCCGACTTTATCGGCGACTTGCCCCGTAGCACCAGTCGGAATGCCGAGGCGGTATACATTACGTTTCATCGCTTCGAGTAGCCCGGAACGACTGGTTTCACTTAACCCGAGAGAACTGTTCTGCAGCTTTGTTAAAAATATCATTAAATCGTTGGCACTGGTCTGCTGAGTGTTTGGCGTTAACGATGTACTCGATAGCCCGAGCGCTCGAACGTCATCGATCACCTTTTGGTAGCCAATTTTTTTGTATAATGTCTGAGCACATTCATTGTCAGATATAACAATCATGTCGTCAAAACAGGCCGACAGATTGCGACCCTCCAGCACCTCATCACTCCATTTCCATTCCTTAGCTTCAACTTTTTTTAACGCGCCATAGGCAACAAATAACTTGTAGGTACTGGCCGTAATGAAGGTCTGGTCGCCGTTATAGCTGGCACTTCGGCCAAGACCGCCGAGCTCTTGAAATGACACACCGTATGTACCCGAATGATCCTCACCATATTGAGCAACAAGCGCAGCGATGCCAGTGCTGGTTTTTGTATAGCTGCGAGCATAGTCGATTTTAGGTTCTAACGAGCGAGTAGCTGCCGTGGCAATTTCTTTTTTACCACCAAGTACCGCTTCGACTGATCGACGAGTCTGATCAGCATCGAGCGCTTTCCCTGGCGTGCCATTTATGCGCGATAGTTCGGTAAAGTCGCGAGTCGTTATGACAGTCACACCAGCCGGAACAGCTACTTTTTTCGCAATCGATTGTTGAAAATACGCAGTCGATTTTTTCTCGTTTAGCTCGTACAACAATGTGGATTTTTTGACTGAAAAATCAAGCCACGAGTACACATCTTTAGCTGAAATTGTCGTCGTGTCATCTCCCGTCTTGACTGCCACGCCTTCACCAGCACGCTGCTCGATAGATTGCTTGAGCGTTTCGGCTGCAGCATCAGCTACTGCCGGTTTGGTTATTTGTACATCAAGCCGAGCCTCGGCCGGTTGAGAAATCGTCGGCGAGACGGTGTTGAGTGCAGCCGTGACAGCATCGACGTCACAGGTGCCGCCGTCTTTTGCGCTAACGACGCGGAGCGCATCGTCTGCAAACTCGATCGTGGCGTTTTTTGGTTCTACCTTACATCCACCCAATGTTTCGTCGACGAACTGATCACGTTGCTTGCTGTCTCTACTATATACGGGCCCATCGTTGGATTGAACAGCGGGAAACCATACTAACGACGTTGGTATAACCCGTGCCCATAGCGGATACCCCGTGTCTTTGATACTTTTTTCATAACTAATCTTGAGCCCGATCTCGCTAGGAGGAACCACAGCATACGCTTCATCATTTTGAGAAACGAAAATAGGAATCTTGGTAGCGTTGACGCGTGCATCGAGTTGCTGCGTCGCCTCAGATTTTTTCGCACCACCCACTTTGACCGTGTCGATCGTCGCAAATGGCAACAGACTGTCGGTCGGATAAATAAGCTGGATACACACCACAACACCAGCAACAATACCAGCGGCGATACCAAGTTGTTTTTTATGCGAACTCAGCCAGCGAGTTGTCCGTGCAAATGCAGCACTAGACATCATAGTTCTTTCTTTGTTCCTGAGCGGCTTCGGTTTCTCCGAGCAACTCGAGCGCACGAATGAGCGTTTGTTTGTCGTGGACATCTTCAAGCGTCGGTAATGTCTCGGCTACGAGTTGAACTATGGTTTTGGGCAGCTGTGTATCGCGCGGTTTCGAGCTCGTTTCGTGCATAGTCAATACCTCAAGCGAACGCGGTGAGTTATCTGTACGAGCCAAAAATCCCTTCGCAATCAGCCCATTTATATGAATCGCCACGGTAGACACCGATTTATAGCCAATTGCATTCATAATTTCACGATAACTCGGACCGTAGCCATGCTCACGAATAAACCCCGCAACAAACTCAAGCAATAATTGCTGCTTTTTTGTAGCTCGGGCATTCTTTTCCATACTCATACTATACACGTACTAGCCTTATTTCTATTCTTTCACCCGACTGTTATACTAGCCTCTAGAAATGCTTTCAAAAAATACCAAAATTTATAGCATCATTCTGCTCGTATCAGATTTTTTCGCATTGCTTACGGCATTTGGGCTTGCCTATGTTATCCGCGTTGCCTTCGACGAACGAAACCTTCTAACAACAAGAGACGATGGCACTTATCTTCTCGCCGCGCTCGCTATTATCCCTATTTGGATGTTGGTACTCGCCACACTTGGGTTATACAACTCAGTCACCTACAATCGCCGTCTTGCGGAATGGGGAAAGATATTTGTTGGGTCATTTATCGGTATTTTACTAGTAATAGGGTTTGAATACATTACAAACCAGCCAGTGTTCCCAGCTAGGCTCGTCACCGTCTATGTGCTTGTCGGCTCATTTTTCTTGATTGTGTTTGCTCGAGAAATCATTCGATTCTTACGTAGCTACCTGTATAGACGCGGAAAAGGTATCAGCCGCGTGCTGATTATTGGTAACAGTAGCGCAACCAAAGACATCGCCGAGCGACTGTCGAATACGGCAAAAAGTGGCTACCACATTGTGGCGGTTGCCGGACCTCGGCGGTATATGCCGTCGATTAAAAATGTGCGGGTGTATACCAAGCTCGAAGATGCTCTTTCAGAAGTTGAAAGCCTTGATATCACGACCATCATTCAAACTGACCTATACGACGATGGGGATAGAAACCAACAAATCCTCAGTACTGCGCAGGTGCGGCATATCAACTACAGCTTTATACCGGGTGAACCGGAATTCTACGCAGGAAAAAATACTGTCGATGTATTTTTAGGTTACCCCATCATCACCGTCAGTCAAACAGCCCTCATCGGCTGGGGTGCAGTTGCCAAACGGATTTTCGACATATTCGCATCGATAGTCTTACTGATTCTACTCTCACCCGTGTTCTTGCTTATTTCATTGCTTCAACTTCTATTCAACAAAGGACCACTCCTGTTCAAGCACGAACGACTAACGCAGTATTCTCAGCCATTCACCATCTATAAGTTTAGGTCCATGACATGGAAGTATTGTGGTCAAGATGCCGAAACAATATTTGAACAAATGGGCCGAGACGATTTAGTCAAAGAGCACCGCAAGAACTTTAAAGTAGAGAACGACCCAAGAATCACCCGCTTTGGCAAATTCTTAAGAGATACATCGCTGGACGAACTGCCCCAACTTTTTAATGTCCTAAAAGGCGATTTGAGTTTAGTCGGCCCGCGCCCGATTCCCGCGAGCGAACTCGATGCCAAGTTTACCAAAAACAGCGGCGCACTACTGCTGAGTGTTAAAAGCGGTGTGACAGGACTCTGGCAAGTATCGGGTCGCAGTGATCTTACGACCAGCCAACGAGTGCAGCTTGAACTCTATTATGTACAAAATTGGAGCTTTTGGCTGGACATAAAAATACTATTCAAAACAATTCTAGTGGTCATAAAACGAACCGGCGTGCGATAACAATGAAGCGTTCGTCCCCAAAAATCGCTATCGTGCACGACTGGCTGACCAACATGGGTGGTGCCGAAAACGTCGTGCTCGAACTCGCGAAAGCCTTTCCACACGCACCGATCTATACCAGCACGTACACCCCTGAATCGATGCCGGCATTTGCGAATCTCGACGTACGCACGACGTACCTCCAAAAGTTACCAAAACCGCTACAGAAGTTGCACAAACTGTTTCCCATGCTGCGAGTTCGAGCCTTCCGAAAACTCGATTTATCAGAATTCGACATCATCTTTTCCAGTTCGTCAGCTGAAAGCAAACAAGTACAAAAAACGCGTCAGGGCCAAATCCATATCTGTTACTGCCACACACCGATTCGCTACTACTGGAGCCACTACAAAGAATACAAGCAAGACCCTGGCTTTGGATGGTTGAACTGGCTCGTGCGGCTATCGATGCCCCTACTCGTCCCGGGACTAAAGAAAAAAGACTATGAGGCGGCACAACAGGTCGACGTCTTTATCGCTAATTCTACTGCAGTGCAAAAGCGGATCAAGCAGTACTACGGTCGTCCCAGCACGGTCGTCCATCCGCCTGTCGACACCAAACGATTCAACCCTGCCCGTATGCGCGGTGATTTTTATGTCGCTGTTGGCCGACAAGTGCCCTACAAGCGCATCGACCTAGCGGTCGGAGCTGCGACGAAACTAAAATTACCACTCAAAGTGTTCGGCGACGGTAGCGAGCATCAAAAACTGGTAGCGATGGCAGGCCCGACGGTAGAATTTTTTACCGATAGAAACGGTGACGCATCAAACGCCGCAGTCACCGACGCGTTTAATATGTCGAAGGGTTTCTTCTTTCCGTCCGAAGACGATTTTGGCATCGTAGCCATCGAAGCACTCGCGGCCGGTAGCCCAGTCATCGCCTATGGCAAAGGTGGTGCACTCGATATCATACAAGATGGTCAAAACGGCGTGCTCTTCGACTCCCAGACAGTTTCGAGTGTCGTAGCCACCGTCAAGAAACTTGAAGCACGTAGGTTTATGCCCGCTACACTACAACGATCGGCTAAACGGTTTGATAGCGTATTGTTCAAATCGAAAATACAACGAATAGTTCACACAACAATGGAGGATACTCGATGAATATTGTCGTAACTGGTGGTGCCGGCTACATTGGGAGTGTTGTCACTCGGAAACTAACTGAAACTGGGCATAATGTTATCGTTATCGATGACCTGTCGACTGGTCACAAAGATGCAGTTCCCGAAGGTATACGACTGATAGAAGATACTGCCAGTAACATCGAGCATGTTCTGTCGCCAGATGACAGCATCGATGCGGTCGTCCACCTTGCTGGCTCGATACGTGCCGGTGAATCTGTCGAAAACCCTCAGCTCTATTGGGACAACAACTTTACACAAACCTTGCAGATGCTCGAAGGCATGAGAACGATTGGTATCAGCAAGCTCGTGTTCGCCTCTACGGCTGCCGTATACGGGAACCCGGTCGAGCTACCAATCGTAGAAGATGCACCGAAAACTCCGACAAATCCCTATGGCATGTCAAAGCTCGCGATGGACATGGCCATCAGCAGCTATGCTCAGGCATACCAGCTCGCAGCCACAAGCCTTCGGTTCTTTAATGTGGCTGGTGCGTATAAAGATGCCGGTGAACGTCATCCAGAGGAAAGTCACTTGATTCCACTAGCCCTCGATGCTGCAGCCGGAAAACGTGAGCTGTCACTCTACGGAACAGATTATGATACAGCAGATGGCACCTGTGTACGTGACTATATCCACGTGCTCGACCTGGCGAATGCCATCGAGCTATCACTTGCGCGACTCACCCCATCGGTTCACTCGATTTATAATCTTGGCAATGGCAATGGATTTTCAAACAAAGAACTACTCGAAACCGTCAAAGATATAACTGGTCGTGAGTTTACCGTTCATGAAGAAGCTAGGCGCATCGGTGACCCCGCAATACTCGTGGCATCGAGCGAGCGCGCAAAGCGCGAACTTGGGTGGGAACCAACAATCCCATTACTCCGAGACATTGTGACCGACGCCTCGGACTATTACAACCGCTAAGCGCTAAAACTATTCTACGGTGACGCTCTTTGCCAAGTTTCGTGGCTGATCGACATCATTGCCGCGCTCAACCGCCACATAGTAGGCAAATAGTTGCGAAATTAGGTTATACACTAATGGCGTGAGATGTTTGAGTTTCGTATCTACGACAATCAGTTCTTCAGCATCAATATCTTTTTTGCTATTCGTGACAACAATCACATGGCCACCGCGCGACTGAACTTCAACAATATTTGTAATACTTTTTTCGAATAACCAGTCGTTGTCGACGAACGCCATTTCAAAAAATGTGTCATCGATGAGCGCTATCGACCCATGCTTCAGTTCCCCAGCCGCTTGTCCTTCTGCATGGATATAGCTGGTTTCTTTAAGCTTCAGCGCGCCTTCAAGTGCTAGTGGGAATAGTGCGCCACGCCCCATGTACATCGCGTGGTTATAGTGTTTATAGTTACCGGCGAGTACTTTGACCTCTTCGTTCTTTTCGTCGAGCACTTTTTTAATCTCACCCGGAAGCTTATCAAAATCATCGGCATACTCAGCAAGCAGTTCTTGTGAAAGGCCTTTGGTCTGGGCCATGACGAGCGCGATCAGTAACAGCGCCGATACTTGCGAGGTAAATGCTTTTGTACTCGCCACAGAAATTTCTGTCCCAGCATGCAGATACACACCGCCATCAACTTCACGAGCGATGGTCGAACCAACCGTATTGATAGCGCCGAGACAGCGCACCCCTCGACGCTTCATTTCTTTTAAGCAGGCTAGCGTATCTGCCGTTTCGCCAGATTGTGACACAAATATCGCAATCGAATTTTTAGGGACATTAAACTGTCGGTAGCGCATTTCAGACGCGATGACGTTGTGCACCATCACGTCGTCCATCAATTCTTCGAAGTAGTAGCTCGCCAGCTGCCCAGCGTACGACGCCGTGCCACAGGCAACGATAAATACATGTTCAACGCTTCGCAGCTGCGCATCAGTCATATTGAGGCCACCAAGCCGTATCAAGTTTTGATCTTTCAGCACGCGGCCACTTAGCACGCCCTTCACACTCTCCGACTGTTCCATAATTTCTTTAATAAGGAAATGATCGTAACCATCTTTTTGAATGGTTTGTAAGTCCATTTCAATCGTTTCCACTTTTGCCGAAATTGGCTGAGAGGCAAGATCCATCAATTCAACATTTCCAGGCGTACAGATAGCCAGTTCGCCGTCGTTCAAATACACGACTTTATCGGTATGGTTCACGATAGCTGATGCGTCGCTAGCAATCAGTGTCTCTTCTTCACCTACGCCAATGAGCAGCGGGCTGCCCATGCGAGCGACGACAATTTTGTTAGGTTCGCGAACTGAAACTACCGCGATACCATAGGCGCCGTCAACAACCTTCAGCGCTTGAGTCACGGCATCTTCCAGCTTTACATCATCGCGCTGGTACAGTTCGTCAATTAGCGCCGTCAACACCTCGGTATCTGTCTCACTTTTAAATTCGTGATTCTTCAGTGACTTTTTGAGATCTTTATAGTTTTCGATGATGCCGTTGTGCACCACGTACACGTCGCCGGATTGGTGCGGGTGTGCGTTTGCTTCGCTCGGTACGCCGTGCGTGGCCCAGCGAGTGTGCCCGATCCCGGTGGTATCTCCAAGGTTTTGCCGTTCAACTAGCTTGCCGAGCTCAGCTACTTTTCCGGCAGCTCGCAGTAACGTAGCTCTGTCACCACTCAGCGTGACAATCCCGGCCGAATCATACCCTCGATACTCGAGTCGCCGTAGACCACCCAAAAGTACATCTTGGGCATTTTTCTTTCCTACATAGCCAACGATTCCGCACATAGTTATTACGTCCTAACTTTCATGGCCCAATGCCTGGTTAATTCTTGTCGAGGAATCTGGTTTTCCAACTCCAGCGTCAAAACGCATCTCTATATTATACTCTTGGCAGACATCTGATTCAGGGATAGCTTTTTTGCTATCTCGATCCCCTCCGTTTGCGAACAATAGCTCATCGTCATGATATTTTTCGGCAACCATTTTAAGAGTTTCAACTTGTGTTAAATCTCTGTCTACAGAAAGAATTGCTTCATCGATAGCCCGAAGTGAGCGCATAAGTCTCATGCGATTATTTTCATCCAAGATTACTTTACCTTTTTTCAAAACAGCTTGTACGTCATTATTAACAATCACGATCAGGTATTCACCCATTCTGGCTGCTGTTTCAATCATATCTAAATGCCCGCCATGAAGGGGGTTGAAATATCCGCTGATAATAACTCGTTTCATGTCTGTCTTTCGTTATTTGCTATTTCATCTATTATACTATGATTATGGAATTACACTATTGTAGAAGATGCGCCCAGCCACTACAACATATAGCGCATCACCTATACAAGTTCACCACGAGGTGAGCCAAATCAATCTCCCTTCGCTCCTTGATAATGATATTTGAGCATTACAGAAGAAATTCGATTACTAAAACAGATATACCGTATAATGGATAGATATGAAGATTATTGTTACTGGAGGAGCGGGATTCATCGGGTCGAATTTCGTGCACTATGTACTCCGCGAGCGACCCGATTGGCAGGTAACAGTACTCGACAAACTCACCTATGCCGGTAATATCGAAAATCTTAAAAACCTTCCTGACGATAGGTTTACGTTTGTACAAGGAGATATTTGCGACGAAGATGTTGTTGATACGCTAGTAGTCTCTCATGACGCCGTAGTGCATTATGCTGCCGAAAGCCATAACGACAACTCCCTACAAAACCCTCGCCCATTCCTTGATACCAATATTATCGGTACCTACACCATACTTGAGGCGGTTCGCAAACACGGCAAGCGACTCCACCATGTTTCTACCGACGAAGTATACGGCGATCTAGAACTTGATGATCCAAAAAAATTTACGGCAGATACCCCGTACAATCCTTCAAGCCCTTACTCGAGTACCAAAGCAGGCTCTGACCTCTTAGTGCGCGCCTGGGTACGCAGTTTTGGTGTAGTCGCCACGATTTCAAACTGCTCAAACAACTACGGGCCATACCAACATGTAGAAAAGTTCATCCCACGGCAAATTACCGAAATATTAGAAGGCCGCAGACCAAAATTATACGGAGCAGGCGAAAACGTGCGTGACTGGATTCACACAGAAGATCATAGCTCCGGTGTATTGGCTATTTTGGAAAAAGGCACGAACGGCGAAACATACCTGATTGGTGCCGATGGTGAAAAAAATAATAAACAAGTTGTTGAACTTATCCTCCAAAAAATGGGTAAAGATGCAAGCGACTACGAACACGTCACCGATCGACCAGGTCATGACCTGCGTTATGCTATAGATTCAAGTAAGCTTCGAGATGAACTAGGGTGGACACCACAATTTACCGATTTTGAGTCAGGACTCAACGATACGATCAATTGGTATACAAATAACCAAAATTGGTGGAAACCGCAGAAGGAAGCCACCGAGCAAAAATATCAGGAGAATACACAATGATACAGCCAACCCAAGCGACAAAAACTTCGATCGAAGGGCTCTGGAAACTCGATTTGAAGGTTATTCCCGATGAACGTGGTTCTGTTATCGAGTTCTACCGCCACTCTGAATTTGAAGCACTTGGACTGCCGACTCTTGGCGAGCGACCACAAGTAAACGCACCGTTTTCTGTAAGAGGTGCAGTACGAGGCATACATGCCGAATACGCTCATAAGTATGTCGCCGTAGCAAACGGGACGGTGTTTGCGGCTATTGTCGACCTACGGCAAGATTCACTTACTTTTGGAGAACACGAGTCATTTACGCTCAATAAAGGTCAGGGACTTTTTGTAAGTAAAGGACTCGGCAACTCATTTCAAAGTATCAGTACCGAGCCATCAACGTACTTGTACTACTTTGAAAACGAATGGCAACCGAATATGCCCGGTATCGCCTGCAATCCGCTCGATCCAGATCTAGCGATTGACTGGCCAATCAAAGAAAACGAGGGAATGATACTGTCTGAAAAAGATCGATCAAACCCAAGCATCGCTGACATACAGAACAGCTACTCCGCCGCCCAAGCAAGCAAGGACGCTAGTTATGACGAAAAGTAGTTTATATTTTATCGTTGGAGCAGACGGACAACTCGGTAGTCAGCTTCGCGAATTGTACCCAGACGCTACGTTAGTTGACCGCAATGAATTTGACATGACCGATCCCAATGCCTATGAGGCCATAAACTGGGGGAATTATTCAGCGATTATTAACGTTGCTGCTATGACAAATGTTGATGGTGCAGAGTCTGAATCAGGTCGGAAACTAGCGTGGGCTGTCAATGCCTATGCCGTGGGCTTGCTCTGCGCCACTGCAGTCGCCCACGATCTCACTTTAATCCACATTTCTTCAGATTATGTTTTCGATGGGACCATCAGCCCTCATCTTGAAGATGAGTCGTTTGCACCACACGGCGTCTATGGACAAACCAAAGCCGCGGGTGATATCGCAGTTTCCGTGGTGCCAAAACACTACATTTTACGTACAAGCTGGGTCATCGGCAACGGTAAAAACTTTATCGGCATCATGAAAGAGCTGGCTGATAAAGAAATATCCCCTAGTGTCGTACATGATCAAATCGGTCGATTGACGTTCACAAAAACGCTGGCTGATACTATCGAACACCTCCTTGATACCTCGCCAGAATTCGGTACATACAACGTCACAAATGACGGTGAAAGCGTATCGTGGGCTGATGTGGCTAAACTTGTTTTTGAACGATCTGGTCGCTTATCAACGGATGTAACTGGCGTGTCAACAAAAGAATATTACGCTGGAAAAAATGATATAGCTCCGCGTCCACTTCAAAGCACCTTAAGTCTCGATAAAATAAAACGCACTGGATTTAACCCGCCTTTATGGCCGGAAGAATTTGAATTATACTGGCAACAGCTAACTGAGAGGAGTTGAGTATGAAGGGAATAATTTTAGCGGGCGGATCCGGCAGCCGATTATGGCCCATAACAAAAGGTATTAGCAAGCAACTGATGCCAATTTACGACAAACCGATGATTTATTATCCGCTCACCACGCTCATGCAAGCCGGTATAGCCGACATTCTGATCATTACGACACCCGAAGATCAATCACAATTTGAGCGCCTACTTGGCGATGGTTCGCAATGGGGTCTCCAGTTGGCTTACAAAGCTCAACCATCCCCAGACGGATTAGCGCAAGCGTTCATTATCGGTGAAGAATTTATCGGTGATGATACAGTGGCGCTAGTCCTAGGCGACAATATCTTCCATGGACCCGAGCTCGATGAATCACTCAAGCAATGCACGGATCCCGATGGCGGTGTTGTATTTGCCTACCGAGTCTCCGACCCTGAACGATACGGTGTAGTTGAGTTCGACGAAGTAATGAAAGCCGTGTCTGTTGAAGAAAAGCCGAAACAACCAAAATCAAATTATGCCGTTGTCGGATTGTATTTTTATGACAACGATGTCGTAGAAATTGCAAAAAATGTGCAGCCAAGTGAGCGAGGTGAACTAGAAATCACGAGTATTAATGACGAGTATTTACGTCGCGGTAAGCTAAAGGTAACGACACTTGACGACGGAGATGTCTGGCTTGATACAGGTACGATCGATAGCCTGTCAGATGCAACCGACTACGTGCGCGTATTGCAAAATCGCACAGGACAAATTATTGGCAGTCCAGAAAAAGTAGCCCATGAACAAGGTTTTATCAGCCAAGATCAAGTTGCTTCATTGGCTGAACCGCTCAAAAAATCTGGATACGGAGAATACTTGTAATGAACAATACAATCACGGTTCTTGGTGCAGGCTACGTGGGGCTCACTACAGCAGCCTTACTTGCTCATGCTGGCTACAAAGTGTATGCGATTGAACCAAACAAAAAACGACTTGATGTCATCAAAACTGGAAAATCATTCTTTTTCGAAGAAGGGCTGGACCCAGTTATCAAGCAAGCAATCGATAGCGGCAATCTTATCGCTACTGATTCTTACGAGGAAAGTGTTCCGCACAGCTCGATTGTATTTTCGTGTGTTGGTACTCCAGATAATCCTGATGGCAGCTCGAACTTGACCTACGTATTCAGTGCCGCCGAGCAAGCTGCATCACTCATGCAAGAAGGGGCTATCTACGTACAAAAAAGTACCGTCCCAGTACGAACTGGCGAACGCATCATTGAGCTTTTTGAGTCACTCGGCAAGCACTTCCCGTATGTGTCAAACCCCGAGTTCCTGCGCGAAGGCACCGCCCTATACGATACGCTGTTTTTCGATAGAGTCGTAGTCGGCGGCAGTGATAAAAAAGCAGTTACGACCATATTGGATACCTACAGAGACCTCGAAGCTGCTCGTGATACCATCGCAGCACTTGCCGATGTACAAAGCGTGCCCCGTAACGGCAAGTATATTGCAACCAGCCTGAACAGTGCCGAACTTATCAAAGTCAGTGCCAACGCATTTTTAGCACTTAAGATTTCATTTGCCAATTCGATAGCCAAACTCGCCGACAAAGTAGATGCCGACGTGGTTGAAGTAATGGACGCAGTAGGAGCCGATGAGCGAATCGGTCGAGCATTTTTAAATGCCGGACGGGGATATGGTGGTGGCTGCTTCCCCAAAGACGTCAGCGGGCTTATCTCAAGCGGGCTCGAAAACGGTATCGATCTTGAAGTCATGCAAGCTGCGCAAGCACTTAACCGTTCAATGCCCGGCTACGTGGTAGAGAAGTTGAAAAATAATATCGGTGAGCTCGGCGACAAAAAAGTTGCTGTACTGGGACTAGCCTTTAAATCCGGTACCAGCGACGTACGAAAATCTCCAGGGGTTGCTATTGCTAACGTACTCTCTCATGCCGGTGTGCAAACGATCGCTCATGACCCTCAAGCAAATGAAGAAGCCAAAGAAGACCTTCGGCGCGACGTTGTACTATCGAACAATATCTTACAGGCAGTTCAAGGCGTTGATGCGATTATTATCGCCACGGAATGGCCTGAGTTCACGTCACTAGACTTAATAGAATGTAAAAAACAAATGAAGGGCACGGTACTTCTCGATGCTGTCAACATCATCGAAAAAGCCTCGGCCGAATCGGCTGGCCTACAGTACATCGGCGTTGGACGCTAGCTCTGGTATACTTGAGATACTACATGAAAGTTTTTATTCAAATCCCCTGCTACAATGAAGCATCCACACTGCCACTGGTGTTTAAAACAATGCCAAAAACTCTGCCGGGAGTCGATACGGTTGAATGGCTGATTATCGACGATGGTTCGACGGATGACACTGTAGCGGTCGCAAAAAAACTTGGAGTCAAACATATTGTAGTGCACCGACGCAACATGGGCCTCGCCCAGTCATTTCGGGATGGTGTCGACTACGCACTGAAACACGGAGCGGATATTGTAGTCAATACCGATGGGGATAATCAATATCCACAAAACCAAATTAAGGATCTAGTACGTCCGATTGTTAATGGTACCGCTGATATTGTTATCGGCGATCGCCAAACTGCCACAATCGCTCACTTTTCTGAATTCAAAAAGTTCATGCAACGATTTGGCAGCTGGGTAGTTAACAAAGCTGCTGGTACCAAGCTACCGGATGCCGCCAGTGGGTTTCGTGCCTATTCCAAAAAATCACTCCTCAAGCTAAACATAGTCACCCAATTTAGTTATTGCATGGAAACAATTATTCAAGCTGGTAACAAGCGTCTACGGATTGAAAGCGTGCCAATCATAACAAACGATAAGACACGTGAATCACGGTTATTTAAAAATATTTGGCACCATATGGGCAAGTCAGGTCAGGCAATATTACGCAGCTATGTAATGTTCAAGCCCCACAGTGTTTTTATAAGTATTGGTACCCTATTTTTAATACTTGGGTTGACGCCATTTATCAGGTTTTTATACTTTGTGATGATTGGTCAAAGCGCAGGTCATCTTCAATCGCTCATTTTTGGTAGCGCTCTGCTCGTAGGATCGCTCCTCTCATTTGCATTGCTTATTATTGCAGACCTTTTGAAAACAAATCGCATTCTCCTGGAAGATCAGCTTGAGCGAATCAAAGAGATGCAGTACAAGAAATAAAATACCATATTTGATACAATAGTGCTTATGATAAAGCAACTAGGTATTATCACTATCGCTGGTCTTGTGGCAACAAGCGGAGTACCGGCAGCTCAGGCGGACACCGCAGATTACGCATTCCCTATTATTGGCAGTTCGAGTTTCACTAACGATTTTGATGCGCCACGCTCGAATGGCAAACATCAAGCAACAGACATATTCGCAAACAAAATGCAAAAGGTTGTCTCACGAACTGAAGGTACCGTCACCTTTGTTGGATACCCACAACCTAGTTGGGGCTTTGCGGTATTCGTAAGAGCTGATAACGGCTACACCTATTGGTACCTCCATATGAATAACGATAGCCCCGGAACAGATGATGGGCGTGCCGATGCAGCTTATGCGTATGGCCCGGATATACAGCCTGGAAACAGAGTAGTCAAAGGCCAACTACTTGGTTACGTCGGCGACTCCGGGAACGCAGAAGAGACTCCAGCTCACATCCACCTTGAGGTACTAAAACCAAATGGAGAGAGAGTCAATGCATACGATGGTTTAAAAAATAACTCATACTACGTAGGTAAGTCTGCTCAAACGTATCCACGTGTTGACAACGAATTTCTTCCCTCTAGCCGCAACTTTAATGGTGGATACACCGTCGCACACGGAGATGTCAATAATAACGGAAAGCAAGAATTAATTGTCGGACCTGGAGAAGGCGGCAAGCAGGTAAAAGTATACGATGAAAATCGTAACCTTCTTTCAGTATTTCAACCAAACGGAAGCCAATTTTTTGGCGGGGTTGACGTGGCTAGCGGTGATATAGATGGCGACGGAACCGACGAAATAATTACTGGGGCCGGACCAGGTGGTCGCTACGTGAAAATTTTTCGCTTAAATGGCTCCTTAATCGGTCGCTTTCAACCAAACGGAAGCCAATTTTTTGGCGGGGTTGACGTGGCTAGCGGTGATATAGATGGCGACGGAACCGACGAAATAATTACTGGGGCTAAACGTGGTGGTAAATTGGTAAAAGTATTCAAAGCTAACGGCGAGCAAACGATGAAACTCAATCCTTATAATTCAAAAATAGGCGTCAACGTTGCTGTCGGTAATTTTGATAACGATATAGCCGATGAAATAGTGACCGGAGCACGCCGAGACGGCGGCCCACGCGTCAACACATATGATAACGACGGTGCAATGCTTTCAAGTCATTATGTTTATAGTCAAGAATTTAAAGGAGGCGTGAAGGTTGAGACGGGTAATATAGATACATCTACCTCGAGAGATGAAGTTGTTACTCTCTCTGAATCGGGCGGATCACCCCGAGCAAAGATAACGACTCATAGAGGGGCGCTCGTTGGGTATACTAATTATTTTGCTGCTGAATGGTGGAATGGCCACTATGATCTATCGGTTTCAGACGATGGTGCTCTATTGACTACGATGGGCGTTAACCGTAGATCAACGATTAGAGAGGCGATTTTCATAAACTAACAAGCGTAGTCTGGCACAATGAATGTTAGTTACCTTTTACGACTTCATTGATAACATCGACTTGAACCCGTGACTTAGCTTTTACCTCAGGCAAATGTTGTTTCAACTTTCTGCGTACTAATTCTTCATCATTTATTAGCTGCTTAAGTCTTTCTTCTAAGGTGTCTACAGAAAAATCGTTTTGTTCCATCGCCCATTCCTCGAGCTCAAACATTTCAAGCACTTCGCGGTATTTATGGCTCCAGCCAACAACAAGAGTAGGTACCCCCATAGCAAGCGAAGAAACCATTGCGTGGAAACGCGAGGCCACAAAGTAGTCACATTCACCAATCCAATAGCGTAGCTCTTGCGAGCCCAGCTCTTTATTGAGAAATAGAATGCTATCTTTTTTATCTTTAAGCCTACTATAAATATTTTTGCAAAGTGGCATATCATTATTATGCATCTTATCTTGATTAGATCGAACGCTATGCGGTACCAACATGACCGCATGCCCTTGGCTAACGACAGCATCAATAAACATAGCTATCTCATTGGCATAGTCTCCTCCAGCTGCATCAACTTTTTTCTGCATGACTTGGCTTGGCGACACACCGACTATCTTTTTACCGTGTAGCTTCGTTGCATCGAACTTTGTCTTGGCATTGGTCGCCTCTTGCTTGGTTAACTCTAATGAAAAAGCGTAATCTGCACCAGCGAATACGTTCGAAAGTTGCAAATCTTGAAGATATTTGTGCGTAATCCGACCACGTGAGACTATTGCTGTCACCTTGGGGAGGTACGTTTTTGCGGCAAATCTGTTGATAGGGTTACTAAATGGGCCGAGTGCTTGAGCGCATTTTACGACTGGGGTCTTTACATTCAAAGCTGGTAAAATACTTGCTATATTGTATAGCAGGAATTTTTCTCGCCCATCGACAAAAGTAATTCCACCTTGGTCAAGTAACACATCTGCTTCTACAAGTGATTTCATGGCTGATGATTTGGCGCATATCGTCTTACGAAGTGGAGGGAACAGTCGGTATGCAAGGGCGAGTGAGTTGATAACAACACCTAACCTTAGCGGCGAAGCATCAACTATCTTGAGATTTGAATATACGTTCTGCTGGGCATCGGAAGCAGGATACATACTAAGAAGGGTAAACTCAGTATCTTCATCCCCTAAAGTTTGAATAGCACTTTCGAGCATAGCAGCTGCGCCTTTGTTTCCTGATAGCGCTGAGCCAATTATTGCAATTTTCTTTGTCATTGTTGAACTATTTTTCCTTTATTTAAAACTATATACACTACTGCCACACCTATATCTGATATCGTTGCGTACACTCTTGTAATCAACGCTACTATTATAGCTTGTTCTACTGGGAAATAGACACTTAGGAATGCAACAATAACTGCCTCTCGAACACCTAGCCCCCCAGGTACAAAGAAAGCTAGTAAGCCGACAATACTCGCAAGAATATACGTTGCGCCAAGGCCTATGTACATACTTGGGCTAACCGGTACGATTGATTGCACTATAAGCACAAATCCAATACCGTTTAATAGGCGCGGTATGAAATAGCCTATAAAGAAACGACTAAGCAAATGACCATTCAGAAAGTCAGACTCTCGAAAAGGTTTTTTATTCAATAAACGAAATATGGTATTTAAGACTCGATAAAAATAGCTTTTAGATAGAACAACAGCCATAGGGACAACCATCAGTGCCGGTAAAAATAGAAATATATTAGACCCAACACTTTGTCTAAAAATCAAAAATGCAGGTACGGATAATGTCAGCCCTGCAATGGCCATGAGCACATTTTCGTAAATGAAAGAGGTTGATACCGTCTTCTTACTGAAGCCATTTTTCGTGCCCCAGGCGAGTTTATTCAGATACGAGCCGACTTGCCCTGGTATGTATTTTAACAACCACGAAGCTGCGTGAATACGGATTGCATCAGATGCTTTAACGGGGTTTCCGGACAATATTTCTAACATTTTACCCCATAAGTGCCCCGAAACCACTACCGCGGCAGTAAATAAGACAGCTCCCATGAAAGACGAGGTATCGACAGAGAGATCTATACCGTCCAATTTTTCCCAATTTTGACTCAGAGTACGATAAAAAAACCAACTAACAGACAATACTATCACTATCGGCAGTAAGCGATAAAAAGTCTTCTTAGCGTGCATCATTTGCCGACATATCATTATACGTACGAAGCGTATCAAGTGATTTTTTTTGAGAAAACGGTATGCCGCCATTTGGATCTGGATATCCAACGGCTATCATCATAATAATGCGCTCGCTAACCTGAAGGTTGAGCATCTTCTGCGCTTTTAATTCCAACGGTTCGAAATCTGGCCAATTAATCACGCTGCTGCTAAGGCCCTGAGTCTCGAGCGCAAGCATGAAAGACATAGCGGCAAGTGATGAATCAACATAAATGGCGTGCCTATCACGTGGACTAAAGTAACTTTCTAGCTTACCGACAACAACTATAATTGTGGGGATCTGGTGGGCATACCCGGCCGCACCAAACGGCAATCCGGCGACCCGATTCACCAAATCTGGTTCATCAAATATACGAAACTCGTATGGAAGACGATTACAGGCTGTGGGCGACTGACGGCCTACCAACAAAGCTTTGTCGACCTTATCTCTCGGCACTCTTCTCTTACTGAACCATCGGACTGAACGTCGCTGCATCGCCAACTCAAGCAGTTCGTCATATGTAATCGAACTTTTCTTTACATCATTTCTAATATAGGGTGCTTTTTCGATCTCGCGTTCATATGTAAAATGCGGCAAGGTTCGCTCATAACGCTGACGAGCACTTTCTACGATGCGATCATCTGCCGCAGAGAGCGAAAAGTATTCCTTCAGTACGTCATGCGACCATTCTAGTTCAGATCGATCAACACTAGTCTTATCTGCCTCATATTGCGATATGAGCTGCTCATAAAACCCAATTGTCTCGTCGATATAATCACGAGCAAATATTGGCCGCCTTGGCTGCATGATAATGCCTTTTTCTAATCGATGGATGTTGCGGCGCAATTCAACGTGACTTTTGCGTTTTTTAGTTAAGTTACGATAGTAGTTTCGACGGCCTCTCAGTACTGCATATTGCTCTCTATTAAAAGTAAGAAGTGTGATGAGACTATACACAGTAGCAAACGCACGGTTTATCGCAAAAAAATTGAGTAGCCCGAGTGTTATCTTCTCATACACCGAACGAATCCAAGAAATTGCGAGCAAATCTTTAACGAGTTTTTTGAGCCGTTTCAACATTAAAATAACCTTCCCTTAAGTGAATGAACCACCTAGTATTGGTGGTACCTGTACTTGATAGTAATTATAGAGCAAAGAAGAGGTGTTGTCATTAGTTGCCAAGCAGCTAAACATCTTGTATAGAGAAAAGTCTTATGCTAATATATAGTAAAAGGTCAAATAAATTTATGAAAATAAAAAAGCAACGCAAAAACTTCATCCTCATTATCGCTGGCGTCAGCTTACTAGCTATCGCCGGCGTCGGTGCGTACGCGCTTACATCACAAAATAATACCAATGACGAAACGTCCAGTGAATCTGTGCCTGAGCTTCAAAACAAAGATGATGCGATTGGGACTAAAAGTGACCCCGCTCCCACTTCAGAACTTCCTCCAAAAACCCAGACTCCTCCCGAGGCTACACCTGGAGACGTTACTTCAGATAGTGATACCGTATCAAGGCCTTCCGTGGAAAGTCCACGCATTGAACGTGCTAGCCAGAGCGGGGACAACTTAAAGGTCGTCGCTTCCTTACAAAAATCCTCATCTGGTTCTTGCCAGCTCAATATCGAGCGTCAAGGAACTGCTTCGATTACCCGAACAGCTTCAGTTGTTACTGGCCCAAGTTATTATACGTGCTCATTTGCCGTACCAGTCAGCGACATCCCCGCAAGTGGTGATTGGAATGTCACAATCGTGCATAACATTGATAATGCCGTTGCCTCCTCTGATACAAAATTAGTAACTATTAGCAAATAACATGAAAAAATTCACTCTTTTTACACGAATTAGTGTCTTCACCGGCTTTATTATTGCAACAGCAGCAGTTGCGCAGGTTATTCCGTCAGCCCCTTCTGCTTCTGCGGGCATAATGGATGGCTTTAACCCTGAATACATAATTTCAGATAGCAACTTCACAAAAGCAAATAGTATGAGCACATCAGATATACAAGCATTCTTGAACCGGAAAAATTCTGTTTGTTTAAAAAATTTTACAACCCTTGGCCTTTATGATGAAAATAAGAATGGAATTGGCGATGAGCCATACGGAAAAAATCAAGGGATAAAAGTATCAGCCGCAACATTAATTAAACAAGCATCAAACATTTATGGTATCAGTCCAAAAGTTATCTTAGCTACTCTTCAAAAAGAACAAGGTCTTATCACGCGCACAGATTGTCCACAATGGCGATACAATACCGCTCTTGGGTATGGATGTCCTGATACAGAACCATGTGACAACTCGGCATACGGGTTCACCCGACAAATCGATTATGGTGTGTACCACTTTAAAGGTTTCTTTAATGACACCTACCCAATACCCCCTACCGTACCTGGGGAAAAAACTATTTCCTACAATCCCGACTCGAGATGCGGTGGCAAAAGTATAAATATCCGAAATCGTGCTACAGCTGCTTTATACAGTTATACTCCTTACCAACCAAATAAATATACCCTAGACGGAGGCACTTCTGATAGCTATCCTGCGTGTGGCGCATTTGGCAACAAAAACTTCTTTTATTACTACTCTGCGTGGTTTGGATCACCAAATAGTGGGACTGACCATTACTTCGTTCAGTGTGATGACGGAAAGTACCTGATCGAAAGCAACGAAGACCGTAGACGACTGATTCCCGAGGCAACCGCAGTTGAATGGAATATGACGGCAGATGATTTCGTAGATATAGATTATGGCTGTAATTTCCCGAAGTTCTCGCTAAGTCTCGGTAATGTTGTCCGAATACGAAGCTCGGGTAACGTGTACTACGTGCATAATGGCAAAGCATACTATGTATCTTCACAGCAAATCGCTGCTGCCTGGGGCCTAGGGTCACTAACGACCCTCCCACAGATAGAGCCCGAGTCTCTAAAGTCTGTACTAACTCTCGATCGTACAGGTCTGACTCCAATCGCAACATCCGATAATATTAGTCGAAATGACATGTACTTTATCGTTGACGGAAAACGATATACTATCGCCGGTACGCCAGCAAAAAGCATCGACACACTTAGGCTCATTAGTGGAGATACTATCTTGAAGAGTCGGATACTCCCTGCTAGTATATTTCAAAAACTCGCAGCAAGTGGTACAGTCGATGCCAGCTTCACAATAGGTTCGGAGCTGTATGTGTTTGATTACGGTAAAGTACGCAAAATCACAAATGGCAATGCAAAAGCTTTAATAACCACTGCCATCGAGCCAGTTGCACTGCCTGCAGGTACCTTAAGCCAATTCAGTGATAAGCGCACATTAGGCAATGTGTTTGAACGCGACGGCAACTATTATGCTATTAATGCCGACCAGTCCGTGATAAAAACCGATAGCTCGCGCGTGATCGAAAACATAATAGGCAACTCAAGTAAGCCAACCATCACGCGAATCCTCACCAGTCGACTCGTTAGCGCTGCATTATCGACTAAAATATCTAATGAGCTGACTAACAGCACACGTCTCATCGAGTGTAACGAAAAACAGTACATTGTTGAGCGATATATTCGCAGGAAACGACTCATCGAAGCTCCTCAGCAAAGCGAATGGAGTCTAGACACGTTCCATTACTTCACTGGCGACAGAGGATGTGAATATCCAACCTACAGCCTGGGTCTTGATGCGGACACTATACGTTCACGTAGCACAGGTAAAGTATACCAAGTGGTCGATGGCGAAGCACGTTACATATCTAATCAAGCAGAAGCAAATACATATCAGCTTGGCAACTATTCTTCTACAACGTATCCCCAGTTTGATGGAAGAAGTATAAACGACAATCTACGAGTAGTAAAATAGCCACACGTAGCTCTATTCTTTTATAAATGGCGCTGCTCTTTCTTGCCAAGTTTCTATACGTTCACCAAACCCCCTGTCCCAATACCAATTTGGCTCGGAATTTAAGATATAGGTCCATACCCCACCTCCTTGGGAATAAGCTACGATGAGTACAGTCGATACTATTACTACAATGCGCTTCTGGACTTTCGTTGTAAATAGAGTTTCAATTTGCGCCAAGCCAATCGTTAACAATAGTAAGATCTGAGGCAGCAAATACCTTGCTTGAGTTGCCCTGAAGGAATGATATTTTTCGTATAGCGTATACCCCGTTAAGAGTATGAATAGAATATACAACAAAGCTATGGCACCAATTATAACGGCCTCTGGATTTTTTGAAGAAATGCCTCGAATTAATAGTACCAGTATGATTATTGAAACTATGAATTGTACTATATAGACACCTGGTATTGGCTGTTTCGTGGTAACAGTCGAGACTCCTACTGGCTGGGCCGCGGAGTAGGATGAAGTTGTAAGTATGATTTCCATCCAGTCCAGTGTATAGTTCACTAGTCCTGAGGCAGGTCTCTGGTCTTTTGACTCTTTTTGAGATTCGTTGGCTTTTATAACAGAATTCTTCAAGCACCGTTCGACACCAAGCGTTTTTTGGCATTCTGGCCTAGGAGTACCGTATTTTATAGTATTAAACGCATACGTCTGGGCAAACAGTACGAGTAGTACGGCTAATATCGCTATAGTTACAATACTTTTTGCCTTGCTATTAAGCAGTTGCTCTTTTGCAACTGCGAGCTTCGGCAAGCTAGTTTTTTTTGTGGCTAAATAGTAGAGAACCACTACACACGCTAGTCCGAATATCGGTATGAAGGTAAATTTAGCCAAAGAAGCTGTTAACCCTATCGTCGTGAAAATTAATAGATCAGATAAAGCTATGCTGCTGGATCTGATAATCTTAATCATCATATAAAAGAACATCGGCGTAAGCATAAACACGAAATTATCGTAATTAACCGCACCACTAACCCACGGAACAACTGGGATCATGATAAATATGAACATTGCTAGATTCGAGTAAGCTCGTTTTATCTTTATCATCTCAAATAACTTATAGAACCAATAGAGGCCTGCCGCCACAAATCCAACGCTAGTCAGTCTAAGGAGCTTTAGCTGGAGTATTTGGTCTTGCGTAAAAAGTTCTATCCCCCTCAACGGGAAGCTCATCAAGAAATGATATAGTTTCGAACCTTCACCTGCAAAATCACGGTAGGCATCATAAGAGGTTGGCTGATTGTATACTACCGGCCACCAGTGATTCGTATATATCTCTATTATGCCAAAATGAAACCTCTCATCAAACACAATATATGTAGTAAGTAGAGCAATAAAAGTTGCCTGCAAGATGAAAAGGCCAATCAATATATAGGATAATTTGCGCGAGCCAATCCAACGGTAGAATGAACTGAGGATATTTGACATTTAGGCCACCTTCTCTAAATCTCTAATTACCTGCGCAGCACGTGCATCAAAAGAGTGATAATCAGATATATATGCAGCTACTGCTTGCTTTTTATCCTGATCAGCTTTCGACTTATCCCATCTTCTCGCAACAATCTTGTTGATATCACTTACCGATTCATATGTTCGCACGGTATCTACTGCAATCACTTCAGATAAACCTTCGACCTTATCACTCAATACGCGTGCTCCTGCAGCCGACGCATCGAATATTCTATTTGAGATAAAGCCCCATTCGCGCATATCTGCCCAGTGATCGTTTAACACTACGTCGGCTGAGCTATAAGCTTGCGCAAGCTTCTGGTTTGGAATAAACGTACCCTTGATGTACTTTTTGTCTATCAAGCCCTCCCAGCCACCACCATACACTGCCACGTCCATATCAGCCGCTATAGCATCTCTTACTATTGGGCGGAGAACGTTTCGAGAATTACCAACGAATAGCGCCTTACCGACGAATTCTTCGTCAACTTCTGCTGGGTGAAATACGCTTGGATCAGTACACTGCGGTAAAAAGTTGATTGTTTTACCAGATTTACCGGACATATATGCGGCCCATTTATCACCAGCTGCGTATACTGTATCAAACCCCTGGACGATTTCTGGCGTAACTTTTTCTGGATGGCTAATCACCCACATAATATTGATGGCATCCTTTTGTGGCTTTGTGTCATCAAGACCGCGCAGGTCGAGCAACACGTCATCGAGATACGAGGTTGGTCGCTGGTGGTTGCCATGATAATCAATCGCTACGCGCTGCCCTAGGCGTTCTAGAGCGGCAGCGAGTGCCTGAGCATAATACATGTCGCCCCACGCGAAACGACGCTTATCGGCGGGCGCAGATATCTTGATCGCCCAACGACGAACTGACTTCTCTTTTACCCGCAGTTTTGGACATAGTCTACCAAAATCAGCATGCCCATCATCACGTACATATTCTATAAGCTCAAATCCAGCTTTACTCCACAAATTTTGACCAGCTTTTTTTGGAATTTTTCCACTCCATTCACTGTAAAATGTCTTTTGCGACGTCGAATGCCAGCCTTTGTTGCCATCTAGATTACTAATCATTGCTTGCTTAGATATATGAGATGAGATTCCACTATCTTTAGCGCGCAGGCATATATCTTGCGTCTCAAATCCTTTATCATACAGCGGGTTAAAGCCTTTTAACTGCGCAAACATATCGGCGTTTATAGCAATACATCCAGCTGACAATGCCGGAACTTCATAACTATCATCGAGACTTTTGAGGTCACTTAGTGAGTGGTTCTCGAGCAGATGAACCGGTGTTATACCGTCTTCACTAAAAATTTCACCAGCACTATGCACCACACGACTTGCCTTAAGCTGTACAGGACCAACTATTCCACCGTTTGCATGGACCGATTCTACTAAAGGGTCTAAAAAGTGTGGCTCAACTATCGCTCTTTGATCGACAAAAACTACCATCTCACCACTGGAGCTCACAAACCCATAATTTGCGCCCAGTGTATTGTCGTGACTACCTGGGGCACGCGTCGTAACGATAGAATAACCCGGAGTACTTGCTTGGAGTGCACTCAGCGTGCTATTCACCGCAGACGTCGAGGAACTGTCGACAACTACCAGCTCGACATCATCGCGTCCAGCTATCTCATTTGTGAGCGCTTTGATCGAGCGCAGTGCAGTACGGATATCGTTACGTACTGGCACAATAATACTAATGAGATTGCTGTCACGTTTTTTTGACGGAGCCTTCCAGTCGATATAATTTTTACTTTTGATTACTCCGTCCCAGCTCGCTAATTCTGTTGTGGTAATGCGCGAGGCGTCTTCATGATCGGTATATAGTACGCCAATAATCGGGACATATGCTAGTGCCGTTTTCTTGCTGATTCGGCATACCAAATCATAATCTACCATGCGACGAAGTGATTCATCAAAAAAGCCCGTTTCTTCGAGTGTACTGCGGCTTACTACCAGCGCATTTAGATCAATGTAGTTCCCAACCTTCAACAACTCTACATTTGGCTGGGTCGTTCTGTAGCGAATTTGCCCGTTATTTTTCATTTTTATTGCACTATACGCAGCACTCGATTTTTGATCGGTCATAAAAGCTACCATCGTTTGCAGGTAATCTGATGTCCAGGTATTATCGGAATCTAGAAACGCAATCCATTTGCCATTTGATAGCTCGAGACTATTGTTTCTTGCCTTACATACACCGGCGTGTCCTGGCTGAGAAAGTACAATACGCTTATCGCTTTTTTGTAGTTCCGTGACTACCTTTACGCTTTTATCTGTTGATCCGTCGTCGGTTATGACAAGCTCCCAGTCTTGAAACGTCTGTGCTTGCACCGAACGTATCGCTTCCACAACCAACTCTTGCCGATTCCAAACTGGCATAATTATCGAGACAAGAGGATTGGTTTTTTTATGCGTAGCAGGTTTTAGTTTATTATATTTTTCGATAGTTTCTTTCTCTAGCTCATAATCAAAGGTATAGATCGGGCTCGACAAACTTCGTAGCTCCTCTTGCTGCTGATAGTTACGGTTCGCAGCGTATAGTTCAGGTTTTAATACGCCCCATTCTTTTGGTTCACTACCGTTAACATCAAACACTATAAAAGTCTCGTGATTGATTTGTCTCAAAAAACTAACCAATGGTGCGCGTAAAGCTTGATGTGTGACGGTTTCATTCTGTGGATTAAATATAATACTCGTAGGTAATGACCAGTTCTTTTTTTCGACGAGATATCGTGTCAATGGATCAACGATTGAGCCCTGCCAGTTTTGGCTATCGAAATACTCAGGTACGAAAAAAGGGTTTGGTGTAAGCCCTCGCCGTCTACCGTGAAGTAAGTAATGTAGTAATGCTCTGCTGCTATTTTTTATCCATTTCTGTTCACCAACGAATTGTGACCTATACCACTCATAGTCAAATATCCGATGGGTAGCGATAACCGTGAACGAAATTGGTATAAACAAAATCCATAGGCCTAACCTGACCTTTCGTCTACTCAATAGCTTTCTAACGAATTGTTTAGCTTTAAACTTCATCAATCACTCTTTTCTCGAACGATTATTAGCTTCTTCAATGCTTTCTTTGATTTGTTTTGCAGGGATATCCGTCGAACGATGTTTACTGATATACTCAAAACCATTTTTGGCTTTTTTGGACATATGCTGCCGAGACTCTGCACGCAGTTCTACCTCTTTCTTGAGAGTAGTAAACCAATCTTCCGTCGTATTGGCAGTTCTTACGATATGTTCATCTAGTTCGCCATTTTCATATGCGGCGACATCTGACACTACTGGCTTAATCCCATTGGCTAAATAGTCCAGGCATTTAATATCCGATTTGCTCCTGTTGAAAGAGTTATCTACAAGTGGCGACAAGCCAATATCGAACTGCGGTAGACCGCTAAACCAAGCTACGAAGTCTGGATAAAGCGCGCTCTCCGGTTTTAAAATCTCAATCCATGGCTTTTCTGTAAGCTTTGCCGCTACACCGATGACATAGAGCTTAAATTCACCGGGCATTTCTTGATGCAATCTATCAAGTGCAGGAATAATCATTTCAAAGTCTTCGTTGTGCGTAACCGTGCCCATATAGACAGCTCGAAGTGGTGACTCTCTAGATGGAACCGTGATGTCTTTCGATTGTAGCTTTGGCCATATTTTTGAATCTAGTGTATTTCGGATTACTTTCGAGTTCGACACATCGTAAAGCTTCTGCAACTGCTCAGTTGAAAACCACACCTCGTCGGCGTTAGCAATAATATGATTGAGAGCATCAACCCGCTCCTTTTGAAGTTCATATTGCGGATGGCCTTTGTCTAATTCTCCAAACGCATCGTCAGTGTCTACGAACAGTTTTGTATTATTCTCTTTTATGTGTTTGACTAGCCTTATGGCATCATCAAGGTGAGCTATGGCTGTTCGCTGGACGATCACAGCTTCTGTACGCTTCTTAAGCCTTGGATGCTCGCCATCCTTCAGTCTCATGATTGCTATCCCTTGAAGGGTGATATTAGCAAAGGGAGAAACTAATCGTATGAACGTGGAGCTTGTTGGTTGAGAAAAAGATCGAATATAGATATCGACTCGAAGTTTTGACTGTGTACTTTTGCGCTCAACACTATATACTTTATCAATCCGTGTTCTAAGATTGTAACTATTTTTCGTGACACCGAGCTTACCGCGCAAGACTTTATATATTTGCCTAACAATTCTGATAGGGTACAGTAGTATCAAACCAATCCGATAACTGCCCGACTTCTTGATTCCGTAGTATGCATGACGGTATTGTTTCATATCACTGAGTCGCGACTGAAGTTGAATATTTTCATTTTTTAAACCCATTACTTCGCTTCGAAGCTTCTTATATTCAGACTCATTTCGACTTGTAACAGATAAAGTATCCTTTGAGCTATTTTTCATCAATTGTTCGTATCCTGTTCCAATACTGTTACGATTAGCTTCGTAATCTCGTCAACACTGTCATTCGACATATCATCGTGAACCGGAAGTGATATAATCCTCTCTGCTATCGATTCAGTGGTAGATAATTTACCGAATTCTACACTCAAAGATTGTAAATAAGGATGCAGATGTAAGGGTGAATAATATGAACGTACCTCGACCCCACTATCAAGAAGTGTGGCTTTTACTTTATTGGCTTCATCCTTTGAAACGGACACAACAGATAAAAACGGTACGGTTGAAGTCTCATCGTTAGCCTGGTACTTAAACCCGCAGCTTGAGAGTTTAGATTTATACCTACGTAACACTCGCCTTCTTGCTTTTAGTCGGTTTTCTAACTTTATAAGTTGACGAGAGCCAATCGCACAATTAATTTCTTGTAGTTTTGCATTCGTACCAATAGCTACTACAGTGCCGTCAGATAATCCAAAGTTCTGCAGTGATCGAGTTTTGTTTATCAAGTCGATGCTTTTGCTTACTATTAAACCTCCCTCCCCGACAGAGAACGGTTTCGTAGCATGCATTGAAAATACTTCGCAGTCCCCTCTTGCACCGAGCAACTGACCATGTGAATACATAGATCCAAATCCGGCTGCAGAATCAATGATTAACGGAATTGAATATCTTTTTGCTAGCTCTTCCCATGACGCTATATCCTCATTACCCACACCAAATATGTTACATAGTAAGATTCCTCGTACAGAATCGGTATTCTGGTGCAGATACTCCTCGGCTTGGTCAATATCAGGCTGCCAGGATGTTTCTTTTATATCAATGAATACAGGAGTGTATCCTGCCGATAGTAGCACATCAGCTCCTGCGGCAAACGTGAATGACGGCATAATAACCTCATCTCTGTTACCGCTTTTAGTAAATAATGCACGTATTGCAATATCCAGTCCAAGAGTCGCATTAGCTACCGTCGTGGCAGAAGTTCCTTGACCAACAAACTTGGCGACATTTACGGATAGTTGACGCTCGAAAGGACCAAAATTTGTGTACCAATTTGAGGCAACTATCGCCTCATAGTCCTCGGTCATTTCTTTTACACTAGGGAAATTTGGTTTAATAAATGGTATTTTATATTTCACGCAGCCAGCCTATATTTACTGAGATTTCTTTCGCAGGAGTACCAACATGAACGCTATTAGGGTTGTCGATACTCTGGATCACAGTCGCACCTGCCCCTATCACTGCACCGCTGGCAACCGTGATACCATTTTTTATAGATGCACCAATTCCCACAAAAACACCATCACCCAATGTAACATTACCCCCGATATGCGCACCCGGACTCAATGTAGCATATTCTCCAATTACTGAATCGTGACCAATGGTAACGCCCGTATTTATAATAGAATGGTTTCCCACTTTTATATTTGTAGTGAGAGTTGCACTAGGGGCGACTATACAACCTTCTCCTAACGTGGAGTCATCACCTATAATTGCATGTTCTGATATAACTGTTATATATTCTCTACCCGTCCATTTCTCTATTAGTTGTTTACGGATCGCAGGTGAACCTATGGCTGCCACTACGGGAGTCTGTCTGTGATCGACAGTACAATTATCAATATCGACACTTTTGTTATCTCTGTACTTTGCTTCAACTGCCCTGAACTTAACGTGTTGCTTACTAGCTATCAGAAAAGACTCCACTTCGTCAGCTTGGCCGCCGGAGCCTAATAAACCAATACCCTCTGTTTCGATTCTCATATGAGATTAATTATATGATAATTAACTGCTTTAAGCCAGTATAGGTGTGGTAATATGACATATAATGGTCTCGAGGTCATCAAAATCACTCATTCTTTTTATCACACCTACACAAAAGGTGGTTAACGGTGGTGTAATGTCTATATTCTCACTCACCAAAGAAAGCAGAAAATTACAGCATATACACAATTCAAGCGTTGAGTTATGTGTTTATCCTGGCGATAGAAGTTATAAGAAAAATGATCTTTTTGATAATGAAGAATACGTTTACGATTTCGAGCAAATCATGAAGAAATATCCTAAACTTGATCGAATTCTTATACATGTACCAGAGCTAGCTGTCGACAAATTAAATCTTGCATTCATTAAATATATTACCTACTTTGAGAACATCTCAGATGTACATTTCAATATATTGAATCAAAACATCAAGTACATGCGCAACTTAAAAAATATATCCGACATATACAAACTTGCGGATCACGTAACTCAAACAACCGCGCACGATAAGTACGCTACCCAAGAGACTTCAAACAAATATTCTCTTGCTTTAAAGCATTTATCCGTATTTATCGACCCTATCCAGTACCAAACTGTTCCTTACGAGAAAAAGAAAAAATTAATTGCATATTCCCCAGACAAAAGTAATATGAAAGAGCTAGTCATTAAGCGTCTTGTAGACTCTCTTCCGGATTATGAATTCATAGAAATTAACAATATGACGTATGAGAAATACAAAACAATCATCGGTAAAGCTAAGTACGTCATTACATTCGGTGAAGGATTAGATGGTTACCTGATTGAATCGACTTTCAGCGGCGGTATTGGTGTTGCGGTCTACAATAAAGACTTCTTTCCTAGCCACAATTTTAAAAATGAATCTTTCATATACCCAAGTTATGAAAATATGTATGAAAATATAGTTCAAGATATCAAACATGCAGATACTGTGGGTGTCTACAATTCGGTCAATCAAAGTATGTATAAAAAGTTAACCGACCTGTATAGCTACAGTAGGTACGTTAAGAATCTGACTGATTTTTACAAAGGAATTTACGACTATATCCCTTCCTATAGCAGCGCCGAAAGGCTAACTCGTCGAACCGGCTCAAGTTTATCAGAAATAGCCACTAAGCTTAATGAAGCTCTTGCCAAAAATGACTCAAATATTCACAGACTCAAGGCTCTAGAGCTGCAGAACAGCTTTTACAAGAATAAAGTAACCGAGACACAGAAAAAGGTCAACGACATTGAAGCCTCTAAAAGTTGGCGACTTACCCGTCCTCTCAGAATAATCATGAATATTGTCAGAGAGTTCCTAAAGTAAAGGCAAAATTTTCTCTGCACGAACCTTCACTGAATGTTGAGGATTAAATGTAGCAAGCAGCTCTTCTCTTGTTCTTCTACTATGTTCCTGAACATCTATAGAGCTGCGTATCTCTAATATCTCCTGCGCGGCTTCGATAGGGTCTTTTGATAAGCTAAAAACTGTTTTTAGATCATTACCTAGATTAAAGGTATCATGCCAAAACAGTATTGCGCCAGTAAGACCCGCTTCTATGAACGACGCAGTGTACTTTCCATCAAGCACGCTTCTATTTTTTATCTCGCCTGCAATATGTACGAATCCATCATATTGTTGATATTTTTTTATAACTATCGAGTGGTCAACATAACCGTGCGGTAAGTAATATTTAGTCTGCATCTTCAAAGAAGTTCGAAGTTTGTTCTTGAAATTATTTCGTATTACTTGCTTATCTAGGTATGCCTTATCTCTAGGCGGAAATACTTCATACTTTAATCCTGTAGCTTGCATAGCCGTTTGGCTTCGTTGCCAGTCTTTCTGTGGACCATCATTTGATACGTGCAGTACGGAATTAATAGATTTTCTGTATGACCTGCACTTAATCATGCCTACATCTACACTAAAGGGGTAGAGTGAGACGTTTATAAGTCCGTCGTAGGCAATCTCTAGTGGACCGGGGTTGATAAATATTTGGTCGAAACAGTTTGTGATGATTCTACGTTGGGCTTCGCGTAACTCTAAATTGTGAACGGGGTTTTTCCCAAAACCGGGGAACAACACACCAAATCGTTTCAATGCGGGAAGCTTAGAAGCCTCTTCTAGCACGTCTGGCCCGAATGACAATAAAGCTACTTCTGCCGAAGGACGCTCCGCTAAAGTAAAGTATTTTTTGAATTCTATTATTTCCCAGCGAAGGAAGTGAGTGGCTCTGCCGACGTGGATGTAAAGTGGTGGTTTCATTGTTGCCTTCTAGTCGTTATGTTGTTTCCAGTTTGTAGGCAGATAGATTACACCCCCCCTAGACTGATCGTTACCCTCCACTACAAAACTACCTACGTCTAGTTTATAATCTATGAGCTCTCTGGTTTCTTTTTTAAATATAGATATGTTTACAGAGTATAGTCCGGGATTGAACATATTCATAGGGATGCTCATTTCAACTTTATGCATTTTACCTAATTCACTAGATAATCCTGTTTTAATAGAATTTAGTTCGGCTATAGACCTGCCAGCGGATATAATAGACATCCCGACCATAGGGTTTATCTCTTTTTTTAGTTTATACGTTAAATTCAATAATAGAGATTGTTCACGATTGAGCTCCACTTTATCGATTGACCCTTCTAGTAGATCGATATACTTACTCTCAATTTCTGCATCCGAATTCGTTGTTTTTTTATTAGACTTTTGTATATTATCGACTATGTACTGGTCAGCTACTTCTTCGGGTGTCCCGATGAGTTTTATGTTACCATTTTCAAGAAGAAGCGCACTGCTGCAAAACCTTTTTACTGCTTCCATGCTATGAGTAACCAGTACAATAGTGCGGTTCTCCCGTTTTAATTCCTCGAAATAGTCATAGCATTTTTGTTGAAATGCGGCGTCACCAACCGCTAAGACTTCATCTAGTAGTAACACGTCGCCTTTTGCTCGTATAGCTATAGAAAACGCCAGACGGACTTGCATTCCACTAGAATAATTCTTTAGCCGCTCTTCCATAAAGTCGTGCAATTCCGCAAAATCAACAATTTCATCATACATGGCAGCCATTTCGCTATTACTAAAACCAAGGAGAGCTCCGTTTAGGTATACATTTTCACGACCTGTAAGCTCCGCATTAAACCCAACCCCAAGCTCAATAAATGGTACCAGCGTGCCATTGACACTCACCTTACCTGATTCGATAGTGTATATTCCAGCGATAGACTTGAGTAACGTGCTTTTACCCGAACCATTGCGACCAACGATACCGAAAAACTCACCTTTTTTGATTTCGAATGAAATATCATTCAAAGGTGTGAATGTCCGATAGCCCTTGCGACCTTTAATTGTATTGATTAGCTTCTGCTTTAGGCCGTTGCTCGACTCAAGGGGTATCTTAAACGATTTTGTTAGGTGCTCAACTTTTATTGCAATTTCGTCTTGAGGTTTTGACATTAGAGTTGCTCCGCAAAATATTTAGAATTTTTCTTGAAATAATATACACCGAGTAAACTAAATAGAATTATTACCCCAAACGGTATCAATGTTGCACCTAGTGGTAAAATTTGCCAGATCGTTATAGCATCATCGGTGATAAGTACATGTCGTACATCTTGGATTATCTGAGCCGGCGGGCTGACTAAAATATAACCTATGAAGTCCTTCCCTTCACCAAGCACTCTTTGCATCGGATAGATAATGGGGGTTGCATAGAAAGCGGCTTGCAATAAGATCTCCCACAAGTACCCTACATCCCGGTATTTTGTATTGAGTGCTGCAAGGAAGAAGGCAATCGCCAGTGCGAAAATATACAGTTCTACAACTAACGGTATAACGAGCAGTGCGCTCCAGCTAGGTTCAACGCCATTAAATAGAATAAAAACGAAAACAACAGCAAAGTTTATGAGTAGGTTAATAAATGCTGAAAGTGTCCCGGAGATAACGATAATATATTTTGGAAAATTAATTTTTTTAATTAATCCTCCGCGCTTAATAATCGAATTTAGGCCTTGGCTTGTCGTTTCGACAAAAAAACTCCATAAAACAACTCCAGTCAACAGATACACAGGATAGTGTTCTACTCCTTTACCAAGTTTTAAGAATTTATCAAATACTACGTAGAGAATCGCAAATAGAAATAGTGGTTTCAACACACTCCACAAATACCCAAGCGCTGAGCCCTGGTAGCGGAGTTTAAAATCAGTCACGACGAGTTCACGAAGCAAGATACGATTTTTGCGACTAAAAATGTTTGCTAGTTTCATAAGTCTTCAATCCATTATAAGATATAGGGTAGTTTATGAATAGGCTTGTTATCGCAATCGTGGTATGGAATAACGCAGATGATGCGACTAGGTGCGCATCGAGTTTGCTGGCTCAGACGCTAAAAAATATGACAGTGGTGTTTGTTGACAACGATTCTGAAGAAAATTGCGTCAAGATGCTGCAAGACTATATTGATACAACCAACGTTTCAGACATTCACCTACACCAAACCGGTCAAAATAGCGGCACCGCTGGTGGGTTTACGGCCGCAGCCCAGTGGGCGAAACAACACGATTTTACCTATGTTGGTGCCTTGAATGCCGACGCCGTTGCCGATAAAAACTGGTGTGAATCGCTAGTTCGTGAACTCGAAACGCACCCCGACACCGCGATTGTAACTGGCGCAATACTGAGCCACGATGGGAAAACTATCGACAGTACCGGTGACTTCTATACAACCTGGGGGTTGCCGGGTCCACGAAACCGAGACGACATAGCAAAACTAGCACCAAACAAATCCGAGTACGTGTTTGGTGCGACTGGTGGCGGGTTTATTGCCCGCACATCGCTCTACGACGACATTGGCTACTACGACGAAGTGATGTTTATGTACTACGAAGATGTTGATTTTGCGTTTCGTGCACAACTGGCTGGATATAAAGTCCGCTACTGCCCCGATGCTATTGCCTACCACAAACGAGGTGCCAGTGCGGATACTGTACCTGGTCTGGCTGTCTATAATACGTTCAAAAACTTGCCGATTTTGTTTACAAAAAACGTACCACTAGGATTATGGCCGACAATCTACCCACGGTTTATCCTTACCTATTCACTTATATTGGCGAGTGCTGTCAAGAATGGAAATGGCTGGCCGGCGATAAAAGGGTTTTTGATGAGTTGGCGGTATCTTGTGTATATGTTCCAGCAGCGGCGTCATGTTCAGAAGCTAAAAAGTGTTAGTACTAGTTATATTAATTCAATAATCATTCACGACATTATGCCTAACCAAACTGGTCTGCGTAAATTCCGTAAGATTTTCACGGGCCGAGCATGAAACTACTCGAATACGAAGCCAAGAAAATTCTCCGCGATTGCCAGGTCGCTACTCCTGATGGCGTCGTGGTGAATACAGAGGATGAGCCGTCGCTACCGAGGGTGCTGAAAGTGCAGGTGCCAATCGGTGGTCGCGGCAAAGCTGGCGGGGTGATTGTCGTCCGAACTAATGATGAATACAACGCCGCGTTTACGAAGCTTCAGTCCGTTACCGTTGGTGGATTTACCCCATCTTGCATCTACGCCGAGGAACTACTCGAAGTGGAACGCGAATTGTATCTTTCGCTTGTTATTAATCGTGAATCATCCCAAATTGAGCTCGTGGCCCACCCAGATGGCGGCGTCGACATAGAGTCACATACACCCGATAGTTTTTACAGGCAGTCTATTAATGGTGACAACCTCGATAACATAGGGCAAACCGTGGCGGACTATTTGAACATTAACCCTCAGGCATTTATTGTTACCGATATGATCGAGAAGCTGTATCGTTGTTTTGTAAAAAATGATGCCACACTCCTCGAGATTAATCCGCTTGTTCTGACGAAATCTGGCGAGTTAGTTGCGGCTGACTGCAAACTAGAGCTCGACGATGCAGCAAACTTTCGTCACCCAGAGTGGGATTTTGAAGCCAAGTCTCGTAGCGCGAACTTCGTCACACTCAACAACCAAGGCACGGTTGCCACGATAGCCAACGGCGCCGGTCTGGCAATGGCTACCGTTGATGCGACGAAAGATACTGGACTAGAACCGGCTAATTTTCTTGATATCGGGGGAGGTGCCAATGAAGCTAGTGTTACCCGTGCATTTGAAGAAATCATGCACTACCCCAATGTCGCGGCGATTATCATCAATATATTTGCGGGGATTACAAAATGCGATGAAGTAGCTCGCGCCGTAATAGCCGCTAAGAAAAACATCGATGCGTTACCAGCACTGTTCATTCGACTTGATGGAACTAACTATGAGCAAGCTGCTCAGCTACTCGAAGACGAACAGATTGCCGTCCTCGCTACGCTAGCTGAGTGTATAGCCGCGGCAAAGAAAGTGGCTACAGTATGACACCCGAATTAATGCTGCCAAAACAGGTCATCGTACAAGGAATCACCGGCGCTCACGGCAGTTTTCATACCAAAGCTATGCTCGCGGCTGGTACCAATATTGTTGCCGGTACGTCGCCAACAAAAACCGGTGTAACAGCCGATAATATACCGATATATACAACGATTGCCGAAATTACAGCAACAATACGCGTCGATGCCACAGTGCTGTTCGTACCAGCTGCATTTGCAAAAGGTGCCTTACTGGAAGCGATTGATGCTGGAATCCCACTGATCGTCTGTATAACCGAAGGTATCCCGGTACACGACATGATTGAGGTACGAGCTCGCTTACGTGGCAGTACAAGCCGTTTGATTGGCCCAAACTGCCCAGGATACTTGGTTCCAGGTATCGTAAAGGTTGGTATTATTCCCAAAAAACTATCTATGCCGGGTTCGGTTGGTATCGTTAGCCGCAGCGGCACACTCACCTACGAACTAATGGCGAGCCTGACCCGTGCTAGTATTGGGCAAAGGTATGTGATTGGCATTGGCGGCGACCCCATCCACGGTACGACGTTCAGCGATTGCCTCGAATTGTTTGAATCAGACCCAGCCGTAACTTCAATTGCCCTCATTGGCGAGATTGGTGGTCAATCCGAACAAGCCGCAGCGGCGTATATCGCCTCATCGGTTTCAAAGCCAGTTTATGGCTACATCGCCGGCCATCATGCACCCGAAGGCGTGCAGCTTGGTCACGCCGGTGCTATCTTAGGGAGTAAAGACGAATCAGCCAGCGCAAAAACTACCGCACTCATGCAAGCCGGTGTTCAGATGTCGACAAACATCGTCGACCTGGTGCAATCGATGTCATAAAATACTGCTATAATACCCCTATGAAACAATTGATCACCTTACTTATTCCTGTCTATAACGAATCTGAAGTAATCAATTTATTGCACACACGACTAACGACGCTCCGTGAGCATAACCGAGCATATCGTTTCGAATTTTTATTCGTCAATGACGGCAGTAGTGACGATACGTTAGAAAAAATCGAGGCCCTAGCACGCAGTGATAGTTCCATCAGCTACCTCAATCTATCGCGTAATTTTGGTAAAGAAATCTCTATGATTGCTGGCTTTGATCACGCCAAAGGTGACGCTGTTGTCGTCATCGATGCCGATCTGCAAGATCCACCAGAGTTGATTCCGGAAATGATTAAGCACTGGGAAGCGGGGTTTGACGATGTCTATGCCACGCGGCGATCACGTAAAGGCGAAAGCTGGTTCAAAAAACGTACCTCACGTTCATTTTATTCGTTGCTTGAACGATCAACGAATGTACCGATTCAACGTGACACCGGTGATTTTCGGCTACTGAGTCGACGGGCAGTTGACGCACTAACAGAGTTTCGAGAGTCAGAACGCTACACTAAAGGCATGTTCAGCTGGATTGGGTTTAAAAAGAAAAAAATTTTGTACGACCGTGACCCTAGAGCGGCTGGAACGACGAAATGGAACTATGCAAAGTTGTTCGACTTAGCAATAAACGGCATTACATCGTTTACCACCGCCCCGCTCAGGATTTCATCGTACGCTGGGATGATTATTTCGTTACTGGCGTTTATCTACATTGTATTTTTAGTTATCCGCACTCTGTTTTTTGGTACCGACTTAGCGGGTTACCCGTCAATGATGGCGGTGATTTTATTTCTCGGTGGCGTCCAATTACTAACAATTGGCATCATCGGTGAGTATGTGGGCCGTATTTTTGTAGAATCAAAGCGCCGACCACTGTATTTTGTTGATGACTATGTCACAAAGGACACTAGTGGTACGAAATAAACGACAAAAAGCTCGGTTTGGCATAGTCGGCTTCATTAGTACATCGATTGATTTTGGAGTGCTTTTTCTACTATCAGGTCTCGGCCTATCTCCCGTGGGTGCAAATTTTATTTCAACCGGTGCTGGATTTTGTTTTAGTTTTATTGCCAATCGACATTTTGCGTTTAAGGCCACCAATGGCAATCTAAAGAAGCAGTTAGCACTTTTTTTCATCGTCACCTTTGCGGGTATTTGGGGGATTCAGCCGGTGATTATATGGGCTGTGTCGGCGAGTGTTGGTGACACAATATCACCAGACTGGCTACTCTTATTGGTCGCCAAATTATCAGCGACATTCGTTACCCTCCTCTGGAATTATTTCTTTTACTCACGGGTTGTATTTAAAGATAACGAGGTACCGATGTGAGCCATATCGCCATAGACGCCCGTATTATTAGTAGTACAACTGGACGCTACGTGGAACGCTTGTTGCATTACCTTGAAAAAATCGACACCACCAATACGTATACGATTTTGGTCAAGAAAAAAGATCAGCAGTATTACACGCCGACCAATAAAAATTTTTCTGTTGTTGTTGCCGATTACAAAAACTATTCATTTAACGAACAAATCGGTTTTTTACGACTCCTCAACCGGCTCAATGCCGACCTGGTGCATTTTTGTCAGCCGGAACAACCAGTACTGTATCGTGGTAAAAAAGTTACCACAATCCACGATTTAACGCTTCTTAAAACCTACAATCCAGATAAAAATTGGCTTGTCTATCATTTTAAACAACTGGTTGGAAAATTTGTCTTCAAACGAGTGATTGCGACCAGTGAATATATCATCACGCCGACGGATTTTACGAAAAAGGAAATACTTGAACGTTTTGCAGTATCCTCTGATAAAATCATTCGTACTTACTTGGCCGCCGAGATGAAATCAACCGCTCAGGAGCCATTTGAGCTCCCTTCTAGACGATTTATCCTGTGTGTTGGTCAGCAAAGTGAATATAAAAATATAAAGCGACTAGCGGCAGCACATCAGCAGCTACTCAGCACTCACCCAGACCTACTCCTTGTGCTTGTCGGTAAGATAGATGGACCCGCTCAAAAAAATCAACGACTATTTGAATTAAAGCGTTATAAACATATCATCTTTACTGGTTTTGTGAGCGATCAGCAGCTAAACTGGTTCTTTTCACATACAAGCGCCTATATATTTCCGTCACTAATGGAAGGGTTTGGTCTGCCTGGTCTCGAAGCTATGCAGCAATCGGCACCAGTGGTGAGTAGTAATGCAACCTGTCTTCCTGAAGTTTACGGCGACGCTGCAGTGTATTTTAACCCGTTAGATGTAGATGACATAGCCTCTACAATCGACACCGTACTTTCAAACAAATCGGTCGCCGACACGCTCGTCGCTAATGGCAGCAAGCAATTAAAAAAGTATTCGTGGCAACGCACAGCACAGCAAACGCACGATATCTATCTGCGAGCGCTGAACAAGTAACCTGCGAGCTTTTTTGAGCAATGATTATTTTGCGCTCACGGCCTTCGCCTTCAGAAAACGTCTGAACCTCCTGGTACTCCGTAGCAACCTGGTGAACGATTCGACGGTCAGCAGCGTTGAGGCTGGCAATGTGAGAATCGCCAGTACGAATAACGGTTTCTATCCATTCTTTGGCTTCAACAGCGAGTTTCTCGGCTCGCTGTTTTTTATACCCAGCAATATCGATATTCACCCGATACAGTGAAGCATTATTATTTCTTAGAACGGTGGATAGTAGGTACTGCATAGCGCGAAGTGTCTCGGCATTTCGCCCAATTAGTATACTATTATGCTCAGTTGACGGTACAGAAAGTTCGATAATTTCGTCGCTCGTAGTGGCGTCTACATCGCTGTTTACCTCGTAGAATGCCAATATGTCTTCGAGAAATTTCTTCGCAAATGCTATCGACGTTGCATCATCCATACTATCCCCTTTTCTTATTATCCTTAGCGATGATTCGTGTAACCGTCGCTTCTTTAGCAGACTTTTCTCGAGATTTTCCAGATACAGTCGTGCTGCTTTTTGCTTTTGCAGCTGCCTTGGCGGTCGCTTTTTTATGTTGCTTATTCGATTCAGTAATTCCTTCGTCGGCAATTTCTTCCAGTTCATGCTCGTCTTGGCGTAGTAGGTACGACTGCTGCAACACGGCTACAATGTTCGATGTTGCGTAGTATAGTGCGATCGCCCCAGGAAATCCAATCATTAAGAAAAACATGAAAAATGGCAACACTTTGGTCATTTTTTGCATCACAACAGCATTCATCTCTGATTGATCGGCTTGTTTTCCTTCAGCTGCTTCGGCCATAATGTCACGTAATCGACGCTTATCTTGTGTTTGTGGCATCGTTTGTTTCGACATAATATACTGGGTTCCCGCCGCAATCACCGCTAGTAGCACCAGGTATATCTGTACACCACCACTACCAACCGCTGATTGCGTTAGGTCGATAAAACCAAATAATTTTTCATTAAATTCGCTTGGTTTATCGATAATTTGCTGTATCGGCCCAATTGATTCAAGGAAGTCGTAGGTGTATTTAGCAATTTGCTCGCGTTCGAGCGTAAAAATTCGAATAACATAATACAGGCCAATAAAAATCGGTAATTGGATTAACAGAATACCAATTGGACGAAACGGATTGACGCCATTTTTCTTATAGAGTTCCATCATCTGGACACCAACGGCTTGTTTATCACCTTTGGCGCGCTTTTTAATTTTCACGAGCTCGGGTTGAAGTTTTCGCATTATTCGCGTCTGGTGAAGCATACTTCGTGTGAGTGGGTAGATGGCAAACCGCACCAAAATTGTAAAAATAATAATCGCAACACCAAAATCTCCACCGGGGATAATACTATAAAGCCCGAGAAGTAGGTTGAAGATTGGTTGGACGATAAGGATTTGAAAAATATTCATAGTGTCGTTAAAACTCACGTTATAGCACTCGATGTATTCGCGAGCTAGTTTCTAGGGTTAGTATACCACTTTCTCATGCCTCAGTGTAGAGGTGAGCTTCTTTAAACAGAGTGAGAACCATGGTGTTGAGCTGTTCAGTGGTCATCGTTTTAACCTCTGCGGCAACAACAATACAGACAATGTCACGCTGCGGTGGACAAAATGGTAGTAGCAGTCGAATCTGCTCATACATTCGACGACGGATCCGATTACGGCCAACGGCACTTTTCAATACCTTTTTACTGACGACAACTGAGACACGCGGCGTGGTGCGGCGTGGGTTATGCGAATATTTCAATGTCACATATTTTGATCTCACGACGTGACCATGTTTGTACACGTAGCGAAGCGAGTTGTATCCATGAAACCGATTTTTATAAGCAAGCATCATTTCTAATAATACCCTGTTAGCTCAGTAAAAATAACCCTCACATATTATTGTGAGGGTTATTTTATTTAGATACTCAGCCGTGCTCGGCCTTTCGCTCGTCGTCGTTTCAATAGCGCGCGGCCTGCTTTTGAAGCAACGCGTGCACGAAAGCCGTGCGTTCGAGCACGATGACGTGTGTGTGGTTGGTGTGTACGTTTTGGCATATTTCCATATTGTACTATAAAACTTCAGCCACCTCAAGTGTTCAGGGTTATTCTGAATCCACAGAAACGGCGTATCTATCCACAGCTTTACATCTGTACAGTACTAGATGTGGACAACTCCACTAGTGTACACCCCTCTCCCCAACCCGTTAGACTTCGTCTTGTGGAAAACTTTTTTGTATCTTACAATAGGGGTATTGGAACATCTAAGTAATTAAGGGGGTTTGGTCTATGGACCAAGCGGTGTGGAAAAGCGTACTCGGGGAAATTGAACTTTCGGTATCACGAGCTACCTTTGTGACGTGGTTTAAAAATACCGAGTTGTTTGACCAAACAGACGATACATTGATTGTTTCTGTGCCGAATATCTTCGCGAAGCGGCAATTTGAAGTAAAATTTAACGATCAAGTTAAAGAAGTGTTGAAAAATAACGGCGTTTCGTTGCAAAATATTGAATACGTCGTAAAAACAGCCGCCAAACGCCACGGCGTTTCACGAGAGCAATCGGCGGCTACACAAAAAAAGATACAGCAAAAGCAACATACCGGCAGCTCGCAACCAACAACGAGTTTAAATCCAAAATATACATTTGATAGTTTTATAGTTGGATCTAGTAATGATTTAGCCTTTTCGGCGTGTCAAGCGGTGGTTGATAAACCAGGAACAAAATATAATCCACTATTTTTATACGGTGGTGTTGGGTTGGGTAAGACACACTTAATGCAGGCAGTTGGTAACGAGATAGCAAAACAACAACCCGACTCACGTATTCTGTATATCAATACCGAGACATTTGTAAAAGATTATATCGAGAGTATGCGGTTTAAGAAAAAAGGTTTTTCTGACAAGTATCGGAATGTTGATGTACTGATTGTTGATGACATGCAATTCATCGCCGGCAAAGAAAAGACCCAGGAAGAATTCTTCCACACCTTTAATGCCCTGCATCAAGCAAATAAACAGATTATTATCAGTAGTGATAAACCACCAAAAAGTATTCCGACATTAACTGAACGTCTACAGAGTCGATTTGAATGGGGTATGACTATCGATGTTCAAATGCCTGATTTTGAAACACGGTGCGCGATACTGGAATCGAAAGCAGCAAATTCAGGTGTTGAGCTTGATACGGCGACAATAGAGTATCTAGCGGGAAATGTAAAAACGAATATCCGTGAACTAGAAGGTGTATTGAATCAACTTTTGGCTTTTTCTGAAATGCGTGGTGTCACTCCCGATATCTCAACCGCTGAGGGTTTTGTTGGTAATGTTCGTCGTAGCCGACCACATTATCTGACAAGTAAACAAATTGTCGATAAAACAGCTAAATATTTTCAATTATCAATCGATGAGATTAGAAGTCCTAAACGAGATAAACATATTGTCACCCCTCGTCAGATAGCGATGTATTTACTTCGAAGTGAACTACATATGAGTTTTCCAAAAATATCGCTCGAGCTCGGGCGTAAAGATCACACAACGGCCATACATTCAGTTGAAAAAATAGAGAAAGCCGTGAAACTTGATTTCTCTATACGTGAACAAGTGGCAGAAATACGGGAGAAATTGTATGTGTAAAACAAGTGCACAAATTGCGACAAACCTCCTAATATCACAGGGAAAACAATGTGAACAAAAAAGTGTACAACTAATCAATACACGATGTATGCAGATATATTGTGGAGTAGTCGTGGTTTTACCCACTATAGAACACATGTTTTACACGACGTTATCACCTGATATTATACATGTTATAACAGGGGTATGTCGTTGGTTATCCACCATTTCCACAGCGCCTATTAATACCATCAAACAATTTTAAAAGGAGATAATAATGGAAGTAGAAGTTTTACAAGAAAATCTGACAAAAGCACTAAGTAATATAGGTCGGGTAGCAAACTCAAAAACAGGGTTACCTATTTTGAGTAATATTCTTATTCGTAGTGATGACAGTCAACTACTAGTTGCGGCAACAAATCTCGAAATCGCTTCAACACAAAAAATCGGTGTAAAAATTATTCAAAAAGGATCCATTACAATCCCGGCACGATTAGTGATTGATTTTATACAGAATTTACCCAAAGGAAAAATAACCCTCTCTGTAAAAAATAATATCTTAACTATCAAATCAAAAAACGGACAATCAAAAATTAATGGCCAGAGCGACGAAGAATTTCCAGAACTTCCGGTTATTGATGAGAAAAACGTAACTATTGAAACAATCCCAATCAACGATTTCAAACAATCAGTGAATCAAACAATTATCGCGGCCAGTACTGATGCATCACGACAAGTACTCACAGGGGTGTATTGGCACTCACATGATAACAGTATATACCTCGCGGCAACAGACGGGTACAGACTGGCTGAGAAGTGTCTGAAAACAACAACAAATACAATACAAGCAATTATCCCTGTCGATGTATTACAAGAGGTTTTACGCACCGTAGACGACCAAACAGAAGCTATTGAAGTATTGTTTGACGATACACAAGTTCGTTTCCGGTTTAACGACAACGAAATAACTAGTCGGCTAATCGACGGAAATTTCCCAGATTATCGGCAATTAATCCCAAAAAACCCGACAACCACCTCTATTATCGACCGGGCCGAACTAACAAGAATTGTTAAAATATCACGAATTTTTTCTAAAGATACCGGCGGCGGGATTATTGTCCGTGTCGATCAAGAAAAAAAGATACTTGAAACAGCCTCTATTGCGTCAGAATCAGGCGAAAGTACACTCGGAATAGACGGAGATAACAATGGCGAGGATGGTTCAATTAGTCTAAATTCAAAATACCTGATCGACGCACTGTCGGTTATCGATAGCCCTACTGTTCAAATATGTTTTTCCGGAAAATTAGCCCCGTCCCAATTAATTCCTCAAACAAAAGACGAATCATACACGCATATTATTATGCCAATAAAAAGCTAGTACGACGTTGGGCGTCCGTTTACCGGACTAATAGATACAAATGAATAGTCAAGTGCATAGGTTGATCCACTATCTTTTGCAATACACAGAGACACGCTTTTGACACGTTGTTTGAATTTGTCATCATCAAGAACTAAAATAGTAATCCCATCATCGGTGTTTTCAATATTTACATCATTCGCTGCAACACACTTTGTCACATTATCGATTGAAAGTCCTGTACCTTCTGTACTAAATAAACGGTTCTTGACATACCCGTTTGCGGCTAAAACGTTATATACACCGTCTGTTGACATGAAATTAATAAGATTATTTGATGTACTTGTTTTGAATATAATGCCATCCATAAAGTCAGAACCGTCACTATACCTAAGTTTTTTATTCGACACTTTATTAAAGAATAATACGTTTTTAGTGACTGTATAAAAATTCGGATCATTATTTAATACGACGACTTGGTCGTTATACATAGTGTATAAAAAACCATCAAGTGTGGTTGACATATTAATAGTACGTTGTTTTTTTGTAATCGTATTGACTATATCGATAGCGTTGTATTCTCTAAGTAACCCATCGTCGTCACCGGGTACTTCGTTGTCATTGCGAAGACCAGCGTATATCCTCGATCCAGCAAGTGGATAGATTGTGCCGTCAAAACTAGTTTGTTTTGATAATTTTTCCGACGAACCAATGGCATACGTTTCTGTTGATCGCGTATCACCTATTTTTGGCCCGGTAATACATACACTATCGACCTCTATGCAACGCGATATTACATCGATGTCACTAATTTTTACTTCAATACTTTGAATCGAGTCTTTTTTTGTTTCTGTATTAAATGTATGAAACTGATAGGTGTCGTCTTCTCGTGACATGAAGGAAATTTTAGTATTATCAACATATGATGCATTACCATCAATTAAATAATTACCTATATACGATAAACTACTGGTTTTGAAATCAAAATACCACGTAGACGTTCTTTTTTCAGTGAATGATAAATCATTACTGGTAGCTACCGATTCAACAGCGGTATTTGTAATTGATTGATCAAAATTTAACACAACACCGATATCGTCCACCCACAATGCTTTCGTAATAACTGGTAGTTTTACACCACTACTAAGAACAACAGGTGGTGTATCTGTTGCGAGGTCTATTTTATAGAAATACGCACCATTAAAAGCTCGTACGCTATCACTGGAAACATATACAGAGCGATTACTGCCTTTTATACCAAGTCTTGTGATACTGAAATCCTCGGTTTTAGTAAGAACTGTATAACAAGCAAATAAAAACACAATTCCAAAAAACACCAGTATACTGTTCCGGATTTTTCTTTCTCGTAATAAATCTAATGGCAACAACTTACCCTCCTATGCCGGTATATAACGTAAACAAATCAGGACCTAAATCAACAAAATTATCGGCAACATTTGATGGACATGATTCTCTCGTACAGCCAGGTCGAATAGAGTACCCTTTTATTGCATCAATGTGTAAATGGTCAACATTAACACATTCATATTGGGATACGGAGGCCACTGTACCGATATGATCACCCGGTTTTATTGGGTCGCCTTCTTTTACACCATGTGGTTTATTCATGTGCATATAGGATATAACCGTATCATTTTCTTTATTATAGACCCCAACCAACGCGGATCCACATTTATCTTCAGAGAGTCTCGTTACAACACCACTCGCATAAGCTACTACCTCTGTGCCGGCTGGTGCTTCTATGTCGTATGCGTACGGGCTATAAGGGTGTCCACCCGTGGTAGTTTTATTAGCAAATATAGTCGGGTTTTTAACCACCGATTTTCCACCTGTTATCGGAAACGCAACTTCACCAAAATCAGCTGATTCACCGAGTGTGGCAGATGAACTTGGGTTGTTACACACCGATCCACTACTACTGCTCGATGAACTACTAGAGCCGATTTTAACACCCGTATTGTTCCTGTAAGCGTCTAACACTGCCTTTGCCTTAGAATCACGACTCTCGTTTGCCACGACACCCGCTCTCTCAAATACTTCTTCGAATGTCGCCGCCGCTTGGCTGACATTATTAGTATTTTTTACCGCTGCCACCGCTTCACTCTCGCTTGTTTTTGTGAGTTCAAAGGTTAACCACGCGTAGTTCGCCGCATCTGTTGCATTGACAGTTTTGCTACTCATATAGCCATTTTCGACTGCGAAATCGATAAAGTTTACTTGTCTCCCACCAGTCCATTGTGCCCAGCCGTATCCTCCAGAGAATTTCGGCGGTCCTTTTTCTCCACCCTCATTTATGTCGGGTGGCACATCCGACCCACCTGATTCGTGCATAAAGTTACCAACAATACCAGCTGCCTGAAAATCTTTAAAATTAAAATCATTTATAAGTGCCTTCAGTAGATTTACTGGTCGCAAACCGGCGTTAGTTCCTAGTTTGAAGTCTTTCTCGACACTCACCTCAATTGACTCACTTCCTACGCTCGCTGTGGAACACTCGTTTACAACTCCGTCTTCAGGATTAAAATACAATACACCATTCGACGAGTAATACTGTACATCATAGGCTTTGACGATTGAGTATTGTTGAAGAGACAAGAACAAACACGCCACAAAAAAAACAGTGATTTTTTTAATGAAAACAGTATTAATAACATTCATAATTTTTTGGCTTCGCACTACCTACAAAGTTCATCGGGTTAATCATTAGTGACGTGTTCGAACGTGATCCGACAGTTTGGGATTTTGATGTCGTTATGTGTAGATGGGCCTTGCTCGATATATTTAGAAATCCTGTCGCTCCCATTTTTGCAACCACCTCGCCTTTTTCAACTTCCTGACCTACTTTTACGATTGTTGAATTGTCGAGTAGATGCTGATATGCATAATAAATTCCTGTATTAGTTTTAATCATAATATAGTTGCCCCTGTCGCCACCGCTTGCGATGTCGACTACTTTACCCTTATGTATCGCGTATACGTCACTGTTTTTGTCGGAGTTTATATCGAAACCAGCGTGGGTTCCGGTATTAAAACATGGACCCGGTTTCGAATCCTCTGCTTTTATTGGCCATATCCATCCAGGGCCACCTTCAACACCACCATTGCCTGGCACGGTTACGGTTGCATATACAACAGGGTGCGGACTGCTGTTTGTTGAGGGATCCTTGAAGCTTCCCGAACTATCAACCTTCACTTCAGGTGACACGTAGACATAGTCGACACCTCCGATGCCGTTGCCATTGCACTTCATTTCTGGACCATCAGCACTTTTTAATAGTTCTTTCTTCGCTGATATACAGAAGAATAAATTGTTAACATCTCGTTTATATGTAGTGTTTGTCCCTGCTTTGCTTCTAACCCCTGTACCTTCATTGAAATCACCAGTGAAGAATATTGGCACGCCAGGATTGGCCTTTTTTAAATTTTCGATTTTTTGAACATAGATTTCGGCTGCTTTGAATCGTCGCTCTTCGTTACGTGAGAACGCCACGTTATGGGTGTTCATAGCAATAACCGTTTGTCCCGATTCAACGTCCTCGAGCCAAATAACTGGAGCGTTAGCTCTTCCGTTTTTCGTACTTTCCCCATCGTCACATTGAGATCCAGGGTCATTGTAGCGCGGGAAATCGAATACTTCACCTTTTATAAACTTGAACTTATCCTTATTGTAGAATATGGCTTGGCTACTACTACAATGACGCGGGTAGCTTGCTTTACTCCAGTCGGGGTATATACCATATCCCTTACTTTCACCGTTCTTATCCTTGGAATTATCTGCCTTTTTTAGATTGTTCCGTAGATAACTGTAGTTCGTACCTGCAAGTTCTTGCATACCGATAATATCGAAAGTAGGGTGTTTTGGTGTACCAGAGGTAATCGCATCAAGAGCCGCCTTCGTATTACCTCTCTTTGGCTGGTTATAAGTTGCTATTGTAAAGCTCGTTCCGGCGCCAGTATTTTCAATTGTGGTTGGGTCTGCTTCGGTGCCAATTTCGAAATCACTATCCATACCATCTTGTATGCGCGTATCAATAAAGAACAATCTGAATATTTTGTTTCGTTCTTCGTCCTTGCCTTTCCCTTGTATGCACTCTACACCCGCATCGCCACCCGTGTCACCGCTTCCTGATTTATAGTCTGTAAACTTGTCTCCTATCGACGTTTTTCGTTCTGCACAGAGCTCGACGTAATCTTTATATTCACCTTGCGGCGTGCTATCTGATTCGGAAATGTATCCATTACTGATCATATAATCAAGTACTTTGTCTGGATCTATTGAAAGGTCGTCTGGTTTGATGCCGTATCGTAAATTACAAAATGGATCCGTTGCGAGGTCATATTTTTCATATTCCGGATCATCACATTGGCCGTACTTCTCTTCGGCAGAGGGTGCTGCGATAGACGGTTTGCTGATGATACTAGAGAACGAGTCTACGACAAGCGATGATAACGCCATCGTCTTCGATCCGAGTGTTTTTGTCTTAGATGTGTACGGTATGAGCGATGAGACAATACTGCCAACAAAAGTGTGCTTACTAGTCGGATCGAACGGGCTGCGCTCTGCTCGTTCTGTCTCAGCATAATCAGCAGCTACTTTTTGGGATAAATCGTTGTACTCGGCGTACTCACTCTTTGTGTTTGGTGCGAGAAGACTTGCTTGTGAGTTGGCTTCGTTGAATCCGCCCATCCCAGACGTAATAAGGTTACCTGTTTCGTTTCCATTTTCATTACCAGTGACTATTTCACCCTTTGCGGTGGCCAATAGTTTTGGCATGAGGATAGCAAATGCAACTGATATAGTGACCGCTGTACCGGCTTGAAGTGCCGCACCGGCACCGAATGTTGCGCCACCGGTAAATATTCCGACTGCAAGCCCTACTACCGCTAAGCCAATAACCAAAGACTGCCCTTTCCAGCTTTTCACGAACCCACAGGTATCATCTACTTTATCAATAGTCGAACCACCACCCTCTTGACCGGCAACAATACTGACAAATGACGACATGACGTTTTTTGGGAGTATCTGACCGTTTACGTATTTGGCAGTTTCGTTTTCGAGTGCTATGCTTTCGGCAACCTCATCAGTATTATTCCCACCTGGTGTGTAACCGTCTAAGTCTTTAAATTTCGCTGCCTGAAAGGTGTCGTTATACGCAGCGAACTTGTATCCATCGGAGTCGGTTGCTGTAGCACCAATACTGTTGGGTTCAGTTAGTTTATTAGCGAAGAATTCTACATCTTCTGGTTTAGGTTGATCTTCGATGTCGGAAACAGGAGCTGCCCGTATTTGGCTACCAAGCTTCATGAATTCGTACGCATATCGTATTTCTTGCTTTTTTTGATATATTTTTGCAGCAGCACCTGCCACACGGACCATTACCCAAGCTGTGCATAGAGAGTCGGCAGCACCGGCACCGAGAGCACTGGTCGTTAGTGCACTCCTTATACCGTTTTTTATGGCCGCTTTTTTTGCAAGGTTCTCAAGGTCGGCTCGGCCATTGAGCTCGGTAAGTCGCGAATTCAACGCTTCACCTGTGCTTATGTCGTACCTTCTGCCATTAGCATCTTCGTATTCTACAATCTTTCCATTGTCGTCTTTTACTGGTATTAGTTTACCACCACCAACTTCTTCGATATCGCCAGAGGCTAACTTTTTCAAACTTTCATTTCGCTCATCAGGGGTGTTACCTTTTAATTCAGGCGATTTCCGTAGACCTCCCGCTAGGGCCCTGGCCTTTATAGATATAGCATCAGAGAATCCAGCGAACTTTGGGTTATAACCCTGCCGGAGAGCATTGCGTAACTGACTGTCGGTACTGGCCTCACGAAGGAGTTCAGAAGCAGGTATTGTTCTTCCGTTAAATTCAAACGCTGTCGGTTTAGTCCGGGTGGTAATTCCAAGGTTTCTTGTCTGACCAACTGGTTTGATACCCGCTCGTTCGAGTCGCTTTAGCTGTTTTGGGCCAATGGTTCGGTATTTACACTTTATCGTCACCACTTTTCCGCAAATTCCCTTTGTCGTTGTGGTGCCGAGTTTTTTCTTCAATAGTGCAGTAGAACGTACATCGAGTGCGCTGAGTTGATCGTTAAATTCTTCTGTCATCGTTTCAGACAGTTGTACAAGTAGGAGTGCTGGTGATAGAAAAACGGTCATGAGGGTGCCAAGACCAAGTAGCCCGACGCTTATTCCGGCAACCGGACCGGCTCTTTTGAATATCTTACGTCTTGATACAGTTTTTTTATTGTCACTTCCAGGTGACCATTTAAACGGATACCCATCTGGGTACTCAGGTTTTGCTTCTTCTTTATTTTTGACGTCAGAATTTTGATCATTCTGCTTAGACCCATATTCACCTTCTGCTCGCGAGAGATTTTTAGACAACTCATTTCCTGTACTTCTATCAGGATTGGAGTTCGAACCAGCTCTTCCGAGATCCGGACGGATATCGGGTTGTATCTCATCGTGTTTTCGTGATGATGGTTCGTCTTCCATTTCAAGCCTTATTGTACGCTGTATTCACCAGGGTTCATATAGCCGCTCGTCTGTGGCTGCTGAGTCTGCTGCGGCGGTTGCTGATTTGGCGGAGGTGTGTTTTGAGATACAGGCGTTGTCGAGACAAGTTGTTGTTCGGTTTCAGACGGAATAATTTGAATGTGCACGTGGTTTTGGCCGGCAAAGAATAAGCCTTGTCCAACTGGGAAGTTAGCTAGTCGTTTTCGTTCTTCTTCGGTCAACTTAAACACGTCGGACAATACGTCGACGGCGCTGGATGATTGTTTGAGTAGTAGTTGCATCGATGAGTTTGCGACGATTGCGCGACCCATCTTGCTGCCCATGAAGTCCTCGACGTCTTGAGTGATGGTGGTGAGTCCAAGCGCATATTTACGAGCTCGTTTCGCGAGGCTAAATAAGAAGTTAGCTGAATCATCGTATTTCATGAGCTGCCACGCTTCATCCACGATGAGCATACGCTTTTTTTGCTGGCTACGAACCGTGTTCCAGATGTGGCTCAGTACGATGTACATTGCCACGGGGCGAAGCTCGTCTTCAAGGTCGCGAATGTTAAACACTACCATATTGTTATTGATATCGATGTTCGATTGCTGCGAGAAGATACCCGCAAACGTACCAGTTGTGTATTTTCGCAGTCGCTGGGCTAGTTGTGGGCCTGTACCACCCATATGTAACAGTGTGTCATATAGGTCAGAGATAGTGGGTGGAAGCGATTGGTGTGTTAACGGGTCTGAGGTGATACCTGCCCGGGCATAGGTATCAATAAGTCCTTGATCGAGGTCGGCTTCTTCAGCTGGTGTTAGGCCGGCCATGAGTTGTCCATTCGCGGCCTGTTGGCTACCGCCGAGCATTAACCGGAGTAATCCATGGAGCGTCACGAGGTTTGCGCGCAAGGCGTCGTCGGCTTCTTCGGTGTCGATGACTCGTGGTAAGTCAAACGGATTGATACGTGTGTCGCTGTTGAGGCTCAGGCGTATATAGCTGCCGCCAACGGCATCGGAAAGTTTTTGATATTCGTTTTCCGGATCAATAATCAAAATATCAGCGCCGGTCATCATGCTACGGAGTGCCTCTAGTTTGACAGTAAATGATTTACCAGCACCAGACTTTGCAAATACTACCATGTTGGCGTTTTCAAGACGGAATCGGTCGAAAATTACTAAGCCGTTGTTGTGCATGTTTACGCCGTACAATATACCAGAATTGTCGGTTAAGTCAGCCGATGTAAACGGGAAACTAGTGGAAATAGCACCCGTGTTCATATTGCGGCGAATCTGCAATTGGTCGGTCATCTGCGGTATGGTGCTATTCATTCCCTGCTCTTGTTGCGAACTAGCAACCTTACTAAACACTAATTGCTGGCCAAAAATAGTTTCAATTTTGTGCTGGACTTCGCCGAGCTCATCGATACTATCGGCGTAGATGGTGATATAGAGACCGTATCGGAAAAATCGTTCAGCGCCAACTTGCAGCTGGTCACGGAGCTCTTCGGCGTCTTGGATGGCCGCTTCGAGGCCTGGATCACGTGTTTTCCCTTTCTCACTATTGATCGACATACTAGCTTCGAGTTGGGTTACTTTTTTACGCAAGTTATTCATCACGACCGTTGTGTCGACGGGGTAAATAAACATACTGAGGTCGAGGACTTCATCGATGTTAATGATAGAACTTAACCAGCCAGTGTAAATTTGCCGTGGGTAACCATATACATAGATAGTTCGGCCGTATTTTGTACCAAGTCTGAAGTAACTCGAGTGAATTTCGATACTACTCGGGGCGATAAGATCGCGGAGGGTTGTGATTCCTTTTAAGAATGCCTGCTCAACTTCTTCTTGTTCACGAGCACGCTGCTGTGCGGCAATATCGACTGCGTCTAGTTTTTTCTTCGCCATTACATTCTCTCCTCTTGCAGGTGTGGGCGAACTGCTTCACCATCGCCTTTTCGTACGAATGTACTGGTTGTATTCTCGAAATGACCGAGTGGTTCGCGAACGGCTGTATCGGGGTTGTAAATGTTGTAGTACAATTCGCCGAGTTCTTTAGTATTGAGCTGTACACTCTGAACACCCATCTGGAATAAACCACTTGTCACGAGTTCTGTGCGGTTACGAATCTCGGTCTTGGCCTTTTCGTAGGTATTTTGGTCGATTTTTTGCGGACCGTTTTGGGGCTTTGCAAATACTTTTCCGAAAAATCCTTTTGCTTGGTCGCGAACATTCGATAAATCGCCGGCTGGGAAGAAGGGGATGATAATGAAAAAGCTTTTATCCATGATGTTTGCCTCTTCCGACAATAGCCCGATAAATTCAATATAATCGTCCATTAAGACGTTAAGAAGCATATTGTCCTGCGATCGACGGATATTTACGAGTCGATCGATGTACGGACCGATATCAACTCGCTGGGAACGAATGAAAATTTGGACCGGAAAGTTGAGTGAGTTGAGGAAGTTTTGGTAGCTGTACTCGACGCCTTCCCTCTCGCGCGAACTCATAAGGTCGAAGTTGATGGATTTGCAGGCAATCACCGAACGGAAGCTGCCGTCTTTCATAATCACCATATTGTCGCGAATCTCAGAGATGAGCAATGTATTCTGCGTGCTGTTAGGGTTTGATTTCTTCGACCCTGTATCTGATGAATTGTTTGCTTGCTGTGATTGATTCGGTTGTTGCTGGCTCTCGGGAGCTGGAGGAAACGGATTTTGTTGCGCTTGGGGTGGCGGTACCTGAAGAGGTGCAGCTGGTTGCTGCTGAGGTACTGGTTGCTGCTGAGGCTGCTGTGTATTCGGCGGCACGTATTTTCCCACTTCTCTTACCCACTCCGGGTAGTTACTCTAATGTAATGATATCATTACTTCATCGTCCGGAAGGCCTTGCTTGTCTTTTATGCGCTTGGCTTCGTGTGCGATGGTTTCTATTGAAAAATCAGAGTTGTTTGCAAGGCTCATTATATCAGCTGAAGGGGTGTTTTCGCTAGTGGTTTGCGGTGGGTTTGTTGTCGGCTGTGCAGCAGGCTGTTGTTGCTGCGAAGCTGGGTTGATAACCGATTGATGCATCGACGGGTACGGGTTTATCGTCAGCGGTGTTTGGTCGTCGACTAACGGTTGCGTTTGCGGCGATGGTAGTGCGGCGTACGGATCGGCCGTGGTGGTGCTCTGTGGTTGAGACATCTTGGCAACAAGATCTTGACGATGACGCACGTTCGATTGATCGAGGCGGCTGTCGATTTGATGCGATGTAGTACTGGCATCGTCGAAAATATCTGGTGCTTGCTCGGCTTCAGCCAGAAGCTCGTTGTTCATGGAGTTCTGAGAATCAAAGGCAGCACCAGACACACCTCGTACTGACCAGCCATGGCTGTCGACAACATCCGCTAGGTACGAGAGCCGTTTTGAGGCCTCAGCCTCTGATAGACCGTTAGAACGGCGTGTCTCGACTACCTTTGGTGCGGTTATCTCTATGAGTGCTTGTTGACCGTCCGGATCCCACAGTCGTCTACGAGGTTTTATGTAAAACGATACCAGCGCAGCAAGATATGTTTCCATTGGTTGATCTTTACGAAGCGGCAGCGCGAGTGCACCAAAAAATACGATAACTGGCAAAGGTATAATGATAAGCCCGATGAATAGTTGCGACAACGCATATGCCAGCGCACCGGCTATAACGACGATGATGAGGTAGACGAACTGACGGAAGCTAAACGGGCCAATCAGCTTGTCGTCTGCTTCTACGTCTTGAGGAACTTTATATTGTGCCATAGTAAAAGTGTACCATTAGTTGCCTACGGAGTTCCGCCGCTAGAAGGTGGGAACGGATTGTGTGGAGGGGCCGTCGGCCCGGTAGGTCCAGGTGATGGCGGTGTAGGTGAAGTCGGACTAGGTGGCCGAGCTGGTTTTGCGGCCGCTTTTCTGAATATCTCTAGCCTATCATCATCAAGGGATATCGTTCCTTTACTATACCCGTCGAGCACAGCCTCTGCTTGGTGTTTTTGTAGTGTGTTATTACCAAGTGCATCTTCAAGTCTAGCTGTATCTTGTGATGCAAGCTGCTGCTGATTGAGTCTTGAGATAGTTTTGTCGGCGGCGGCTAGTTCTGCGAATGTGCCTTTACCTTCGCTCCATTGATTCATGACACTATCGTGTTCCTTGTGCTTACCAAGGCCATCAGCTTGAATGCCCTTCTTGAGCGTTTCGTTAAGCTTGACTGAATCTGGTATATCGTTGCCGTTTTTGTCTTTACCTGTCTCAAGTTGCTGGAGCGTTTCGTTAAGCTTTTCACGACCAGTTCTGCCGCCATCTCGAAGTACTTGTGAAGCGGCTCTGGCTGTGTCCATGTCGCCTCGCGCGTTAGCCTTTATTAACAGTTCGCTCGCTCGCTTAGGAAGTGTAGCCGGGTCATCATCCTCTAATAGCGCCTTCGTGTTTCTAATACGCTCGCTTGCGGCCTCTTGTTTCTGATACACAGCGGCAGCGGCTCCTTTGTCGCCGCCGATGGTTTGACCGAAAGGGCTCTCGTCTATGTATTTTTGGCGCGTACCAACGAATGCAGCGATTTTACCTCGTCGTGTGTCTTTTCGGCTCTCGTCTGAGCCCCAGGTAGCTAGTCTACCTTCCCCTCGTCTTCGTTTGACTTTACGCTCTTGCCTTCGTGCACCAAAGGCATTTTTTGCTTCACCAATTCTTCCGTTCATCACATTCTTCTTCGCCACACCGTTCGCTTTATCTTGCAACCCACTCAACTTTCCGCCCACGCTACCGAGCGCGCTGAGTGATCCTTTAATGAGCGCTGGTACAGCAAAAAGCGGTATGGCTAGTACAGATAGAGCGACAATTTTAAGCATGTTCTCGTCGTCACCACTCCCCCCATCGTTCGCAACATTCATGAGAATGTTTGATGCGAGGGCGCTTGCGCCAAATACGATACCAACAACCGGATACACCATGAGCGTAACAGTAAATGCTTTCCACCATTTTTTAAACCAATCTTCTGTATTTGGGAGTAGGAATGCAACAAAAGCTAGGGGAGATATGACGATAAGAAGAATGACGAACGCCTGACGCCCGACGAGAATGAGTAATACCATCGCAAGCGCAAGGAGTACCATTGGTGCTAAAAATAGCGCTGCGATGAGCCCAATCACAACCCCTGCTTTCAAAAGAGCACTAATAACACCAGACCACGTATCTGAAACGGCGCCGTTTGCTGGTCCACCCTCGCCAATATCAATAGAAGAGTTTAATAGCTCGTAGGCGCTGGTGCCTACAATATTGCTGAGGTCAACCATAATCGCACATACGACGTACGAAACGTTTACTAGTATTGCAGCAGCTACTAGTTTCGGTATAAGCTTTTTGATGCCGTAATTTGAAACACCAACTCCAGATATTTGTGAATAAATGATGATCAAAAATGCGATAACAAACGCCACGTTGGCAATGTCACGAAATGCACTCCATGCTTTTGTGGTAGATGGGTCGGTGATAAGCGCTGGGCGTATAGTGAGTAGATTGTCTAAATAGCCAAATGCTTGGTCGTTTATGTCAGCGAGAAAACTCATGAGTGGGCACACAATCCAGCCGACGCCGTCGACGGCACACGATGTTTCGTCAGTATCTTTAATCGTGTTAGTAGACCCGATAGTATCCTCATAATCAGCATCGGGATGGTTTTTGACCCATTCTGCGTAATCTACGGAGTACTTGGTAGCGTCAGCCGCAATGGTTTCACATGAACGTTTTTGATCGTTGAGGCCAGGGTAACTGGTATACACGTTGATCTCATGATCTTTTTTCTCTGCGCTAAAATACCGCTCTTGTGGTTTACCGGTCTCATTGCTGATGGTGGTTATTGTATAATACGAATCACCAGTCTTTTTAGACGGTATTTCTTTAGCATTACAGCCCTTACTATCGGTAAATGCTTCATAGTTAAGCACTGCGTACGCAGGGCCGCTGGCACTTTGCGATAAATCTTTAGTCCCCCATATTTTCGTGAGGTCGAGCCGTGCACTGTCGTCGGGAGGAATATATTTACTGTCTGTAACACTATCTAGGCAGCCAGTTCCATCTTCTTTTTTGCCCCCAAGCGCGCACATCAATTCTTTGCCGCTCATCGAATACTCTCTCATGACAGATTTGACGATTACATTACAGTCAGCTTTACCATTGCCGCTACTTTTTGTCTCGATATCTATATAGCTAGCCGCATGATTTGGTCGGTCTCTAGGTCCGGTGGGGTTCCACATCCAGTCTCCACTCGCAGTATTTGAAACGCTGACTCGACTACGAGATATGGTATCTCGGTCGGACCAATACGGACCCGCGTCTGCATCATCGATACAATTGTATAAACCGGTTAAATACGCCCAGCGTTTTGCACGGGTTTGGGGGTACCAATTGTCTGGGTTGTTCTTAGAATCATCCGCGACAGCAGCGGATACCGTCTGTGGGTCGAATACAAAAGAAAATGCACTTGATAAGACTAAAAAACTGCCGATGACAACAAGATAAGATTTTAGGCTATTTTTTTTAATCATACGTAAAGCGCTTCCACGATAATTTTACCATGAAAGCGCTTTTGTTTATATCTTGTAAGCTACTGTTCTATTATTCTGCTAAATTACGGAAGTCGGCAAGCTTGAGTTCACCGTCCACAACTTCGAATACCCAAGTAGCATGCCCGACTACATTGTCGGGATCAAACCCGTTTTCGTACTGCTCGGCGCCAGCGTTCATCTCTGGGCTATTATCGCCCTCTTTCGATTCAACGGATACTGCTACTAAAGTACCTGGTTCGGCGCTTTCTTCGAATGAAGCGCTACCTTCGAATGTACTAAATCCCCGTTCGTAGACTTCTTTGTCGCCATACTTTGGGTTGGTCGTGCCAAGCTTTATCTTAATTACATTTTCGTGTATCTTGGTATCGTTTTCGACAAATTCAACTAGCTTGGGGTTATTTTCCCAGCCCGGTACCATAATAGCGTCGATATATGATTGGTCTGTAGCTTGTGCAAGCTTGGCGCCAAACTCATCATTACTCATCCCTGCTGCTTCTTCAGACTTGGCTGCTTCTAGCGAGAAGCCAGAATTAATCCATTGACTGCGAAGTTCCATGAAACCATCAGCGATTCCTTGGGGGTCATCTTTGAGGGCTTCATAGTTGAGAGCAGTTGGTGTTTCGGGTGTTTCAAGGTTCTCTGTTTCTTCTGATGATGTTCCTTCACTAGGTCCAGGAACGGCGGGTGCGGATACTCCAGGCTCGGTATTGAACGGTGATTTCTCTACAGCATCGCTATCGCCACCACCAATGGTTTTGTAAGCAATCCCGCCAACTACAATTGCACTCGCAACGCCACCGACAATCCATGAGAGATGACCTGGTCTACCACCAAATTCGTTGCCTACTCTTGATGGGTTTGCGACTCTGTCTTTACTTCGTGCTCTAGATTCGTGTTGTGTACTCATAACTATTGGTAGCTCCTTCTAGGTTCTGCTAAACTTCAGTTGGTTTGTGTTACTACTATACACGATTATGCTATAAATTGCAAGCATGTAATATATACGTCAAGACTTGATTATTATAGTTTTACTTAGCTGTGGCCAGATTTATCAATAGTATAGGTGTCGAAGTACCAGTCCTCATATTCGAATATATCGAGTGGTTGACGCTTTTCGCGGTCAGTTAAGTCGATGTAAGCCGGGTCAATGTAGTTTTCCATCACTTCAAGGCCAGCTTTAACGCGAGGTGCCACCTTGCTCCATACATGCTCATTCTCCCTCAGCTCTGCAAGGTTCTTCAAGAATACAGCCCTGTGCTCGTTGCTGATGTAGTTAGGGTTGGTTGGGTCATCGCTGCTGTCTTTCAGTATATTGATGTAACGAACAGTCTGGACTATATCGAATCCAGCAAGCTTTTCTTGAGACATGCGACCCTTGCGCATATTGCGGTAGAAACCATATTCAGACTGAGTGGTATAGCGGTGAATCTTCGTGTTACCTTGTGCATCGACGTATTTGTGTGTCCCTGGTACAAACCGGCCGTTTTCCATCATCCCCGCGTCAGTTCCAGATATCTGATCGAGCCGCACGCCAGATTTCTGAAGCTCTCCGGCGTACATTTGCTGTAGGTCTCGACTAGTAGCAGCTGTATCGGATTCTAGGTCGGTAAACTCGGTTCTACCGGCCTCAGTCTCGTGGTCGGGGTTGAGTGGGTCGTTGAGTACGTAATATACCTTGTTGCCATCGGCATCTTTTACTTCTTCGCCATTTGCGTCTGTCTTGGTGAAGATACCGGAGTTCGCCACGGTATCAGCAAGCTTGGTATGCGTAATGTGTTGAGCCTTTTTCACGATGTTCATCATCGCACCGTATCGTTGCTCTTTCTTAATCTTTGTATCGCCAGGCTTAAGTCCATGTTCCTTATCATATTTTAAAGTATCACGGTCGACTTCTCGTTGAATAGCTTTAAGGAGCTCGCTTTGCTCATAGCCTTCGTTGCTATAGATAGACCCTTGCTCTGCGGAGTCTTTCATGAGAATATCAGTCATTTCCTGGGTAGCACGTGCATATACTTTCGACGCTCCACTAGGGTCGATACCACCGGCTATCTTTCGCAGGTCTCTCTCGTTATGCAAACGCTTTGTGTAAGACTTCTTTTGCATGTATTCGGCTCGGCTTTCAGCTTCTTTGTAGGCCTCGGTGTTGATGATAGCTTCTTGTATCGCATTCGCGTTATCCACTGCAATGCTATTGCTAGGGTCAATTAGATGGCTGATGTGCGCATTGGTATCTGGATCAATTCCATGAGCACCTTCTGCTCGGATGTTCGATAGCCGCGTATTGAATACTTGCTCGTCGTTTGCTGCCTGTATTTTTGCTTGCTCTGCGGCGATACGGAGATTTTGAATTTCTGGGTTCCGTTCGGATTCTACACTCCAGATGCTCGCGTTATCGTCCTTGAGCTGTTGTTCTTTAGTAGCGTAGCGAGCTTGGTGAACAGCTGAATCTTTCCTCACCTGTAATATGCCGTCGGCGAGGTCTCGCGTCACCTGTGATGCGCCAGAACCAACAGATGCGCTGCCGCTTGTTTCCATATCGATCAGCATTTCTTTAGTCGCACCTTGCGCCCCATCGAGCTGCTTCTCATTTAGGTGCCCACGAGTGCGTACTTGTTGTACGGCTGCATCAGTTTGCGCAAGTGTTTCGTACTGGGCTTCGCCTCTATCGGTCATGGCCTTCATAGCTATTTGTGCTCGCTTTTTATCAGTCGCACGACCTTCGCCAATCGTACGTAGCCCCGCCTCGTAGCTGCCGGCACGGGCGTTTTCGACTATCTCGAAGAACTCTCGTTCACTATGTTCGTTGTGGCCGTCGACCATCGCCGTACTTGCGAGTTTAGCGATATGACCCTTGTGGATCTCTTCTTCTACATGTCGATTATATTGACCTTTCCCAAAGGTTGGCAAATAATTACCGCGGATTCGGTCTTGGAATAGCTGGTCATTCAATCCATCACTGGCGTGCTGGTAGTCTTTGCCAAACCGTTCTTGCATGGCAATTTTCTGGCCTTTTCGTGTACGATCATAAAAGGCATCACCCTGTGACTTATAGGTAGCAGTTTTGCGTTTTCTGTCTTCTGCGCCGTTTGCTCCCAGCATGCGAGCAGCACTCGTGAGAGGGCGTCTTCCCTTCCGCGCCGGATCGACACTGTTTCGACGGGCACGCTCGCGGTGCATTTGCTGGTTTTCGGTTGCCCAGTTTTTGGCTCTATCGAATACCCCTTTGCTTCTGTCGTTGGTCAGACCGGCGATCGTGCTGAATAGTCCACTGCTCAATTTGATGAGGAATGGAGTAATAAACAGCGGTGCAACTTGGACGAGCAATCCTAATATGACGACGGGAAAGATAGTTGCATTTTGAATAATCAGGACGCCCGTGAGCTGCGAAGCTCCGAATATGACAGAAAAGGCTGGGAATATAATCAGCAAGTTCATGAATAGTTTTCTCCAGCGGTTGAACATATCTTCGGTGTTTGGCAATAAGTACGCAACAAATGCTAGTGGTGAGAGCACAATCAGTACGGTTATCAATGCTTGACGAGCAGCTAGTACGGCTACTGCGACAAACACGGCAAACATCGCCGGTATGAGCGCGGCGATAATAAGAAATGCGAATGCTCCGCCGCCGAAGTACGTGGCGGTGGCAAGGCCTGATAGTCCTATGACTCCTGCACCACCACCGAGTGCGTAGGCCGTTGCGGTTTCCCATGATAGTTCGGACGCTTCTGAATTAGCTGCACCGATTTGCTGTTGCATATTTTGAAATACTTCTTGTACAGATGCACCGAGAATGTTTGAGAGGTCAACGGCTATCGAGCAGATCCAATACGATGTATTAACCATCAGCGCCGCGATGACCAAGCGAGGCAACATCTTTTTGATGGTGTAGTTCGAAACAAACGCACCGGATATCTGCGCGTAAATGATAATAAGAAAGGCGATGATAAAACAAATATTTGCAACGCCTTTTACGATGTTCCACATCTGATAGATGCTGTTATCGCCACCCGTAATGGGTGAAACTTCCAAGAAATAACTGAGTAAGCTGTACAGGTAGTCCATGCCACCCGCTATATAGCTAGATACGGGGCATATCAGCCAGCCAATACCGTCAACATCACAAGAGGACGGCTGCAGGGTGGGGTCTGAGCCCCAAGTTTTAGCGTCTATTTCGACATTTTCTGGCGCGGTTAGGTTGCTAAACTTGCCGGTAGTAACGTCATAATCACCTTGCCGATAGGTTGCGCTGGTCGCCTTTGCAAGGTTTGTGCTTGGTGGAAAAAATATGACGTATCCCACAGCGGGTTCTCCGGTTCGAGCATCTGCCGCATCATATGACGTATAGTATATCGTGCCTATTGGCAGCGTCGTTTTGTCGTTTTGGGTAGCTGTTACGGGCCCCTTTAGGTCACGACCTCTGTAGCTGAGCGTGTCATCGCCAGACCATTTGGCTTCGTAGGCGGCAGATACCGGCGCAGACGCCATAATAGCGTACCCAAAACAAGCCACCAGTAAACTGGCTATAAACGTGACAAACTTCCGCTGTGTATTACTACCCAGCGGGGCTCTGACGAGTACATCCCACATATGTGTCTTACATTACCATTTTAAGAGACAAAAGTCAATGCTTTACAGAGATATTTTCCACTTGTCAAAATGCTTGTGATGTACTATCGTATGAATAGTTATGAACATAAAACAAAAAGTCTTACCTATATTCGCAGTTTCATTCCTTATAGCCGGACTCGTGTCTGTATTCGCACCCACTCCAACAGCGAACGCATTGAACAAAACTCAAAAAGAAAATTGCTATAAAAAATGGGCAGGAGCTTACACAGGTAGTTCTGGTGACGGTAGAAAATTAGATGCAAATGGTTTGAAGAAATTTGAAAATTCAAATTGCTATGAAGATAACAAGGGCTCTTGTAAATTGGACAGGTACGAAGACGGCGCGTCTATTCGATGCCAAAAGGCCGATGGTGCGTACGACAACGGTAACGCGGGATGGAACGGCACGAAACCAGCCAGTACTGGTAATGGTGAAAACCCGGAAGCTTTAAACAAAGGTGCAACGGGAACATGTGGTGGCGTTGGTACATCGATAATAAAATGTGACCAAGACAATAGTGGTGACATTGAATCGAACGCAATTTGGGGCTTGCTACTGATAGCTATAAATATTTTGACCGCAGGTATCGGCCTCGTGGCTGTCGGCGGTATCATCTATGCAGCAATACTCTATACGACAGCGCAAGATAAAGCCGCTCAAGTAACGAAGGCAAAGGAAGTCATCTTCAACGTCATACTTGGTCTCGTACTCTTCGCTTTGATGTACGCGTTCTTACAATTCTTAATCCCCGGAGGAGTATTTCAATGATCCGTTTCGCATCGATAAAGATGATGTTCTTTGTACTGTTTGCCGTGTTCACGGTCGCAGTAGTACCGGCTCAGTCGGCATCTGCCGCTACGAAGTGTAACTCGGGATTTCTGACCTTCCCTGCTTGGTATGATAATGGCTTAACAAAACCCTATCCAGGATGTGAGCTAAAGAGCCCATCCGACTTAACGGGTGTCGATAAGGATAAACAAGTATCACGGTACATCACGATTATCGCGCTAAATGTTCTCGAAATAATGATACAGCTTGTTGCGTACATCGCCATTGGGTTTATTATGTACGGGGGGTTCGTGTATCTGACTAATGGCAACAGCAGCGACGGCATATCGTCGGCGCGAAAGATGATACTAAACGCAGTCATTGGCCTTGTCATTTCATTATTAGCCGTCTTTGCTGTTTCGTTCGTATCTAGTAGGATAGGGCTATGAATATGCTTTCTATTCTTGCGGCCCGGATTAACGCCACAGATAACGGTATACCGGTGAATGGCGCAAACGGCGTGGTTGGTGATGTGCTTGAGATTGTGTACTTTTTGGCTGGAATAATCTGCGTTATCGTTATTATTATTGCTGGTATTATATACTCGACTTCAAACGGCGATAGCAGTAGGGTCACCCAAGCAAAGAATGCTATATTGTATGCCATTGTCGGTTTGGTTGTTATTTTGATGGCATTTGCAATTACTGGGTTCATAATAGGAAGGTTTTAACGATGAATACACTGAAAACTTTAATACTATCGATGTTTGCGCTACTGGGCGTACTTGCTGTCTCAACGCCGGCGTACGCGGCAAATGGCGTGTTTAAAGAAGCGTGCAGTGGGTCGAGTTCGGTGGTGTGTAACCAGCAAAAAAATGGTGAGGCAAAAACCCTAACATTCGTTAAACAGATAATTGGTTTGCTGATGGTCGCTATCGGTATAATAAGTGTTATTGTTATCATTGTTGGCGGTATTCGGTTTACCACCTCAAACGGTGATAGTGCAAAAATAAAATCGGCGAAAGACACTATTTTGTATGCGGTTGTCGGACTTATCGTCGCCGTCTTAGCCTTCCCTATCGCCACATTCGTGCTCGATCGATTTCAATAAATAAAAGAAAGGATACATATGAAATATATAAAAACGCTGTTAATCGCTATAGTGCTAAGTCTCGGGGTGTTCGCCCCGCTCTCGGCTACGACTGTTTCGGCATTAGACCCGGCAGGCGAAGCCTTGAAGGGAGTTAATCAATCTGGTGGTACAGGCCAAAAGGCATTACCAAAAACTATTGAGATTGTCGTCAACCTGCTATTTTTCATACTAGGTGTGATAGCGGTGATCATGCTCATCGTTGGTGGTATCAAGTTCACGACGTCAAACGGTGATAGCGGACAAATAAAATCGGCGAAAGACACTATTTTGTATGCGATTATCGGCCTCGTTGTTGCGCTTCTTGCCTATGCAATCGTTCGATTTGTGCTTCAACAGTTCTAATACGGTCCATATATGCTTAACAAAACGGTATAACTCTGCTATAAACATAGATATACTATAAGAAAGGAACAATTTAAAAATATGAAAATATCAATCAAAAATACACTTAAGAGCCTGATGGTTATCCCAGTTCTCGCTTTTGTAGTCGGACTGGCTCCGGTGGCTACTGTGGGCGCTCTAGGTATACAAGGCGGTGCAGATGCTGCAAGAGGCGACGATCAGACTGATTGTCTTGTCGAAAACGCTAACTCGGCATGTACTGATGAGCCGATCTTCAAAACAATCACTAACGTGTTACTGTTCTTGATCGGAGCAATCTCAGTGATCATGCTTATCATCGGTGGTATTCGTTACACAATATCAAACGGTGACAGCGGTGCGGTTACCAGTGCAAAAAATACTATTTTGTATGCAATTATTGGTCTTGTCGTAGCGATTCTAGCATACGCCCTCGTGAACTTCGTTATCACAAGCTTTATTTAATAAAAGTTATCGAAATAAAAAACCCGGTAATTACCGGGTTTTTTATTTGTGCTAGTGAAGTGCTATTGAATAGCAATCTTTTTAGCTTGCTCTTGTTGTACCTTCGGGAAAGAGATAGAAAGCACGCCGTCTTTGAGGGCTGCGTTTGCTTCATCTTCTTTTACCGCTACCGGTAGAGCGACGGTTCGGCTAAATTCACCCCAGTAACATTCCTGGATGTGCCAGTTTGTTGCTGCTGTGTCGTCACCGCTCGATAGTGTTCCGCTGATAGTAAGGATACCGTCAGAGATACTAACATCGAGGTCTTCTTTGTTAACACCAGCTGTGCGAGCTTTTACGACCAACTGGTCATCTGTTTCGTATACGTCTACTGCGAGTTGACCCGGAAAGTCCCCTTGCTCGTCGTCCCAGCTTTCGTCGCTTGGTTGTGCTTGGTCAGCGACCGGAGTCGACTGTTGTTGTGAGCTGCTTTGTGTGAGTTCGTCGTCGTTTAGAAAAGCTGCTGCTAATTCATCTTCGATCAACAAGTCGTCATTTTGTTTACGTGCCATTGATTTCCTCCACTTCCATCTAAGGCTATTGACAGATTGTCTTCTTCAGTATACCCAATGCATAAGCTATAATCAACCAAAGGAGGCCCTTAAACGTAAATAATACAATGATAGACCAACTGCTCAAAATCGTTGCTCCTCACTACTGTTACGGATGCCGTAAAGCCGGCAGTACGTTATGTAGCAATTGTAAATACAACATCATTAGTGAGCCATTTTCTGGGTGTATTGTCTGCCAAAAACCTGCGGGCGAGCGTGGCGTGTGCGGCGCCTGCAGCCCATCGTTTGAACGTGCCTGGTGTGTAAGCGAGCGTACCGATGTCGTGCAGGCAGTACTCGATGGCTACAAGTTTGAACGACAACGATCAAGCTATAAGGCGCTCGGGGCGCTACTAGATGACCACGTATCGGATTTCTCTCATGAACCTGTCGTTGTTGTGCCTATTCCGACTGTAGCGCGCCACATTCGCATTCGCGGATACGATCACACCATGCTAATAGCTCGCCGATTCGCCCGGTTACGTAACGCTCCGCTCGATACTCGCCTGCTAACCAGAAAAACATCGGCCGCGCAGCTTGGTGCTAACCGAAAAAAACGTATCGCTCAAGCAAAAGCGGCCTTTCATGTACGCGGTATTGTATCGGAGACCAGTGTGTATTTATTGATTGATGATATTACCACAACGGGTTCTACGCTGGAGTACGCCGCTCGCGCATTGAAAGGGGCTGGCGCTTCCAGAGTGTGGGTCGCTGTCATAGCTCGACAACCTCTCGACAAATAGCGGCTGTATCTGTTAGAATTATGCGAGTTAACAATTTGGAGAGGTGGCCGAGTGGTTTATGGTACCGGTCTTGAAAACCGGCGTGGTGTTACAGCTACCGAGGGTTCGAATCCCTCCCTCTCCGCCAAATTAAAATACCAACCGAAAGGCTGGTATTTTAATTTGACGAATGGATTGATCTGGTTCCTCGGGCAACAGCTTCAGCTGATGCAAACCGAGGGTTCGGCGTAACGCAGTAAAGAAAAACAAGCTTGATTGTTTTTCGAGCAAGTGCAGGAGCACTTTTCGATTGCGATATCCCTCCCTCTCTGCCATATACATAACCGCGACGAGTGGTTATTTTTTGTTTTAAAAGGCCGGACGCAGATTGAGCTGATACAATCGTACTATGAAAACAATTGATACCAAGCGAATCAAAACAGTGGCATCATATTTTATCATTGCGTATCTCTTGAACTTTTTCTGGGAAACATGGCACGCCGTGTATCTGTATGAAATGCATGCTACCTACTCAATAAAAGCGTATATCGGTATGATTGCGTACGTTTCACTTGTCGACGCATTGTTACTGCTTGGCGTTTTCGCTGTTGGTGCGATGATTTGGAAAAATTTTTCGTGGTACAACGTCATGGATCAACGAAAGAGAGCCTATGTGGTGCTATTGGCGCTTACGATCGCAATCGCAATCGAGATAAAGGGTGTATATCTACTGGACCAATGGTCTTATAATGAGGCGATGCCTGTAGTATTTGGCATAGGAATCAGTCCGTTGTTGCAACTGGCGGTGACGGGATTGCTGTCAATCTGGTTGATTAGGAAAAACTGAAATACGTACAAACCGTATGTTTATGGTCGGTTCGCGTTAAACGTTTGTGCCGCCGCTGCCGCCATCGCCAGTAAAGCTTGCGAGTACGAAGTTGATAATCGCGTACGAAAGTATAGCAATGATGATACCGACAATTGCATAGAGGATAGTGTTTTTCGCTGCGGTCACATTGGCTGAGTTGCCGCCTGAGATCACGTAGCGAAGCCCACCGATGATAATCATGATCACTGATATCGCCCCGAGAACGTACAGTAGTACATCGGTAATTGTCGAGAACACGCCAGTGTTGCCAAACAGATTCCCTGTCTGATCTTGACCGCGTGCCGCCTCAGCGCCGTCTTGGACGGTTCCGATGGCGCCGACGCCTGGGGTAATGATTGCGGCGAGGCTCAGTGCTGAAACCGTAGCCAAAGAGGTAATTTTTTTGAACTCATTTTTTATTGACATAGTCTTCTTTCTGTTGAAACGAATCAAAGTTTATACCTTCATCATACCAAATTACCCCAAAAAGTCTACTCGCGGCCTCTGTTTCGTGCTACAATATTGCAAGTTCAGCTCCGTTGTTTGTAGCATCGGAAAAGAGCAGCCGGTCTCGGCGAATTTACTTCGACGCACCGCGCGATGAGAAAAACCACTGGTTTGTCTCGTGAAATTGGAGGGGTACCCAAGTGGCTTAAGGGGACGGTTTGCTAAATCGTTAGTCCGGAGAGATCTGGAGCGGGAGTTCGAATCTCCCCTCCTCCGCCAAGTAGAAGAATCAGTTCCTTCGGGGTCTGATTTTTTTATTTCCATCATCGTTTTAAAGGGGTCGTTAACATCAAAAGTGATGTTTTTGTTAGTAATTTCAATGTTAGAAACTAGTACGGTTAGAAGACGTTGTCTCAGCTCTGGTTTCGAACATTTGAAAAGCTCAGACATTTGGGTTGCGAGCGATAACAGATAGGATTCGGTGATTTCTAGTCCTTCATCAGTGTTAGAAAGTAGTCGAAGTGTCGCGTTGAGCTGAGATTTCTCTCGCTCTAGTGTTTTTGCTGCTGCTTCATATAATTCCTCTGTAATACTCCCCTTGATGTAACTCATGTAGTTTCGTTCAATGGTCTTCCCAATGCGAGTATGCTGCGTACGTGTTTGAGTGAGGTTGTGTTTGCGGTATTTGTTGTGAGTATCGTGATTAGATTTTAACGCTTGAATAACCTTGGGAACAAAGTGAGGCGGTATAATTACCGCCTCGATTGTACGTTCTATAGGTGGGAGTATGTGTCTTTCAGATACGTTGCTTCCTACACAACGTTCACTTCCAGTGAGAGGACATTTTAAGTATGGACCTCCTCTGACAGGTTGATATGGGGACATTGTACGGGTCTTGCATTTTCCGCAGCGTGCAATGGACTTAAATGTAAACCATTTTGAATCATACTTCGTGGCTTTCCCTCCACCGCGACTATCGTTCGTATCTTGGCATTGGTCAAACAAATCCTTACTGATTATGGGTGGGTATTTATGACCGTACTCCTTGCCGTTGTGAATCATAACACCATAATAAAATGGATTTTTCAGTATTCGCTCTATATTGGCTGTGCAGACAATGCCGCTACCTTTGTAGCTACTGCGTAAACCATCATTATCAAGTGTTTTACCTATCGTTTGATACGGCATTCCCTTTGCACGCATTTCAAATGCTTTTACGATGTATGGTGCGCGTTCAGTGTCAATCTTGATTGTCGTACTGCGTTTACTCCTTCTGACATTTTTGTAGCCTATCGGCGCTTTATGTGGCCAAAATCCATCATTTAGCATTTGGTCGAAGCGACGTCGAACATTATCGCTAGTAGACCGAGCGTAATATTGCGCAAGTGACATACCTATGTCGAGCTGAAACCAAATTTGTGCAGGCGCATATGCATCTACTGTTAGATTGTCGTGTGGGAAATGGAGCTCAATCTTATCTTGTTTCACCAACGACTTCATGTCTGCAACAACTGCTTGTGATGAATCGCGTGTAAGACGGTCAATCTTGTCGAATACTACGATAAGCTTATTTTTATGACACTGCTTTTTGATGTCATCGACAAGTTTTGTGAACTTCACGCGACCGTCTTTAAAAGCGCTTTCATCGAATTCATGATACTCATACTCGGAATTATTATCATCTGCATACTTTTTCAAACGTCGCTCCTGCGCTACCAGAGCTTTTCGTTGCTCCTCGTCTGAAACGCGGGCTATTAGTATCATTTTCATAATTCATCCTCCTTATCGAAATCTTGCAAGACTACGTTACCAAAATCTACCATTCTATCAAAATCTTCTCCTGTCAAGTCACTTGCTTTTATAGGATTAAACTCGGTCAGTGCCTCATCAACTGCTAATACCCAGTTCGAGCGTATCTTAGAAGGCATCACCAATGATGCTTTAAGTCGATACCATGTACTCGTGTCGAACGACCCACCAACGAGGTGACGAAAATCACGAACGCCGATTTGATTGATTATTGTAAGACCAGCAACGGTTGCGAGATTCTGTCTAAGGTTTTGACCGTTGTTACTTACCAGCAAATTATGTAAAATCTCGTAAGGTTTGTCTGCATCCATATCAATTAAGTCAATTGATTTAGTAATATTTTTCCAGTGTTTTACGAGCAGTTGTTGGCATATCTCTTCATGAAACATATTAGCTAATGTCCACTCATCGAGTTCAGGGTAGGTTTGCTTTATTTTCTTGCGGTTGTTTAAACGAATCTCGTAGCGCAAAACGTCTCGCTCATTCCCTACTATCAATTTATCTACTATACTTGAAGGTAATATTGGCTCCTGCTCGTGCGAGCGTTTTACACTTTTACGCGACGTACGCAGGTCGGCTAGTTTATCGTAGAATGCAATGTCGATGGTATTTGCATGAAGATGCAATAAGTACCCATCTCGATAATCAGTGCGATGCACATCGTAAGTCATAGTAATATCTAGTTTTGCAATTGCTGCAATCACGGCACGACACGCAGTAACATGCGGCAGTACTATGTTTTTCGACGGATGGAACACCGAGACATTTGAATTAGCTATCTCTTCGAGTGGGAACGTGTAGCCAGTGAGTTCGTATAAGACACGCTGGAGCGCCTCTACTAAAAAAGGAAGGTCAGCACCCGTTAGCTCCTCAAAATTGTTGCCTCGAAGCAGCTTAGGTGCAGAAAACTCTACACCAAGTTCATAACTTGAAGTAGTGCCGTCGAAACGTTTGTACAGCGTTAACTTTGGTACATATTTACCTAGTTTGGCATACTGCTTCGTCATATTAAGGTTTGTTTTATTGAACCCTCGACTCCGTGTAAGCTGCGGTACTGTAAGAGGACTGAACCGTCCGCAGTCAATTTTCATCGGGTCGAGAACTGGCAGTAGAATCTTTATTGTGTCTACCATTTGAATCCTCCTTGCGTTGTTTTTTACATTCGAGGCTCATCTCGATAAGCACGTCATAAAGAGCAGTAACAGCCTCCACTGACTGCTGGTCTAAATTTATATCGTTGTTTTGCATGCTCGACATGATTTCTCCTCATGTCGAAGTTAGCAGGTCGAAATAGAGCGAGTATCGACCTATCTATTACTCAGTCGATATCGACTCGAAATAATCATCAAGAAATCGAAAGTAACTATCACTTTGACCCACGAGAGCAATCTTTACTTTTTGAGCATCAAGCGCGGCTCTTATTCTTTTGTTTACAAGTCCAACACCGTCGCTAACAGTGCCGCTGTTTTCATTTCCGCCCCAATCATGCAAAACACTTCCCACTTCCACATGGTTTGGGTACGCTTCAAACAGTCTCTTCAGTATCCAGTAAGGCAGACTATTCTTCGGAATTGCTATTGCTACGTCGTCCCACATAAGAACAGGCTCGTCGGTATCATTAAAACGAATACTATTTGGTGTGATGACATTTGTTGCGACAGCGTTAACTACAGTACCAACTAAACTATCGTATAGCGTCATGAATTTATCTAAATCTAGCGCAACAAAATAGTAAGCGGGAAAGTGAGAGTTACTTTGAGTATAGGAAATCAGTATTTCTTGAGTCTGGAGGTATTTAATGGCTTGCTGGTCGTTGTCGTAGTTATTCACGCTGGAGTTTACGCGAATCGGAAGTTCGTTAGGTAAAAGATTGTATCCTTCATATACTCTTTCGACAAAGCTTCTGATGATTTCGAGATTATTTGGAGTGAGTGATGTATTTGATTCTGGTGCCATTCTCTTGCCTTAATGGTTATGCTCTTATTATTGCATACTAAGAATGTGCCAACAGTAAGAGAGTATCTAATTTCAGCTAGTCTATAAACTATTGCTTGCGTTGGAACAAATAAATACCAACAGTTTGACCGCTTATAGCAATTTGCTGACCACTCGCAAGTAACTTATCGCGACTATCTTGATGTGTCTGACGATAGGTGAAGCCAGCTTGCATTAGCTGCCAGCCTTCCTCTTCGATTGCGGTAAGTATTGAACCGACAGGGTCACTCGTTTGCTTTACTCTCGTATCCATCGAATGTGACAGGATATTCAGCAAATTACGACCAATCTCTTCCAAATCGAATGACGTTTGGAAGTACTTCAGTCCATCCTTATGAGCTAGTCGTGCTTGTCCTACGGGTGAAGAATTAAATTCAGCCTCTTCTTGCGCGGCAGCATTGCGTTTTTTTACGTCTTCTCTCCGCGCTTTCTCTTCATCACTCGTATTAAAGAGTCCCATGATATTCTCCTATATTTGATTAAACACTATTTAAATCCTAGTATAATGCGGTTGGTTTAATTTAACGAATACAGCTCAAACTTATTTGGGTTTAAGCCGATGTCTGTATTTACCATCGTGATAATACCGTCGTTTTTTAACTGTGTACCAACTACGCGACCTTCAAGGCTTTGCCAGTTATAATTTTGGAATTGGCTCTTTTTTGTATTGAACTGGAGTACTACATTACGGCTTTTGTTGCCGCGCCCATCGTCGGTAAGTAACGCAAGCTGATATGTGAATTGCTTGCATGTACTGCGCTTAAATAGCGCTATTCCCATATTAATAAACTCTGTCGTAGCCGATGTGCCAACCTGGTCAACATTTATAACGCGTTCTGGCGCTTGTTTAAAACGACACAGTCCCCCATCTAAAGCTGAAGATTCGACCTTCGCTATAGTTGTATCATCTGTGCCATTACCACCTGTTACGAACTCTCTCGAACTTTTTGGCGCGTTATTTTTTGACTTTACGCTATCATTCTTCGAGACACTAGAGCTTGATTCAGGTGAATCATTGCTCAAAGACTTGTACTCGGCTTTCTCTGAGCTAGTTAGTTCGGATTCGTCTTGAATTGTAAAAACAATCGTGGCGGTTGAGTCCAGACCAAAATCGTCGTCTTTATTGGTATAATTTGCGTATTCGGCAATATGCTCGTCTTCGCAGTTGCTATCTCTGACTATATAATCACCGTACGCTCCATCCACCTTAATAGTAGACCAGCCTTTTTCTTTGATTTTCTTGCATGCTTCTTGAACAGTTAAGCCAGTTACATCCACTTTTTCGTAGTCAGGGTTATCGAAGGTGCTATTTTGAGAGTTGCCGCTGCTGGGTATAAATAAAGCCCACGCAAGAACTGCTATAACAACGGCTGAAATGATAAATTTTTTATGATTTTTTACAAAGCTTAGTGCTTTTTTGACGGGTGGCGTGGCGTCTTTATTATTTTTCACAGTAAACTCCTTATCTGCTATGAGGCTGCTAAACAAAAAAGCAGCCACAAGTTTAGGCGTTGAGACCAACAATCGAGCATCACACTCGAACTGTATTCACTTATGGCTGCATTGCTAAGTGCGATGCGAACCATAAAAATGGGTCTAATGTCCGATTGTAGGTCTCAACTCTTTAAACTTACCACAATTATCGCGCTTGTTACAGCGTTAGGTGTACATGGGGGCTTTACTACATGCATACTGCGAATAACGGGGGTTGAAAAAGCATTTAATTCGTATGAAAATATGTTTACTAAAGTGATGGAAAATCAGAACCAAGAATACGACGCCACTTTACGATGGCTGATGCATGGTCACTGTTTTGTTCGCATTCTCTTGCTTCAACTGCGATATTGTATGCAGTTTGAAAAGAGCTAATAACATTCGCACGAGCAGTATAAGTAAGGTATTTGCTAAGTACTCCAGACTGCCCACCTGGGTCATTAACATCAAGTAGACCAGTTGCATTCTGAAAAAAATCTCGAAGATTTAGGTCTTGGTATGTTCCTATAGATTCAAACATAGCGGCTGCCATAGTTTCAAGATGGAAAGACGATAGTCTACTTGAGTGCTCGCTGTTCCATTTTTTTAATAGCTTTACAAGGTCTTTCAAGCGATAGTCTAGTTGTTTATGTCGCGAGAAAAACCAATCATTTGCCGTTTCTGGAGATGTAAAAATCCAACCGCCTTTACCGTCAGGTAGCTTATAAGTGGTTGTGTTTACTCTCACTACTGGTGCTATATCTACATGTCCGTAGGCTTTATAAAAGACTCTAACGGCTTGTCCGCGCGTGCCAACAACCTGGGTTCTGTAGCCGTTGTAAGCATTGCGAACGCGCGTGATAAATGAGAAAGAGTCAGAATTGTATTTCCATTGAGCATTCATGTTAAATGAAAACTCCGACAGAATATCGAGGTCACTGACGGGTGTAATCATTGTACGCTTCGATGCTGAGCCCATGTATTTTGCTTGCACAAACGTGACCTCATTCGTCACGGGAAAGGACGCCCCGAGGTCGGATTTAGCTTCCTTGAGGCGACTTGGAAAAATCGTTTCGTAACAGTAATCACTGGGCGTGATATCTTTTATGAACTGCTTAAAAGATGAGTTAATGTTTGCCATGGCTATCCCCTGTGTTGAATAAATTATCGGCGACTGCATTCATCGCAGCCTCATTTTTATCACGAAGTGCCCCGTAAAGGATATTAGGTAGGTAAGGTGTCGTAAGTCTCAATTCAAATGTTCGTTGCTGCCAGTGTTCAATGTGCGGTTCAACATCTTCATTATTGATGATGACATCTTCAATTTCTTTAGCGAGAGACCTTCGTTGCTTGCTGGCATTTATCACGTTAAGCCAATTCTCGAAGTTATCTAATAGCCCAGGTAGAATGGGGATTATGATACCTAGCACTAAGTTCGCCGATGATAGTCCGCGATATATTCCGAATGCGACTATGCATATGAGCCAGAGTATCGTAAGAGTTAGAACCAATGACGAATTTGCGCGCAAGAGCCTATCAGTGTACGCAGCGTTTGCGCGTTGGGCTACAGCAGTATTTAGTGCATCGCTTTTTGATGTATTAAGTGGATACCAGTCACGGAGACGCTCATTATCAATTGCTGCGTCAAAATCTGATTTGCTAGGAAGCAAGTCGGCTCGTTCCTCTAGTGTTGGAGGGTCGAGCTTTCTAATATTATTTTCGATACCAAAGACTAGACAGTCGAACTCATTTTGAATGAGTGCTGCTTGACGCGAGTAGGTTTTCTCACGGTTAGCAAACCACGTACGAGAGAGCGTCAACCAAACAGCGGATACTGCAGCTATATAAAATGCCGCAGATAACAGAAAGAATGTGATTACTGGGCTAGCTATACCAAGAATGAGTACTCCTATGATGCGCAATTTCCCCCAGTGTTTCGACCTGTCGTAAAGTTTTCTCTGGATGTAAAGCAGTTCAAGCGCTTTGTCACTATTTTGTCTTTTACTTAGGGTGCTCACTTTCGTATTCTCCTTGAAGATTATTATAGCAACTTAGTTTCACTGCACGATGGTATGATTTTTAAAAAACTATTCTCTGCCAATAGTGACATGAATGCAGGGTTGTTTTTGAGTTCAATTGCACCTGTTTGCAACGCATCCACATACCCCCGCCAAATGAAAACAGCTCGATCAAATGATCGGGCTTTTTTCATACCACCGGTGGTGGTGAGATACAAACTCCGCGCTGATTTTGCTCGCTTTGCTCACAAAATGCGGGAGTATCGCTTCGGGCTAAAGCCCTTCGCTCCTCCGCTCGAAAGGGACACGTGCAAGCACGAGTTTCCTTTCTCGCTGCGCCGAATCTTCCGAGCGGTGACGAGACTCCCGCGTTTTGCGAAGCAAAACTAGCGTGGAGTTCGGTGCAGCGACGTGAAATTCTGCGAAAGCTCGCTTATGGCAGAACAAATGAGCGGAAGAGGCACTAAGGCCGATATCTCCTCGAATTTTATTCCTCTCCTCCGCCGAGCATAAGCACCACGTTGATTAGATTTAATCGAGACGCTTGTTAAGCGGCTGCTTTCAGTCTGTTTGCTTGACGCCATTTTTCTTCAGCATCGGTTAATTCGTCACGAACATGTTCTCGCCAGCTTGGGTTTAAGCGGGCTGCTATTGTGGATGGCGGTAAACCTGCTTCTACTAACTTGCCTATACGTGCTGCGACTCGCGATGAGGAGTAGTTATCTTTATCATCTTCAGGCTCTACTTGCTGGATTGCGTCTATGATGTGTTGGGGATTTGCTCCAGCTTCGAGGAGTGCATCTACTTCTTTATCGGATATTGGGATACTTCGTGCTTCGATTTTTTCCATCTGTTGCCATTGTTCTGTTCCCCGTTCGGCACCATAGCTAATTTTTACAATTTCTAATTTTTCTTCTAGTCTTTGGCCACCGATTTTTCGGAGAATCATGTCTGGGTCAAATCCACTCTCTAATAATTCGTCCATTTGTAGGCCTTTCACTGAGCCGTGCTCTGCTAGGTAGGCATCAATCATGCTCGCCGTCTCTTGACCTGCAATTGGCACAGCATCGATAGTGGCATCAGCTTCACTATCAATTGTTATAGTCTTATCTGCTGCTTCAGCACCTAAGTGCATACACACTTCGGCAATCTCTTCAGGTGAAATAGTACGTTCGCCATCTTCGTCGTTTTGTCCGGGTATCTCGGTCATTATGTTAGTGTCCTCTTTTTGTTTTTTATTCAACTAATTAAAACATTAGCATAATTATGGCATATTGTCAACAGAGTACATGCTTTCTTACTTCTCGGTTCGCAACTCATCATCCTTCCCTCCACGAAACCTATCCTCATTACAGCTTCATCTTTGTTGTTATAATAATTCCATGACAAAGACAAATAACGGCCGTACGATTGAATCGTACAATAGCCACATTCAAGAATATCTTGATAATACTGTGCGCCAAGTTTCAGGTACGAACAAAGAATGGCTCGACCGTACATTTAAAAACGTCGCGACCGATGCGCACATACTTGAACTCGGCAGTGCCTTTGGTCGAGATGCCGCGTATCTCAAAACGAAGGGCTATCACGTACAGTGCACGGATGCTGCCGAAGGATTTGTAAGTTTGCTCCAAGAAGAGGGGTTTGACGCTCGTTTGCTGAATGCCATTACAGATGAGTTGCCGCAGGGTTCGGATGTTGTACTAGCAAATGCCGTGCTCCTCCATTTCACGCGAGATGAAGCGGCTACAGTTATCGAAAAGGTATACAAGTCACTTACCGAAGGCGGAACGTTCGCTTTTACCCTGAGGCCAGGCGAAGGTGAAGAATGGTCTGAAGATAAACTTGGCGCACCACGATTCTTTACCTACTGGACTGAAGGTCAAATACACGAACTGCTAGAGAGTAAAGGCTACGACGACGTCATAGTATGGACTGACCGGGCTCTTGGGATTCAAATTATCGCTAAGAAAGCTGACTCGTAAATGGCTGAGGTAATGCTTCCGACAATTCAGGAGATTGAGGCTCTACACAAAAAACATGCGCCAAATGAAGCTGTTTTTGAACTGGTATGGACACACTGCCGCATTGTCAGCGATATTGCAATGCAACTCGCGAAAAGCTCTGGCGTAACGATTGATAGTGATGTAGTTCAGGTAGGCTGCCTACTACACGATATCGGTGTGTATTCGTTGTTTGATGAAAATGGCTTCGAGAACGTTAAAGCGTATATTACACACGGGGTTCGTGGTGAGGAAATACTGAAAAATGAAGGATTTAGTGAGTCTATATGGCGGTTTGCTTCTCATCACACTGGCGCTGGTATAACTAAAAAAGAAATTGTGGCAGATAAGTTACCCCTCCCTCATGAAGACTTTCTTGCCGAAACGACAGATGAAGAACTGGTGATGTATGCAGACAAGTTTCATTCAAAGACTAAGCCGCCGTATTTCAACACCCACGAATTTTATACAGACTACACTGCACGGTTCGGTGAGGAATCTAGCGCAAGTTTTGCAGCATTGACCGCAAAGTTTGGCAAGCCAGATCTTGCACCACTTATCAAAAAGTACGGACACGCACTGCGGGATAGGTAGAACTAACTTTTGATGGTTCGCAACCGGTCATACAACTTCCGCTACGAAGCTTATACTTAAAATGAAGTCACGAATGAGTAATGTATATAACGCTATCGCCTCGAATGTACAGATTTGTAAACGTAGAGACCAAACAACAATACCGCAGCGACTAAGACTCCACCCCATTGTATTACCATCTCTGACGCTGCAGGGGATGTGCCCTCGGCATCAACTCGGTAACCAGTAGCGATTCCTGATGCAATTGCAATTAATCCTATACCAAACGCTAGACCTAATATGAAGGAGAACATTGAATGATTTTGCATGTGTACCTCATTTCCTGCATTAATCATACGGTGCGCTATATTGTTAAGCAAGTGAGCTGTTTTTTGGGTAGTCTCTAGATCCACATAGCGATATCTGTACGCCTAAGAACCCTGCTCATGCTATACTTATTTTATGCAACCGAACGATCCACAGCCGTCGCTGCCAGAGGAGCAGCCGCAAGCATATGCTGCGCCAGTTCCACCTGTGCCGCAACAATCTCAGGATCAATCTCAGCCGGTGCTTCAACCGGATCCGACTCCCGTTCAGCAATTTGAGCCGCAACCCAATCCAATTCAGGAGCCAGCGCAGCCAACTCCGGCCGTTGCCCCAGTGCAGTTCCAACAACCACCCGCCCCTGTTGCGCCAGAACCTGCCCAGCAGCCTGCCTCATCGGTGAATGTGCAACAATCACAGCCGTACAATCCGCCGGAACAGCCTACCCCTTTCAAGCAACCAGCCGTTCAACCCGTGCCAACCGTGAGTGAGGCACAGCCGCAGCCGCAATCTACGGACGTAGAGCCGATACAGCCAGTTGAGCCCCAACCAGTAAATGCAGACCAGCCAACTCAACTGACGGCGGTAGCGCCAGTTACTTGGCAAGCAAAAGAGTACTTGCAACAGCATAAACCACCGCTGTGGTATGTATTATTTGCGATCGTCGTCGTAGCATTCGTCGGCGTTGCTCTGTGGCTACAGGCATGGACGTTTGCCGTGCTCGTTCCTATAATGGCGGCGGCACTTGCTGTGTACGCTCACCGACCGCCGCGGATCGTTACCTATAGCGTGAGCGAAAAAGGCTTAACAATCAACGACCAGCTTCATCCTATGGGTGAATTCAAATCATTTGGCGTACTGCCAGATAGCGAGCTACACTCGCTAATGCTTGTGCCGGTAAAACGATTTCGCCCCGGTGTCACGTTATACTTTCCCGAAGAAGTTGGTGAACCGTTGGTCGATATGCTTGGTGCATATTTGCCAATGCAAGACTTGCACGTCGACATGGTCGACAAAGTTATTCATAAACTACGCATCTAATATTGCCAGTATTACCCCTGTCGTGATACAGTAGTCTGAGTTTGCTAGTAGCAAAAGTACCTTATAAAAATCGTGAACGAAAGTTCACGAGCATGGACCCGTAGCTCAGCTGGATAGAGCGTTGGCTTGCGGAGCCAAAGGTCGCAAGTTCGAATCTTGCCGGGTTCACCAATAAAAATACCTCATCGAAAGATGGGGTCTTTTTATTGGTATTCTGTTGGATTCAAACTTGCGACACGGCAGTCTATGGCTGACGTACGTCGCAAGTTCGGTGTAGTGAACGAAATGAAAAGGGATTTATCCATTTCGTGAATGAACGAAAGAGCGAGCCATGCGAGCGATATCTTGCCGAGTGTCTCTTTTTTGTTTGTTATCATGAAGACATGCGAAAAGTTAAAAATATCATTTTGATTATGCTCAAACGAACTAAACGATTTTCCAAACGACAGGCTGTTAATAAACAATCCATTCATCACGACATACCCTATTTTGCCCAGTGGGAGTCCCCGGAGTTAATTGAAAAAATTTTGACTAATAAGATAAGTGCGCAGGACGACCCAAACTGGACAAATTCAGGCGCAAAAACAAAAAAGGAATATGAATTGTGGAGTGCAATCGGTTGTGGAATGGCCTGCACCAAAATGATAATCGCGTATAGAAATCATAGAACTATACCGCTTGTGAAACTAGGTAGCACGTGTCTATCGTACGGAGGTTACACTGAGCCTCTCGAAGAATCTGCGGGTTTAATCTACAAACCGTTTGTACGATTTCTTAAGGTAGAATACGGCTTAACTGCTGAGTCCGTCTTGCCTCTATTATTTGAAGAAATTATTGATGAATTGTCGAACGGAAACCTCATCATAGCATCAGTCAGCCCACATATTCGGCATCAAAATAGTACACTTACAACAGGCGGTCACCTTGTTCTGGTGCATGGCTACGACCTAGAAAAGAAATCATTATTCTTCCATAATCCTTCCGGGTTTATTCCCGAAATGCAATCAAATGTAGTAATATCGTTTGCTGACTTTAAGAAGTTTTATGCTAACCGTGGTGTTATCGTGTACTAGCCGGTACACTGGAACGCATGACACACATCATCTGCTCACACGGCTTTGGCGTTACCAAAACTGGACGCGGGTTGTTTACCGATATTGCCGCCGCCCTGCCCGAACACACATTTGAACTATTTGATTACAATATCGTGCACGGTAATGGAGATATCGAGGTAGCGACGCTCGATGAGCAAGCTGTCACCTTGCAAGGTGTTATTGATGCTGCTCCAGAACAGTCGGTCCTTCTGTGTCATTCTCAGGGTAGTATGATTGCCGGCATGGTCGACTTGCACTCAGTCGCAAAGGTTATTATGCTGGCTCCCCCACTATCTGAAAGCGTGCAATCTGTTATGAGTATGTTGTCGGCGCGGGTCGAGAGCAACGCCTCTCGTCCACAGGAAATTATTCTGATTCCTCGTAAAGACGGCACCAATACACTGGTTTCGACGACGTACATAGAAGAAATGATGAACACTGATCCAAAAAATTTGTATCACATCGTCGCGAGCACCACGCCGACGGTAATTGTGAACGCACTCGATGATGAGCTAGTGGGCAACACATCGTTCAGCGACATCACGGTTCAGCAAATCGATTTACCGGCTGACCACAATTTTACGGGAGCAGCACGCAATGAGCTGATTGCAATCCTTAAAGACTCCCTACGTACCGAAACAATGCAGCCTCTTGAAACGATATAACCTCTTGAACTCGGTGTGCCACGACGTGGTTAGTATAATTGTAGAACGATGATATACTAAAAATAACAATAAGAATTAAAGGAGTACTATGGCAGATCAAGAACCGCGAAAAGAAGTTATTGTCGAACGAGAGCGCAGCTCGCACACTGGATTAATCGTTGGTGTCGTCGTTGTAGTCGTACTTATCGTGATTGCTATATACGGACTTCCGATGCTCACAGGCGGTGGTTCAACGCCGAATGTTGAAGTTACCCCGACTACCGGACAATAATCAATCTAACACTATTTATTTAGGAGACTATCATGGACGAAGAACAGAAAACTGAAGTACGACAGACGAACCAACAGGTTGGTGATACAAATGTTCAGACTGAACACGTGCGCACCGATAACAAAGCATCGGGTGTCGTTGTGGCGCAAAGAGTCATCTATTACCTCGGTGGATTATTGATTGCTGTTTTGGCGCTTCGGCTACTTTTCCAGCTACTTGGCGCAAACCAAGGTAGTACCTTTGTTGATATGCTGTACGGTGTTAGCGGTGTATTCGTAGCACCATTCTTTGGTATTTTTGGTGATCCAAGCTATGGCAACTCACAGTTTGAAACGTCGACCTTTGTCGCGATTATCATCTACGGCTTGCTAACGGTAGGTGTTGCAAAGCTACTGACGCTCGGACAAAAAAATCCTGAAGTATAGACGCTAGCTAAAATTCGCGCTCAATGTGTAATAACCGCAGTGTATCAGTTTGATCCTGCGGTTGTTGCGTGCATAGGTAGGCGAAGTGTGATGCTACGTAGCCACTACTGACAGCATTGGCGGCCTCGACGTGACTGGCCGAATAGAACGGTTTGGTACCGCTTTTTGTGAGCTTGTAGAGCTTGGTTGTGCCATATTTATTGTTGTCACATTTTTGCGTGTAATATGTTCCAACTTCGTCGGTCGGCGAACTACTCGACAGATAGTCGCCCATCGAAACCTGGGCGAAGGCGTATTGTATATCTCGAAAATATGGGGCTGTCACGCGATTTGTCACCGCAGAAGCATCGACGGTACCGAACCCAAGCGTATTTGAACGACTGGTGGAAATAGATAGGCGATTGAGGTTCTCGGATACGGCAGCATACTGTTGTTGCGGTGTCATGGTTGGGCTCTGAGACAGGAGGCGTGTTAATAATCCAGATACTAATGGGGCAGAAAATGAGGTGCCATTTATATTGCTCGCATATCCAGACGTGCCATTACTCGCGCTCCAGGTTGGGCTAGTGAGATTGGTACCAGGTGCTATAAAGTCGAGGTTGGCGCCGTATGAACTGAATGAGGCTCGTTGGTTTGACTCGTTGAGCGCGCCAACAGCAATGACTTCGGGGTAATTCGCTGGGTAGACAATACAGTCACAGCCATCGTTCCCCGCAGAGGCAACCACGGTGATACCCTGTTTGATTGCTGCCTGTACCGCTTGACGCACGTACGGGTCGGAGCCGGCGCCGCCGAGGCTAAGGCTAATCACATCAACATTTCGTGATACAGCATAATAAATCGATCGTCCAACTGTGCGGGTGTCGCCGTATTCATCGTCATCAATGGCTTGGATTGGTAAAATTTTTGTTTTCCAGTCCACTCCCGCGATTCCCTTGCCGTTATTGCCAGTTGCGGCTGCGATGCCAGCCGTCAGTGTACCGTGGGTTGTGCCAGTGCCGTTTGGATTGATTTCCCCGGCTTGTACCGAGTTATCATAGTTTGTAAAATCCCAGCCGGTGACGTCATCCACATAGCCATTGCTGTCGTCGTCGATAAGGTTGCAACTCTTTGTCAGTGGTTTAGACTGAGCGGTGCAATTGAGCCGTGATGGGTTTTCGAGCGTGGTTGCACCAGATTCGTTGTCGACAATAGTGTCGAAATCGTCATCTATTAGATTACACGACGCATCGAGCGCCAAATTTCTATCTGTACAATTTAGTTTTGAGGCCGATTCGGTAGTTGCTATTCCCTGCTCGCCGGCATTCGTAGCCCAGCGATTGGCAAATTCTTCGTGTTTGAGGCCAAATCCAGTGTCGATGACTGCTAATGTCGTTTCATTGTCGCCCTGTGGAATATCCCATGCTTGTGGCAGTTTTGTGTTTTGAACCCACCATTGATTCGCGTTCGGGTCGTTTGGGATAGCCGTTGGTTTGTACGTTTGCAGTGGGTACAGCTGATTATCGATTCGAACGAGTTTGGGTGTGGTTGATTCATCTCGCACAAACGCAGGATCTGTTTTCTGAGATGGAGTGTTTGATGCAGTCACCGTACGACTATCTGTCGAGTCGGTACCATCTTGCGTGGTCGATCGGGCTTGGGCTGATTTCTTCTGCAGAGCCGAACCGTCAGTTACGACCGTATCGATACTTCTACCATCTTGAGGTGCTTCAGCTATACTATTTGGGTCGGTTGGTCCCATTTTTGACACCGAAACAAACGCCAGTGCGATAAGCGGCAAGCTGATGAGAGATAGTAATGCGAGGCGAGAATGTTTTTTCATGTTTGTGTAGGTACCGTTTATGTATATTATACCACGCTCGGACTGCATCTATATGATTCGTCGTATTCAGACCGATACATGTGCTAAAATTTAGCAATACGGAGAGGTGCAGGAGTGGTTGAACTGGCTTGTCTCGAAAACAAGTGAGCCAGCAATGGTTCCGAGGGTTCGAATCCCTCTCTCTCCGCCAGGATTGACTCTGAGATTGTTTACTTGAACGCCTGGACAACGTTATTAAAATCGTCCTTGAGCCCCTTAGAATCGTACGCAAAATCTGTCAGCACGTTGTCCTTCCGCCGAGTTACGACGTCGCGAACAATTCGTAGTAGTAAGCCAAACCGTGTCAGTCCAATAGTATCGGCAATTTTTTCAGTTCTATCTATAAAACTCTTGACGACACGCTGTTGTTCTTCTGTTTGTTCTGGCCGCAGCTTATCGATCGTAAAATGCAGGATTAACCATACGATGCTACCAATAATCCCGTAGGCTATCACAACAATCATCAATAACCACCACCAGCCACTAACAGCGGCTATCAGGTAGGCAGTGCCAGCAAGTGCGACAACAAATACGAGTGCAGCGGTAATTTCAAATGGTCGAAGTGCTTTCGTGGCATAGGCTGAAAGGACGGCGCGACTGGCAAGAGTGGTTGCATTCATACCTCTAGTATACCGTTTTGGTGTCGCGCGGTATACTAATTGCATGGAAGAAACTATTTTTACAAAGATTATCAACGGAGACATTCCGTGTCACAAAATTTATGAAGACGAGCAAACGCTGGCATTTTTAGATATCCACCCGGATAACGAAGGCCATACGTTGGTCATTCCCAAAAAACCAGTTGAGTTCGTCTGGGACCTCGATAGCGAGACATATTTGGCGCTGATGAGTACCGTACAAAAGGTGGCGCTACGACTTCGTGATGTGTTGGCGTACGCCTATGTCCATGAGCGGGTTGTTGGTACTGATGTGCCACATGCACATGTTCACCTGGTGCCATTTGACGTAACCACGCAAACGTACACTCCGGAGGGGCTGAGTGCACAAGCAGAGGATGCGACGCTCGAGGCACTGGCAGCACGGTTACGATTCGAATGATAACAATCGTCGCTATTGGCAAGAAGCACGAGCAATGGGTAGAAGACGGTATACAGCGCTACGAAAAGCGCCTGAAGAAGCCGTTTGATGTTGAATGGGTACTTTTACCACATTCGTCGCTAGAAAACGTCCAGGCCCGCGAGGAAGAGTCTCAGCGAATACTATCGAAGCTAGCTACAGACGCATTTGTTGTGCTAATGGATGAAACGGGTAAAAATGTTTCGACGCCAGACATCGCTTCCCTGTTGGAACTACAATTTGTAAATGCAAAGTCGGTAGTTATCGTGATCGGTGGAGCGTACGGTGTAAATGCACGACTTATAAGTAGAGCGGATTATGTATGGTCCCTATCGAAGTTAGTATTCCCTCATCAGCTAGTAAGGCTCATGCTGACTGAGCAACTCTACCGCTCTCAGGAGATAGCAAGTGGCGGGAAATACCACCACGTTTAGTTGATTGTGTATCTGCACCATCGTGCAGTTCCATCAGCGAATACCTGAGTTGATAAATAATTTGCGCCACCAATCTCTGGGCAATTGGTTGTGCCGCTCATACGCAGACCTATCCCCCCTCCGTTGCTGATATAGTTATTGAAGTTGTATATACCCCCCGTTAAAACTGCACTTCCATCGAAGTCTCCACTTTTGAGGGTGGGAGTGGGTATGTTGCCTTTAAAATAGGGCTCGAGTAGCACAGAATTTAGGTTACTCCTATTCTCAGTGTATGATGCTGAAGTGCTATGACAATCTCCGTTTGAAGTATAACCCTCTCCTAAACATGATGTTACCTGGGGCACTGTTCCATTATCAACTTTATATAACTTCATGGCTTTGATATAAGCTGTTGCGGCAGCAACAGTTTTGGAGTTATCGGCTCTGTTTTGCATACCGTTATACGCAACTATAGAGATAGCCGCTAGTATCGCGATAACAACGATGACTATTAGAAGTTCGACGATAGTGAAACCGCTCTTGGTTTTATCCATACGTTTATTGTGCCATATGCACTCTACATGGCCAAATACTGATGCAAGACATATACTTGACATTATTAATAGCTTATGCTAATATACGAACTGTAATAACCATAAAAAACAAACATATGACTAAAGCAGACACTACAAAGATCGCCTCATTCTCACTCGCGTTTATTGTGCTCGTTGGTATTACGCTGCACGACACCAAACTCGATACGCTGACAAAATTTGTCATCGCATTGCCTGCCGTCATGGCCGTGTATGAAGGTGCACAGTTTATTCATTTAAACAGTGATTCACATACGCACGTTGAACGCGTATCGCTCAAGAGTACCGTAAAGAAGTTCACCGGTGTTTCCCCTAAGCTGCAAGCCCGTGAAGAAAAAGATTCGAAAGCCCGCAAGGTTACCAATGAGCCAAAGGGTTATCACCCGTTTGATAACTACAATATGCCAATCATAGCGTAGGCTGTGCAACGTCAATAAAGGAAACGATTAGTTGTGCAACGATTCGAGTTCGGCTTGTAGCCGTACGATTCGCTCTTCGAGTGCTGCTAGCTCTGCTTTCGACTCATCAACCAGCGCCTGAGGTGCTTTTGTAATATAGTTTTCGCTCGCCAGGCGGTTTTTTAGTCGCCCTGCTTGCTGGTGCTCTTGCGCTAAGCGAACTTCAAGGTTCGATAAATGATCGTCTAGTGTTTTCTGGTCGATGTCGAGCCATGCTTCCCTACCGGAATTTGCAAGGCGAACGCCGCGTGGCTGATCAGTGTGCGTAATGTTTTTTAGTCGCGCTAACGAAGCAATCAAATCGCTGTTTTCTTCGATGAGGCTGTCGGTGCCATAGAGCAAATCGAACGAGTCATTGCCGGGCATCTCACTGGCAACAAAACGAATTTCACTAACAAGCTTTTGCACTCGGCCGAATTCGGCAGCGGCAATCTCGTCGTATTCGAGGGGTTCTGGCCAATTCATTGAGATAAGTTGGCCGCTGCACCAGGGAACAGTCTGCCAAATAGTCTCGGTGACAAACGGTGCAAAGGGATGTGTAATGCGCAGTGTTGTATCGAGTACCCACGCCAGCATGTCTGGATCGTGCTGGCTTTTGCTGGCTTCAATGTACCAGTCGGCCACGTTGCTCCACAGTGAGTGGTAGACTGTCTCGGCAGCTTCAGCAAAACGGTACGCAGTAACGTGTGACTGCAGATTACTCGCGGCAGTATTTAGTTCGCGGACAATCCAGTGGTCGGCTAATGTCTTCGTTATTGGCGTCTTCATCTGGTACTCGTCGTCTAACTTGTCTTCAATAAATCGAGCCACATTCCATAGCTTGTTGCAGAAATTTCGTCCAGCGATAACTTTTGAGTCTGAAAACGCCTGGTCCTGCCCTGCGCTTCTTGAAACGAGTAGGCCGAGTCGGAGCGCATCTGAGCCATATTCGCTCAGCAGTTCTAGCGGGTTAATCACATTACCCTTACTCTTGCTCATCTTTACACCATGTTTATCGAGTACGAGGCCGTGCAAATAGACGTCTTTGAACGGCACTTCACCGGTCACCTTTAGGCCCATCATAATCATGCGTGAGACCCACGGGAACAATATATCGTGCCCGGTTTCTAGAACGCTGTTTGGATAAAATCGGGCGAATTCACCGTTCGTTTGCTGGTCGGTAGTAATAAATGGCCATTGCGCACTAGAGAACCAGGTGTCAAAGGTGTCCTCTTCCCTACTATATGTTTTCCCATCGACAGTAATCGTTCGTTCATCAACTCGTTCGTCGAAAATCCAGTCGTTTGTATCTCGCACGTTCTGAAACGCTGGAATCGGTATCCCCCACGGGATTTGACGACTAAGATTCCAGTCCTTCAACCCTTCCAGATAATGGACAAGCGCTTTCTTTTTCGAAGCCGGGTGGAAAGTGATACGATTGTCATTTAGTGCTTGAATCGCATCCTGTGCGAGTGATTCCATGCGAATGAACCATTGCTCTTTGAGCATAGGCTCGATGATGGTATTACACTTGTAACAGTGGCCAACCTGGTGTTCAATCGTTTTTTCACCGCGCAGTAGCTCTTGTGCCTTCAGCGCCGCTAGCACTCGTTTCCGGGCATCAGAAATCGATATTCCTTCGAACTGTCGAGGGACATTTTGCATTTTGCCGTCAAACCCTATGACTCGCACAGACTCGAGGCCGTGCCGCTTCCCTATTTCGTAATCGTTTGGGTCGTGGGCGGGGGTTATTTTGACTGCACCGGTGCCGTACTTGGCGTCTACGTACTCGTCAGCAACGACCGGGATTTCTTTATCCAAAATAGGAAGAACAACTTTTGATCCAATCAGATGCTTATACCGCTCATCATCGGGGTGTACAGCGACGGCAACGTCTCCCAAAAGAGTTTCGGGTCGTGTTGTTGCAACAATAATCTCGTCGATATGGTCGATAGACGGATACGCGATGTTCCACAGTGTACTCTTTTCAGTTGTGTGATTTACTTCGATATCTGAAAATCCAGTTTGGTGTGTTGTACAATAGTTTACGATTCGTTCACCTCTGTAAATGAGGTCATCGTCCCATAGTTTTTTAAAGGTACTGTAGGTTGTTTCAATTACCTTTTTATCGAGGGTGAATACGCCGTTTTTCCAGTCGGCACTCGCACCAAGTGCACGAAGCTGCAGCTCCATACTCCCCCGTTGCTTGTCGACAAAATTCCAGACCTGAGCGTATAGCTGCTCACGTGTAAAATCGAACCGACTTTTTCGTTGTTTCTCTAGCTCTTTCTCGTAGACGACCCATGTTTCGAAGCCGGCATGGTCGGCGCCGGGAATGTATACTGCGTCTCTTCCCTGCATTCTATGAAAACGAGTTAAAACATCCTCAGTTGCCACCATTAGTGCATGACCAATGTGAAGGCTACCATTTGCGTTCGGCGGCGGCATAATAACAGCGAACGGCTCACCACTGCCGGTTGGTCGAAATGCGCCCGATGTTTCCCACATGGCGTATATATTTGGTTCGTACTGGTCTGGTTGGTATGTTTTTGCTAGATTCATGTTCAATAACGCTTTTCACGTGATAAGCGTGTCTCCCTCTGATTTGTATACGTATTATATCACGATTTGTGATGTATAGTTTGTTACACCCAGGTTGTGTCATTCATCGATAGTCGAGGAAGCGTGCTGAGTACGTAGGGATCAGATGGAGATACCGTTTGCGACTGAAAGTAGCCGAGTGAGGCGACCATGGCGCCGTTATCTGTGCAGAGTTGGATAGGGGCGTATTGCACATCGATAGGTAAACGCTCAGACAGCTGCTTGCGCAATTCTGTGTTTGCCGCGACGCCACCGGCAATCACCACCGAAGCAGGTGAGTGCTCTATATATGCCTTTTGGGTGGCATCAACCAGGGTCTTGACCGCAGAAAACTGAAAGCTAGCCGCAAAATCGTTGACTTGGCTCTGCGTTAAGCGTTGTGAAAGCTGGTGAGAAGGGAAGGTGTAATCGACGCCAACCTCGCGTTGAATAGCCCGTAGAACTGCGGTTTTTGGGCCTGAAAAGCTAAAATCGTAGGGGTTTTGCAGCCGAGCTCTCGCGATGGTGTGTGCGCTGCTATCTCCGGCGAGGGCGGCTTTGGCTACAGATGGACCACCAGGGTAGGGGAGTCCGAGTATTTTGGCGACTTTATCGAAGGCTTCTCCGACCGCATCGTCTTGGGTTTGTCCGAGTAGCACGTAATCTCCGTGGTTTTTGAAGAGAGCCAGCTGAGTGTGGTTTCCCGATACGATAAGTGCAAGTAGCGGGAATGTTGGAGCTGAGGAGGGGAGTGGTAGATTCACCGCGTCTGATTGGTCGGTTATAAAATTTGCATAGACATGTGCTTCCACGTGGTGCACTGGGTACAAGGGTTTTTTATGGAGGATTGCAAGACCACGCCCCGTTAGCGTTCCGGCCAAAAGTGACCCAATTAACCCTGGTGCATAGGTAACAGCGATAGCATCGATATCGCTCCATTCAAGGTTGGCCTGGGCGAGCGCTTTTGAGATAACTGGCCCGACTACCTCGAGGTGGCTCCGTGCGGCAATCTCGGGCACAACGCCACCGTATTCGGTGTGAATATCAATCTGCGAATGAATGACGTTGCTGAGTAATGTTGTACCGTCTTCAACAACTGCCGCTGCTGTTTCATCACAGCTGCTTTCTATCCCAAGAATTTTCATGGTTACTACTGTATCACGACGATATATCAGTGTATACTACGGGTATGAAAGAGGCGTTAGTACAGGGAGTCCGAAAGATGTTTCCAACCAAGCTGGTGAAAGGGCTTGAGATTGCGTATCGCAAGATACGTGTTCACGTGGTAAGTGCACGGTACGGGTACCCGGCGAAAAAATTGAAAGTTATCGCTGTCACCGGTACGAACGGCAAGACGACCACTGTTAATTTCATTAACGAAATCTTGAAAGAAGCTGGGCTTAAAACAGCAATGTTTAGCACGGCTCAGATAGAAATTGATGGCAAAAAAAGTCTTAACACGCTCAATGCCACCGTTGGTAATACGGCATTGATGCAACGGTTTTTCTTACGCGCTAAACGTAAAAAAGTCGATTACGTCGTCATGGAGTTTCCGTCTCATGCTATCGACCAGCACAAGCTCGACACTGTGCCGGTTGAAGTTGCGGTGATGACAAACCTCACCCAGGACCATTTGGACTACCACGGAACCATGGAAAACTATGCGGCGGTGAAAGCCAAATTGTTCAGTCATACCCCAAAATACATCGTATTGAACGCCGACGATGAATGGTACGACTATTTCGACAAGCATCAGGCTTCAGTTCATAAGATAGGCTACGGTGTATCGGATACTGCCGAAGCAAAGATCGACGATATCGTGCTCTACAAGAAGGGTACGGAAGCTATGGTGACCATCGACCATCAGACGAAGCTTACGCTCACTACAGCGCTTCCTGGACGGTTTAACGCATACAATATGGTAGCGGCTGCAAGCACATGCTACTTACTGGGCGTACAGCTCGATCATATTGTCGAGGGCGTCGCTAACCTTGAAGGCATTCCGGGACGATACGAACGTGTCGATACTGACGCGCCGTACGACGTGATTGTTGACTATGCGCATACTCCGGATGCGCTCGACAAGTTATTGCAGCCAATTGGCGAATCAAAGATTGGGCGGCGTATCTTAGTGTTTGGGGCTTGTGGCGATAGGGATGCGTCCAAACGCCCAATCATGGGAAAGATTGCAGCAGAAAACGTCGATAGGATTATTCTGACCGACGAAGAAAGTTATAACGAAGATCCGGAACAAATCCGGCGTCAAATTTTTGAAGGTATCGAACAAGTCCAAGGTGGTGAAGCCAAAACAACAGAGATTGCCGACCGCAAGGAAGCAATCAAAAAAGCTCTTAGCATCGCTAAAAAAGGTGACGTGGTGTATGTCACCGGCATGGGTCACGAGCAATTTCGTGTCGTAAAGGGGAAAAAGATTCCGTGGAATGATGTTGAGGTCGTCAAAGAAGTATTCTTGGCAAATTAGCACTCGCACTTGACGAGTGCTAATTTGGTTCGTTACAATAGCAATACGAAACTTAACCAGGAGGAATACGCATGAGTTCACCTATTACACCTCTGGCAGATCGCATCGTTGCGGTAAAAGAGGAAGCAAAAACCCAGACGGCAAGTGGGTTGTATTTGCCCGATAACGCCAAAGAAAAACCAGTCGTAGCTACAGTGCTGGCCGTCGGTACAGACGTAAAAGTAGTACAAAACGGCGACAAAATTCTCTACAAAGAATACTCTACAACCGAGATAAAGATTGATGGAACCGAGTATCTTATTGTTAAAGAAGAAGACGTCCTTGGAACACTGGGCTGATGCTTGAAACAGTTCAAAATATGATGGTTATCATCGGCGGGCTTGTACTCGTAGCGATTCTCAGCTGGATTTTGGTGCTTGTCCATCGCCAGACCAAACGTATGAAAGAACTTGAATTTAAATTACGAGCAACCGATAAATCACAAGAAGTGAAGGAGAAAGAAAATGGCTAAAAAAGTATTTTATGATGAAGACGCCCGAGCGCGAATTCTCGGTGGGGCTGAAGCGCTCTACGATGCAGTAAAAGTAACCTACGGTCCTAAAGGACGTAACGTGGTCATTGCAAAAGGCTATGGTGGCCCAACGGTTACACACGACGGCGTCACCGTGGCCGAAAGCGTTGACCTACCTGAGAACGATGATGAAACACTCGGTTATAAAGTTGGTGCAGAATTAATAAAATCTGCCGCTACCAAGCTCAATAAGGTCGCCGGAGATGGCACCACTACGGTTACGGTACTGACCTACAGCATTTTGAAAGAAGCAAATCGACTGATTGCTGCTGGACACAACCCAATGGAACTCAAGCATGGCATCGAAGGCGCCGGACGGGAAGTAGTGAAGGCACTCGATGAATTATCCGAAAGCATCGAAGGAAAGAAAGACCGCGTCGCAGAAGTTGCCGCGATTTCAGCAGGCGACCAAGGTATCGGTACCATCGTCGCTGAGATGATGAATGCGGTTGGTAAAGACGGCGTCGTGACTGTTGAAGCTGGTCAAGGTCTTGAGATGGAGAGCGAAGTTGTCGAAGGGTTCTCACTCGATAAAGGCTGGGCAAGTCCATTCTTCGTGACGGACTCTGGACGACAAGAAGCGGTGTACGAAAAGCCATCGATTGTTATTACCGATCGTAAAATCTCGACTGCGCAAGAACTCTTGCCATTGATTGAAAAACTAGCTCAAGCTGGAAAAAAAGATATTGTTTTGATAGCCGATGAAGTAGAGGGTGAGGCCTTGTCTATCCTCGTGCTCAATAAATTGAAAGGTGTGTTAAATACCGTCGTTGTGAAGGCTCCAAGCTTTGGTGACCGACGTAAAGAAGTGATGGCCGATATTGCCACACTGACCGGCGCAACGGTTATTTCCGAAGATCAAGGTCTGACGTTTGAGAACGTTGAGCTCGACGTTGTTGGTAGTGCTCGCAAAGTGATTGTTGGGAAAGACGAAACCACTGTTATCGAGGGTGCTGGTGCCGTAAAGGCCGTTACAGCTCGTATTACAGAGATTATCGCCCAAGCCGACAATGCCACGAGTGAATACGATAAAGAACAGTACGAGAAGCGTGCAGCTGCGCTATCGGGTAAAGTTGCTGTCATTAAAGTTGGTGGTGCGACCGAAACCGAAATCGATGAGAAGAAATTCCGTGTCGATGATGCTGTCGCGGCCACAAAAGCAGCACTTGCCGAAGGCATTGTAGCTGGTGGTGGCGTCACACTAGTGAATCTTTCTGACAAAATTGTCGTTGACGGTGCTGACAGCGAATCAGCTGGTCGCCAAATCTTGAAAAACGCTTTGAAGCAGCCATTCTTACAGATCACAGCAAACGCTGGCTTAAACTCAGCAGCATTACTCGCGCAAGTTGAAGGCAGCAAGCCTGGCTTTGGGATCAACGTGATGCATCCTGAAAAGGGTCTTATCGACGTGAAGAAAGCCGGTGTCATTGACCCAGCACGTGTTACAAAAGAAGCCGTACAAAACGCCGTATCGATTGCCAGTACCGCCGCAACTATGGGTGCCCTTGTGGTAGAAGTTCCTGAGAAGGATGAGCCACAGATGCCAATGGGTGGTGGTATGCCCGGCATGATGTAGGGTAGGTCACACTACATAAATAGATCGGCAATTGCCGATCTATTTTTATTGCTTACAATACACTAATCTCCAGTATTCTCTCTAGAAAAGAGACGGGATAGTAGACTTTTTGAAACAGCATAGCCAGCATTGGACGCACTAACAACTGGATCTATTACGTGGTCGGTTATCGCTGAATTTGCATGTTGTATCGGTTTCAATCGGTTATGACTAGCGATTAACCCTCGAGCGATAAGTATACATTTAAGGTCTACCCCCATAAATGGTTCATTATTACCGTTAGTAACCTCAGACACCGTAAAAATATGTTTTAGCACATATTTGTATAGTTACCTAGCTAATCGAAAGGCCGTAACGGCTGACTGCAATGGCACATATCCACGTCTACTATCAAAATATAGTTCCGATGTATCAAATTGGCCAGAGGCTTCTGCATGAAGGCATACGGATGCTATAAACATGCCGTGGCTCACTCCAATTTTGTAAGGAGATGTTCCCTCTATAAGGCTGCGGACTAGTTTTTCAGCCCGCTCGTGTGTTTCATCTGGTGCCCAGCGTTCGGCGGCGTGTTTAGCCACGACCATTCGACCATCCATTGTGCCGTCCATCTCCATCTCATTTAGTGAGGGGAGGTGATGGAGTATGCGGAAGCCAAGCTCTCGCGCTGCTTGCTGGGTTCGGTTGTACGTAGAGGTCATGACAGGCTCATCATAGCTATATGGGTCTATGCCATACTTTTTTCGCAATAACTCACGAGTGGTTGGTATTTGTTCGTTTACACCGCGCGGTGTAAGAGGAGATAGCCTATTAGCTAAGCCTATAGCACCCTCCTTATTAACCTCAGCCTCTGGGTGACGAATGAGAATAAGCTCTGGTTTGTTCATACCTATAGTATATATCGACTGATCCGCATTACAGTATAATAAAAGTATGGAACACAGATTCTCACATGAAAGTTATCTTGCCGCAGATCCTGAGCGTGAGCTTGAGGGTATTGAAAGCGCTTCAAGCATAGAAACCGAGCAAACAGAAGCTGCACTAATGCTCAAAGCATTTGAAAATGGCAGCCGCTTCGACGATGAAGACGCAAAAGCTCGAGATTATAACGCTCGACTCGATAAGGCCGATGAAATTCAAGACGAGCTCAACGATATCAATGAATCAATCGGGCTAGCTTCTCAGCAGCTCATGGGTCTATCGTTGACTCCAGAGCAACAGCGGCTACTATACGAAATAGAGCAGCTTATGGCGCAGCGAAAAGCTACCGAAACGGTGACTGAGAGAGATAGATTAAACGAAGCAATTAATCAAAAAACAGAAGAGTTCTCAAATCTCCCCGTCACCCCTGAACAAGGTGGCTTGCTCGATGAAATACTTAAAATGATGGCTGAGCGGACAGAAGCTGAGGAAAGATTGAGCTCGGTGCTGAACTAAAAAAACCTCACGAAATGTGAGGTTTTTGTTTACGGCACGAGCTATTTCGCGTTTTGGCTTAAGAAATCGATTTCTTTAATGATATCGAGAAGTGCTTGAGCACGTCGCGCTTCATCGGCGATGTTTTTAGCTGCTTCGTGCGCAGGGGCGATCAGCTCTTTATCATCGGTAGATCGAAGGAGCAACAAATAGGTGTCAAATCGTTCCTCGGCAGAGACATCGAGTTTATCGACAAGGGGTCGAAGCTCATTGAGGGCCTCAAGCTTGATCGAATCAAGTGGTGAAGTCGTGCCATGCGAAGCGCCTGAATGAGAGGCTGGCGATGGCTGCGGCTCAGGTTGTGAAACAGGTTGTGGGTCAAGCTGCGGTTGTTGCGTATCATCCTCGGTTGGTGGCGTCGCCATCGGTGTCTCGTCAACTGTTGGCTGTGTGCTGTTCTCGTCTGAATCAGGCAGGATGCTTGAGGCATCGTTTGCCTGTTGCGTTACACCAGCTAGTACCTTCGCAAGCTCTTGGTCATCTGTCATTGATTGTTGATTTACCGGTTCGTCTGCCATTTCCACCCCTATTACGTTATTAAACATAGTTATGCTTATTTATTCATACTGTATCATAGGTAGAGAAGAATCTGCAATATATAACGGAGGTATAATGCTCGACGATATGAATGTGATTGCGCAGCGTGACACGGCTGATATGCTTGGGGCAGCTGCTGAGCTGCCAGACCAGTTGTTAAGACGCTTCGTAGTAGATGTGCCCAGCCAAAAACATGAAATAAAAAATGTCGTATTTTCGGCACTCGGTGGCAGCGCTCTGCCAGCGGAATTTGTGCGAACGTGGCCACACCTCTCTATACCGTTTGTACTATCGAAAGACTATACAATTCCACACTTCGTCGATGAACATACTCTGTTCATCGTAGCCAGCCACTCTGGCAGTACCGAAGAGTCAATCGCGGCGTATGCTGAGGCACGGAAAAAGAATGCTACCGTCGTCGTGATGTCGTCTGGCGGCCCATTGCGTGAGATGGCTATAGAGAACAACGATGTATTCATAGAGCTTCCGTCTGTAAAGCATCCACGCCTTGGCTATTTTTACGCCTATAGAGCACTGATAGACGTATTAGTTGCCTACAAGTTAATACAACCGGACCTGGTTGAAGTACTGGAGGCAACTGTGACACCGTTGAACACACTTGTGCAAACAATTCAGAGTGACGTCACGACCGGCAATAATTCAGCAAAACAACTTGCACTTCAACTCGTTGGCAAAACGCCAATTATATACGCAGGCCAAAAAATGAGCCCCGCGGCGTTTAAATGGAAAATCTCAATAAACGAAAGTGCCAAAAATACTGCCTGGACAGGCACAGTACCAGATATGAATCACAATGAATTTACTGGCTGGACATCGCATCCAAGTGAAAAGCCATTCGCGGTTGTCGATCTACTATCAAGTTTTGAGCAGGAACGTGTACAAAAGCGATTTGAAATCACTGATCGGTTACTTTCTGGTATGCGTCCGAAAGCTATGTCGGTACAAGCGGTAGGGGAATCAGAGCTCGAACATGTGCTATTTCTCATTATTTTTGGTGAGTTTGTGTCACTGTATCTGGCGCTCCTAAACGGCGTAGATCCGAGTCCTGTAACTCAAGTTGAGAAGTTAAAAGCTGCACTTGCTTAGGTGTTGTCTTTAGCAAATGCCCAGCTAGTCTTGTTGCCACCCCACCCTGCAGTAGCTGCGCTACAAGGTTTCCAGTTGCTGGTTTCGGTTGATGATGCATCGCTTGGAACGAATGTACCGTCGGTGTTAAGCACCCAAAGGACGTAGTACGAAGTCGTTCGTCCAGGGCAGTTGTATGCTGTAGCTCCCGGGTTCAGATAGCGATAATGATTTGTGCAGTCGCCTCCAGGTGGAGCTGGAACCTTTGATAGATAGCCCCCGTCAACAAGAGGTTTCATCCATGATCCATCAGTTGCCCAGCTACTGCTGTATCCGTTTCCCGTACACCCATTCCCCGTTGGAGAAGCATTTGTAGGAGGATAATTTCCGTTGTCTATTTTATACAGTTCCAGGGCTTTTGTAATTGATTTTACGTCCTGATATCGAATATTATCGCGAGCACGCGCTTGGATCCCGTTATACGCAACAATCGAAATTGCCGCTAGAATAGCAATAACCACGATAACAATTAAAAGTTCAACAATTGTAAATCCATTTGTAGACTTCTTCATGAGGTAAGTATACGCGAAAGTGCTTTTGCTTTGCAACGCTTAACGTGAACGGCGAAGTGATTCTATAGGGTTCTTGCGAGACGCTTTGAGCGCCGGATATAGACCGAACAAAACACCGACGATGATCGACAGTGCGAGTGCGACGGCTCCGGCTTGCCACGACAAGACGGGGTCGTAAGGAAGGAACATGCTAATCACGAAAGCCAGAGCATAACCACCAACGAGACCAATAATGCCGCCGAGGGCACTCGTGATAAACGCTTCAATCATAAACTGCGAAACGATCGATTCTGAAGTTGCACCAACTGCTTTTCGTAGGCCAATCTCGCGGGTTCGTTCTGCAACGCTGACAAGCATGATGTTCATGATGCCAATGCCACCCACGATGAGGGAAATGCCGGCGATAGCCGACAGCACCGCGGTCATAATCAAAAAGAGCTTACTGGTTGGTTGAGTGATCTCTTCGCCTACTAGTACACTGGTATCGCGTTCGTTATCGTGATTTTTTGAAATCACGGTTTCAATACTTGTTTTCAGTTTTTGTATATCGGTGTTTTTTGTAGCCTTTACGTTTATCTGCTGAATTTGTGCGACACCTTGATTGAAGAGCTTGCCACTATCGAGGCTGATGATTGCCGAATTATCGACATCGATATTGTTGTAGTTTATCGGGTTTTTCTGGCGTTTAATGACGCCAATGCAGGTAAACGGCTGACCACGTATGGTTAATTGCTTGCCAACCGCTTGGTCGGTTCCAAACAGATTTACTGCGAGTTGCTCGCCGAGTACTACAGTGTCTTCGCTCGTCATGCCGTCTATAAATTGGCCGTCTTTCATAACAATCGGCGCTGTTTTTGTAAACTCCGGTGTCGTTGCAACGATAGTCGAATTATGGGGATGCTCGTCTTTACTGTATACATTTCCACTCAAGGTCATAATAGGCGCAGCGAGGTCTACGTTTTTGAGTGACTGGATAGAATCGAGGTCTCGTTCTACGAGCGGGCTTGTGGTGTATGCGGCGGCAGGGTTTGGGTTACCAAGGTCAATCAAGCTTGGTTCCTTGGCTGTGGGGCGTACGAGCGCAATGTCGTTGCCGGCATCTTTGATTTGTCTGGTGATAATATCGGTTACACCGCCGCTGAGTGCCAAAATGGTCGTAATGCTGGCGATACCAACAGCGACACCAGTCACCGTAAGATAGGTGCGGACTTTTGTGCGACGCAGCGATTCGCGGGCGGTTCGAAAGTGCTCAAATAGCAAAATACGCATTATTTCTTCTTCCTTTTAATAGCTTTTCGCTGTTTTATACTTAGTGGTCGCTTCGGCGCACTGTTTTTCTCGATAACTTTGTCTTCTTTTGTGTCGGTATCGATCTTTCCATCGAGCATGGTAATCACCCGCGATGCATAGGTCGTAAGGTCGGGATTGTGGGTAACCATAATGATCGTATTGCCACGTTTATGGAGGTCAGACAATTCTTCCATAATAATATGGCTCGATTTACTATCGAGATTTCCGGTTGGTTCGTCGGCGAGCAGGATTGCCGGCTTATTCACAAGCGCACGCGCGATTGCCACACGTTGGGTTTGTCCGCCAGAAAGCTGCCACGGCATGTAATACTCACGCTCTGATAGATGAAAATTAGCTAGCATTTTGCTGGCTAATCCCAATCGTTTTGTTGGGGACACGCCGCTGTAGGTGAGGGGAAGCGCAACATTTTCGATTACATTCATGCGTTCGATGAGATTAAAATCCTGAAAGACGAAACCAATTTTTTTGGCGCGGGCATGCGCCCGTTTGATATGGGACAAACTTTCTACCGACTGAGAGTCTAGTCGGTAATCTCCGTCGCTCGGCGTGTCGAGTAGTCCTATAATGTTGAGAAGCGTTGTTTTGCCACAACCACTTGGACCCATGATGGCGATAAATTCACCTTTTTCAACGCGCAGATCAAGATTATCGATAGCCAAATGCTCGGCATCACCGAACCCAAAACGCTTTTCCAGCGCCAAAAGCTCGATTACAGGTTCTTTGACTATTTTTTTTGCCATTGATTCTATTATAGAGATGCACTTACGCTAAAAGCAACCGTAAGCAGGGGGTAAATTTGACAACTTTTATTATTGGTGTCAATAATCGTATACTACCATCGTTTTAAGGAAACTATAATCGCTGTTTTTATTATCGCTGCGATACTCAGGGTGGCCCTACCGCACAGCCATTCGAGTCGCGTCAAACTTGCGGGACGATGATTCCAGAAGTTACAAAAAAGTCGTATAACAGTTCAAGATTGCTGATTGTAGCGGATCTTTGTACTATACTTATCTGATGGAGAGGTGGCCGAGTGGTCGAAGGCGCACGCTTGGAAAGCGTGTGTGCGGGTCAAACTGCACCGTGGGTTCGAATCCCATCCTCTCCGCCATGCAATGAACCCGCCGTCAGGTGGGTTTTTTGCATGGCGGAGTATGAAGAACTCTGAGAACGCAGTTTTTGCTTAGCAAAAATGGGTTCGGCGTAGTGCAGCGAATAAAAACGAGCTCGTTTGTTTTTCGAGCAAACGGAGGAGCAAGCTTACTTGCGATATCCCATCCTCTCCGCCAAACTAAAACACGGGTCCAGCGTAGTGAAGCTAGAAAAACAAGTGCAGGTTATTTAAGACGAATTGTATCAAGCATCGAATAGATATTGTCACAGACCAATATGATCAGTTCTTTATCTGAATCTTCTGTTACGATAGATTTATCCACAAGTGCCGTAAAAGTGCGTCCAGCGGTCTTCATCGTGAGGTCAATTCGCCTCCCTGCCGCGAAGAGCATAATATGGATTGACCTACCAATCTCAATATCAATTGTTAATCTTATGGGTATTGGTGTGTGTTCGGGCGTTGACGCTAACTTTCCTAAAATAGCTGCTGCTATTTCCTGATGGTTTGCTGTCGATGTGAAATCAAGAGAGTACTCATACCGATTAGATGCATTTACTCTCTTTTGGGCGACCATAATAGCATCGTCAGATTCTGAGGATAGTGGCTGGTTCTTTTCCATCGGAAGATCTACTAGTGTTTGCGAAATTAGGTCGAGTGATGCAGGAATCTCAGTTTCGTAGTCGTCATGTATTATATCGAGGTTCACCCATGCGGCAGGTTGTTCCGCTAAGCGGGTTCTTGGGTAGGTATGGTAATCCATTGTATATATTATACACTAAATATGTAACATATGCAACATATATTTACTCTGTTACGGTAATGTTTGCCATCATGATGTCTGCATGCGGGGCACAGTGGTAAGGGAATTCACCTGCTTCATTGAATGTAAAACTATATGTTTCTCCAGTTTTTAAGAGTTCTCCCGCAAATACATCGTCCTTGACGGCACTTTTTTCTGGGGCAGTGAACTTTTCGCCAACATCGTCTTGCTGAGCGTTGTGCTCTACGTCGCCTTTGTTTGTCCAGGTAACTGTTGTGCCTTTGGCGATTTTGATGTTCTTTTCAGAGAAGTCAAAGTCGACGATGTCGATAGCAACTTCTTTTTTGTCAGTCATGTCGACTTGTTCTTCGTCGACCGCTGAGTTCTTGGTTCCACCCGATGATTTTTTTGCATCTGAGCTATTTGATGAGCCAGCATTGCTGCTGTCTTTGCTATTGTCGTTGATCGCCATAACGCCAAACACACCACCAACGATGATGACGAGTGCGATGATTGCTATAATTCCTGATTTTTTATCCATATGTCTCCTAAACGTTAATAATACTAGTATATCAGAAATAGTTAATAATGTTAAGTATATAGTCAACAATTTGATTTCCTGTACCTGTATACTAAGACTATATGAGTAATAGTGTTGAAAAACTTGAATCAATTCACCTCGGTAGAACATCTGGACTGCGCGTGTTTGTCTGGACCGTACGCAGAAATCTACGCGAGCTACTTGGCGGGAAAGACGTGCTAAATGTCGATGTAGCCGATAAAAAAGCCGGGAAAGCGGTACGAACGGTATATAGGACAATCGATGGGTTGATGGGGACGTACTTCCCGGGAATGGTACGCTCGACAAGCAAGGAAGTCGCGATGCAGCGCTTAAAGGATATGATTGGTGAGCTTGAGTATACGGTGGTGGACGTTGATGAGTCGAAGCCGTGGGGCGCATTTTATCGGATGCGAAATGACGATGCAGATCGTTTTATCGAAGAATTTTTCCCCGGTTTAACACTTGCTGAAGCAAAACTTGGCAACGACGGTGTTGAACTGAGCCCTAAGTTTTTATTAGTGCTACCAGGGCAACGACTGAGTTGGCAATATCATGATCGTCGCGCAGAGCGATGGCGGTTTTTAAGCGGTGGTGCGTATATAAAAAGTAGCGACGATGAGCAACAAGAGCGAACCGAGGTACCTGCCGGGACGGTGGTACAGTTTGCACGCGGCGAGCGCCATCGGTTGTGCGCCAAAGACGACGAATCGTTTTGTTTGGTTGCAGAAATATGGCAACACACCGAGCCGGGTCATCCGTCAGACGAAGCCGACATTGTACGGCTACAAGACGATTACAAACGCTAAGAAATAATTACTCTACGACAGTAACATTGCCAGTCATCGTACGCTCGTGCGGTGCGCAGTGGTAGGGGAAGTCGCCAGTGGCGGTAAACGTAAAGCTGTACGACTCACCTTTTGCTAGGACGGGGCCTGAAAATACGTCGTTTCGTACTTCTGATACGGTTACTGCTTCGTGTGATGCACCATTTCCGCCGTGTTCTTCCATAACGTTATGCCGCGTCGTGTCTTGGTTCGTCCAGGTGACTGTCGTGCCTTGTTTGATTTTGATGTTGGGCATTTCGTAGGCAAAGTCCTTAATATCCATGCGGATATTCGCGCTCTGCGTGTTATCGCTTTGTTCCGCGGTGGCCGAGGTGTATGCATGGTGGTCGCCACTGTGCGATCGTTGCGTCACAATGAAGTAACCGGTGACCGCGGCAGCGAGTACAACGAGTCCAGCTACTAATAGTAATGTTGATTTATTTTTCATAGGTAGGTGTGCCTCGGTGATAATAATATATATGTATCATACAGCAAATACTTAAGTTTGTTAATGATTATTTTTTTCGGTATACTATAATGAGCTATGAAAAAACCAAATAAGTTAGAAGTCATTTCATTCGTCTCGGGGTTCGCTCTCCTTGCCTTTGAACTGGTTGCTGCACGTGTACTAGCCCCCAGCATCGGAAGTTCTACCTACGTATGGACGAGCGTGATTGGCATAATAATTGCGGCACTATCATTCGGCTATTGGGTAGGTGGGCGGATTGCTGATCTGCGCTCGCGGCCAACAGACCTGGTGTGGCTACTTATACTCACGACGATAACGGTACTGCTGACACAATTGCTGTACCTAGGTACGCTTGAATCAGTAGTGAGTTTTATCGGGGATCCTCGATTACAAGCTGTGATTGCCTCGACGATATTGTTTGCGCCGACAAGTTTTTTGCTTGGTGCGTTGGGGCCGTATCTTGCAAAACTGAACGTTGTATCGTTGAAGACCTCCGGCTCTCAGGTCGCATCTCTGAGCGCACTAAACTCAGTGGGCGGTATCGCAGGAACGTTCGTGACGGGGTTCTTTTTATTCGGTTACGTCGGATCGCGCGAGACGTTTAGTATTATCATTGTGCTGTTGCTACTGAATAGTTGGATTGTCGTACCGTCGTATCGAACCATGCAGCGAGCAGTCCTTTCGGTGGTTGTATTGCTGGTGACGTTTCTACCGTTGTCGACTGTGGAGGGTACTGTGAATATTGATACGCCAAGTTCGCATTACCAAGTTATTGATTTTTTCTACAATGACCAGCTCGTACGAGGGCTCACTACCGGTCCAAATGGCATACAGTCGGCGGTATATGCCAGTGGTTCAAGTCAGCCGGTGTTTTGGTACGCACAGGAAATTTCTAGATTGGCGCTGAAAGAAAAGCCAGACACTCTATTGATTCTTGGCGGCGGAGCATTCACGCTGCCACAATATTTGGCCGAACAGCTACCAGATAGCCAGATAGACGTAGTCGAGATTGACCCCGCGTTGGAAGACATATCGGCTGAATATTTTAACTATGAAGCACCGGCAAATGTTCGCCCGGTGTTCCAGGACGCTCGAAGCTACATTAATCAGACCTCGAAACAATATGACGTGATTATTGTTGATGTCTACGGGGACACCTCGATTCCATTTTCATTAATTACAAAAGAATACGGCAAATCGATAGAACGTGCCGTCGCCCCTGGTGGTACGGTTATTGTAAACATCATCGCTGGCGATGTTGGTCCGTGTAACGAAGTACTCGGAGCGGTCGACGCCGCCTATCGCCAGAACTTACCGTATGTTGCTTATTCGACCCAGCCCGGGGCGGCGAAAGACCGCGCGAACTACATCGTCTCGTATACCAGAGAAGCGGCGAATGACGCTATCCAAAAGCAACTGCCGCAGCTCAAAAATCAGCCATATACAGATAATTTCTCACCTGCTGAGCGATTATATTATGATTGCCAATCTGTTGGTTAGTGCTGGGCAAACCCACGCGCATCAGCATCGGGTTGCATGAGCAGCGAGACATCGAGATTTTTGCAGGCTTCAATCGTTTCATCGTCTCGTCGCGAACCTGACGTCGCAAATATAACTTTGACACCCGCGCTCGCGAGCACTACTGGTCCATCTGGAGCCGGGAAAAATGAATCACTGTAGGCAACGGCTCCATCTAGGTCGTGTCCGGCATCGATAGCTCGCTTAACGGCTAGTTCGGCAGCGCCAACTCGATCTTGTTGACCAACGCCATTGCCGATCAACATGCCGTGTTTGACGATCGATATCGTATTGCTATTGCACACCGACCCAATACCCCAGGCCAGCGTGAGATCGTCTTTTTGTGATTGCGTCAGTGGTGTTCCGTACGACGTACTCGCGTCGATGTCGAGTACATGTGTATAGTTTGGCTGCAAAATGTAGCCACCACGCACGTATCGGCGGAGTGGTGTTGTGTCGAGTGAGTCGATCGAGAGAGTTCCGAGCGCCGGGTTTGTCATCATGCGACATTTCCCCTTGAACCGTTTGAGTATATCGGGAGCTGCATCGTCAAATGAGGGAGCAAAAATACCGTCGAACAAGCGGGGTGCCGCGGATTCGTCTTTACTGAGCATTTCTTCGGCTATTTCTTGTGTGATAGGGAAGTTGGTCATGACAAACCCACCGAAGATTGCGCGTGCATTACCGGCAATCATTCGTTTCATAACGTCACGGGCATTGTCGCCAACGGCAGCGCCACAGGGGTTACCGTGTTTCATTCCGATCGCAATGTGGGGGACACGGCCGGTATTTTTATCAAATCCCGCGGCGATATGGGTGATGAGCTGCAAGGAGCGATGCGTATCGGTAATGCCAATCATACTTCTACCACTCCCGGTAATAAGTTTGAAGTTTCCGAGTGCAAGCGGATCATCGGTATCGGTCTCATATAACGATGCAGGGTTCATGTATGGATTTTCGCCGTACGTTAGCTCTTGTAATCTTCGGCCAAAAATCCCATCGTACTCACCGCCGGAATGATAGGTTGCTGCCGGAAGATAGTACCGACTGGCTGCAAAAAACGCGGCTGCACGCAACGTTTGTATATATGCGTCTTTGTCTGGTTCGCCGGCTTCGAGCCACGAGATAATACTGTTGTATTCGTTCGGGTCGGCGACGACAATGCGGCCACCTTTTGCTCCGGCGCTCAGTGCCGCTGGGCCACCGATGTCTGTTTTTTCGATAACACTCTCTGTGGTTGCTGTTGCTGATGCGATTTCTTCGGCGAGGGGATAGAAGTTAAAACATACGAGATCGAGATAGGGGATGCCGAGCTCAGACATCTCTGAGCGGTCTACATCTGTGTGCTGCGCTAGTAGTCCAGCATGTATTTCCCGTGATAGTGTGACGACTCGATGTCCGAGGATTGCCTCGCCACCTACCAGCGTAGCGACATCTATAACGGGTATAGCTGCAGCTTCAAGTACCTTGGCGGTGCCACCACTGGAATAAATCGTCCATCCCATCGCAACCAGTTTCTGTGCAAAATCTTCAATCCCGGTTTTATCGTACACTGAGAGAAGTGCATTCCGTGTTTGTGCCATGTAGTGACTCCCCCGTCTTTTACTTATACAACCTGTAGTTGCAGTACGTCATTCAGACTTATTCTTGCAGGTATGCCAATTATCTGCAACTACCAGCTCCTTGTATAATGGTATGAATGACCGGTTCACGATTCATAAGCACTACATATAGCGTAGTGTTTGTTATTTACAACACTATAAGGGGTGAATATCGAATTTTATGCTTGTGGTAATAAAAACAGACAAAAAGGCTTGAAAAACCATATATAGCGGACTATAGTACTTGTTAGACGCTACATACATAGCCGTTCAATAAAATACACAGCAATGCAAACCACAAGGGGTGATTTAGCATCTATAGCATGATGTATTGTTCATTGCGCATCCAACGAATAGCACCGCACAAGCGCGTAAAAATAAAATAACTGCAACTAGGGGTATATATATGAGTCAAATCAATGTGGTAAAACGCGACGGCACGAGCGAACCATTTGACGCAAACATGATTAACTTGGCGTTGGTAAAAGCCAGCGAAGGTCTCCCAGACCAAATCAGCAAAGTAGTCCAGGTAGCCTCAGAACTACAACTAACACTATTCGACGGTATAACGAGCGAGCAACTTGATGAAGCGGTGATTCACACAGCGCTTCAAAATGTCAAAGACGATCCAGATTTTGACACAATCGCAGCGAGGTTGTTGCTCAAAAACGTATACAAGAATATTTTAGGTGATTACAGCTCTGACGCGGAACTCAAAAAACTCCATGCTAAAAAATTCCCAGCCTATATAAAGTCTGCAGTTAAAACTGGACTACTAGACACGCGCATGGCTGATGGAAGATTTGATCTAACTGCACTTGGTAATGCACTCGTCCAGAATCGAGACGAACTGTTTCAGTATCTTGGCGTTATAACAACAATGAACCGCTACGCGTTGCGTCTACACGGTGATGCAAAAAAGCCACTTGAAGTGCCTCAATTTACTCATATGCGTATCGCTATGGGCCTCAGCTACAACGAAAAAAACCCGACAGCAGCTGCTATCGAATTTTACGAACACATGAGCAAACTCGACTACGTCACTGGCGGCTCAACTCGTGTGAATGCTGGTGGTGCTTTCCCGCAGCTTTCAAACTGTTTCTTACTTGAGGTAGATGACGACATGGAGGCAATTGCGAAAAGCGTTCGTGATACCATGTGGATCGCAAAAGGTACCGGCGGTATCGGTATCACTATGACAAAACTCCGAGCGGCTGGCAGCCCAGTGCAGACGACAAACACTGAGAGTACTGGTCCGATTCCATTTATGAAAATGATCGACACTGCACTCTTCGCCGTGTCACGCAAAGGTAAAAAAATGGGTGGTGCAGCAATGTACCTTGAGAACTGGCATTATAACTTCCCTGAATTCCTCGATCTACGGGCAAACTCAGGTGACCCATACATGCGAACACGTATCATGAATACAGCAGTCTATATTTCTGATGAGTTCATGAAACGAGTGCAAAAAGAGCAAAATTGGTATTTATTTGATCCATCAGAGACGCCTGATCTCCCTGAGCTGTACGGTGAAGACTTCTCAAAACGATACGAAGAATACTGTAAAATGGCCGAAGCTGGAAAAATGCGTGTGTTCCACAAGCAGCCTGCTCGCCAGCAATACCGCCAAATCTTGATCCAGCTACAGGCAACAAGCCACCCGTGGCTTACCTGGAAAGACACCATTAATGTGCGTGCGCTTAATAACAACACGGGCACGATACACTGTTCAAACATGTGTACCGAGATTACACTACCGCAAGATAAAGAAAATATTTCTGTATGCAACTTAATCAGCATTAATCTTTCGCAGCACCTTAACGCAGACGGCTCATGGGACTGGGAACGTCTTGAAAAATCAGCTCGTGCCGCGACTCGCCAACTCGATAACTTATGTGACATTACCAACACACCAGTACCTGAGGCGATGAACTCAAATCTCCAAAACCGAGCAATTGGTATCGGGGTTATGGGCCTTAGCGATATTCTAGAAAAACTAAACTTGTCGTATGAAAGCGAAAAGGCCTACGACATTATCGACCAACTAACAGAGTTTGTCAGCTTCCATGCTATCGATGAGTCGGCAGAGTTAGCTCAGACACTCGGAAGCTACGCACAGTTTAAGGGAAGTGGTTGGAGCAAAGGTATACTGCCTATCGATACGCTCGATGAGCTAGCCGAAAATCGCGGCAGCAAAGTAAAAGTAACTCGTAAGCACAAGCTTGATTGGGATTCACTCCGCAAAAAAGTCAAAAAAGGCATGCGAAACGCAACCCTTATGGCGATTGCACCTACCGCAAACATTGCTCACGTCGCTGGTACAACTCCCGGTATCGACCCACGGTTTGCGCAAATATTCTCTCGTGCAACTTTGAACGGAAAATTCTTAGAAATTAACCACAACATGGTGCGCACTTTGAAGGATCTTGACCTCTGGGACCAAGTCAAAGACGAAGTACTTTCAAGCCAAGGTGATATTCAATCAATTGAAGCTATCCCACAACACATCAAAGACGTCTATAAAACAAGCTTCCAGCTCAGTCCCTATGCCTTCATTGAAGTAGCGGCGCGAGCTCAGAAATGGGTTGATCAAGCGATTAGTCGTAACATGTACCTCGAAACAAGGAACATAGATGACTACGAAGAGATTTATCTCGAAGCATGGAAACGCGGCCTAAAATCTACTTACTACCTACACGTGAAACCACGTCACCAGGCTGAGCAAAGTACTACTAAAGTCAATAAGTCTGATGCGATGGCTAAAGCTAGCGGCGGGGCACGCAAATCAGGATTCGGGTTCGCGAAAAAACAAACAACGGAGGTGAAGTGATGAACAACTATCAGTGTCCATGCGGATGCAATTGCTGCGCATAAACAAACAAGTACGTAAAAAGGGTAAATAATAAGGGGAATACAACATGAACGCATCAGCACTACTAAACGACGACATGACACTGGAAGAAAAACTATCAGCAATCGACGCAGCAATGGCAAACGCACAGTCTACTGCCGATGACCAAGCAGCAGCAAACGGTCAGGTGTCAGCACCGATTGATCCAGCAGACCTCACTATGTGTGAAGGTTGTCAGTAACGGAATTAATCTCTTAGAAGGGGGTATAACATGGCAGGAATTTTAGGAACAGGCATAAAAGACGGTTTGCTACTCAAGCCGATTCATTACCCGTGGGCGATGGAGCTCTACGACCAAGCAGTCGCAAATACGTGGTTTCCAAACGAAATCCAGCTCGGGCAGGACCTCGCTGACTGGAAGAAAATGAGCGACGAAGAGCGTCACGCCATTGAATTCCTGATGAGCTACTTTAACCCAAACGAATTGTTGGTTAATAAAGCACTTGCCTTCGGTGTCTACCCGTACGTCAATGCGGCCGAATGTCACCTCTACCTTGCGAAACAAATGTGGGAAGAAGCCAACCACTGTATGGCGTTCGAATACGTCCTCGAAACATTCCCAATCGATCGTGAAAAAGCCTATGCAGCTCACGTCGACGAGCCAGTGATGGCACGAAAAGAAGAATTTGAGACCAAAGCGATTCAACGCATGACCGAGAAGCATCTCGACATCACGACGACAGAAGGTAAAAAAGACTTTATTCGGAACCTCATCGCTTATAACATTATTCTTGAAGGCATCTGGTTCTATAGTGGGTTCATGGTGGCACTGAGCTTCCGTCAGCGAAACTTACTCCGAAACTTCGCCAGTCTTATCGACTGGGTCGTCCGCGACGAGTCACTGCACTTAAAGTTTGGAATCAACTTGATTCTGACGACTATGGAAGAAAATGAAGATCTTCAGACAGAGGAATTTGCCGCTGAAATCAAACAAACCATTCTTGATGCCGTTGAGATGGAAGAAGAATACAACAAAGTTATGCTTCCAAAAGGTATCTTGGGGCTTAATGCCGATTACGTGAACCAGTACGTAAAATACCTGACCGACCGACGGCTTGAAGAGCTTGGCTTTGAAGCGCACTATAAAGTTTCAAACCCAGCGAAGTGGATGGCAGCGGCCAATGACACACTCGAACTCGTAAACTTCTTTGAAAGTACCAATACGAGCTACGAAGTTGGTGGCGCGAAAAAATAAGCAGCAGTATATAACGTATGTATGGCGCGAACTATCGCGCCATTTTGCACCCAGGAGAAGTGTATCAATATGAAAACTGAAATTGAAGTAAAATTCTTAAACGTAGATGTCGATGAGATACGTATGAAGTTATTAGAAGCTGGTGCTGTAATGGAGCAACCAATGCGCTTAATGCGAAGAGCATTGATTGAGCAGCCACAGCACAAGAAAGAACATAGCTTTGTGCGTATTCGTGACCAAGGAGATAAGACCACGCTAACATTTAAACGGCGGGCACAACTTGATGGCGAGAGCATCGATGACACCAAAGAGATAGAAGTTGAAGTTAGTAGTTTTGAGGATACGCTTGAGTTACTCCGTGAAGCAGGCTGGCCTCCTATTACGTATCAAGAAAATCGACGCGAATCCTGGAGGTTGGGAGAAGCTGAAGTTGTAATTGATGAGTGGCCATGGCTGAACCCCCAGATTGAAATCGAGGCTGAAAATGAAGAGATTGTGAGGTCCGCCGCGTTGTCTCTTGGCCTCAAATGGAAAGAAGCATTCTATGGCCACATAGACAATGCATACGAGCTAGATTATGAATTTAGTGCAAAGTTTCGAGGCATTATCGATCTTGCAGAGGTTCGATTTGAAGATAACGTTCCATCACAGATGAAAAAAAGGCAAGTGCATGGTTCGTAAAGCTCGCAAGGTAGTGATGCTGCTCGGCCCGGCGTTTGTCGCGGCCGTGGCTTACGTCGATCCCGGTAATTTTGCGGCTAACTTTTCAGCTGGGGCGACATATGGCTATGCGCTACTGTGGGTGCTCGTGTTTGCTAATATTATGGCGAGCTTGGTGCAATACCTCAGTGCCAAAATAGGACTCGTGACGGGGATGTCACTTCCTGAAGTGGTTGCAAAACGGCTGGGACGGAAAGCCAGAATAGCCTACTGGCTACAGGCAGAAGGCGTCGCTATCGCGACCGATCTTGCGGAAGTCATTGGCGGTGCGATTGCCTTAAATATATTGTTCGGGTTGCCGCTACTGATGGGTGCAGCGATTACGGGAATCGTGTCGCTGCTACTCCTAGCAGTGTATAGCCGTCGTGGTCAAAAGATATTTGAACGAGTGATCGTGGGACTGCTGCTCATTATTCCTATAGGATTCTTTGTCGGTCTGTTCATGCAGCCACCAGACGCCGGAGAACTCGTGCTTGGTCTGATTCCCCAAATCCGCAATACAGATATGTTACTACTGGCAACGGCGATGCTCGGCGCTACTGTGATGCCGCATGTTGTCTATCTGCATTCGGCACTGTCGCGTGATCGACATGGCAAGCAGGAAGGGGCGAAACTGAATCATTTGCTCAAGACAACAATGCTTGATGTCGGCGTCGCAATGATCATAGCCGGCGGCGTCAATATCGCGATGTTGCTCTTGGCAGCATCGGCGCTTCGCGGCTTACCTGGCACTGATACACTCGAAGGTATATATATGAATCTCAACGGCGAGCTGAGTCCTCTGGTCGGTGGATTATTTGGTCTCAGCCTGCTAGTATCTGGTCTAGCCTCAACCGCTGTTGGATCTCACGCCGGAGCAGTCATTATGGATGGCATGATCAAGCGGCGAATATCTATCTTCACTCGTCGGATTATTACGATCATTCCTGCGCTTGTGATCGTAGCGTTTGGCGTGGACCCAACGAAGGCATTAATTATCTCTCAGGTCATACTGAGCTTTGGCATACCATTTGCCCTTATTCCGCTGCTCCTGATTTCAGCGAGTAACAGAATTATGGGCGCCTATAAGAATACAATGAGTATAAATATACTGCTAAGTCTGATAACGCTTGTTATCATAGTGCTGAATCTTGCACTAATTGTTTTGACGGTGCTCGGGCTATGAACGTAGCGGTTGTTGGTAGGAGTGGAGACCAAAGAGAAGAGTTAATCCAGCAATTAGCCCAGTGCATCGAGCATTTGATGGTCAGGAAAGCCATGCTTGGGTCACTCGAAAACCTGGCAATGGTCATCAATGCCATGACAAAAGAGCTATTCGTTACCGTAACTTCTAAAAAAGTTGAAATGAGTCTGGTGTAGTGATTATACTACTGCATACTTCGAAAACAATGCGCCCGCCGTGCGATGGCGCCCCAGGCCTGAGTCAGCCGAAGCTACTTTCTGAAGCGCAGCAACTAGCAGGTATGCTCCAAAAACTCACTAAGCATGACATCGAGTCAATGATGAATATTTCACCAAAGATGGCTGAAGCAACTCAAGAGTTAATTGCGCAGTGGAGCGTGACTCCGTCAAATCTAAGAGCTGCGATAGATAGCTTTTTAGGTGATATTTACAGCGGACTACAGGTGCAGTCATGGTCCGAATCGGATCGTATCTACGCCAATGAACATTTACGGATACTGTCGGGACTGTATGGAATACTAAAACCACTCGATGGGATTTATCCGTATCGCTTTGAAATGGGTTATAAGATTCCATGTCAGTCGTTCAAGACCATGTATGAGTTTTGGGGTGAGAAAATTGCTGATATGCTTCCGAAGCAAGAGATGATTATAAATCTTACCGCCGTTGAGTACGGCAAAACGGTGACGAAGTACGTCGACGAAAGTCGTGTTGTTACGCCTAGGTTTTTGACTGTCAGTCCGAAGACAGGTGAGCCGACATTTGTGACAGTTCATGCCAAGATAGCCAGGGGAGCGTTTGCAAACTGGATGATCAGAGCGCGTGTTGAAGACCCAAAGTACATCATTAATTTCGGGGATCTAGGGTACGAGTATTACGAATTGTTAAGTACAGAACTGATGCCGACTTTTGTTTGTAAAGAATTTGGTGGTCTAGGGTTGAGTGTCCGTTTGAGCTAATGCTTGCGTTTTTTAAAAAGCAGTGCAATAGTAAATTACAATCAAAAGGAGTAACGACAAATGTCTGAGATGTGTCCAAGCGAATCACGAGCGGAAAGGTTTCAAAACTTACATGTTCATTTGCGAACCGATATAGATACCTATCAAAAAGAAATGCTCGATAAGTGGAAAAGAGATACTGAATCCGCTGTAGCAAGCGGAGAACCAACTCAACCTGTATGGATGCGAAGAACCGATGAAATGGGTAGCGAATTTGCCGCTCACATCGACTACATGGTGCCGGGCGTTGGATACTTTGGTGCGATTGACATAACTGACAGTGTAGACGTTTGGCTTCCTAAAGAAGACGGCTCAGGAGAGCCAATTGTCGTTACCAGCGAACCATATGAACTCGAAGCGTTAGAGCGTGCAATTGCACTCGTCGAATCAGTTGTACAGCCGGCAGAGCCTCAAGACTAGATTCGTTCACCTTCGCGAGCTTTATTCGCCCATACATCAGCCAGCTCGTTGCCTTCATCGCCGTTGTGACCGCGCACCCAAATGAGTTTTGCCTTCGATTGTCGGTAAAGTGGGCAGACTTCCTGTACAATATCGAGATTCTTTATATCGCCACCTTTTTTCTTCCAGCCATTTGCCTCCCACGCTAGCGACCATTTAGTGATGACATTAATCCAGAACTCACTGTCGGTGTTGATCTCGCATGGGGCACCGCCTGCATGCTTCAGAGCGGCAATGATAGCGAAGCCCTCCATGCGTATATTGGTCGTTTCTTCTCCGCTTGGTTCGCCGCCCAGCGCGACTGGTTGTTTGTTTAGAATGACTGCGAAGCCGCCAGGGCCGGGGTTTGGGCTAGCTGAGCCGTCTGTGTGATAAATGTTCATCTCGCTAGTATACAGGGATTGCCAAAACTTATAAATTACTATATATAGTGTAGTGAAAATAGTACAACGCTCTACAGGTAGTGTTTATGCAGCCGATGATGCTATAATAAAATCCCATGGATGAGTTACTCAAACGTGGACCAAAACAGAAATATATATTTGTGACAGGAGGGGTCCTGTCGGGGGTCGGAAAGGGTATTACCGCTGCTAGTATAGGCGCTGTCTTGCAAGCAAAAGGCTGTACCGTTTCCATTCAAAAATGCGACCCGTATCTAAACGTAGATGCGGGTCTTTTGAATCCCGCTGAACATGGCGAGTGTTTTGTTACCAAAGATGGTGCAGAAACCGACCTCGATTTGGGGCACTACGAACGCTTTTTAGATATTGAATTGACGCAAAAAAATGCCTCACTAGCCGGTAAAATTATGTCGGAGCTAATTGCGGACGAACGTGCCGGTAAACTTCGCGGGAAAACCGTGCAAGTTGTGCCGCATTTTACTAATGCTATCCAAGAAAAAATAGCTGAAGCCGCTTGTGAAAGCGACGTACATATCGTTGAAGTAGGCGGGACAGTAGGAGATTATGAAGGCCTGGCATTCATCGAGGCTATCCGCGAATTTTCACAGCGCGTTGGGCGCGAAAACTGCCTGTACGTGCACGTCGTGTACGTGCCGTTTATTGGCACCAGCAAAGAGTTTAAGACAAAACCTGCCCAAAATGCCATGCACGATCTTCGTAGTTTTGGTATTTTCCCCGATGCAGTCGTGGTCCGCACCGAAGAGCCAGCACCAGAGAGTGTTGCCCAAAAAATTAGCTTGCTGAGTGGCGTACCACAAAAGTATATCGTTGATATGCCAAATATTGATACGGTGTACCGCATCCCCGGAATGATTGCTGATTCTCCACTGCATGAGCTGTTGTCTAGCTTCACCGACAACCAGACAGTCCCACAGTTGGACAAATGGCAGCTGTTGATTGAAAAGCAAAATGCCGTCTTTGAGAAAAAAGCCAAAGTTGGCTTAGTCGCAAAGTATATGGACAACGAAGATACCTATATTTCGGTGCTCGAGAGTTTGAAAGCCGCCGCTTGGGTAGAAGAAACAGAACTAGAGATTGTATGGATTGATGCTGAAAAGGCAACTGATGAAGATTTTGCTAGTGTCGACGCACTCGTGGTCCCTGGCGGGTTTGGCGCTCGCGGGATAGAAGGAAAAATTGCCGCGGCTACGTATGCACTTGAGCATAAAAAGCCATATCTTGGCCTCTGTCTAGGACTACAAGTTGCTGTGATCGCCGCCGCACGTAAAGGCGGGCTTGAGAACGCGAATAGCTCGGAGTTTGATCCAGCAACCGAGCAAGATGTTGTGTACATTATGGACGGTCAAGCTGGGAAGGAATCGACTGGGGGAACACTGCGCCTTGGGGATTATCCAGCGATTTTGACGGTTGGTACAAAAGTTGCAGCTGCCTATGGTAGTGAAGAGATTGTCGAACGACATCGACATCGCTACGAAGTGAACCAAAAGTTCATTGACGCAATACAAAGCGGGGGGCTCATCATTTCTGGCACGTCACCGGATGGCGCGCTCGTAGAATTTGTTGAAGCCATAGATCACCCGTACTTTGTTGCGACCCAAGCGCATCCAGAATTTAAAAGTCGCCCGTTCAAGGCGCATCCGTTGTTCGTTCAGTTACTAAGAAACGTTTAGATTCGCAGCTAGATTATAATAGTAGCATCACCTGGCATACAGTTCTATTGCCTGTAGTAGACGAATACCCAGTAGTCGAAGTAGTGCCGGTGGTGACATCATTTGTTACGTTACTGAGCCCACATTTTTGTGCATTACCTTGCAAGTAGTACTCAATTCTGACTGGCGCAGAGCTACCATTGAAGGTGGCGCCATCGAGGTAGTTATACTGAATACCATATGCACCATCCGCAGCATTTAGAGAGCTTTCTGGCGGGTTACCTATTTTTCGAAGCTCTGTGATTATTGCGGTGTTATCGGTTGTAGCGACAACTGCAGTAGGATTTGTACAAGAGTTATCTGCTGTCACACATCGTCTATTGGTGGCGGGCGCAGCACCATATGCAGCAATGTATCCTTGTGTAATGCTTACTACCTGCCTAGCTGCTGCGATAGATTGAGTGTTACGAGAGCGCTGTTGAATCCCATTGTATGCAACTATTGATATTGCCGCTAGTATAGCGATTACAACTATGACTATTAACAACTCGACAATTGTGAATCCACGCTTGTTCATGTGTTCATTTTAACACAGCAAGACATAAGTGCTTTCAAGAAAATACCAATCAGGTCTATATACTATCGGTAGGCTACAATTCTAATTATTATGCAGAGTATATAAGTATGTTGTACTTGTGCTAGATAGCCTATGGAATGCACCGCATGCCAAGTTGCCGTCGTCGAGTGTCTCATCAAGCAATTGTGCGAATGACTCATTCTCGACGCCTCCAATCGCAAGGTTTACGCCAGCTGAGGAATATGAGCAGCCACCGTATGTATTGAAGTCATTGTCATAAAACCAATAACCAGTGCTATCTAAACCTTGTTGTGAAGGTGTGTTCTGTAAATAATTTCTAAATCCCGCATTATTAGAGATGATTGAAGACACTCTTGAGCCCCCTCCGTACAGCAGAGTATCGTCGGTTTCATGCCACCATGCTGTTGTCCCACTTGCGGTTTTATAGAGTAAAAATGCTTTTTTGCTGCTTTTAGATCGCTCGCGACCGCTGCGGCATCTGCTCGATCCCTGATACCGCTGTATGCCACAACTGAGATAGTCGCTAAGATAGCGATTACCACAATGACTATAAGTAGCTCAACAATGGTGAAACCGCTTCTGCTTTTGTGCATAGTATCAATATAACATGATGCATTGCGATTTCCTACAGAACGCTATGTATTGAGCCTATTACCAGTACCATGCAGGCCCGCTTGCATAAAAAGCGGCGCCATTCCCGGATGACCCGCTCAATACGGTAGGGCATGCTGCTACCGCGCCGAAATTTTGTGTAGACGTGTCTTCAGTGATAGTTCCGGTTTCTGATGAGATCCAAAATTTCTTCCCTGACTTAGATGTTGCAAGTACTGCATACTTAGCTCCACCCCCTTGAGTGCAATTCAACATGTTATAGCTGACTCCGGTAGTAATGTATGCATTTTTACTCACAGTTACTTGATCAGTTGAACCCAAGCTATTAAAAGCTCCACCAAATGGGTATATTCCAGATGAGCTATTAATCTTGTAAATTTCCATTTTCTTTCCTAAACTGGCTAAATCGTTTTTAACGGCGGTGTCGTATGCTCTATTTTGGATGCCGTTATAGGCAACGATTGATATAGCAGCAAGAATCGCGATTACAACAATGACAATCAACAGTTCAACGATAGTAAACCCGCGCTTATTCATAGTACAATTCTAGCATATAAGCATAAGCTATTGACAAAGTTATACTAAAGTGCTACTATTAGTTATAGAAAAGAGAAAAATAAACATGGCTGAAGAAAAACATCTACAGAAAAAGTTCGACACCGAAGGTACGGACGATATGTCTGCAATGCGCGTGCTGATGCATAGCGTACGGGGCATAAGTGCTATCTCTGCTGCACCAGTTCTTGAATTCTCAGATTTTGAACAATAAGTACGGATAGCGTCATTTAGAGTACCTCTGTTATAATGAGGCACAATGAATGATCAGGTAGCTGAAGTAGTAAAAAATGTGTTCGGACTCGATGTCGAGGTAGTTTTGACGCGACCAGAAGCTCATTTTGGTGATTATGCTACAAATCTAGCTTTGCAAATTTCAAAACAGCTTGGCAAAACCCCGCGCGATATTGCCACACAGATTGTCGAAAAACTACGGGATGTAGAAGATTTCTCAGAGGTTACGGTTGCAGGCCCGGGCTTTATAAACATACGCTTGCATAATGTGGCACTGATTCGACAGGTCTACGCTCGGCCCGCGCAAAGTCGCGCAGGTACTACTGTCGTGATCGAAACGAACAATCCAAACCCGTTTAAGGCTATGCACATCGGCCACGCGTATAACGCGATTCTGGGCGATACCATGGCGAACTTATTGAGCGTGAATGGCGCAGACGTAAAGCGGGTGAGCTATCACGGCGACGTCGGTGCACACGTGGGCAAAAGCATGTGGGCGATATTGAAAGAAACTGAGGGTGACATTACTCGTCTCGAGAACATTCCTGATGACCAGCGAAATCAGTTCATGAGTAGAATGTATGCTGCGGGTTCAAAAGCTGCAAAAGAAGATGAAGTTGCTAAGAAAGAAATTGATGAACTAGCGAAACAGTCATTTAAGCTCGATGACCCGCAGTTTACCGCGATATACGAACTGTGTGCCGACTGGAGCTATCGACAAATCGACGCGCTCGTCGCAAAGCTCGGTAACGTACCAACGGTACGACGATATGTAGAGAGCGAGACTGAAACTCTCGGTAAGCAGCTCATCACCGACAACACGCCTGGCGTCTTCACGCTTTCGGATGGTGCCTATATTTTCGAAGGTAGCAGATACGGGTCGTTCGACAACGCCTATATTGCTTCGAGCGGTAATGGCTTGTACGGCGCACACGATATGGGCCTCGTGCAGCTGAAATATAATGATTTTCCAGCAATGAGCGAGTGTATTATCGTGACTGGCAACGAGCAGGCAGACTATTTTAAAGGTGTTTCGGCAGCGGTTGGCTTGGCGATTCCAGCGCTTAAAGACAAAGTCGTCAATTATCCGACTGGGCTGGTAAAGCTTTCGACGGGTAAGATGAGCTCACGTAGTGGTGACGTTCTCGAGATCGGCTGGCTGTTCGACGAGTTTAAAAAAGCCGTTGCCTCGCGCGGCGGAGAACCGATCGACGAAATCGTGGCGGGTGCGCTCCGCTACCAATTTTTGAAAGCGAAAATTGGTGGTGACGTTATTTTTGACGTCAACGAGGCCGTCAGCCTTACCGGTAACACCGGTAGCTACTTGCAGTATGCACACGCCAGGGCGCGAAGTATCCTTGGCAAAACAGAACATGCCTTTGAAATGCCACGCGACCTATACGACGAAGACCGTATGTTGGTGCGAAAGCTAACTGAGTATCATGAAGTCGTCAATGTCGCCACCAGAACGCTCGAACCGCATCATATTTGTACGTATTTGTTCGAACTAGCACAAGAGTTTAATCGGTACTACGAAAAAAACTACGTCATCGGTGATGAAAAAGAAGCGCATCGGGTCGGAATAGTAGCTCTGTACGCAGATATCTTGAAGGCTGGGCTGACAATCTTAGGTATTCATGCGCCAGAGAAGATGTAACTCCAATACACTTACAGCTTAGCTAATATACTGGAGTGATGCAGATAGCATTATTCACCCTAACAATGCGCGTATCGCTTACTGAAGTGATTCAGTAGACAAAAACTAGTTTTTCTGGTTTAATTATTTTATTGTGATTGAAAAGATGCCTAACGTTAATCAAGTCCAGCAGCCAAGGCCTTTGGATGTGCTGAATCGCAGTATTCCTCACGCAGATGCTCTCGATTTTGTTAGGTCTTGTGAAGTATTAGACAAGCTAGTGTCTGAAATCGAACCAGATATTGTTATATACCCAGCTAGAGGAGCAGGACCAATTAGATGGACCATGGAGGCTATTGCAGACATATCCGGTAACACTGGAGGACCACTAAACGTTGATTTACCTATCGGTACCAATATAGGAGTCGACGGAAAGATGAAAGGTATATCAGGACAGGACAAGCTTCGTGTATGTGCCGAACTCATAAAAAGTCTTTACGATAAAGAGCTATACATACCCGGGAA